>WNFJ01031030.1_pt1 | contig 18632 bp, 17 predicted proteins | sample 5400461 | NCBI WGS metagenome assembly WNFJ01 (sample SAMN13153349, study PRJNA577476) | soil metagenome | isolation source: 115 cm saprolite on Douglas fir-dominated hillslope | place: USA:California | collected 2013-09-17
GGTTTCGGACGCTCCCGTTCAGAAAGGGTTTTCCGCAATGAATTTCCGTATCTTGGCCGCGTCGGTCTGGCCGCGTGGGCGGGTTTTCGCCTTGTTGGCGGCCACGGCGCTGACCGCAACATTGCTCGCTCCCGACGCGCAGGCGCAAGCACCGGCACCTGATGCCCCCGCGGCTGCGCCGAAGGCCAAGGCTGCGCCGAAGGCCGCTCCGAAGGCCGCTCCGAAGGCCGCGCCCGCGGCACCGGCACCATCCGCTCAGCAGGCACCGCCGCCCGCGGCTGGCGCGCCTCCTGCGGCCAATGGCCAGCCCCAGGACCAGCAGGTTCAACTGATTTACGCGCCCTGGACCAAGTTCTGCCTGAAGGGCCAGGACGCCAATGCCAAGCAGGTTTGCTTCACCGGCAAGGATGGACGCATCGAGTCCGGCCAGCCGGTGATCGCCGCCGTAATCATCGAGCCCGAAGGCGAGCCGAAAAAGATCCTGCGTGTCACGCTGCCGTTGGGCATGCAGCTGATTCACGGCACCCGCGTGATCGTCGACAGCAATACCCCGATGCAAAGCCCCTATGTGATCTGCTTCGCCAACGGCTGCATGTCGGACTACGAAGTGACCCCGGAACTGCTCGCCAACATGAAGAAGGGGCAGAATTTGGTGGTTCAGGCGATCAACTCTAACGGCGCGCCGCTCACGTTGCCGCTGCCGCTCGCCGAATTCGCCAAGGCCTATGACGGCCCGCCGACCGATCCGAAGGTGTTCGAGGAAACCCAGAAGAAGTTGCAGGAAGAACTGCAGAAGCGCGCCGAGGAAGCGCGCAAGAAGCTCGAGGCCAACCCGCCCGCCGGCACGCCCGCGGCCAATCCGGCTGCGAAGTAAAGCGGCTTTCTCAATCAAAAGAAAAAGGCGCTCGGATCGAGCGCCTTTTTATTTGGGTGAGGACGTCATCCCTGCGTAACGGCTTCGCCGTTATCGCTGGAGGTGCGAGCCCATGCGCGCCTCGAAGGATGACGAACGAAAGGTGCAAGTGGCCATCCGTCGAGACGCGGCCAAGAGGCCGCTCCTCAAGCGATGGGCGCAGTTGCGCTCACGCGGGGATAACGCAGTCCGGCGTTGGCTAATTCAGCGACGGATTGCGCGGGCGATAACCGCCCGATTTGTCCTTTACGAAAATCTCGGCGACCTGCGAATGCCGGATCGGCTCGCCCGAATCGTCAGGCAACAGATTTTGCTCGGAAACGTAGGCGACGTATTCCGATTCTGAATTCTCGGCGAGCAGATGATAGAACGGCTGATCCTTGTGAGGCCGGACACAACCACCATTCCTCGGTATTGTTGAATTCCGGATCGATATCAAAAATCACGCCCCGGAACGAAAAAATCCGGTGGCGGACGATCTGTCCGATCTGAAATTTGGCGGTCCGCGCTTTGATCATATGTCGTCGAATAGACCATGATTGTGGCCGATGCTAGAGGCAAACGGCTGAATTAACCTTTGCGGGCCGCGGATCCGCCCGACCTCCCGACCGGGCCAACAATGAAGAAAAAGTAACTCGCCCATGGTCGACATTCTCAATCTCGCACTGCCGTATTTCGGGCTGATCTTCATCGGCTTCGCCTGCGGCAAGGCCAAGGGTCTGCCGGAACAGGGCTTGGCCTGGATGAATTTTTTCCTGCTCTATGTTTCGTTGCCCGCATTGCTGTTCGGGATCATGTCGAAGACGCCGTTCGAGGAACTCAACAACCCGCCGTTCCTGATCGCGACCACTCTCGGGACGGCTAGCACCTTCGTCCTCGCCCTGTCGGCAGGCCGGTTGATCGGACGCCTGACATTGCGCGAGGCGACGCTGACGGGCCTTTCCGGCAGCTATGGCAATATCGGCTATATGGGTCCGGGTCTGGCGCTGGCCGTGCTCGGCGCAAAGGCCGCCGCGCCGACGGCGTTGATTTTCTGCTGCGACAGCATCTTTCTGTTTTCGATCGTGCCGCTGTTGATTGCGTTGTCCGATAGCCAGCCCCGCCATTGGTTGCACGCGCTCGGTCTTGTGGTGCGACAGATCGTTTTGAATCCGCTGATTATGTCGGCCTGCGCCGGAGCATTCGCGGCGGCGCTCCACGTCCATCCGTCGGTGGCGATCGACAATACGCTGTTGTTTCTGCAAAACGCCGCGGCGCCGACGGCGCTGTTCGTGCTCGGCGTGACGGTCGCGCTGCGCCCGTTTGGTCGTGTACCGTGGGAAGTGCCCGCGGTCATCGCGGGAAAACTCTTGATTCATCCGCTGGTCGTCTTCGGATTGATGCTGCTGCTGGGGCCGTTTCCACAGCCTTGGACGGCGACCGCGGTCCTGATGGCGTCGCTGCCGCCGGCGCTGAATGTGTTCGTGATCGCCCGGCAAAACGACACCTGGATCGAGCCCGCGTCCATGGCGGTGCTGATCGGGACCTTCGCCTCCGTCATCACGCTCACCAGCGTGATGTGGTTGATGCAAACCGGCCGGCTGGCGTTTCCGTAAAACCAGTGGATGAAATCTGACGCTTGGTGCTCACACGCGAAATCGAGCCAGACATAAACGCCGGCTTAAGCTTGGAGCGTGCGATTGAAATCGTCGGTCACGAGCCCGGTTTATCCGCAACCCCGGACATATCGCTGCACCGCACTAACTGATGCGATGTGCCGATAGGCAACATCGCAACGCCTTATTCAACCACCTCATCGGCACGGCCCAGCAACGATTGGGGAACTGTAAGGCCCAACGTCTTGGCCGTCTTGAGATTGATGATCATCTCGACTTTCGTGGCCCGCTGGACTGGCAGGTCGGCGGGTTTCTCGCCCCTGAGAATCTGACCAGTGTAGACGCCGACTAAACGGTATGCGTCGGTAAGGCTGCCTCCGTAGCTTACAAGGCCACCCGCCGCGGCGAACGCGCGAAGCTGGTAGATTGCAGGCACCGAATGGCGGATGGTCAGCGCGCCAAGCTGCTCGCTCCGGCTATTGAAGAACGGCTCACCGCCGATCACGAGCCCGCCTGCTCGCAATTCGACCAAGCGTGCAAAGACCGTATCGAAGTCTCGGTCGGTACTGGCGTTGAGGACATGAAGCTGCAGCCCGAGGGATTGGGCCGCCGCCTGTAGTTCCTTCGATGTGGCCTCGGCACGGGCGGCATCGGTCGGGTTGACGAGCGCGGCGATGATGGTTGCAGTCGGGACCAACTCGTGCAGCAGCTGCAGCCGCTTCGGCCCCAGCTCCACGTCCAGGATGCTCACGCCAGTGACGTTGCCACCGGGCCGGTTCATGCTGGCGACAAGTCCTACCTCGACCGGGTCGAACCCTGCCACGAAGGCGATCGGAATCGTCGCGGTTGTTTCCTTTGCCGTCTGTGCAGCACGGCCATTTGCGACAATCACGGCTACGCGACGCCGAACGAGTTCGGCTGCCAGCGTTGGGAGTCGGTCGTATTGATTGTCCGCAAAGCGGTATTCCATCGCCACGTTCTGGCCCTCGACATAGCCGGCTTCTTTCAGGCCGCTACGGAACGCCGTCAAAAATTGCGGGTCATCGCCAGATGCCCTGGTGCCGAGAAACCCGATCACAGGCATGGCGGGCTGTTGCGCGTGCACGGCGGGGGGCCACGCTGCCGCCGTGCCTCCGAGAAGGGTGATGAACTCACGTCTTCGCATTGGGCCCCCAAGGATGCCGTGCGCGGGCAGCTCAGCCTAACACTTGCTCTAGGGCAGCGTAACCCGCCGCGTCGCCCGCCACGATGGCGCGAGGCCCTCGCGCATGGCCAGACGGCGAAGCGGCCCGATCGAACCGATCAAATGCAGACCGGCCGCGCGCAGGGTTTGCATGGGCAGGAAACCGCTGAGCAAGGAGCGGTTCGCCAAGTCGATGGCGAAGGTCCGGCTTATGACATCGGCCCGCCGCGTTGAATCGTAACGCTTGAGCACCTGCGGCGAGCCTGGGTCTTCGCCTGACAGCACCGCGTCGTGCACGATATCGGCGATATCGGCGGCGTCGCGTAATCCCATGTTGAGACCCTGCGCGCCGATCGGCGGCAACACATGGGCCGCCTCGCCGACCAGCGCGATGCGATGGTGCGCGAATTGCCGGGGCTGTTCGATCGCAAGCGGAAACAGATGGCGTCCCGGTTCGACATGGATACGGCCGAGAATGGAATGCGATTGCGTCTCCGTGGCGACGGACAGTTCGTCATCGCTCAACGAGATCAGCCGTTCGGCTGCCTTCGGTGCCGCGACCCACACCACGCTGCAGCGGTTACCGGGCAGCGGCACGAATACGCACGGACCCTGCGGCGTGTGAAACTCGGTGGAGATATTTCGATGCGGCCGGGAATGGCTGACGTTGAAGGTCAGCGCGGCCTGATGGAGGTCGCGGCGCCGGACCGCGATGCCGGCGGCCTTGCGGCACAGCGATTGCCGCCCGTCGGCGCCGATCACAAGGCGCGCAGACAGTGATTTTCCTTGCCCGGTACGAATCGCAACATCGGCGTCACCAGGGCTGATCGCATCGGCCTCGTCGTCGAACCGCGTCAGTGCGGAAAGCTCCGACGCGCGTTGCTCCAGCGCTGTCGTCAACGCCCGATTGTCGATGTTGTAGCCAAACGCATCGAGACCGATTTCGTCGCAGCAAAACCGGACCTCGGGTGCACGGATCAGGCGGCCGGTATCGTCGACCAGCCGCATCGCCCGCAATGGCGCTGCCTTGTCCAGGCAACGCGGCCAGACGTCCAGTTGCAGTAGAAGGTCGACGGAGCCGCCCAACAGCGCGGTGGTGCGATTGTCGGCATAAGGCGCGCGGCGGGCAATCAGGGCCGTGTTGGCGCCGGTTTGCGCCAATGCAATCGCAGCGGTAAGTCCCGCAGGCCCGCCGCCGATCACGACGACGTCGTGCGTAGCCAGTGCATCGTTCATTTCGGGACGATCGGCGTTCCCGGCGACAATTTCAAGTCCGCATCGGGGCGTCAATTTTTTTCGGACATGTTGCGCGGCGGAACGCCGCAACCGCGGATGTGCAAATCGGGACGATTCCTGATAGCACTGCCGGGTAAATGGACCGGATGAACAAACAGGATTCTTCATCATCGCCGGCAACGCGGGCAGCCGCGTTTTCCGTGCACATCTTCACGGCGTTGGGGGCGGGCATCGCCTTGCTTGCGCTGCTGGAGGCGGTGCGCGAGCACTGGGCTGCGATGTTCGCGTGGCTCGGTCTCGCACTGGTGGTGGACGCACTTGATGGCCCGATCGCGCGGCGGATCGATGTCGCGCGCGTGCAGCCGAACTGGTCGGGCGAGGTGCTCGACCTCGTGGTTGATTTCGTCACCTATGTCTTCGTGCCCGCCTATGCCATCACCGCAAGCGGCCTGCTGTTCCCGGTGGCGGCGCCGCTTTTGGGCGCGGGCATCGTCGTGTCAGGCGCGCTCTATTTCGCGGACCGCCGCATGAAGGCCGCAGACAATCATTTCCGCGGATTTCCGGCGTTATGGAATGCGGCGGCGTTTTACCTGTTCCTGCTGCATTTGCCGCCGGCGCCTTCGAGCCTTGCGGTCGCCGCCCTGATCGCGTTGACGTTCGTTCCCTTCCACGTCGTTCACCCGATACGCGTGGTCCGCCTGCGCGGGCTCACCCTGTCATTGCTCGCAGTTTGGGCGGTGCTTGCGATCATCACGATCGCCAGCGACTTCGATGTCGGTGCGCCCGTCACAACAGCACTTTGTGCGATCGCCGCCTATATCGTGGGAAGCGATGCGGCGATCCGGCTCGTGAGATCGTTCAAGGCATGATCGAGTTATTGACCAGCCCGGAAGCATGGGCGGCATTGTTGACCCTGACGGCGCTGGAAATCGTTCTCGGCATCGACAATGTTATTTTTCTGTCGGTCATCGTCGCCCGCATCCCGCAAGCGCAGGCGAAGCGGGCGCGGCAAATCGGGTTGGCACTGGCGCTGGTGTTCAGGATTCTGCTGCTCAGCCTGCTGGTGTGGCTGATCGGCCTGACGCAAGCCGTCCTCAGCGTGAAGGGCCTGGCCTTTTCGTGGCGCGATATCATCCTGATCGGCGGCGGGTTGTTTCTGATCGCGAAAGCGACCCACGAAATTCACGCTGAGGTGGAGGCGCGGGACGAAGAGAACGATGACGCGCCGAGGACCAGCGCGTTCTTCTGGGTTATTATCCAGATCATCGTCATCGATATGCTGTTCTCGCTGGATTCCATTATCACCGCGATCGGCATGGCGCAGGATCTCGCCATCATGATCGCGGCGGTGACCATCGCCTGCGTCGTTATGTATGTGTCGTCCGGCCCGGTCGCGCGATTCGTCGCGGAGCATCCGACCACCAAAATGCTGGCACTGGCATTTCTGGTGCTGATCGGCGTCGCTCTGGTGGCCGACGGATTCAAATTCCATATCCCGCGCGGCTACATCTACTTTGCCATCGCATTTTCAGCGGCGGTTGAAGCCTTCAATGTGCTTGCCAAACGCAACCGCAAAAGGGCTGTTCGCTAGCTGGCCGCGTCATTGAGTTGACAACGCGGCCTCGATGGCTTTCGTTTGCGCTCAAGGGGAATCCCCGAAGGAGAAGTTGATATGACGAAGGCCGTGCGCGTGCACAGGGTGGGGGGACCGGAAGCCCTGGTTTATGAGCCGGTGGACGTGCCCGCGCCGGGACCCGGCGAGGTTCGTATCCGCCAGCATGCCGTCGGCCTGAACTTCATCGACGTATATTATCGCACTGGGCTGTACAAGGCGCCGGCGCTGCCTTTCATCGCCGGCAATGAAGCCGCAGGCGAGGTTCTGTCCGTGGGACCTGGCGTGACCAATTTTCACCCCGGCGACCGCGTCGCCTATTATTTCAATCTCGGCGGCTATGCCACCGAACGGAACATCCCTTCCGACAAACTGGTCAAGCTGCCCGACCACATCACCTACGAGCAGGGCGCCGTCCTGATGCTGAAGGGGCTGACGGTCTGGTACCTCCTGCACAAGACATTCAAGGTCGAGCCGCACCATCGGGTGCTGATCCATGCCGCCGCCGGCGGCATCGGCTTGCTCGCATGCCAGTGGGCGAGGGCTCTCGGCGCACACGTCATCGGCACCGTCGGCTCCCGGGCGAAGGCCGACCTCGCGCTCGCCAATGGCTGCGATCACGTCATCCTCTATAACGACGAGGATTTCGTGGCGCGGGTCAAGCAAATCAGCCGCAACGAGCTTTGCGACGTGGTCTACGACGGCGTCGGCAAGACCACCTTTCCGGGTTCGCTGTCCTGTCTGAAGCCGCGCGGCATGTTCGTGAGTTTCGGCAACGCCTCGGGTCCGGTGCCGCCATTCTCGATTGCCGAACTCAACAATCATGGCTCGCTGTTTGCGACCCGGCCTAAACTCAACGACTACGTCGGCAAGCGCTCGGAACTGCTGGAAGGCGCTGACACCTTGTTTGCCGCCGTCATCAACGGCAAACTGCACGTGCCGATCAACCACGCCTATGCGCTCAAGGATGCGGCAAAAGCCCATATCGATCTGGAAAGCCGGGCTACGACCGGCGCGTCGATCTTGAAGCCGTAGCTTTCACGTCGTCCAGGCGTTCGCCGGGACGACGCGCGGAGAAATCAAAACCCCGCGACGCTGCCGTGCAGATCGTATTCATCCGCGCGTTCGATTTTCGCGGTGACGATCTCGCCGACGCGGAGCGGACGCCGGCTTGAGAGGTAGACCGCACCGTCGATTTGAGGCGCGTCCGCTTTGGAGCGGCCCTTCGAGACGGTGGGACCGACCTCGTCGATGATAACCTGCTGCCGAGTGCCGACCTTGCGCTTGAGCCGGCGCGCGGAAATCTTCTGCTGTCGCGCCATCAGCGCGTTCCAGCGCTCCTGCTTGATGTCTTCGGGCACGGCATTACCGAGCGCGTTCGACGCCGCACCCGAGACCGGCTCATACCTGAAGCAGCCGACGCGATCGATTTCGGCCTCTTCGAGCCAGTCGAGCAAATAGGCAAAATCGGAATCGGTTTCGCCGGGAAAGCCGACGATGAAAGTGGAGCGCAGCGTCAGTTCGGGGCATTCCTCGCGCCACTTTCCGATCCGCGCCAGCGTCTTGTCCTGCGCCGCCGGGCGCTTCATGGCCTTAAGGATTTCCGGACTGGCGTGCTGAAAGGGAATATCGAGATAGGGCAGGATCTTGCCCTGCGTCATTAATCCGATGACTTCATCGACATGCGGGTAGGGGTAGACATATTGCAACCGTACCCAGGCGCCGAATTCGCCGAGCTCCTTTGCCAGGTCAAAAAACCGAGCCCGAACCTCGCGATCCTTCCAGCGGCTCGCCGCATACTTCAAATCGACGCCGTAAGCTGACGTGTCCTGCGAAATGACCAGCAGTTCCTTCACCCCGGCGGCTACCAGTTTTTCGGCTTCGCGCAGCACATCGCCCGCCGGACGCGACACCAGATCGCCGCGCAGTTTCGGGATGATGCAAAAACTGCAGCGGTTGTTGCAGCCCTCGGAAATCTTCAAATAAGCGTAATGCCGTGGCGTCAGCTTGACGCCGTGCGGCGGCACCAGGTCGAGATGCGGATTATGCACCGGCGGCAACGCGCGATGCACGGCGTCGAGCACGCTTTCATATTGCTGCGGTCCGGTGATCGACAGCACCCCGGGATAGGCCGCCTCGATCTGCTCGGGCTCGGCGCCCATGCAGCCGGTGACGATCACCTTGCCATTCTCGGCCATGGCTTCGCCGATCGCGCCCAAGGACTCCCGCTTGGCGCTGTCGAGAAAGCCGCAGGTGTTGACGATGACGAGATCGGCACCGTCATGCCTGCGCGCCAGTTCATAGCCCTCCGCGCGCAGCCGGGTGATGATGCGCTCGGAATCCACCAAAGCCTTGGGACATCCCAGTGAAACAAAGCTGACTTTGGGCGCGGCGGCCTGTTGCATATTTGAACTGCCTGATTGATTGGCAGGAGCTAGTCCCAATTGCCCATAATTACAAGGCTTTGAGCGGGCTTGCGGCGTGCTATGGATGTTTTGCCGGAATGCGAGTGATCGATGGGCGCCGAGTCGTCTCCCAAAATTGTCATTGTCGACGAAAGCCCGATCCGTGCCGCGATCCTCGAGGAGGGGCTGCGGGAGGCGGGTTTTACCGGCGTGGTCCACATCAGCGAAATGCAGAGTTTGCTGAGCCGGATCTATGCGCTCGATCCCGACGTTATCCTGATTGATCTGGAAAACCCCAGCCGCGACGTTCTGGAGCAGATGTTCCAGGTCAGCCGCGCCGTGCGGCGGCCGATCGCGATGTTCGTCGATCAGAGCGACTCGGCATCCATCCAGGCTTCGGTCGATGCCGGCGTCTCTGCCTATATCGTCGACGGGCTGAAGAAAGAACGCATCAAGCCGATCCTTGATCTCTGCATCTCGCGCTTTAACGCCTTCTCGAAGCTGCAGGACGAACTCGATCGCACCAAATCCGCGCTCGAAGACCGCAAGGTGATCGATCGCGCCAAGGGAATTCTCATGAAACTGAAAGGCCTGACCGAAGACGAGGCCTATGTTTTGTTGCGATCGACGGCGATGCGCGAGAAGAAGAAGATCGGCGAGATCGCGCAGTCGATTCTGACCGCCTCGGAGTTGCTGAAATGACCGGACCGCTTCGCATAGGCTTCATTCCGCTGGTCGATGCCGCGGCGCTGATCGTCGCCATCGACAAGGGATTCGCCGCCGCGGAGGGGCTCGACGTCACACTGGTGCGGGAGGTGTCGTGGTCGAATGTCCGCGACAAGCTCAACATCGGCCTGTTCGACGCCGCCCACCTGCTGGCGCCGGTCGCGATCGCGTCCAGCCTCGGGCTCGGCCACGTCAAGGTGCCGATCGTCGCCTCCTTCAATCTTGGCCTCAACGGCAATGCCATCACGGTATCGCCGGCGCTGCATGCGGCGATCATGAGCGAGATCGAAGGCGATCCGTTCGATCCGATGGCGACGGCGCTGGCGCTGGCGCGGGTCATCGCGTCGCGGCGCCAGAGCGGCGCCGAGCCACTGACCTTCGGCATGACCTTTCCGTTCTCGACCCACAATTATCAATTGCGGTTCTGGATGGCCGCGGGCGGGGTCGATCCCGACGAGGACATTCGTCTGGTGGTACTGCCGCCGCCCTACATGGTCGACAGCCTTGCCAATGGTCACGTCGATGCGTTCTGCGTCGGCGCGCCCTGGAATTCCGTCGCGGTCGATCTCGGCGTGGGACATATCCTGCATTTCGTCGCGGATATTCTGGTACGCGCCGCCGAGAAGGTGCTTGCGACCCGGCAGGAATGGTCGGAAAAAAATCCGGAGATCCTGGCGGCGTTGATCCGCGCGCATCAGCGCGCCGCCGAGTTCATCGAGCATTCGGAAAATCGGACCGAGACCGCCGGTATTCTGGCCCAGCCCGAACGCATTGGCGTCGATGCCGACGTTATCCAACGGACGCTCGCTGGCCGCCTGAAGATTTCCCCCGACGGCACCATGCGCGAAAGCGGCCGCTATCTGCTGGTGGGGCGGGAGGGCGCGGCCCGGCCCGATCCCGTGCAGGCCGCCTGGCTTTATGCGCAGATGGTCCGCTGGGGGCAGGCCACGATCAGCCCCGAGGCCGTCAAGATCGCCAAGGCAGTGTTCAGGCCGGATCTCTACGACGCGGCTTTGGGACTGCGCGCGGGCGAGGACGAAGCCGCATTCGGTTCTGTCGGCGCGTTCGCAGGGCCTGCATTCGATCCAGATGACGTCGAGGGATACCTCGCCGCATTCAACGTTTTTCGCCGAGTTCCATAAAGTGGAACAACGCCCCGATTAAATATTAGGCGATTTTTTCCTTGTTTATGTTTTAGGCGCCTGCAGCCTTATGCGGCAGCTGGGTTAACCCTTATATTGCGTCGCAATATCAGTAATCCATTGGGCGAGAAGAGCTTTCCAAGAATTGCTGCACTGGCACACTATTTGAATGGAGCAGAGCACGCCAGCCGCCGTAGATGCCCGCTGGCGTCGTCCAAGATGGATTTCCGCAGCAACGAGGCTGATCGGATCGCTTCGAAATCTCCGATACGGCGCTGCCCTTCGGATCGAATTTCCAAGCGATCACATGCCCCTTTCCTCGTTGCAGCCGCACGCGCGCGGCGCTGGAGTTCGATATGGATTACGCAAAACCTGCCGACGTTGTCGCCTCGATGATCGATGCCAGTTTGAGGAAACTGGCGCTTTCGCCTCGGGATCTGCTCATTCGCGGCGCGCTTTCCGGTGCGCTGCTGGGTGCTGCCACCGCGCTTGCATTCAGTGGTGCCATCACGACGGGTCAGCCGCTGGTCGGCGCACTGATTTTTCCCGTCAGTCTCGTGATGATCGTGCTGCTCGGGCTCGAACTCGTGACCGGAAGTTTTGGACTGCTGCCGCTGGCGCGACTCGAGGGCAAGGCCACCTGGAACGCCATCATCGCGAACTGGTCGTGGGTGTTTCTTGGAAACCTGCTTGGCAGCATCGCCTTCGGCGCCCTTCTTGCGATTAGCCTCACCAATATGGGGAAGATCGAACCGGCCGGGGTCGCGGCGCGCGTCATCAGCATTGCCGAGGCAAAAACCGTCGCCAACGAGGCGCTCGGCGCGGCCGGAATGGTCAGTGTCTTCGTCAAAGCCATCCTCTGCAACTGGCTGGTTTGTCTCGGCGTGGTCATGGCGATGACGTCGACTTCCACCGTGGGAAAGATCGCCGCGACCTGGCTGCCGATCTTCACCTTCTTCGCGCTGGGATTCGAGCACACCGTCGTCAACATGTTCATTATTCCGACCGGCATGCTGCTTGGCGCCAAGGTGAGCGTTTACGAGTGGTGGGTGTGGAATCAGATACCGGTGACGCTCGGTAATTTCGTCGGCGGCTTCGTGTTCACCGGTTTGGCCCTCTACACGACCTTCAAGCCGGTGAAACCGCTGGCGCTGGCGGCATCGCCGATTGCAGCGCAAGTCGCGGCAGAATAACGGCGGCGCATCATGAAACTTGAAACCACAACCGCCGATTTTAGCGACGAGCAGAAGCGCTATCTGGAAGGCTTCATGTCGGGCCTGCAGGTGGGGCGCGTAGGGCGCCTCGCCGGTGGCGCCGTGCCGGCCGGCAAGGCCGCTCCGGAGCCGATAGGTCCGGACGCCGCGGGCTTCAAAGCCCAGGACAAGGTCATCGCGTCGGGCAAAAAGCTTGCGGACCAGGAAAAGTTCAAACGCGAAGAGCATCCATTCGATGCTTATTCGCGGCTGAAGCAACAGGCTGTGACCAACGCGCCGCCAACGCCGGCGGATAATTTTCGCTGGCGCTATTACGGCCTGTTTTATGTCGCGCCGGCGCAGGATTCCTACATGTGCCGGTTGCGGATCCCGAACGGCATCCTCAAGCACTGGCAGTTCGCAGGGATGGCCGATCTCGCCGAACGCCTGTGCGGACCGTTTTGCCATGTCACCACCCGCGCCAATCTTCAGGTGCGCGAGATTCCGCCGAAGCATACGGTGGCGCTCATCGAAGGCATCCAGGATCTCGGCCTGTGCTCGCGCGGCTCCGGCGCCGATAATATCCGCAATGTCACGGGCACGCCGACCGCCGGGATCGATCCGCAGGAATTGATCGACACCCGCGAATACGCCCGGCAATGGCACTATCACATTCTCAACGACCGCTCGCTGACCGGATTGCCGCGCAAGTTCAATGTCGCCTTCGACGGCGCCGGCAGAATCGCGGTGCTTGAGGACACCAACGACATCGCCTTCGCCGCGGTCGAGGTGAAGGATGGCTTCGGGGTCGATCCCGGCGTATGGTTTCGCCTCGGTATTGGAGGCATCACCGGTCACAAGGATTTTGCCAAGGAGACCGGCATCATCGTCAAACCGGCGGATGCCACCAAAGTGGCGGACGCCATCGTCCGCGTGTTCATCGATCTTGGCGACCGTACCAACCGGCTCAAGGCGCGGTTGAAATATGTCATCGACGGCATGGGCATGGAAAAATTCCTCGTTCTGGTCGAGGAAAAGCTGGGTCACGCCTTGACCCGGGTGCCGCCGGAAGCTCTCGCGCTGCGCCCGGCATTCGATCGGATGGCCCATATCGGTATCCATGCCCAGAAGCAGCCGGGCCTGAACTGGATCGGCGTCGTGCTGCCGGTGGGCAAACTGACCTGCGATCAAATGCGCGGCCTTGCCAAAATCGCGCGGGATCTCGGCGACGGCGATATCCGCCTCACGGTGTGGCAGAATCTGCTGATATCGGGTGTGCGCGACGAGAACGTGGCGCTGGCGACGGCTGCGATCGAGACGCTCGGGCTCGCGGTCAAGGCGTCACAGATGCGCGCCGGGCTGATTGCCTGCACCGGCAATGCCGGCTGCAAGTTCGCAGCCTCCGATACCAAACGCCACGCCGCCGAGATCGGCGACTGGTGCGAGACACGCGTGTCAATCGAAACGCCGCTGAATATCCATCTCACCGGCTGTCATCATTCCTGCGCCCAGCATTACATCAGCGATATCGGGCTGCTCGCGGCAAAGGTGCCGGCGGGAAGCGACGACGACACGGTCGAGGGTTACCACCTTTATGCCGGCGGCGGTTTCGGACCGGATGCCGATATCGGGCAGGAGGTCTATCGCAACGTGAAGGCCGAGGATGCGCCGAAGACGGTGGAAAAATTATTGAAGGCCTATCTTGCCAACCGTGTCTCGGCTGAGGAGACGTTTCTCACATTTTCACGCCGCCATGACGGCGAAGCCTTGCGCAAGCTGGCTGAAGCGGAAGCAATGACATGAATCAGATGACCCCACCACCACGGCTTGAAATCATTCCGCCAACTGCACCGTTTAGCGAGGGACAGCGTTCGTGGCTGAACGGTTTCCTCGCCGGGCTGCTGCAGCTTGACGGTTCAACACCGCTGGCACCGGCACAGAACGGCGTGTTGCTTGCTCCGTCCGGCGATGGCGACGACGGCGAAGCGCCGTGGCACGACCAGACCATGCCGATTGCCGACCGCATGAAGCTTGCCGAAGGCCGCCCGTTGCGGCGCCGCATGATGGCGGCGATGGCGCAGCAGGATTGCGGCCAGTGCGGCTACAATTGCAACGACTATTCGGATGCGATCGTCAGCAAGGCCGAACCGCGGCTCAACCTCTGCGTCCCCGGGGGAAAGGAAACCGCCCGGATGCTCAAGGCCTTGAACGAGGAACTGGAGAAGGCGCCTCCGGCTTTGTCGGGGGTGGCAGCGGTACCCGCGGCAGCGGCGCCCGCGATCGCGGTCGACCCCGGACGTTCGCGCGACAATCCGGTGCCGGCGACCTTCGTATCGCGCCGCTTGCTGAACGAAAGCGGATCGGAAAAGGAAACCTGGCACATCGATTTCGATCTCAGCGGTTGCGGCCTCGACTACGTCGTCGGCGACTCCTTTGGCATCTTTGCGCGCAACGATCTGGGTCACGTCGATCAGATCATCGCCTTGCTCGGCGCCTCGCATACGACGGAGGTCCGAGGCAAGACCCTGCGTGAGGTCTTGATCGACGATGTCTCGCTGGCGCCTGCTCCGGATTCGCTGTTCGAACTGATTTCGTTCATCACCGGCGGCGCGCAGCGCGAGAAGGCGCGCGCGCTGGCGCAAGGTGAGGATCCCGATGGCGACGCCGCGACGCTGGATGTGATGGCAGCGCTGCAAAAATTTTCCGGCGTGCGTCCGCATCCCGAAGCGTTCGTCGAAGCGCTGGAGCCGCTGCAGCCGCGGCTCTATTCGATCTCGTCGTCGCACAACGCCACGCCCGGCAAGCTGTCGCTGACGGTGGACTGCGTGCGCTATGTCGTCGGCAAGCGCAAGCGCCTCGGACTGGCCTCGACATTTCTGGCCGAACGCATCAAGCCGGGCGATCAGCTGAAAGTCTATGTGCAGAAGGCCCACGGTTTTGCGCTGCCGCAGGATCCGAAGACGCCGATCATCATGATCGGGCCCGGCACCGGTGTCGCGCCGTTCCGTGCCTTCCTGCTCGACCGCCGAGCCACCGGTGCGCCGGGCAAGAACTGGCTGTTCTTCGGCCATCAGCGCAGCAGTTGCGATTTCTTCTATGCCGACGAGTTGAACGCCATGAAAACGTCAGGGCTGCTGACGCGAATGTCGCTGGCGTGGTCGCGCGACGGTGACAAGAAATTCTATGTGCAGGACCGCATGCGCGAGGTCGGCCGCGAATTATGGACGTGGCTCGCCGAAGGCGCCAACATCTATATCTGCGGCGATGCCAAAAGGATGGCGAAAGATGTCGAGCGCGCGCTGGTCGATATCGTCGCGCAGTTCGGTGCGCGCTCGACCGACGAGGCGGTCAGCTTCGTTGCGGAACTCAAAAAGAAAGGCCGGTTCCAGCAGGATGTCTATTAGCGGGTTCCAGATGGCTACAATCCGAACGAATAAAATTCTCGTTTGAATCCGCTGGAGAGAATTTTTGACTGCATTCGGAGTCGGTCAAAGCGTTGCTGTCGCTATTTGCAAGGTCGTCTTGAATCCCGCCGCAATCGGTACTCCATTATGTGGCGATGCGGCGTTGGAGATCGACTATGCGCGAATTATCGGCGGAAGCCCGGCTCCATCTTTATGCGCGGTCGCTTTCGAAGCGCACAGGGACAGGTTTGCATACCGCCGCCCTTTATGGCGCCTTCGCCGTCATTGCGGCCGTGGTGTTCGGCACGCTGTCGGTTCACCCCTTCTAGGCGCGGACGCTAACTTGCTTTCTTGAACGGCGCGACTTCGATTCCTCCATCTTTCAACGCCTGCCGCACACCGCGCGCGATATCGACCGCGCCGGGCGTGTCACCGTGAATGCATACGGTGTCGGTGCGCATCTTGATCACCTTGCCGGTGACCGACACCACGGCGCTGTCCTGCACCATCCGCACCACGCGCTGTGCGATCTCCCTGGCATCGTGCAACACCGCGCCCGGCTTGCGGCGTGACACCAGCGAGCCATCGTCTTCATAAGCGCGGTCGGCGAACACCTCGTGCACCATCGGCAGGTTGGCGGCTTCGCCGGCCTGCACCAGCTTCGAATTGGCGAGCACCACAAAAATCAGATCGGGATCGACCGCCCTGATCGCGGACGCAATCGCGCGCGCGGTCGCCTCATCCTCGCAGGCAACATTCGACAGCGCGCCATGCGCCTTGACGTGGGTCACCTTGTGGCCGGCCATGGTCGCGATCGCCTGCAATGCGCCGATCTGGTAGGCGACCAGGTTTTCGATCTCGGATGCCTTCATGCCCGGAAAAGGCCGGCGGCCAAAGCCGTGCAGGTCGCGGTAGCCGGGATGCGCGCCGATGCTGACGCCGCGCGCTTTCGCCAGTTCCACGGTCTTGCGCATGGTGTCGGAATCGCCGGCATGGAAGCCGCAGGCGATGTTGACCGAGGTGGCGAGGTCGATCATGGCGGCGTCATTGCCCATTTCCCATGCGCCGAACCCTTCGCCGAGATCGCAATTCAGATCGATTGTCATGATGTCGTGTCCGCTTGCCGTGAGTGGAGCTTTGGTTGGTCTTGCGTCTGCGTCAACCAGTCTTGCGCCGGCGCATCCGCCGACGATGGAATTTGCCACGTTCCGGCGTCGACTGCACTGACCGCGGCGCCGGCGACGTTAGCATCTCGCAGCGCCTCGATGTTGAGCGCAAAATTGTCGATCGGTCTGAGGCGGTCGGGCAGGGTGCGCAGCATTTCCGAAGACTTCCGTGCCTCCGCCTGCGCCTCGGCCATGCTGACGGCCCTGAAACGAAAGCCGGTTCCTGCCGGAATCTGCGCGAACCGGCCAAGATCGGCGGTAATCAGGGTGGCGATCTTGGGATAGCCGCCGCTGGTGCCGCGGTCTGGCATCAGCACGATCGGCTGGCCATTGCCCGGCACCTGGACACTGCCGTTCACGGTACCGTCGGAGACGATGTTGTGACCGTGCAGATGTTTGATCACCGGGCCTTCAAGGCGGTAACCCATGCGGTCGCTGGCCGACGATATCTTCCATTCGCGGTCGAGAAATAACGCTTTGGCATCCCCGAACTCGTCATCCTGCGGACCCATCACCACCCGGATCGGCCCGTCCGCGGGGGGTGGAAGATCGATCCGGTTCTCCGCCGCGCCGCTTGCGGCCGCCGTCTGCAATTCGTCGCCGGCCTGCAGCGGGCGTGGATACGGGCTGCCGAGCCCCGCGCGCGCGTTCACTGCCAGGCTGCCGAACATCGGTTCGCCCACAATCCCGCCTTCGATCGCAAGGTAGCTGAAAGAGCCGCCGCGGGCGAAACCCAGCGTCAGCGTTTCGCCGTCGGCCATCGTCGTGGATGTATTCGATACAACCGCGCGTCCCGAGATGTCGGCGTTGCGCGATGCGCCCGCGAGCGCAATGCGAACGGCACCCTCCCGCGCCGTGAATTTGGCGCCGAACGGGCCGATTTCAATCGCGGCGGCGAAAGTTGCATTTCCGACCAGGCTATTCGCCGCAGCGAGCGCAAGCCGGTCCATCGCGCCGCTCGGCGTCAGGCCGTAACGCTGGGCGCCGTAACGGCCGCCATCCTGCACCGAGCTTGCCGGGCCAATCGCCGAAATAGCGAGTTTGCTCATGAGGTCATCAACTCGGCAACGATCTCGCCGGCCGCCGCGGCGCGATCCTGCTCGGCGAAAGTCTTGGCGTCGACCGCGGAGAACGTCACGGCATCGCCGGGTTCCAGCAGGAAAATCGGATCGCGATGCAACTGGTAGGTTCGCACCGCGGTCCGGCCCAGCAGATGCCAGCCGCTCGGACCGGCGAGACATTGCACGCCGGTCTGCACGCCGCCGATCGAGACGGTGCCGGCGGGTGTCACCAGCCGCGGATTTTGCAGCCGCGGCATCTGCAGCGAGGCGTCAAGGCCGCTGAGATAGGACCAGCCCGGCGTAAAGCCGATCATGGCGACGCGGTAGTCGCCGGCGACATGCCGCGCGACGATGTTTTCGGGCGTCGACTTGAGTGTCCTGGCGACGTCTTCGAGATCGATGCCATGCTCGCCGCCATAAGCCACGGGAATGCGCCAGCGCCGCATTTTCGTAACCGGTGGAACCGGCAACAGCGCGAGGGTGACGAGCTTCCCGCTCAGCGTGTCGAAGTCGATCTGGACCGGGTCATAATGCACCAGAAGGGATCGGTAGGTCGGCACGGTCTCGGTTACGCCGGTGATGGTCTCGCGTGCAAGGGTGCGATCGAGCGCCAGCACCCGCTGGTTCGCCATTTCATCGATGCTGCGGCTGAATTCTACCGTGATGGCGCTGTCGCCACTCGGCAACAGGCGGGGCGGGGATCGTGTCGCGGCCATAACCTCACAAACTCGTCGGCGGGAGTATCAAGGTCTAGCCTGTTTTGCCGCGATGTGGAATTCGCTTCGCGGAAATCGGCCTGCAAGTTCAATAAATTAATCTGTATCCTGGTGATAAGACCGCCTGATCGCGCCATGCGGTGCCGCGCCTTCAGCCGTGAGTTCCCGACACTTGACGCGATGCGCTTGCCCCGCAAGATGCGCCCGCCTGATCATCCGCAACCGGAGCTACGTTTTCGATGTCCCTGACCCCCGAAGCGATCAAGACCCTTTCGCACGT
>WNFJ01269686.1_pt2 | contig 18630 bp, 23 predicted proteins | sample 5400461 | NCBI WGS metagenome assembly WNFJ01 (sample SAMN13153349, study PRJNA577476) | soil metagenome | isolation source: 115 cm saprolite on Douglas fir-dominated hillslope | place: USA:California | collected 2013-09-17
AGGAAGCTGCCCCTGTACCCGTGCTCGCGCAGCTGGTCCCAGGTAGTCTCCAGCTCGGCCTTGATGGAGCTCTGCAGGTACGCGTCGAGGATCGCGGTCATCGTGCGCTCGTACTCGCCGACCTTCGCGACCACCTCGTGGGAGAGCACCACCGGCAGGTAGCCGACGTGGTAGCTGCGGTACTCCTCACGGATGATCTCCCGCACGCGCTTCTCGTGCGCCGGGTTCGCGAAGCTCCACAGCAGCGAGACCGCGATCGCCCGCGCTCCCCCGTCGACGAGCTTGCGCAGCTTGCGCCGCACGTCGTCCTCGTTGAGCGGGCGCAGCACGTCGCCCCCTGAGTCCACCCGCTCACGGACCCCGACGATCATGTCGCGGCCGATCAGCGGGGCCGGCTTGTTCTGCACGGCCAGGTTGCGCCGCTCGGAGACCCGGGTGCCATCCGTCCATTGCGCGCCGCGGCCGATGAGGATCGCGTCCTCGTGGCCCTCGGTGGTGATTAGTCCCAGCCTTGGGCCCTTCCGCTCGATGAGCCGGTTCATTGCTACCGTGGTCGAGTACCGGACAAGTTCGATCTGCGGAAGCAGCTCGTCGATGCTCTGCCCCATCTGCTCCGCGCCGTCGGTGAGCACGTCGAGGAAGCCGACCGACAGGTCATACGGCGTGGTGGGCGCCTTCGCGGTGATCCGCTTGTCATCCCAGGTCAGGACGAGGTCGGTGAACGTGCCGCCCACATCGATGTCGATCGCCTTCATGATGCGGTGACCTCCAGCTTGCCGTGGTCGTCGATTCGGGCCTCACCGGCGGCGAGCTTGCGCTTGAGACTGTCGATGTCGATCTCCGTGTCGTGTGTGAGCGGGTGGCCCTGCGGCAGGTATTCGGTCTCCACCTGCTGGCCGCAGCCCGGGCAGTAGAACTCGATGATCCGGATCCACTCCGGGTTCGGCGAGAAGCTGAACTCACCCTCGATCAGCGTCGGGTGCACCTCCCTCGGGTCGCGCTCGTAGACGACCAAGCCCCGCTTGTAGTTCTCCCGGGCGTCCGCCACATCGTGCCCGCAGCTGTGGCACGACCAGCGCTCGGAATCGACGTCCAGATCCAGATACTCAGCGATGTGAATCTTCGCCATCAGTTGTCTCCTTGAGTTGCGACGGCGTCACCGTGGGCGTCGACCGCGAGCGACCATCCGGGGCCGACGAGCCAGGTGAAGCTGCCGCCGTCGACCAGTGCCGGTCCCGATATCCCTGAGCCGGCGTCCGAGGCCCATGTCTGGGTAGGGATCCCGCCACGCTCGCCGGCAACGCCCGCGGCGCCGGCCGCTGGTTGCGCGACCTTGTCCAAGCTGGGCAGGGTCGAGCTCGCCGTCAGCCGCACGAGGCTGGCCGTTCCGTCGTTCAGCGCGCCGTCGATCGAGCCCTCGGCGCTCGACCGCGACCCGTCAGACTTGCGGACCTTCCAGCTCAGCGTCGCCGTGTCTGGGTCGAAGCCCTCGCCGTGCAGGTCGCGGCGGGCCTCGTCGGCCAGCTTCTCGGCCGCAGCGCGAGCGGCGGCGTTCGAGTGGACCACCGACTCGTAGACGTGCACCACATCGGAGATCGCCGAACCGTAGGCCGAGAGGACGTGACCGAATCCGAACAGCCGGACCGTCTTCGCGCCGATCCGTGCCGCGACGCCGGTGGCGAACAGCGGCCCGTTGCCGCCGAAGGCGTACACCGCGGTGTCGGCAGGGTCCCAGCCCATCTCCGCCGCCGTCTCGACCGCCAGCTGGGCGGTCATGTCGTAGGCGGTGTCGACGATCTTCTGCGCAGCGGTAGTGGCCGAGAGTTCCAACGGGCTGCCGACGCTGCGCTCGATGGCCTCGCGGGCCGCGTCGACGTCAAGGGTGCGCCGGCCGTCGAGGAACGCTGTCGGCGAGAGGTAGCCCAGCAGCACGAACGCGTCGGTGGTGGTGGCGTTGCGTCCGCCGAGGCCGTAGCAGGCCGGGCCGGGCGCGGCACCCATCGAGTCGGGACCGAGGGTGACCTTCCCGTCGGCAACCCGGGCCACCGACCCGCCGCCAAGCGCGATCGAGCGCAGCAGCGGCAGGTTCGTCCGCAGCGGGATGCCGAACAGGTGGCCTTCCTCGTGGTCGACGACCCGGCCGTCCTCCACCGCGGACACCTTCGCCGTCGTGCCTCCGACGTCGATCGCGAGCACCTTCGCGTCACCTGCGGCCGCGGCGTGGTCGGCGCACGCGTGCGTGCCGAACAGCGGGCCGGACTCGATGGTGTCGAACGCCGTGGTCTTGCCGACCCGCGCCACGCCGCCGTTGATGTGCCCGACCAGCACGTTGCCCCGCCAGCTGTGCTGCTGCTTGAGCGTCTCCTCGGCGCGGTAGAGCGTGGTGGCGAGTGACGGGTGCACGTAGGCGTTGATCAGCGAGACGAACGTGCGCGTGGCGTCGTCGGGGCGCAGCAGGATCTCACTGGCCGGCAGCGCCGGGATCGAGCCGAGGAAGTGGTCCGGGTACTGCGCGTCGATCATTGCGACGATCTTGAGCTCGGCCGAGTTGTCCTCGAAGGCACCCTTGAGCGAGACGTTGATCCGCCGGATGCCATTGTCGAACAGGCCCTTGACCGCCCGGCGCACCTCGTCGTCGTCGGCATCGTGTCTGATCCCGGTGATGTTCTCGCGGGGAACCAGGACGTCGACGACAGTGGCTGCCTCCTCGGGCGTGGTGTAGAGGTCGTCCTCATGGCCCGCGCTGACCAGCAGCCCGAGCCTCGGGCCGGTCTTCTGCGCCAGCACGTTCGACGTGATCGTCGACGACCAACGGATCAACGCCACGTTGTCGAGCAGGTCGCGCAGGCTGGCCGCACCGACCTGGGCTCGGGCCGCCTCCAGCACCTCCATGAAGGCAATGGTCACGTCGTGCGGGGTGGTCTCGACCTTCACCGAGAACACCGTGCCGTCACCGCTGACCAGACCGTCGGTCATGGTCCCGCCGGTGTCGATGTCGATGTTCAACACGTCTGCCTCATCTCCTTGATCACCCGATTACCTCGTTCTCCGGATCAGCTGGGCCTTCATCTCTCACTGTTGGGACCGCAGCGCTCCGACGCATCAGGCCGGCGCTTCGGGTTCTGGACCTTTCTGGCCATGCCGCCGGTGGGGGCGATCGTTATGATCACCTTGTTCGAGGCCATGTCTTGCTCCTTCTACGTTCGAATGTAGATCCAGTCGCGCAGTGCCCCGATGTCGGTTTCGCGCGAGGCTCTCGGGGTGACGACGATCCCGCCGCAGGCGGCCGGTTCGTGGAGGGGCATGACGGCGCAGCTCCCCTCTGGGAAAGCGAAGCTTCAGATCCCGATCAATTCGACCGGGGAACCGATGTGACGTGAATACTCCATATCAGCCAGGGCAGGCGTCAACGGCCCGTGGCAATTCCAGCGCTCGCTGCACATATCCCGGCGCGCGCGGCACATGCTCAGCCATCCAGGGCAGCACGCCACCGAGGCGGCGGGCCAGCCGCAAGCGCGCCGGCGATCCCAGCGCCCGGGGGCGTCAAGGGAACGCTGACTGGCCTGCCGGCTGCCGGACAACCGGCACAAGCCGGAACACAAGATCGGCCACCCTGACCGGACGCGGCACAGGGTCAGCCGGGTCCTGTGACGGGCGGAAAGTCGCCGAATCAGCCCATCCGCAACGCGTTGGCGCGGTACTCCCGAGCGGTAGAACCCTCCACCGTCTTGAACAGGCGCGCGAACGCCGACGCGTTCGGCATACCATGCCACGCCGCGATCCGCCCGATGGACCGATGCGCCAGGCGCGGATCGGCCAGGTCGCGGCGGATCGCCGCGAGTCGCTCATCGCGAACGCGGTCGCCGACCGAGCGGCCCGTCGGCCCGAGCAAGGCATGCAGCCGGCGTGTGGAGATGCCGTGCGCGGCGGCGATCATCTGCGGGTCAAGGTCCAGGCATCCGTGATTGTCCGCAATGAAGCTCTGGATGGCGTGGATGAGGACCCAGTCCCGATCGCCGACAGCCCATTGCTTGCCGAAACGTGACCGCACCAGTGTGGCGATGAGATCCGCGGCATTCTCGCCAAGCGCGGCCGCCCCGGTATCGTGCTCAAGATGATGCGCTTCGGCCGTCAGGCCACGCATGAACCGGGCAACCACCCGCGACATGCTCTCGGATGGACGGATCGCAATCGCCGTCAGCTGAGCCAGTTCTCTGTCCGAGCGCTGCAGCTTCACCTTGGGCAGGAGGAAGACCTGCCAGCGGAAATTTGACTCCATGACGAGCGTGAACGGCCGAGAGCTGTCGTAGACCACCATGTCACCAGGGCTGAGGACCGCCTCGCGGCCGTCCTGGACCAGCAGCGAGTCGCCCTTGAGCGGCATGCCGATCTGAACCGTCTGCGGGTCACCACGACGTACCAGCCTGTCATTACGGGTATAGACGTGATCACCGCCCACCACGTCACGGATCCGCAGCGCGCCCAGCGTGTTACAGGACATGCCTGCGTCCGGGACTCGGTCGTGGCGTGGATCGATTTGCACGGGAAGGATCTGGCTGCACACTGTTTCAAGCCAGTATGCCATGCGCTGGCCTGGTGGCTCCTTGCCGGTGATGAACAGCTCACCCACGCGGGCCTCCTAACTGCTCCCTGGCTTAGCAGTCAGCGCAGTATACGCTTCCAGCTCCGCGACTCAATACCCGCTACGTGAATGGCTCGCTGTTCGGGACGCCAGCGAAAGTGCACCTCGATCAGAGTGAGCTAGCCAAGCTGGCACAGGCGGCGGAGTTCGACGGGCGCAGAGTCGACCCAACCATCTTCGGATCGCTGATGGAGGAGATCCTCGGCCACGACCGCCGGTGGGAGCTGGGAGCGCACTACATGCATGAGGTCGACATCAATGAAGATCGTCCGGCCGACGATAATTGAGCCGTGGCGGTACCAGACGGCGGAACTGCGAACTCCGGAGCGGTCCGCGGGCGTGATCGCGAAGCTCCATGCGAACCCGAAGCACTGCTTTCAGGGACCGATTCCGGTTGGCATCGAGAGACGGGTACGCGGTCGTCGGCAGTACATATCAAGACCTTCTGCGGCCTGCGGGGCGAAGGTGCCGAAGGTGGCCTCCAACAATGCCGCCGCGTCTTGAAGTCGTTGCCGTCGGCGATCTACCGCGTCGAGAACTGACCGACAAGCGTGCAGATTTCCGGGGCGTCGGCCGCGGGAACCCGAGTTCCCGCTTATGGACATTCGATGTGCGCCGCGACGCCAGGGCTGCGGTATCGGCAACCTGACTGCACCTGATCGCGGGGTCGCGGGTGCAGTCAACATGCGGATACCGCGCAGTCGCGCGGCCGGCCAGCCTGGGAAGAAACGACCATCGTCCGCGCACGGAAGGAACCACCGGCATGGATCCCCGGCCGAACATCGTCCTCGTCCACCCCACGCCGACGAGCCCACCGCTTGAGGACGCCGTGGTGCCTGAGGCGGCCCAGATCGCCGAGACCACGCTGAAGGTGAGACGAAATGACCGAGCATGACGTGATCGTGCTGGGGGGCGGACCCGGCGGCTACGCGGCCGCGCTGTACGGCGCCTCGGCGGGCCTCAACGTGGCCCTCGTCGAGGAGGACAAGGTGGGCGGTTCATGCCTGCACCGCGGATGTATCCCGGCCAAGTCGCTGCTGCAGGCGGCCGAGGTCTTCCGGATCGTCAGCGGGGCTGATGATTTCGGTATCCGCCTGTCGGAAGGCGCCACCGTCATGCCCGACTGGTCGGCGGTGAACGCCAGGAAGGACCGCGTGGTCGGGCAGTTGTACGCGGGGCTGGCCGGGCTGCTTCGCAGGCGCAAGGTCACCATCATCGAGGGTCACGGCAGGCTCACGGCCGATGGGGCGGTCGACGTGGGGGGCCAGGTCACCAGCGCCCGGGCGGTGATCATCTGCACCGGCTCGGTGCCGCGGACCATTCCCGGCCTGGAGATCGACGGTGACCGGGTCATCAGCTCCGACCACGCCACCAACAGCAAGGATGCATCCCTCCCGGAGCGGATCGCCGTGGTCGGCGGTGGCGTCATCGGATCGGAGTTCGCCTCGGTCTATACCGACCTGGGGGTCGCCACGACGCTGCTCGAGGCGCTCCCGGACAGCGTGCTGCCCATCGGGCCCGACCGTGACGTCGCCAAGGTCCTGGCCAAGGCGCTCGCCCGCCGCGGCACCGTCCTGCACGGCGGTGCCCTGGTCAGTCCCCTGGAACGCACGGAAGGCGGCCTCCTGGTCTCGTTTGAGACCAAGGCGGGCGCCGAGAAGATCGAGGTCGACCAGGTGCTCGTCGCGATCGGCCGGCAGCCGCTGACGGAGAACATAGGCCTGGAAGCCGCGGGCGTCAGCGTGTCGGATCGCGGCTTCATCGGCATCAACCCGGCCACCATGGCCACCTCGCGCCCGAACGTCTACGCGATCGGAGACTGTATCGACACCCCGGGGCTCGCTCACGTCGCTTTCGCGGAAGCTATTGTCGCCATCCACGCTATCCTCGGCGAGCGCGCGGTACCCGTGGTTTACGACAGGGTGCCGTGGGTGGTCTACACCCATCCCGAGGTGGCCTGGGCCGGCCTCACCGAGGCCGAGGCGCGCGCGGCGGGCCGGGACATTGAGGTGCACAAGTACATGTTTGCGGGCGATGGGCGGGCGCTGATCATCGGGGATGCCGACGGCATGGTCAAGGTGGTCGCCGAGAAGAACGGCCCCATCCTCGGCGTCCACCTCGTCGGGGCCTGGGTGAGCGAACTTCTGGCCGAGGTGTATCTGGCCGTCAACTGGGAGGCGCTGCCCGCCGAGGTGGGCGCCTTCATCCACCCGCACCCCACCCTTTCCGAGGCCATCGGCGAGACCATGATCACCTTTACCGGCCGGTCGTTGCACGCCTGAGCCGGAGGAGACAGGGCGAAGCGATACCGCCGTGTGCCAAGCTAGCGATCCTATCCAGCAGGAGATGCCTATATCACTATGGAATCGGCTGCGTCAGATAAGGCTGCCGGATAGGCGTTCTCGTTCTAGCCGAGTGGATAAACATACTTGCGCCGGCCAATGCCGATTTCGTGCGCGAAATGTCGACCGCGTGTCTGCTGTGCGAATGTCAGCGAGGTGAAGTGTTAAGTGGCGTTGGTCCCGAACCGGCAGACAATGACCGGAAGGGAGAAGGGTGGTCGTGCGCAGCTATGACCTTGTGATCGTGGGCGCGGGCAGCGGGAACATGTTGCCGACCGAAGAACTCGCCGACTGGCGGATCGCGGTGGTGGAAAGCGACCGGTTCGGCGGCACTTGCCTGAACAGGGGGTGCATCCCGTCGAAGATGCTGGTGCACACCGCTGACGTCGCGCAGGCGGTTCGGCAGGCGGGCCGGTTCGGGATCGGTGCCAGCTGGGCCGCGGCGGACTGGCCGGCGATCCGGGACCGGGTGTTCGGCCGCATCGACCCGCTGCCTGAGCGAGCTGTGGCCTACCGCCGGGCTCACGGCGCCGACGTGATCCTTGGCGAGGCGCGCTTCGTGGCACCGAAGGTGCTGAAAGCTGGCGATGACGAGATCGGCGCTGAGCGGTTCGTGCTGGCCACGGGCTCGCGTCCGCGCATCCCGCGCATCGGCGGCCTGGGCGGGGTGCCCTTTGTGACGTCGGACACGGTGATGCAGCTGGACCGGCTGCCAGAGTCGATGATCGTGCTGGGCGGCGGGTACATCGCAGCCGAGATGAGCCACATCTTCGGCTCGCTCGGCAGCAGGGTCACTATCGTCGCGCGCGGCAGGTACCTGCTGTCCCGGCACGACGCCCATATCCGGGCGCGGTTCACCGAGCTGTACCGGGAGCGTTTTGATCTGCGGCTGGGCGCGGCGGTCCGGCGGGTGTCGGCGACCGGCAAAGCGGTCCGTCTCGATCTGGTCACCCCGTCGGGTGCCCAGTCGGCCGAGGGCGAGGTGCTGCTGGTGGCGACCGGGCGGGTCCCCAACAGCGACCGGCTCGACGTCGCCGCGGCCGGGATCGAGGTCGACGCCCACGGGCACGTCCGCACCGACGACACCTACGCGACCAGCGTGCCTGGGACCACTTCCAGCTCAAGCACATGGCCAACGCCGAGGCACGGCTGGTCGGCTACAACCTACTCCACCCGGACCAGCCGCGGCGGGCGCCGTTCATGGTGGTGCCGTCCGCGGTGTTCGCCGATCCCCAGGTCGCCTCCATGGGCGCGACCGAGCAGGAACTGCAAGCCCAGGGGCGCCGCTACGTCGCCGCCACGCGGCCCTACAGTGCCACCGCCTACGGCTGGGCGCTGGAGGACACCACCAGCTTCGTGAAGGTCCTCGCCGACCCCGCCACGCGGCTGCTGCTAGGCGCCCACATCATCGGCCCGCAGGCCTCGACGATCATCCAGCCGCTGATCCAGGCCATGTGCCTGGGCAACACCGCCGACCAGGTCGCCTCCGACGTCCTGTACATCCACCCGGCGCTCACCGAGGCGGTCGAGCAGGCACTGCTCGAACTGTGACGACGGATGCCATGACCGGTGCTGGCTGGCGGGTCCGGCCACTACGGTCTGCCGTCCGGTGACCGGCCGTCCAGCCCGGGCGCGGCCGCAGGTCTGGCTCGGCGGCCGCCAGCCGCCCATGCGCCAGGTGCAGTCATCATGCGGATACCGCAGCCGCCGCCGGACTCGCATGATGGCGACAAGACCGAGAGCCGCCCCCGGCCGCAGCCGGTGACGCAGGCGTCGAACGGAGCCGAGTATGGCAAAGGATGAGAAGCCGGAGATCGGCGCGACCGCAGACGCAAATGGAATAAACACAAATTACCTTGAAGCTGGCAAGGGCGATGCGGCCATCCTGATTCACGGATCGGGGCCCGGAGTAACAGCCTATGCTAACTGGCGGCTAGTAATACCGGCCCTCGCGGAGAACTTCCGGGTAGTGGCGCCGGATATGGTGGGGTTCGGTTATTCGGAACGGCCAGGCAACATCAAATACGGCGTACAGATATGGGCAGACCAGGTTATCGGCCTCATGGATGCGCTCGATATATCTGAGGCTCATATCGTGGGCAATAGCTTCGGGGGCGCGATCGGACTACGCATCGTGACCCAGCATCCCGACCGAGTCGGCAAGTTGGTGCTGATGGGCAGCATGGGCGTCCCGTTTCCCATCACCAAAGGCCTTGAGCGGGTCTGGGGATACGAGCCGTCATTCGAGAACATGCGCAAGGTCCTCGACGTGTTCACATTCACCAAGGACCTAGCCGAGCTTGTGGAGGTCCGGTACCGGGACAGCATCCAGCCCGGTTTCCAGGAGTCATACTCGGCAATGTTCCCCGCCCCGCGGCAGCGCTGGGTAGAAGCCATGTGCACTCCCGAGGAGGAGATCCGCCAGATCGCGCACCGGACGTTGGTCATCCACGGCCGGGAAGATCGGGTGATCCCGCTGCAGAGCTCGCTACGGCTGATGAACCTGATCGATAATGCCGATCTAAACGTCTACTCCCATTGCGGGCACTGGTCGATGATCGAGCGCGCCAAGGACTTCAACAGGAGCGTACGCGAGTTCCTCAGCGACCGATAGCCGCGTGCGGCGCCGCCGGCGGCGCGGGCCATCGGGTGACTTCGGCGACGGGTCGTGTGTCCGGGACAATGATCACCTGGGACCAGGCGTACCTCTGCGAGAGGCCTGGCGTTGCGCCGTGCAGTGGGGGATTCGAGCGCGGCCCAGCTGGCATGACACTCGATGGGAATCTGCCGCCAGCCGGCGAGTACCTGGCGCAGACGGCCAGACATGCCTGTTTGCGTCCACGAGCGGGACCGGTTTACGGATTTGAATACGAGGAGAATGCATGGCCTCGCGGCGCAGGGAACTGACCCAGGTCAGCGGGCTCGACACCGCGGCCTCAGGGAAGCCGTCACAGCGCTTCGCCTTGCCGAAAGGCGTGTCGTTTTGGGCGGCAGCCGCAATCTTGTCCCTTCCGTTCGCTGCGAACACGGCGGCCTCGCCACTTTACCGAGTTTACCAGGCCCAGTACCGCTTCTCCGCGACCACGCTCACCTTGCTGTTCACCGTCTACATCGCCGTGCTATGCGTCACGCTGTTTTTCCTAGGCTCGCTGTCCGATTACCTGGGCCGTCGGCCCCTACTAATCGCGGGGTTGGCGACCGGTGCGGTCGCCTGCGGATTGTTCCTGATTGCGCACGGGGTCGGGCCGCTGTTTGCCGCCCGTGCGCTACAAGGCGCCGCCGTCGGCCTAATCTCCGCGGCGGCCAGCGCGGCGCTGCTCGACCTGCGACCTATCGAGGGCGCCGCGTCGCTGGTTTCCAGCCTCGCGCCGACGAGCGGCCAGGCCCTCGGCGCGATCGGCGCCAGCGCGCTGGCCCAGTATGCTCCGGCGCCGACCCATCTGGTCTGGCGGCTGCTGCTTGGCGCGTTCAGCATCGGCATCGTCGCCGCGCTGGCGATGCCCGAACCCGGAACGGCACGCCCCGGCGTCCTAGCCTCGCTCCGGCCGCACGTCGGCGTGCCGCACTCGGCTAGGGGCGCGTTCGCTGTGGCGGTGCCCTGCCTAGTGGGCGTGTGGGCGCTCGGCGGCTTTTACCTGTCGCTCGGACCCTCGCTCGCGGCGCAGTTGCTCCACTCGCCCAACCTGCTGTGGGGCGGCGTCTTGATCTTCCTGCTCACCGGTCTCGGGACCGCGGCCTCGGCCGCGCTCACTAAGGCCGACCCGTCCGTCGTGATGCTGGGCGGCTGCCTCGCTCTGATCGCCGGAGCGTTGGTGACGTTCACCGCGATCGACACCAGCACGTCGGCGATCCTGTTCGTCGGCACCGCGGTCGCCGGACTCGGCTTCGGGCCTGCCTTCATGGGCGCCTACCGCTCCGTGGTCGCGCTGACCCCGTCTGACGAAAGGGCCGGGCTGATCACGGCGATCTACCTCGTCAGCTACCTGGCAACTGGCATTCCCGCCGTGATCGGAGGCATTGCGACCTCACACTATGGCCTGCACAAGACCACGCTTGTCTACTCGCTGGCCGTCGCCGCGCTCGCCGCGGCCGCGGTCACCCTCCTGATCCACCGAATCAGTGCTGCCCGGAGGGCGGCGCATGGCACTGGCTATCCCGCCCCTCCGCCAGGCCCCTGCACCGTGCCACCATGCGCACCGATCGCGCTGCGCACCGGCGCAGCGACCGCGTCGGTGCTCCGTCAGGAAGACCCGAACAGGCCGCGGTTACGCCGGAACCGGTCAGGTCTCGGTCCATGACAAAGGCCAGTTCGGCCTCGAGCCTGCAGCAGTCCATGCGCAGGAGGCTGCCTGGGAACGCCGTCACCGAGGGGTCAGGTTGTAGGGGGTCACCTGCCCTTGCCGGTTTTCCATCATGGTTCTTCGAGCCGGAAACCGACCTTCATCGTCACCTGGAGCGTCGGATTCGGTCCTGCCTGGAGTGCGCCCCTGATCTCGGTCACCTCGAACCAGTCAACGTTCCGCAGTGTCTGCCGCGCCCGCGCCACGGCGTTGCCGATCGCCTGATCAACGCCATCGCCGGAACTGGCGACAATCTCCGTGACGCGATATATGCGATCGTCCATGGGGTACTCCCGGTGGTATGTGCGAGGGTTAGGCGCGGATGGGTTAGCCGAGGTCGCCGCCTCCGACAGGCAGAGTGGAGCCGACGATGTAGGACGCTTCGTCGGAGGCGAGGAAGAGTACGGGTGCCGCCTGCTCGTCCAGTGTGGCGTACCGCTTGAGGTATGACGACGCGATGGTCTGGTCCACGATCTGCTGGTACCAGGCCTTCTCCTGGTCGGTCTGGGCGGCTGGGCCGCGCGGGTTGCGCCGCACTGGTGCCTGCGTCCCGCCGGGGGCGGCGGCTACCACGCGGATGCCCTGGCCCGCGTATTCGAAGGCCAGCGACGCGGTCAGGGCGTTGACACCGCCCTTGGCGGCGGCATAAGGCACCCGGTTGACGCTGCGTGTCGCGACGGACGAGACGTTGACGATGGTGCCGCGGCCCTGCTGCAGCATGTAAGGCAGCACGGCCCGGCAGCACCACAGGGTCGGGAACAGAGATCGCCGGATCTCGGCCTCTATCTGGTGCTCGTCGTAGTGCTCATAGGGCTTGGCCCAGATGGTTCCGCCGACGTTGTTGATCAGGATGTCGATGCGGCCGAAGTGGCCGTGGGCCCGGGCCATGACGGCACTGCAGTCCGCGTAGCGCTCCAGGTCGGCGACGAGCGCCAGGATCTCGGCGCCCCCGGCCTGGAGCTGGTCACGCAGCTCGTAGGCCAGCTTCTCGCGGACCTCGTGAATCAGGTCAGACCGGTCGACGAGGGCGATCATTCCGCGCTCGCGGGCCAGGTTCGCGGCGACTGCGTGCCCGATTCCCTGTGCGGCGCCGGTGACGATGGCGACCTTCGCCTCGAAGCGACCTTGGTGGATCATGTCGAACCGTCACGTCCCGGCCGACTGCTCTATGCCGACCCGCATCGTTTCCTTGCTGCGCTCGGTGTGCCCGGCGAGTATCCGCTGGGCGGCTTGCAGGTCGTTCCGCTCAAAGGCGCTGACCAGATCCAGGTGATCTTGGGGGATCTGCTGGCTGGTGGCCAGCTGCGGTCGGAGTGCCTCGGCCATGTATTCCTGGATCGCCAGCCGGTTGTAGGCCTCACGAAGCGCGCTGTTGCCGGTGCAGTCGATAAGAAAGGCATGGAAGGCCGCGTTGGTGCGCCGGAATGCGTCCACGTCGGTGAACCTGCCTTGTTGGATATGGGGGACGGTGGCCTGGGCCAGCTGCCGGTACTGGGCCAGCTGGTCCGCGGTGAGCTTGCCGATGACCAGGGACGCTGCGCCGAGTTCGAGCGCCAGCTTGGCGTCGAACGCCTCGTCGGAGGCGGCGACGGTCAGCCGCTCGGCGCCGGTCTGGGTCACCATGCCGGTATTGGTGAACTTCTCGTAGTAGAAGTTCTGCGGCGCCACGCCGAGCTGCTTGAAGTAATCCCGGACCGCCTCGACCATGGCCGGCGGCCCGCATAGGTAGACGTCGACATAGCCGCCGTTGAGGTGCGCAGGTTCGATGTAGCGCGTGACATAGCCCTTATTGGGCCAGATGCTGGTCTCGTCCGCGACGCAGAAGGAGAAGCTGAAGCTGGGCAGCCGCCTGGCCGCGTCCTCCAGCTCGTCCACCTTGACGAGATCCTCATCGTGGGTGACGCCGTAGATGAGGTGGATGGGGTACCGGCTGGTGTCCGGGTCGATCGCGGCGAGCATGGCGATGAACGGCGCCAGCCCGGTGCCGCCGGCCAGGAACAGCGCCGGCCGCTTGAGCTCGCGCAGGTAGAAAGCGCCCAGCGGGCCGTGGAACTCGATCGGGTGACCTACCTCGGCGGGCCCACGCAAGAACGTGGGCAGCGCGCCGGTCGGGGTGTCGCGGAGCAGGAAGGAGACTTCTGCGCGCCCCGGCCGCGAGCTGAACGAATACGAGCGCGTCTGACCGGTCCCCGGCACGGCGATGTTGACGTACTGGCCCGGAAGGAAGCCCAGCGCGGCTCCGTCATCGAGCCCGACGGAGAACGTCAGCGCGGTATCAGACAACCGCTGAATGGCGCTGATCCGCCCCTTGTGCGCCGACGGGCCGGTCTTCGCGATGTCGGAGGTGGCGAAGATGCGCACCACGCAGTCCGACTTCGGGACCATCTGGCAGGTCAGGACGTAGCCTTCGGCCTCCTCCTCCTCGGTCATCGCCTCATCGACGACGTAGTCCCCGAGCTCGTATTCGCCCGACTCGCAGAAACTCTTGCAGGTACCGCAGACCCCGTCCCGGCAGTCCAGCGGAACGTTGATGCGCGACCGGTAGGAGGCGTCGGCGACCATCTCCCCGTCGCGGCACTCGATGAAGCGAGTCACCCCGTCCTCAAACGTCAGCGCGATCTGATGGCTCATCTCTCGCTCCCGCGGCAGCTATTACACGTGGTAGATGTCGACGACGTGGTGGATGTAATCGTTTTTGAGGATGACCTTCTTCTTCTTGATCAGCGGCCGCTCCCCGGACAGGTCGAGGGTGTAGAAGGAGGTGCCGAAGTAGGTGTCGACGGCCTCGTAGCGGTAGTACAGGGTGAACCAGTTGAAGCGGACCTCGCAGCTGCCGTCCTGCTGGTTCAGGATCTCGACATTGGTGATGTTGTGGCCGGTCCTCGGCTCCGGGATGCTGGTGGCGCTGGACCGTTCGGTCCTGATCCGGAACACCCGGTCCTCCAGCCCGCCCCGGTTGGCGTACCAGATCAGCGATATCTCCTGCTGCGGATCGGTGGTCAGCGTGTCATCGTCATCCCAGGCCGGCATCCAGAACTCCGCGTCCGGCGCGTAGCACTCCAGCCAGCCCTCGAAATCGCGGTCGTCCAGCATGCGCGCCTCACGGTAGAGGAACTGCTCCACCTCTTGGATCGAGATAGCCATTGATTTCCCTCCGGGCGTCTACGCTGACCGTGCCTTGGATTCGGCGGCGACAGCGTGCTGCAGCGCCGTCTGCCAGTAGCGGTGCTGGATCGGGTACAGGCCCTCGTCTTCCACCTTGACGCCGCTGCGGAGCGGGTTGATCCCGATCGCGCGGGCATCCTCATCCGGGCCTTCGATCCAGTGCGTCGCGCCGCGGCTCATGTCGTTCCACGGCGCGCTCGGCGCGGCGAGGAAGCCGTTGTGGCTGGCCCGGAACTCTTCGAGATCATCAGGGGTGGCCATGCCGGTGGCGTTGAAGAAGTCCTCATACCGGCGGATGCGCGCCGCCCGGGCCTGCGCGCTTTCGCCCTTGGGGGCGATGCAGTGGATGGTGACCTCGGTCTTGTTGACCGCGATCGGCCGGTACTGCCTGATCTGCGAGCTGAACTGATCCATCAGGTACACGTTCGGATACAGGCAGAGGTTACGGGCCATGTTGATCGCCCAGTCGGCCCGCCTCTGGCCGAGCCGCTCGATCAGCTCGGCCCGCCGTTCGTACAGCGGCTCGTTCTCGGGGTTGGCCCGGGTCGTCCACAACAGGACATGGCCATGGTCGAAGGCGTAGAAGCCCCCCCGCGTCTTGCCGTAGCTGGACGGGTCCATGGCCTTCGTCTCCGTCGTGGACTCGCCGGTCAGGCGCCGCGCGGTGGTCGCGCCGTAGTTCCAGTGGGTGGAGGCGACATGGTACCCGTCGGCCCCGTTCTCGGCCTGCACCTTCCAGTTGCCGTCGTAGGTGTAGGTGGACGCCCCTTTCAGCACCTCCAGGCCTTCGGCTGACTGGTCGACCATCAGGTCGATCAGCTTGGTGGTCTCGCCGAGATGCTCGTGCAGCGGCAGCACGTCCGGGTTGAGACTGCCGAACAGGAACCCGCGGTAGGACTCGAAGCGCGGCACCTTCGCCATGTCGTGGGAACCGCCGGTGTTGAACTGCTCCGGGTAGCCGGCACCCTTCGCGTCCTTGGCCTTCAGCAGCCTGCCGTCGTTCCGGTAGGTCCAGCCGTGGAACGGGCAGGTCCAGGTGGACCGGTTGTCCTTCCTGCGGCGGCAGACCATCGCGCCGCGGTGCGCGCACGCGTTGACCACCGCGGTCAGCTCTCCGGTCCGGGTCCGGGATACGATCACCGGCTGCCGGCCCATCCACGTGGTCAGGTAGTCGCCGTTGGCTGGCAGCTGGCTCTCGTGCGCGAGGTAGATCCAGTTGCCCTCGAAGATGTGCTTCATCTCCAGGTCGAACAGATCCGGGTCGGTGAATATCTCACGACTGCACCGGTAAACACCGCGGGCCGGATCCTCCACCAAGGCGCGGTCCAGTTTCCGCGCGACCTCATCCAGCGGGATTGCTGTCATGGTCTGCCGTCCTTCCGTAAAGGTCCCCTGCTAGCGCGATCCGGCCTAGGTGAACACCGTGAGGAACCGGTCGTTGAGCTCGCGCGAGATATAGAAGATGCCCTTGCCGAGCTGGTCTTCTGTCCAGGTGATGGTCGGGAAGTCCGGGCCGGTCCGGTAGCCGCCGGCGAACACCTCGTTGCGGTTCCCGGACGGATCGAAGAAATAGATCGTCACGCCCCGGGTGATCCCGTGCCGGGTCGGCCCGATGTCGATCGAGACGTCGTCCATCGAGAAGATGTCGCCGGCCTTGAGGATGTCGTTCCAGTCGCCCAGGTGGAAGGCGAAATGGTGCAGCTTGCCGTTGGGGCCCTTGACGAAGGCGATGTCGTGCGGGGACTCCCCGCAGTACATCCAGGTACCCAACAGCTCCGGGTGGGCCGGGTCGGTGACCGCCCGCTCGGCCGGCCGGAAGTCCAGGCACTCGGTGAAGAACCGCTCGACCAGCGCAGGGTCCTCGGCGGGCATCAGCGCGTGGTCGATCCAGTTGGCCCCCGCCCCCCGCATGTTCCGCGGCCACGCCTCCGGGTTGAGCGACCCGGTGTCGGTGCCGGTGAACTCCATCTCGGTGTAGAGCTCGATCGTCTGCTCGGACGGGAGCCGGATCCGCACGCCGTCGCCGACGGTCAGGTTCTCGCCCTTGCTGACCCGGCTGGTGGTCGCGCCGAACCGCTGGCTGCGCTGCTCGAATCTCTCCAGGTCCTCAGAGGTCTGGCACTTGTAGCCGAGCTTGACCAGGCCGACGCCGCCCTCCTCCAGGACCAGCGAGTGATGATCCCACTCATCCCAGCGCTTCAGGTGCAGCCTGCCGGGCTCCTCCGCGACCACGGCCATGCCGAGGGTGTTCGAGTAGTGATTCCTGGCCTCTTCCAGATCCGTGACCCGTATGTGCACGAACCCCAGCCGCATGACACCCATTTGCTGCTCCTCTTCCTCTAGTGCCCGGCAGAGTTGAACCCGTAGAGCGAAACCCGCTTGAGCCGGTCGCCCTCCTGCAACTCGACGATGATGTTGGTGATCGGGACGGCCCGGCAGCTCAGGCAGACCCCGGCCGCCCGCTCGTCGTCGTTCAGCACGCTGGACGCGATCGGCCGCTCGTAGCGGACCTCGCCGAGGATCAGGCGGACCTTGCACACCCCGCAGCCGCCGCGCTTACATCCGAACCGGTAACGGAAGCCGGAACGCGTGGCCGCGCCGAGCACGGTCTCCCCATCCCGGGCCTGGATGCGCACGGCACCGGGAAGGACTGTCACCTCGGTCATATCGCCTCCCCGTACCCGTCCCCAGGACCCGCTGTCAATGCTGGTTTCATGCGTAGACCTCCACCGAGCCCAGCTGATCGAACTCCGCGGTCAGCGTGCGGCCTTGACGCACGGCCGCTGGAGCCGTCAGGCCGCCGGTCAGCACGACGGACCCGGTCCGCAGGTGCTCACCGCGTTCGGCCAGGGTGTTGACGAGCCAGGCGACCGCCGCTGCCGGGTGACCCATCACCGCGGCGCCGGCCGCGGTGCCCACTACCTCTCCCTGCGAGCTGAACACACAGCCGATGAGCCCCAGGTCCCCGACCTCGGCGACCGTGCACGCCCGCGACCCCCGGCCCAGCACAATGGCGATCTCTGGCTCCGCCTGCGGATGGATCAGCTGGCTCAGCGGCACAGGCCGACCGTAGGGCAGGACCATCCCGGCGGTGAGCCAGCCGCTCACCGGCTGGTCCACGCCCAGCATGGTCCGCATGACCTTGCTCGTCATCCCCAGCTTCGCGCCGATCCCCTGGTCGCCGCGGTTCAAGCGGTCCTCGACGAATAGCCGCTGGGCCTGATAAGCCCGGTCCGCACGTCAGTCAACGGCGCGATCGGCTTGCACTCCCGCTCCGCCGCAACCAGGGCATCCGCAACCTGTCTCGGGTCGATCATCGCATAGCTCCTCCTAGGCTCGCTGCCTGGTGACGGGGCGCCTGTGCACCTCGGCCAGGACGCCGGCCGGCGGATTGACTAGCACCAGCAGCAGGTGCCCGGCGACAGGTCCTTCTTCAGCATGCGGGAGGGGTGGCGGCGGTGGGTATCCGCATGTTGACTGCACCTCCCGCGGCGGCGATCAGCTCATTTCCCGGGCGCGCCTTCCCTATGAACGCGCACTTCGCGGCGGCTCATGACCGGTCGAAGAACTCCTAACACAATGAGAGGTTTGTCAGGCGACGCCAGCAGATGATGCTGCACGCGAGGCTGAGGAAGGCTTCGTGGATGGTGATCCCGAGCTTGGAGAAGATCCGGTGAAGGTGGTAGCCAACCATCCGGTGCGAGATGAATAGTTGCTGCCCGATCTCACGGTTCGACAGCGGGCCCGGGATGCAATGCTGGCCGGCAGTATTACTCCGTTCGGGTTGTCAGCGCGGGATCACAGGCAGCACCACCCGCGAGGGGTGGGCGCGGTCATGCAGCACGGTCTGGTCTGCCGTCTGCAGGGTGGTATCGGTACCGGTCGGGGCGCCCGTGCCGGGGTTGCGGTCCCAGCGTGGGAAGTCGCTGGAAGTGATGTGCAGCCGGATCCGGTGGCCGGCGCGTAGCACGTGGCTGACGTTCCAGAGCTGGATCGTGAACTCGTACGGAGTGCCTGGCTGCAGCGGCGTTGGATGGCTGAGGGACTCGCGAAATCGGCCGCGCACGATGCCTTCGGCGAGGTTCTGGGCGTATCCGTCGGGTCGGACGTCCGAGAACACAGCGACAAAGTCGGTGTCGAC
>WNFJ01602900.1_pt1 | contig 18629 bp, 19 predicted proteins | sample 5400461 | NCBI WGS metagenome assembly WNFJ01 (sample SAMN13153349, study PRJNA577476) | soil metagenome | isolation source: 115 cm saprolite on Douglas fir-dominated hillslope | place: USA:California | collected 2013-09-17
CGTGCTGCGCCCCGGCGAGACGCCGGGCGACGCGCTTCGCGCTGAGCTCGTCGAGCGCGTCGCGCACCAGATGGGCAAGGCGCTCAAGCCCGAGCGCGTGCTCTTCACCCGCGACCTCCCGAAGACCCGGAGCGCCAAGATCATGCGCCGGGTGATCCGCGCGACCTACCTCGGCAAAGAGCCGGGCGACCTCTCGTCACTGGAGAACCCCGCGGCCGTCACGGCCATCACGGAGGCCCGATGAAGACGCGCGCCGGAAGGTGCCCGCGCGCGGTGGTATACTCCGGGTGTCGCCGTGGGGGGAGGATTCCTGAGAACCGGGTGCGGCCCGGGACCCCTCGAACCTGCTCTGGATAATCCCAGCGAAGGGAACACGGCGAGCGCGAGACCGAATGCGGCCGCACCCCACGAGGGTTGCGGCCGTTTTGCTTATGAAGATCGTGGTGAACGGCAAGGAGCACGAGGTCGCCGACGGCCTGAGCGTGGACGGCCTGCTGACGCACCTCGGCGTGAAGCGCGAGTTCACCGCCGTCGCGGTGAACCGCGAAGTCACGCCGAAGAGCGCCTACGCGGCGACGCGCCTCAGCGAGGGCGACAAGGTGGAGATCGTCCGGCCGATGGGTGGAGGTTGATCATGAGTGACACGAACCTGGTTCTCGGCGGCAAGGAGTTCTCGTCGCGGCTCATCGTCGGCACGGGGAAGTACTCGTCGATGGAGATCATGAAGGAGGCGCACGAGGCCTCCGGCGCCCAGATCGTCACGGTCGCGCTCCGGCGCGTCAGCCTGCCCTCGGGCGAGTCGCTCCTGGACCACCTCGACACGACGCGCTATACGCTCCTGCCGAACACCGCCGGCTGCTACACGGCCGACGAGGCGGTCCGCACCGCGTACCTCGCGCGCGAGGCCGGGCTCGGCGAGATGGTGAAGCTCGAGGTCATCGGCGACGCGCGTACGCTCTTCCCCGACGTCCAGGGCCTCCTCGAGGCGACGAAGACGCTCGCGCGCGAGGGGTTCGTCGTGATGCCCTACACGAACGACGATCCCGTCATCGCCAAGCGGCTCGAGGACGCGGGCGCCGCGTGCGTGATGCCCCTCGGCGCCCCGATCGGCTCGGGCCTCGGCATCCGCAACCCGTACAACATCAAGATCATCCTCGAGACGGTCACGGTCCCCGTCATCGTGGACGCGGGCGTCGGCACCGCGTCGGACGCCGCGATCGCGATGGAGCTCGGCTGCGACGGTGTCCTCATGAACACGGCGATCGCGGGCGCCCGCGACGCCGTCGAGATGGCGCGGGCGATGAGGCTCGCCGTCGAGGCGGGACGGCTCGCCTACCGCTCGGGGCGCATCAGCAAGAAGCTCTACGCGACCGCGTCCTCGCCGCTCGAGGGCGTGCCCGATTGGACGAGCTGAGGCTCACCCTCGTCACCGACCGCACGCAGACGCGCGGTCGCGAGCTCGTCACGCTCGTGGGCGAGTGCCTCGCCGCGGGGCTCCCCGCGGTGCAGGTGAGGGAGAAGGACCTCGGCGCCGCCGAGCTCGCGCTCCTGTGTCGCCGGCTACGCGGCCTCACCCTCGACATGCGGGCGCTCCTCGTCGTGAACGACCGGGTGGACGTGGCGCTCGCCGCCGGCGCCGACGCCGTGCAGCGGACGTCCACCTCGCTCCCCGTGAAGGACATCCGCGCCCTCGTGGACAAGCGCCTCCGGATCGGCGCCTCGGTCCACTCGCTCCCCGAGGCGCTCGAGGCCGAGATCGGCGGCGCCGACTGGCTCGTTTTCGGCCCGGTGTACGAGACGCCGTCCAAGCGCTCCTACGGGCCGCCCCAGGGGCTCGACGCGCTCGCGCGCGTCGCCCGGGCCGTGACGATCCCGGTGATCGCGATCGGCGGCGTCACTCCAGAGCGGGTCGGTGAGCTGAGACGCGCCGGGGCCGGAGGCGTCGCCGCGATCTCCGCCATCCTCGCGGCGGACTCGCCGGCCGACGCGACGCGGCGGTTCCTCGACGCGCTGGCCGCGTCGTGAGAGTTCTGGTCGTCGGCGGCGGGATCATCGGCTGCGCCACGGCGTACGAGCTCGCGAAGGCCGGCGCGGAGGTGGTGCTCTTCGAGCGCTCGACGCCCGGCGCCGAGGCCTCGAGCGCCGCCGCCGGGCTCCTCGCCCCGCTCGGCGAGTCCGCGCGGTCCGCCTTTGGCCGGCTCGCGCTCGCGAGCTGGCGGCTCTACCCCGACGTCGTGAAGGAGCTGCGCGAGCGCACCGGGATCGACGTCGAGCACGTGACGCGCGGGACCCTCTACCCGCTCTCGTTCACCGAGAAGGCGCCCGAGGCGTGGGCCCTCGCCCCCGAGTTCGGCGTCGAGGTGCTCGAGGGCCGGGCCCTCCACGAGCTCGAGCCGGCGCTCTCGCCGAAGGTGCAGCGGGCGGTCTTCGTCCGCGGCGACCACTGGCTCAACAACCAGCGCCTCGTCATCGCCTACGCCCAGGCGGCGGCGGGCGCGGGCGTCGAGATCCGCGTGGGCGCGAATGTGTCGCGCGTGGTGGTCGAGCGCGACCGCGCGCGCGCCGTCGAGGCCGGCGGCGAGCGCGTGGAGGGCGACGCGGTCCTCCTCGCCGCCGGAGCGTGGACGTCGGAGCTCACCGCCCCGCTCGGCGTCCGGCTCACGATCGAGCCCCGGCGCGGCCAGATGGTGGCGCTCGTCCACACGCCGCCCGTCCTCACGTACTGCGTCCACGGCGAGGCCTACCTGGTCCCGCGGCCCTCGGGCGAGCTCCTGATCGGCGCGACGGTGGAGCGGGCGGGCTTCCAGCGCGCGGTGACGGTGGAAGGGATCAGCTCCCTCCTGCGCGGGGCGATCGAGCTCGTGCCCTCGCTGCGCGAGCTCCCGATCGCGCGCACCTGGTGCGGGTTCAGGCCCTGGGCGCCGGACGGTCTGCCGGTGCTGGGCCCGTGGCCGGGGATCGAGGGGCTCTGGCTCGCCACGGGGCACTTCAGGAACGGGATCCTGCTCGCGCCGATCAGCGCGCGGGTCATGACCGACTGGATCACGACGGGCAAGCCCGGGCTCGAGGTGGGCGACTTCCTCCCCGCGCGCTTCGCGGGGCGCTGAGCGCGCGGCTCAGTTCTTCTGGCCCGACTTCCTGATGTCGAGCATCGGCGGCAGCATGCCCTGCACCGGCATCTCGGCGACGCGCGTGATGTTGTTCATGCGCTCCACGATCTCCTTGATGCGCTGGGCGCCGTCGGTGGCGCGCGCGAGCCACTGCGCCTCCTCGCTGTCCGCCGGGAGGCGCTTGCCGACCAGGCCGACCCCGCCCATGACGATCGTGAGCGGATTGTTGATCTCGTGGGCCGCGGCGCGGGCCAGCAGCGTGACCGCGCGCAGCTCGGCCGCGTCGCGGCGCGCCGTCTCGGCGGTGCGGCTCTCGACCACGTCCCGGAACAGGTAGGCGCCGAGCCCGATCCCCACGAAGCTCAGGGCGAAGAAGGGGAAGGCGACGGGGCGGAACAGCTCGAACCCGTGGGTGCCCAGCACCACGAACGAGAGGAACGTCACGGCGAACGCGGCGCCCGCCAGCGCGAGCGCGTGGCGCGCCTTGGCGCCGCCGCCGCGGCGCGCCCAGACGTGGACGAGGCTCGCCGCCACGCCGATGCCGACGATTCCGAGGACGCCCGCCACGGCGCCGGCGCCGCCGAGCCAGCTCCGGTAGCACGAGGCGACCGCGGAGGCCAGGAGCGCGGCGGGCCAGCCCTCGATGAGGCCGATGAGGGCGATCGGCACGGCCCGGGCGTCGATGAAGTAGCCTTCGCTGCTCACCTGGATGCGGGAGATCATCAGGACCACCGCGAGCCCGCCGAAGGCGAGCCCGCTGACGGCCTGATGCGCCCGCGAGTCGAGCCGGCCCCAGGGCCCGCGCCAGCGGAAGGTGTACGAGTAGAAGACGAGCCCGAGGACGAGGACGCCCGCGGCCTCCATCACGTGATGGAATTCCATGTTTTCCTCCCGTCCCTCCGGCACTATGGTATGCCGGACGAGGCGTTTTCCCGAAAGGAGCGATATGACGAGGGACGAGCTCAAGAAGCGCGTCTGGGCGGCGATCGACCGGCGGGGCGAGGAGATCATCGGGCTCGGGGAGCAGATCCGACGCCATCCCGAGCTCGGGTTCAAAGAGGTGAAGACGGCCCGCCTCGTCGAGGAGACGCTCGGGAAGCTCGGCCTGGCGCCTCGCACGGGCCTGGCCCTCACGGGCGTCCGCGCCGACGCGCCCGGGCGGGCGGGCGACGGGCCGACGTTCGCGGTCCTCGGCGAGCTGGACGCGCTGGTCGTCGCCGGCCACCCCGAGGGCGATCCCCAGACGGGCGCGGCCCACGCGTGCGGCCACAACGCTCAGGTCGCGGGGATGCTGGGGGCCGCGATGGGATTGCTCGACGCCAGAGCGCTGGAGCATCTGGCGGGCCGGGTCGCGTTCCTCGCGGTCCCGGCCGAGGAGTACGGCGATATCGAATGGCGCGTCGCACAGGCGCGGGCGGGGAAGCTCGAGTTCCTCGGCGGCAAGCCCGAGCTCCTGCGGCTGGGCCACTTCGACGACGTGGACATGGCGATGATGATCCACACGACCTCGCGGCCCGAGGAGGGCAAGGCGGGCGTCCCGGCGTCGAACAACGGCTGCATCGTGAAGACCGTGCGCTACATCGGCCGCGCGGCTCACGCCGGCGGGGCGCCGCACATGGGGATCAACGCCCTCTACGCCGCCCAGATCGGGCTCATGGCCATCAACGCGCTCCGCGAGACGTTCCGCGACGGTGACACGATCCGCGTCCACCCGATCATCACCCACGGCGGCTCGCAGGTGAACGTGATCCCGGGCGAGGTGCGGCTCGAGACCTACGTGCGCGGCCGGACGATGGACGCGGTCCTCGACGCCAACAAGAAAGTGGACCGCGCGTTCCGCGCCGGGGCGCTCGCGCTCGGCGCCAAGGTCGAGATCGAGACGCTGCCGGGCTACATGCCGATGACGTGCGACCAGCTCATGGCGCGCTGGTTCAAGGAGAACGCCGCGGCGCTGGTCGGCGAGGAGCACTACCGCCCGATCGGCCACCGGACGGGCTCGACCGACATGGGTGATCTCTCGCAGGTGATGCCCGTGCTGCATCCCTACGTCGGTGGCGCGCGCGGGAACGGCCACGGCGCGGACTTCGAGATCGTGGACAAGCCTCTCGCGTACCTGGTGACGGCGAAGGCCCTGGCCGCGATGGTGGTGGACCTGCTCGCGGACGGCGCCGCCGGGGCCCGCGAGGTCCTCCAGAAGGCGAAGCCGCCGATGACGCGCGAGCGGTATCTCGCCTTCCAGCGAGGCCTCGCCCGCCACGAGGTGTACGAAGGGTAGGGGGTGTACGGCAAGACGAGCATCGCGTTTCCCCGGCGCGTCGTCTGCCTGACGGCCGAGACCGCCGAGATCGCCTATCTCGTCGGCGCCGGCGAGCGCGTCGTCGGCGTCCCGGGGACCGCGCGGCGCCCCGAGGCCGTCCGCGAGAAGGCGCGCGTCGGCGGCTTCACGACCTTCCGCCTCGACCGGATCCTCGCCCTCGAGCCCGATCTTGTCCTCGGGTTCTCCGACCTCCAGAAGGACGTGGTGCGCGACCTGGTCGGCGCCGGCGTGGCCGTGCTTTGCACCAACCAGCGCTCCTTCGACGACGTGCTGCGCGCGATCCTCCTGCTCGGCGGCGCGCTCGGCTGCGAGGCGGCGGCGCGCGCGCTGGTCCAGGACATGGCCGACGAGGTCAGGCAGGTCCGCGAGTACTCGGCGGTGTGGCCCGACCGGCCGCGCGTCTACTTCGAGGAGTGGCACGACCCGCTCATTGCGGGGATCCGCTGGGTCTCCGAGCTGATCGAGATCGCGGGCGGCCGCGACGTGTTCGCCGAGCTCCGCGAGCAGCACGCGGCGTCCGGCCGCGTCGTCGCGCCCGAGGCGGTGATCGAGCGCGACCCCGAGATCATCCTGGCGTCCTGGTGCGGCAAGCCCGTGGATCGGACGCAGATCGCCACCCGGCCGGGCTGGGATCGGATCTCGGCCGTGAAGCGCGGCCAGATCCACGAGATCGCGGGGGAGGACGTCCTGGCTCCCGGGCCCTCGCTGATGCACGGTTTACGCCGGATCCACGAGGTGATTCAGGCTTTCCAAGCGGCTTAGAATTAGCCACTGAGAAAAGCTTGGGGCAGGGGGTGGCCCGCGCTAGCATTGGGACCTCCCCGGGCCCGGGGAGCCTGAGGACTGATGAAAGACCTTGCTCGCGTTCGCCCCGAGACCTTCTTCGCCGATCGCTTCAACGTCACAGCAGGGCTCATGGAAAGGGTGCTCGGCGGCAGCCTCATCGGCCGGGTGGACGACGCCGACATCTACCTCGAGTACTGTATCAACGAGGATCTGCAACTCGAGGAAGGGACGGTCAAAAAGGCCTCTCGCCACGTGAGCCAGGGCGCCGGCGTCCGGGCGCTCTCGGGCACCCGCACGGGCTACGCCCACACCGACGACATCTCGATCCAGAACCTCGAGGAGGCGGCGCGCCAGGCGCGCGCGATCGCCGACCGCGCGAGCGCCTCGGCGACGGTCGCCGTCCCCTCGCGTGGCAGGCCCCACGACCTCTATTCGCTCGCCGAGCCCCCCGTCGTCACCGACCTCGAACGCAAGCTCGCGCTCCTCAGGAACGTGGATGCCGCCTGCCGCGCGGCGGACCCGAGGATCCGGCAGGTGTTCGTCTCCCTCTCGAGCGAGCAGGTGGTCATGCTGATCGCGACGCCCGGCGGCTTCACCGTCGGCGACATCCGCCCGCTCACGCGGCTCAACGTCACGGCGATCGCGGAGGAGAACGGCAAGCGCGAGATCGGGTCTCACGGAGGCGGAGGCCGCGTGCCGCTCGACTTCTTCCTCGAGGGCGAGCGCTGGCGGCGCTTCGCCGGTGAGGCCGCACGCCAGGCGGTCCTGAAGCTCGGCGCCGTGGACGCGCCGGCGGGGTCCATGACGGTCGTCCTCGGCCCCGGCTGGCCGGGCATCCTCCTGCACGAGGCCGTGGGCCACGGTCTCGAAGGTGACTTCAACCGCAAGGGCACGTCCACGTTCGCCGGCCGCATGGGCCAGAAAGTCGCCTCGGAGCTGGTGACGGTCATCGACGACGGCACGATCGCCAACCGCCGCGGCTCGCTGAACGTGGACGACGAGGGCACGCCGACCGGGCGCACCGTGCTGATCGAGAAGGGGATCCTCACGGGCTACATGCAGGACCGGCTGAACGCGCGGCTCATGGGGATGACGCCCACCGGCAACGGGCGGCGCGAGTCGTACGCCCACCCGCCCATGCCGCGCATGACCAACACCTTCATGCTCGCCGGCGAGGACGATCCCGAGGACATCCTCCGGTCCGTCAAGCGCGGTCTCTACGCCGTGACGTTCGGCGGCGGCCAGGTGGACATCACCAGCGGCAAGTTCGTCTTCTCGGCGAGCGAGGCCTACCTGATCGAGGACGGCCGCGTCGGCGCCCCGGTCAAGGGCGCCACGCTCATCGGCAACGGCCCCGAGGCGCTCACGCGCATCTCTCGCGTCGGGCGCGATCTCGAGCTCGACGAGGGCGTGGGCACCTGCGGCAAGGAAGGCCAGTCCGTGCCGGTGGGCGTCGGGCTGCCGACGACTCGGATTGATGACATCACGGTGGGTGGGACGGCGGTATGAAGCCGGGTCGCGCCTGTCTCAGGCCACCCACGGTCGCGCCGGCCTCGCGGACCCCGCTAGAATGAAGATCGACCTGCTCGTCTCGGTGCTCGGGCGCGCGGTCGAGCGCGGCGCCACCGCCGCCGACGGCTTCGTGCTGGAGGAGAGCCGCGGGAGCGCCTCGGTCCGGATGGGCGAGATCGAGACCGTCACCCACTCGCGCGACCAGCGGCTCTCGCTGCGCGTGTTCGCGGGACGCGCGTCGGCCGCGGCCTCGACGTCCGACTTCTCGCGGGACTCGCTCGAGCGTCTCGTGGACGAGGCGACGACGCTCGCCCGCGCCACCGCCGAGGATCCTTGCGCCGGGCTCCCGGACCCCGGGGAGCTGATCGGCCGCCCGCCCGACCTCGAGCTGGAGGACACGGCCGCCGCGGAGCTCACGCCCGAGCAGAAGGTCGAGATCGCGCGGACGTGCGAGGCCGCGGCGCTCGAGAGCGATTCGCGGATCACCAACTCCGAGGGCGCGGAGTGCTACGACCGGCGGACGCGCTACGCCTACGCGACGTCCCACGGGTTCGCCCAGGGCTACCGGACGACGAGCTTCGGCGTGAGCGTGTCCCCGGTGGCCGCGCAGGGCGGCGAGATGCAGCGCGACTCCTGGTACTCGATCGCGCGCCGGCGCGCGCGCGTCGAGGACCCCGCGGCGGTCGGGCGCACGGCGGCGCGCCGCGCGGTGCGGCGCCTCGGAGCGCGGAAGGTCAAGACCGTCGAGGTGCCGGTGGTCTTCGATCCCGAGACCGCGGCGACCCTCGTGCGCTCGCTCGCGTCGGCCGCGAGCGGGCCGAGCCTCTACCGCCGCGCCTCGTTCCTGCTCGACCGGCTCGGCGCCAAGATCGCGGCGCCGCTCGTGACCATCGTGGACGACCCGCTGATCCCGGGCGGGCTCGGCTCGCGCCCGTTCGACGGCGAGGGGCTCCCGACGGGGCGCGCCACGCTCGTCGGCGAGGGCGTGCTGGAGTCCTACCTGCTCGACACGTACACCGCGCGCAAGCTCGGCATGAAGTCCACCCACCACGCGTCGCGGGACGGCAGCGGCGTCTCCGTCTCGACCTCGAACCTCATGCTCCTGCCCGGCCGCGAGACACCGGCCGCGCTGATCGGCTCCGTGAAGCAGGGGCTCTACGTCACCGAGCTGATCGGCTTCGGCGTCAACGGGGTCACGGGCGACTACTCGCGCGGTGCGGTCGGGCTCTGGATCGAGAACGGCGAGCTCGCCTACCCGGTGGAGGAGGTCACGGTGGCCGGCAACCTCCTCGAGATGTTCGCCGGGATCGAGGGCGTGGGCGACGACCTGGCCCTGCGCGACCGGACGGTGTCGCCGACGCTCAAGATCGGCCGCATGGTCGTGGCGGGGAACTAGATGATCATCGACAGCCACTGCCACCTGCACGACCCGGCCTTCGCGAACCTGCGCGAGACGCTGCGGACCGCGCTCGCCCACGACGTCTGGGGCGTCGTCGCCGTGGGCGTGGGTCCGGAGGCCAACGCGCGCACCCTGGCGGCGGCCGCGGCCGCGCCGAAGGCGGTGTGGGCGTGCCTCGGGTTCCATCCCGACACGCCGTCGCTCACCGACGAGGACCTCGAGCGGGTCGAGGCGCAGGTGTCCCGGCACCACGCGCGCATCGTCGGCGTCGGCGAGGTCGGGCTGCCCTGGTACTCGCTCGAGGGCGCCGCCGACGCGGCGTCGCTGGTGGCGCGCGGCCGCGAGCGCCTCAACCGGCTCCTCGGCCTGGCCGCCCGCTGGGACCTTCCCGTCGCGCTCCACGCGCCCCACGGCGCCGCGGCCGGCGCGCTCGAGGCGCTCCGGCGCTACCGGATCGAGCGCGCGGTCTTCCACTGGCACAAGGCGCCGGCCGACGTGACGCGCGAGATCGTGGACGCGGGATACCTCGTGTCGGTGACGCCGGAGGTGGTCTATCGCGAGCGCGACCGCGAGCTGGTCCAGGCGGTACCGGTCGAATCGCTCCTGGTCGAGAGCGATGGCCCGTGGAGGTACCGCGGGGAGTTCGAGGGGCTCCCGTCGGGCCCGTGGTTCGCGAGCCGGGTCGCCGAGGAGATCGCCAAGCTCAAGCAGATGCCGGTCGAGGACGTGATGCACCAGCTCTCGACCAACGCCTGCCGCCTCTTCGATCTCGTCTGGGTGTGAGCCCAGACGTGACATGATCGAGCGGCACAGCGTCCCGCTTCCCGACGCCAAGCTCGCGCTCGTCCTCCACCTCCCCGACACCGACGGGCGCGCCCCCTGCGTCGTCGCGTGCCATGGTCTCTCGGCCTCGAAGGACAGCGACAAGTACCTGCTGCTCGGCACCGAGCTCCCGCGGGCGGGGCTCGCGCTCGCGCGCTTCGACTTCCGCGGGTGCGGCGAGTCTTCCGGGCGGGAGGACGAGACGACGATCGCGACGCGGATCGAGGACGTCCGCGCGGTGCTGGGCTTCCTCGGGGGCCACGGGCGCCTCGACGGACGCTTCGGCCTCCTCGGCTCGAGTCTCGGCGGCTTCGCCGCGCTTCACGTCGCCGCGGAGCAGGGCGACGGCGTCCCGGTCGTGACGTGGAACGCGCCGGCGAACCTCGAGGACCTCGAGGAGGGCGAGGACCGCCCCGCCATCGGCACGCCGTTTCTCAGCGAGCTCGCGGCCGGCCGCTACGCCCACTCGCCGGCCGGCGTCCCGCGCCACCTCGCGATCCACGGCGAGGCCGACGACGTCGTGCCGCTCCCGCACGGCACCGTGCTCCACGCGCGCGCCGCGGAGCCTTGCGACCTCGTGATCATCCCCGGCGCGGACCATCGCCTGACCGACACGGCGCACCGGCGCCGGGCCGTGGCGCTGAGCATCGAGTGGTTCCAGCGCTTCCTCGAGGAGACGTCATGATCAACCGGGAGCGGCTCGTCGGCCAGTTCCTCGAGCTCGTCAAGATCGACAGCGTCTCCCGGCGCGAGGGCCGGATCGCCAAGCGGCTCAAGGAGACCCTCGAGCGGCTGGGGGTCGCCGTCGAAGAGGACGACGCGGGGCTCAAGGTCGGCGGCGAGGCGGGCAACCTCCTGGCGAAGTTCGCGGGCACCGTGCCCGGCGCCCCGCCGCTCCTCCTGTGCGCCCACATGGACACCGTGGTGCCGGGCGAGAACGTGAAGCCGGTGACGAGCGGCGACGTGATCCGGACCGACGGCACGACGGTGCTGGGCGGCGACGACAAGTCGGGTGTGGCGGCGATCCTCGAGACTCTCCGCGTCCTGCGCGAGGAGCGGATCCCGCACGGGCCGCTCGACGTGCTCTTCACGATCTGCGAGGAATACGGGCTCCTCGGCGCCAAGCACTTCGACGCCGGCCGCCTGCGCGCGCGGACCGGGCTCGTCCTCGACGTGGACGGCGCGTGCGAGCTGGTCGTTCGGGCGCCGGCGGCCAACAAGCTCGCCTTCACGGTCCACGGCCTCGAGGCCCACGCGGGCGTGTGCCCGGAGCAGGGGATCAGCGCCATCCGGGTCGCCGGCGAGGCGATCGCGGCGATGCGGCTCGGGCGGATCGACGCCGAGACCACGGCGAACCTCGGCCTGATCGAGGGAGGGCTCGCCGTGAACATCGTGCCGAACCGCGTCCGGCTGCGTGGTGAGACCCGGAGCCTCTCCGACGAGAAGCTCGAGGCGCAGACCGCGCACATGCGGCGCTGCTTCGAGGAGGCCGCCGCGCGCCACCGGACGACGGTGGGCGACCGCGCCTACGCGGCGCGCGTGGAGGCGACGGTCGAGCGGGACTACGAGCGGCTCGACCTCCCCGCCGACGCCCCGATCGTCGCCCTCATGACGCGGGCGGCGGCGAACCTCGGCAAGCCGTTCAGGACCCGGGCGACCGGCGGCGCCTCCGACGCCAACGTGCTGAGCGGCCGCGGCCTCCAGATCGCCAACCTCGCGTGCGGCATGCGCGAGATCCACACCGTCCACGAATGGATCGACGTGAAGGACATGGTCGCGACCGCCGAGCTCCTGGTCGAGACCGTGCGCCTGAACGCGGCCGGGTGAACCCATGGGCCTGGTGCTGAAGAACGGTGAGGTGCTGGACCCGGGCGCCGGCCTCGCGGGCCGCCTCGACGTGCGCGTGCGCGACGGGATGGTCGCCGAGGTGGGCGCGGGGCTCGCCCCCGACGGCGACGCGGTGCTCGACGTCGCGGGTCGCCTCGTCCTCCCCGGCCTCATCGATCTGCACGCCCACTGCTTCATCGGCGGCGCCGACTTCGGGCCGCGGACCGACGACGTCGCGCGCAGCACGGGCGTGACGACCTGGGTGGACGGAGGCTCGACCGGCGCCGGAAACTTCGAGGGGATGCGCGAGTGGGTGCTCTCGCGCTCCCGCGTGCGCATGCTTGCCTTCCTCAACATCTCGGCGATCGGGCTCATGTACCTGAAAGTCGGCGAGCTGAACCACCTCGCCTACGCCGACGTCGACGCCGCGGTCGGCGTCGGCAAGGACCACCGCGACCTGATCCTCGGCATCAAGGTGAGGAGCCAGCTCGAGGTCGTCGGCGACGCGGGGCTCGAGCCCCTGAAGCGCGCGGTGCGCGCGGCGGACGCGCTCGGCGGAAGGGTCATGGTCCACTGCACCAACCCACCGGCGCCCCTGGGCGAGCTCCTCTCGCACTTGCGCCCCGGCGACATCGTGAGCCACTTCCTCCACGGGCGCGGCCACGGGATCCTGGACGAGAAGGGCCAGGTGAGGCGCGAGATCCGCCAGGCGCGCGAGCGCGGCATCGTGTTCGACGTCGCCCACGGCAGGATGCACGTGAAGTTCCCGATCGCGCGCGCCGCGATCCAGCAGGGCTTCTATCCCGACACGATCTCCTCGGACCTCACGACGGGCGGCTCGGCGGGCTGCGTGAAGGACCTGCCGACGACGATGGGAAAGTTCCTCAACCTGGGCATGCCGCTCGCCGAGGTCGCGCGCGCCGTGACCGCCGGCCCCGCGAAGGCGATCGGCCGCGCCGGCCAGCTCGGGACGCTCAAGCCGGGCGCCGTCGCCGACGTCGCGGTGTTCCAGCTCGAGTCCGGCGAGTTCGACTTCGAGGACGCGCACGGCGAGCACATGACGGGGAAGCAGCGCTTCACGCCCGTGCTCACGCTGCGCGCGGGGGAGATCTGGTGGCGGCGGGCCTAGCGGTGTATTCAAAATTGGGCGTTGACTTGACGTCCGGCGACGCGAGAATCAGGTAGGGGTCACGATGGACGCGACGATCGAGCTCAAGCGGCGACGGTTCTCCGTGAAGGAGTACCACCGGCTGATCGAGGTGGGCGTCCTCACGAAGGACGATCGGGTCGAGCTGCTCGAGGGCGAGATCGTCGAGATGACTCCTATCGGAGAGCGTCACGCCGGCACGGTCAACCGTCTCACGCATCTGTTCGTCTCATGGTTCGGGGCCAGGGCCGTCGTGCATGTGCAGAGCCCGATCCTCCTCGGCCCGGAGGTCTCCGTCCCTCAGCCCGATGTCGCGCTCCTCGCCCCGCGGCAGGACTTCTACACCACCCGGCGGCCCGAGCCTGACGACGTCCTCCTGGTCATCGAGGTCATGGACTCGTCGGTCCAGAGGGATCGGCGTGTGAAACTTCCTCTGTACGCGCGCGCCGGAATCGTCGAGGTCTGGCTCCTCGATCTCAACACCGACCGGCTCGAGGTTTATCGCCGGCCGACCGCCGGTGGCTACGCGGAGTCCCGCGTCCTCCAGCGGGACGAGCCGATCTCCATCCAGGCGTTCCCCGACGTCTGGCTCACCGTCGCCGACCTCCTCGGCTGAGACGCGCGCGCCGCCCTGGAACGTTCGAGCGCCGGCTCCGCCGGCGCAACCGATCCTGGGGGGAGGTTTCGGAAGGGGGGCGAAGCCCCCCTCCGAGTTCAGCCGCGGAGCAGGACGGCGACGATCACGAGGGCGAGCAGCAGCCGGTAGATCACGAACGGCGTCAGCGAGCGCGTCCTCAGATAGCCCACCAGGAACCACACCGCGAGCCAGCCGCTCGCGAACGTCGCCGCGAGCGCGGCGAGGAGCGGGCCCGCGTCGCCGGCCGGCAGGCCGTGGCGGACGAGGTGGAGGAGCTTCAGCCCGCCGGCGCCCGCCGTGATCGGAATCCCGAGCAGGAAGGAGAAGCGCGCCGCCGTCGCGCGGTCGAGACCGCCGAAGAGCGCGGTCGTGATGGTGATCCCGGAGCGCGACGTCCCGGGGATCAGCGCGAGCGCCTGGGCGCAGCCGACCGCGAGCCCCTGACGCCAGCCGACGCGCTCGAGCGGGTCGCCCGGCGCCCGCGGCGCCGCGACGGCGCGGCGGTCGGCGAGCCACATGACGATCGCCCACGCGGCGGTCGAGACGGCGATGACCAGCGTGGAGCGGAGCCGCGCCTCGATGAGCTTCTCGAAGAGCAGGCCGGCGAGCGCGCCCGGGACGGTGGCGGCGAGGAGCACGGCGGCGAGCCGCCTCGACAGGCGGCCCGTGGCCATCTCGACCAGCTCGCACCTGAAGTAGGCGAGGAGCGCGCCGAGCGTCCCGAGGTGCAGGACCGCGTCCACGGTGAGCCCCTGGTCGGGCCAGCCGAAGAGGTGGGGCACGAGGATCAGGTGACCCGAGGACGAGACGGGCAGGAATTCCGTGAGTCCCTGGACCACGCCGAGGACCACCCCCTGGAGGTAGGTCACCCGACGATGTCTTCGCCGCCGTCGACGCCGATGACGTTCCCCGTGATCCAGTAGGTGTCGGGATGCGCGAGGACCACGATCGCGCGCGCCACGTCCTCGGGCGTCGTCATCCGCCCGCCCGGATTGCGGCGCTTCGCCTGCTCGATGATCGCCTCGTGGCCGGGGATCTTCTGGAGCGCCGGCGTGTCGGTGACGCCCGCGCGGATCGCGTTCGCCGTGATGCCGCGCGGCGCGAGCTCGGCGGCGAGCTGCCGGATGTGCGACTCGAGCGCCGCCTTGGCCGCCGACACGGGGCCGTAGTGCGGCAGCACGCGCGTGCCGCCCGACGAGGTCATCGCGTAGATGCGCCCGCCGCGACCCATCAGGCCGCGCCCGACGACCTCCTGGGTCCAGTACACGAGGCTGTGGGCCATCACGTCGAGCGTCATGTCCATCTGCGCCTGCGTCACCGCGTCCTTCATCGGCTCGCTGACGTAGAGCTTGAGCGTGCCGAAGGCGAGGGAGTGGAGCAGCACGCGGAGCGAGCCCGGCTCGCCGCGCTCCTCGAGGGTCTTTTGCATCTGGCCGGCGACCTCGGCGCGCTTCTCCTCGTCCGCCGCGTTGACGTTGAAGAACACCGCCTCGCGGCCGAGCGCCCGGATCTGGCCGGCGATGCGCTCGGCGTTCGCGAGCGTGGCCTTGCGGTCGAGGTGGACGCCGAAGATGTTGAGCCCGGCGCGCGCGAGCGCCAGGCTCACCGCCTCGCCGAACCCCGAGGAGGCGCCGAGCGTGAGCGCCCAGCCGTGGAGATGGATCCCTTCCGACGCCATTCGCGCTCCTTTCCGTGGACGAGCGCATTCTAGCATCGTAGAATCGCCTCGGGCCATGCCGAAGACGGCGGGAATCATCCTCGTCGGCAACGAGATCCTCTCGGGCAAGATCGCGGACGCGAACGCGGCGTACCTCTGCCGCGAGCTGCGCGTCCTCGGGGTCGAGGTGCGGCGGATCGCGGTCATCCCCGACGAGATCGAGCTGATCGCGGCGGAGGTGGCCCGCGCGAGCCGCGACTACGACGTCGTCTTCACCTCGGGCGGCGTCGGCCCCACGCACGACGACGTCACCATCGAGGGCGTCGCCCGCGCGATGGCGGTGAAGGTCGTGCGTCATCCGCGGCTCGTCGGCATCCTCGAGGGCCACTACGGCGACCGGCTGAACGAGGCGCACCTCAAGATGGCGGAGATGCCGGACGGCGCCGAGCTGGTCGGCGGCGCACCGCTGCGCTTTCCGACGATCGTGATGCGGAACGTCTACGTGCTGCCGGGCGTGCCCGAGATCTTCCGCCAGAAGTTCGACGCGATCCGCGAGCGGTTCCGCGACGCGCCGATCCACTTGAAGAACGTCTTCGTGCGGATCGGCGAGGGGACGCTGGCCGATTACCTGAACGGCCTGCTCGCGGCCTTCCCGAAGCTGCTCCTCGGCTCGTACCCGGAGTTCTCCAACCCCGAGTACAAGGTGAAGGTGACGCTCGAGTCGCGCGACCCGGGTTACCTCGAGCAGGCGCTGGCGGACTTTCTCCGGCGCCTGCCGGCCGGCGCGCTCGTGAGGGTCACCTGACCGCGCTCGGGTAACCCGTCCCGTGCGAGGCGTCCCGTTCGGCGTCGCGGTCGTCGCGCTCGGCCTGTACCTCACCGGCCTCGGCGGGGCGCCGTTCCTCGATCCCCCCGAGGGTCTCCACGCCGAGGTCGCCCGCCAGATGGGCGTGCGGCACGACTGGATCACGCCACGCATCAACGGCGTCCGCTACTTCGACCGGCCGCCTCTCCTGTACTGGCTCGCGTCGGCCTCGTTCGCGGCGCTCGGCCCGACGCCCTTCGCCGCACGCCTCTGGCCCGCGCTCGCCGCCGTCGGCGTCGCCGCGGTCACGGCGCGCGTCGGTGTCGTGCTGGGCGGCGCGCGCGTCGGCCTTCTGGCGGGCCTCATGGTGGCGGCGAACCTCGGGTTCTTCGTCTACGGCCGGCTCGTCAGGACCGACCTCGTCTTCATTCTTTGGCTCACGCTGGCGTTCGCCGGCTTCGCGATCGCGTACCGCGGCGGCGGGCGGCGCGGGCTCCTCCTCTTCTACGCGAGCCTCGGGCTCGCCGCGCTCACCCGGGACATCCTCGCCGCGGTGGCGCCCGTGGCCGTCGTCGCGCTCTTCTTCTGGCTCACGCGCGAGCGCCCGCTCGCCCCCTGGGTCCCGTGGTGGGGCGTGCTGCTGGCCGCGGGGATCGCGCTGCCCTGGTACCTCGCGGTGGAGGCGGGGAGCCGAGGCTTCCTCTGGTACACGATCGTGGACAACCACGCACTCAACCTCACACGCCTGCGGGGCTTCCCGGACGAGGCCGTGCCGCTCTCGGCGGGCGAGTTCTTCGTCGTGACGCTGCTCGCGTTCCTGCCGTGGGCGCTGGCACTCCCGTGGGCGCTCGCGCGCGCCTTCCGGCGGCCCTGGGACGACGCGACCGCGCGGCTCTGGGTGCTGCTCGCGCTCTGGGGAGCGCTCGTGATCGGCCTCTTCACGGTGTCGCCCTTCAAGCTGCCGCACTACGCCTTCGCCGCGTTCCCGGCGCTGGCCCTCCTCGCGGCGCGCGCGTGGGACGAGACGATCGAGGGCCTGCCGGGCTCCGCCGCGCCGCGCGCCCTGCTGGCGCCGCTGCTCGCCCTCTTCGTCCTCCTCGCGGCGGCGTTCGGCGCGGTCTGGGCGGGCGCGGTCCGGATCCCGGCGCAGGCGCTCATGCTCCTCGACGTCGCCGCGCGCAACCTCGCCGCCCGGGGCGGCGCCGTCCCGGAGGCGCCCCTGGACGCCTGGTCGCCCCTCGTGCTCCGGGCCGCCGTCATCTTCGCCGTGGCGAGCGCGGGCCTCGCGGTGGCGGTGTGGCGGCGCTCGGCGGCCCTCGGGGTGGGTGTCGCGCTGGCCGCGACGATCGCGTTTCTCTCGGTGGTGGCGGGCGAGGGGATGGCGCAGTTCGTCCGCGCGCGCTCGGTCCGGCCGCTGGCGGCGGCGCTCGGGGAGCGCGCGCGCCCGGGCGACCTCGTCGTGCACGAGGGCGCGATCGAGGACAGCGCCTCGGCGCTGATGCGCCTGCCCGGCCGCGTCCACGTCGTGAACGGCCTCCAGTCCGACCTCGCCTTCGGCTCGACCTTCCCCGACGCGCGCGACGCCTTCTGGGACCCGACGCGCCTGCGGGCGGCGTGGGCCGCCCACGGGCGGCACTTCCTCCTCTCGACCGTCCCGCCCGAGCGGAGCGTCGTGGGCTCGCTGCCGGCCGGGAGCGTGCGGCTCCTCGCGCACGCGGGCGGCCGCTGGCTCTACTCGAATGTTGCCGATTGAGCCATGAACGTCCGATGATGAGGGTCGAATGAGCGGCGCGACGCCACGGTACGTCCTGAAGCCCGATCCGCACAGCAGCCATTCGGTGATCCTCCGCTGGCTGGGCGCGGGCAACGGCCGCCGGGTCCTCGACGTCGGCGCGGCCGACGGGATCGTGAGCCGGCGGCTCACGGAGCGCGGCTGGCGCGTGACCGGCATCGAGGGCGACCCGGCGCTCGCGCAGGCCGGCGCCCCGCACTGCGAGCGGATGATCACGGCCAACCTCAACCGCGAGATCCCCGACATGACGGGGCCGTTCGACGCGATCGTGTACGGCGACGTCCTCGAGCACCTCATCGACCCGCTGCGGGTCCTCGTCGAGCTCGACCGCGCGCTGGGACCCGAGGGCTTCGTGGTGATCTCGGTGCCCAACATCGCCCACTTCTACATCCGTCTCCTGCTCCTGCTGGGGCGCTTCGATTACATCGACCGCGGCATCCTCGACGACTCGCACCTGCGATTCTTCACGGCGCGCTCGCTCCGGGCGCTGATCGCCGACGCGGGGCTCACGATCGAGCGCTTCACCGCCACGCCGGCGCCGCTCTACCAGGTCCTGCCGGTGAGCTGGCACCGGCCCTGGGTCGCCGCCACCCACGCGGTCAACGCCGTGATCGCCCGGAACCTCCCGCGGCTGCTCGGCTACCAGCTCATCGTGCTCGCGCGGCCGAAGGGCCAGACGCTCGGGACGGGGAATGGCTGAGACGGGCACCACGCCGAAGGTCGTGGTGGTGATGCCGGCGTACAACGCCGGACGGACGCTCCGGATGACGTACGAGGAGCTGCCGAAGGACACGGTGAACCTCGTGATCCTGGTGGAC
>WNFJ01035804.1_pt1 | contig 18628 bp, 19 predicted proteins | sample 5400461 | NCBI WGS metagenome assembly WNFJ01 (sample SAMN13153349, study PRJNA577476) | soil metagenome | isolation source: 115 cm saprolite on Douglas fir-dominated hillslope | place: USA:California | collected 2013-09-17
TGGTGGTCTATGGCAGCCTGCTCCGCCATTTAACAGCTTGACCTTCCGTGAGTTAGAAGGCAGTTTAGGCAGTTGGCACCTTCACGCCCTTGGAGGGAAGCAGGTGATATGCAGTCGCAGCTAGCCCCACCGCCCTCACCCGGCGGGGGTGATTGTGATCGTCATTGGACGGTACTCGCCCTCTTCGGATCGAGTAGCGCAGATCCTCGCCGGCACGATAACGATCATCATCGTGATCTGCCCTCCGTGAGAGACCGCTGTGTCGCCTAACGTGGCTTTGAAACCCCTGGTATTCGCCGCACTGCTCTCAGGAGCGTCGATCGCGCCAGCGCTGGCTGCGCAGCATCCCACCTCGCCACCACCCGCTCAGGCACAGTCGGCCTTGCAGCAAGCGCTATTACAGAATCCCGGGCTGGCCGACTCGATTCGTGCGCGGCTCCAGGGCTCGGGACTGACGGCCGACCAGGTCCGGGCGCGGCTTGAGGCGAGTGGCTATCCCGCCAACCTGCTCGATGCCTACGCCCCAGTGCGTCGGCGCGGATGAGCGCCACGCCCGTTGCGACCGAACTGTCCGCGATCGACGCACTGGGACTGCCGCCGATTCGGCTGCCAGGGGATAGTCTCGCGGCGGATACGGGCACCACCGCCGTGCGGGGAGCGGGGGCTGCCCGGCCCACGCGGCCGGGCAGCCCGGTGTTCTAGGCGTCTACGCCGTTGAACCCTTGGGGAAGCTGGAGACGCATGAAGCGCCTAACTCTGGGAGCGGTGGGAGTCTGTGCGCTCACCGCCCTGATCTCGACACGCTCTCCCGCCCAGATCCCCACACAGGGGCAAGCCCAGCTTCCTGGTGGGCTGCCAGCAGGGATGACCCCCGACCAGCTGGCCCAGGTTCTTCGGCAGAACCCGCAGCTCGGTAACACCGTCCGACAGCGATTGCAGCAGTCCGGCCTGACACCTGAGCAAATCCGCGCCCAGCTCGCCGCAGCCGGCTATCCCCCGAACCTGCTCGACGCCTACCTCGGTGCGGGCCAGCCGGGGCAGCCGACCCCGCTGCCCAGTGCCCAGATACTGGCGGCGGTCCAGGCGCTCGGGCTGGGTACGATCACGCCGGTCCCCGAATCGTTGCACGTCGACACCGGCTTCATCCGCGTGCGCGCCGAGTCACTCCACGCCGAGTCCCTCTCGACCGGAAACTATGTCTTTGGGGTTGACGTGTTCCGCCGCACGACGACGCAGTTCCTGCCGCAGCTGACGGGTCCCGTCGATCCGCTCTATCGGCTAGGTCCCGGCGACATCCTCGTGCTCGTGCTCACCGGTGGCGTCGAGCAGACCTACCAGCTCGAGGTAACGCGCGAGGGGTTCGTGCTCATTCCGCAGGCCGGTCAGGTCTACGTCAACAACCTGACGCTCGAGAGTGCGCGGACGGTCTTCTACGATCGGTTGGGGCGGGTGTACTCGAAGCTGCGCGGACCGAACCCGAGCATCAAGTTCGATGTGACCGTGAGCCGGGTGCGGGTTAACCAGGTCTACGTCATCGGCGAGGTCAAACAGCCGGGGGCGTATCAGATGAGTGCCCTGGGGAGCGCACTCACCGCGCTATACGCCGCTGGAGGCGTGACCGCCAGGGCGAACCTGCGGCAGATCGAGATCCGGCGCCTCGACAGGGTAGTGGCGACGCTCGATCTGTACGACTACCTGTTGCGCGGCGACAAGCACAATGATATCCGGCTCGAGACCGCGGACGTGGTGTACGTGCCACTGCACGGCACGCGGGTGCAGGTCACGGGCGCCGTGCTGCGGCCGGCGATCTACGAGCTGAAGGAACCGGAGACACTTCCCGACCTGCTGCGCGCGGCGGGTGGCTTCCGCGCCAACGCCGCGGCAGACCGACTAGCGATCCATCGCATCTTGCCCCCTGCCGAGCGGCGGCCGGGGCCACTCCCGCGCGCCGCCCTCGATGTAGCGTTGGCCAGCGCGAGCCCAACAGCCCCGCACGGGACTGCGCCTCCAGGCCAAGCGCCGCGCGGGACGCCAGCAGAGGCGGATCCGTTGGGTGGCGTTGTTATCCCGTCCCTGCCGCTCGACAACGGCGATTCCGTCGTGGTCGACTCGGTCGGCCCGCTCGACAGCTTGCTCTACGTGGCCATCTCAGGAATGGTGAACAAGCCCGGCCGGTATCCGTGGCAGGAGGGCTTGACGCTGCGGGATCTCGTGAAGCTGGCCCGCGGCCCGAAGATCGGCGCCTCCCTGAAGGACGTCGAGATCGCCCGCCTGCCGGCGGACCGCCGGCAGGGCCAGCTCGCGGACACGGTTCGCGCGCCGATCGACTCCACCTATCTCCTCGAGCGCGATCGGACGGGTCGCTACATCGGCCCAGCGGGTCAGGCGTTTCCCGGCAGCGGGGCGCTGGAGGTCCCCCTCCAACCGTACGACGAGGTCTTGATCCTGAAGCAGCCCGACTTCGAGCTGCAGCGCACCGTTCAGATCCGCGGGGAGATCCGGTTCCCGGGTACCTACGCGCTCAGATCCAAGAGCGACCGGCTGACCGATGTCCTCGACCGGGCCGGCGGGCTGCCCCCCCAGGCTTACGCCAACGCCATCCGATTTTACCGCCGCGACGCCAACGCCGGACGCGTGGGCCTCGATCTGCCGAAGGTGCTCGAGAATCCGACGTACAGGGACAACATCGTGCTGGCGGACGGGGACTCGTTGTACATTCCCACCTACATCCCCACCGTCCGGGTCGAAGGCGCGGTGAACTCACCGGGAAGCGTCACCTACGTCCGGGGCGAGGGCCTCGATTACTATTTGGACGCCGCAGGCGGGGTCTCCTTCAAGGGGGACAAGCAGCGGGTGTTCGTGCAGCAGCCCAACGGCAACGTGCGCGCCGTACACAAGCGGCCGCTCTTTTTCGGCACCAGCAAACCGACGCCCGAGCCGGGGGCCATGGTAGTGGTGCCAGTGCGGGACACGATCAACCGTTCGGATGTCGCATCGATCCTCCCCGTAATCGGCTCGATCGTGACCGCTCTGACCACCATCCTTGTGGTCTACCTCTCACGGCATTGAGGGTGACGGAGCGATCGCGTCTCGACTCAACTCGCAACCCACCGAGATGACAAGGATGAACCCGAGGGTTGCAACTGGGGGCGGTCTCCTCGCGCGCAATGCGCTCCTGAATCTCGTCGGATTCGGCGTACCGCTGATCGTTGCGCTCTTCTCCGTCCCGCTCGTGATCCGGGGCCTGGGAGCCGCGCGATTCGGCGTTCTCGCGCTCGTTTGGGCCGTGACGGCGTATTCCAGCGTGTTTGACCTGGGCCTAGGCCGCGCCACTACCAAATTCGTCGCTGAGGCGATTGCGCAGGCCGACGTAGACCGGGTTGGAGCGATCGTCTCGACCAGCGTCATGGTGCAGGCAGGCTTTGGCCTGCTCGGCGGCCTGCTCCTGGTCGCGGTATCTCCACTTCTCGCGGAGCGACTGCTGAAGGTTCCGCCGGAGTTAACTGCCACAGCTCGACTCAGCTTCTGCATCGCAGCTGTGTCCGTTCCGACGGTTCTGATCTCCGGGTCGCTGCGGGGAGGGCTCGAGGCGGCTCAAAGATTCGACCTCGTCAACGCCGTCCGAGCACCGCTGAATGCAGCCAATTTTCTCCTGCCACTCCTAGGAGTTGTGGTTGGATGGGATCTTCCCGGCATCCTCGCCTCGATGGTGATCTTTGGCGGCGTGGCCATGGTTGCCCAGTACCTGATGTGCAAGCGAGTGTTCCCGTCTTTGAGGTTCTGGCGTCGCTTCCCCATCTCTGAACTTCGCCGGCTCGCGCGCTTTGGAGGCTGGGTTTCGGTTTCCAGTGTGGCCGGCCCGATTCTGGTCTATCTGGATCGTTTCATGATCGGGGCGCTGAGGTCGGTCGCTGCCGTGGCCTATTACGCCGCTCCATATGAAATGGTCACGCGATTGTGGATCGTGCCTACCAGCCTGGTGACGACCCTGTTTCCGGCGCTCTCGGCGCTCCATAGTCGGAGTGAGTTCCGCGGGTTTCAAGAACTGGTGGCTCGTTCCGTCAAGTACTTGCTGTTGGTTCTCGGGCCTCTCGTCATCATTCTTATCGTCGCGGGCCGCGACATTCTCAGACTTTGGCTTGGAAACGAGTTCGCGATTCAGAGCACCCGAGCCCTCCAACTGCTGGCTGTGGGCGTCCTGCTCAACTCCCTCGCTCAGGTCCCTTACTCTTTGATCCAAGCCGCAGGCCGCCCGGACCTCACGGCAAAGCTGCATCTCGCGGAGCTCCCCATCCACACGGTCATCGCGTGGCGTCTGGTGAGCGCGTGGGGGATCACCGGGGCCGCCGTCGCATGGTCCCTCCGAGCGGGACTAGACGCCGTCTGCCTCTACGTCCTGGCGTGGCGCGCGTGCGCCGTCTCCCCGGCGTTCTTTGCGGCCAACAGGCTGCCGCAGGCGTTAGCCCTCCTGGTCGTTTCAGGGTGCCTATTGATGGGGGTGCACTTTCTTCCCGAGGCCAGCTGGCTGCGTTTTCCAGCGTCCGCCGCTATTGTTATTGCCGCGGGTGTCGCCACGTGGCGCTATCTCATGGATGAGGGCGATCGTGCGCGAATAGCCCGTCTCGTCCAGCCGCTTCGGCGTCCGCCGCCCGGGAGCGTCCATGGAGCAGATGAACGTCAGTAGCTCGGCCTCCGTGCCACGGTCCGCAGGGGACGGGGATCACAACTTCGAGTATCTGTCCCTGTACGAGCTACTAACGCCGTTGGTGCGTCGCTGGCGTTCCCTCCTGGCGGTGCCCCTTCTCACAGCAGCTGCGGCAGGACTCGCGACGCTGGTACTGCGGCCCCGCTATGAGGCGGCGACAAGCTTCACGGCCGAAAGTGCTCCCAGCTCCACCCTTTCCGGATCTCTCTCGAGCCTGTCGGGTCTGGTCGGTCAGCTTGGCTTGCCGCTCAACCTTTCGGAGAACGCGCTGTCGCCTAGCTTCTTCGCCGGCATCCTCATGAGTCGCGAACTGGCGACCACAACGTTGTTGACGCAAGTCAGAGATTCGAGCTCCCTCCCGCCAGGGCCATCACAGAGGCTGCTCGACGTGTTGGGGGTAAAGGGCAAGACCGAAGCGGCCCGACTCGAGAAGGGCGTCAAGCTCCTGCACAAACGCATGAGCGTCCAAGTGGACAAGGCATCCGGCATCATCACGCTTCGGGTCGAGATGCCTTCGCCCGGCATCGCCGCAGACGTGGCCAACGGAATGGTGGCGACGCTGAACACCTTTAACCTGCAGCGAAAGCAATCGCAGTCGCGAGAACAAAGGCGCTTCATCGAAGAGCGACTCCAGAGCTCCAAAGAGGAGCTCGAGCGCGCGGAAGCCACGCTGCAGAAGTTCCTCGAGACCAACCGCGATTACGCTCAATCGGCGCTCCTGCTCTTCGAAGAGCGGCGCCTGGAGCGGACCGTTCAACTGCGACAGGAACTCGCCATCGCCCTGGCAAAAGGCTACGATGAGGCGAGAATCGCCGAGGTCCGTGACACGCCCGTGTTGACAATCGTGGACTCGGCCGTACCACCCACGCGAAAAAGCTGGCCCCGCACGTGGCTCTACGCGCTGCTCGGCGGCCTCGTGGGAGCCGCAATCGCCTTCGGTGCCGCCTACCTGCGGGAATGGCGGCCGCCTGAGCACACACGGGCCGGGACAGAGTACGCGCGCCTCCGCCGGGAACTCGCGGTCATGCGATCGCAAATGAGGAACCTGCTGCGACTGGGTGCCGGCAGCGAGCGAACGCACGAATAGCAATTCGCTCGCGTAATGCACGTCACTTGGCTGGGCTGGCTCCTCCTCGCCCTCGCACCTGCGCTCGTCACACTCGCCCCGGGGAGCCTCTATCCCCTGATGGTGTTGTTGATTCCCTTCTCCGCTACGGCCGTAGTGAATGTCGACACGCCCGAGGGGGGCTCGGGCCTGCAGCCTTACATCTTTGTCGGTGTGCTGTGGGCGCTCACTGAAATTCTGACGGTGCTGCGCCGCGGGTCGATGCCCCTACCAAAGGGCCGCGGTTACTCCATCGCACTACTGTTACTGTTCGCTGTGGCGGCGCTCGCATCGTTGGTCATGCCCGTCATTATCGACGGCTCGCTCTCGATCCTGTCGCCGGAACTGCTGAGTGACGAGTCGACGCCTCTGCGGTTCACCTGGCGGCACATCACCCAAGGCCTGTACCTCCTCTTCGGAATCACGCTCACCATTCTGGTAGCGATCAAGAATGTGGACCCTCGCTGGCGCATGCAAACCCTCAGAGCCTCTGCGCTCGCGGCCACATTTGTGAGTGCCTGGGGCTGGTTGCAATGGCTGTGCTATCAGTTGGGCGTGTCCTATCCAAGCGCCATCTTCAACAACAGCATCACGAAGAGTGCACTGGGATACGATAGGGTGATCGAAGAGCTTGGGGTACTGCGCGTCAGTTCCGTGGCTGTCGAGCCTTCGATGTTGGGGCAGTACCTGCTGACGGTTTTGCCGCTGCTGCTGCTGGCCGTCGTGCAACGCCGGACCGTCTGGTCTCCGTGGTTTGACAAGGTAGCCGTGCTGTTGGGCTCATCCACACTGCTCATCACCACTTCGGCCAGCGCGTACGCCGGTCTCGGACTCGCGCTAGGTCTTACGGTCTACGCCTTGTATCGACTCGGTACCTTGAGGGCACGGCATGTCGCAGCAGTCGCTGCGTGCCTCGTGGCTGTGATCCTCGCGTTCAGCCTCAGCACGTCGGTTCGGGGATGGGTGTCTGAAATTCTGCTGACCAAAGTCGGCACCTATTCGGGAGCGGAGCGGGTCTCTTCTGTGATCAAGGCGTGGGACTACTTCACCGAGTACCCGCTGCTCGGAGTGGGTTGGGGGAGTGTCACTTCTCACGACCTCGTTGTGAAACTGCTCGCCAACAGCGGAGTGTTCGGACTCTTGGCCTTCAGCCTCTTTGCAAGCTACCTCGTCGCGCGTCTACGCATGACAGGAGCTGGCATGGCAGAGTCGCGCGCCGACCAATTCTGGAGGGCCGGCATGCTGATAACGTTCGTGACGTTGTTGGCCTTGTTGATCCTTACCGGCTTCGATTACGTCTTCGGACACGTCTGGTTGGTCTTCGGATTGGCCATTGCCGTTTCGTCCGGCCAAACCCGACTCCTGGAGGGGCGAGAACAGACTCCGTCATCGACCCGGCTCTCGCCCGCGCAATGAGGCTCGTCATGATTACGGGCTCACGGCAGCCGGAGGGTTGTGGCGTCACGCATTACAGCTTGTGCCTCGCGAGCGCGCTCCGAGAGCACGGCGTTTCCTGTCACGTCGAGTCGCTCCCTCATTGGAGCGTCTGGGGCGTACCGGGTCTGCGTAGCCGGATTCGATCGCTGAGCCCGGACGTGATACACCTCCAGTACCCGACGGCCGCCTACGGCTACAGCGTGGCGCCGCAGTGGCTCAGCCTCCTGCTCCCGATGGTCGTGACGGTGCACGAGGTGAGCCAGGTCCGCATTCCGAGACGGCTCTCCCTGTATCCGTTTGGCCTGCGATCCCCCCGAATCATCTTTACCACACCACACGAGCGGGCATACGCCAGTCGATGGGCGCCCTGGATCGCCCCACGATCGCGAGTCATCAATATCGGGTCAACCATACCCGTGGTGCCCAGAGCGCCAGACGCGACCGACGTCCGAATCGTCTCCTTCGGGTTTCTCCGCCCTCGCAAGGGCCTGGAAGACGTATTGGAAGTGGCAGGACTGTTGAAGCACTCGGGGTTACCGGAGAGAATAATCGTGATGGGAGGGGTGCAGCCTCGCTGGTCCAGCTACGTCCTGACCCTGCAAGGACAGGCGGCAACGCTTCCGATCGACTGGGCAATCGGGTTGCCCGATCGCGGCGTGAGCGAGGTGCTCGCCCGCGCGCAAGTCGCCTACCTGCCATTTCCAGATGGAGCGTCGCATCGACGCACGTCGCTCATCGCAGCGCTTTCCCACGGAGCGGCGATCGTCACGACGCGAGGACTCCGGACGCCGCCTGAGCTGGGAGACGTGGTCGAATTCGCCCCCACTCCCGCCGACGCTTTCACCGCAATCACGGGACTTCTCGGAGATGAGGAAAGGAGACGCAAGCTCTCCGCCGCCGCGTTGCGGTATGCGAAGCTATTCTCCTGGGATACGATTGCCGAGGAGCACATAAGGTTATACGACAGTCTCGCCGCCGACTGACGTCACTCAGGCCGGCAACCGGGCGAACAGGCTCCGGACGTGCCGCCATAATACCCTGCCGACCATGGGGATCCTACGCCACTGCCCTCGCCGAATGCGATTCAGAATGGTTACGACGAACCCCAGGTAGACGGAGGGCAGAGCGTAGGGGTAATAGGTCTTGGTAAACAGCAGCCTGTTCAATAAGGCGTAGTAGTCCGAAGTCGGAGAGATTTTGGCGGGATCCCTGCTCGAGCCCATGCTCGCTCCGTGTTTGTGATAGACCAGACTACGAGGAGCATTCGTCAAGGTGTAGCGACCCTTCGCGCGCACGCTCCAGTCCAGTTCCTCGTAATAGATGAAATAGCGGGTGCTCATGAACCCGATGTCGCGAATGAACTGGGTTGATACCAGCATCGAGGCCCCATTGATGAAGTCCAACCTCTCCGGGAGCGCCTCCGTGAGGACCTCGGGACTAAACGGTTGCGATTCTGCAATGCAACGCGGCACGCCGGTCCACTTGTTGTACGTCGCACCGCCCAGTGACTGGATCCGCGTTGGCTCGACGTAGTACAGCATGGTGCACCCGCACATGCCCGCGCCGTCGTCGCGCAGCAATGCGTCCACCATGTGGGTGAGCGCCGCAGAGTCTACAACCGTGTCGTTGTTGAGCAACCAGCAGAACTGAAAGCCACCGAATTTCAGCGCGTAACGCATGGCTACGTTGTTGCCGGCGGCAAACCCCAGGTTTTCGCCAATCCGCACCAGTATCAGCGGGACGTCGTTCCAGCTCCGCAGCCCTCCCGCCTCCGCCACCGCACGATCACACTCGATGTGCGGGATGGGCTTCCTCACAGGGGGAGAGCTGAGATGCCTCAGCGAACTCGGGACCCCAACATCGGCGATCAGTTGGCCCGAGGCCCACGCCTTGAGCTGCTCGATCGAAGCGTCCGTCGAACCTTGGTCACATACCACGACCTGAAAGCGCGGATACGCCTGGCGAAAGAGGCTCTCGAGACACTCGATCGTGTGACGCCAGGCATTCCAGTTGACGAGGATGATGCAGACCCGCGGGGTCATGGGGGCCCCACGCGAAGCGGCCGCGTCGTGAAGATGAAGTTGTTTACATACTCCTTACGATCGATCAGAGAATGACTCCCAGGCGTCGACTGGTGGATCTCGCTGGCAAACTCAGCGATGGGCCATAGGCGCCCATGCCTCCAAAAGAAGCCACGGTATCCATAGTCCGTGATGTACCGAAACACGGTTGCGATGGGCACGCTGATATGACGCTGCTCAACTTCGACGAGAATGACGGGGCGTTCACGGTCGATCGTACGGCTCGCCCCCTGCAACACCTCCAGCTCGTGCCCCTCGACGTCCACTTTCAACAGGGACACGTCGGTGAACTGGTACTCGTCCAACGTACGTACGGGCACGACAATCGCTTCAGCTGGACCTACCAGCTCATTAAACGTGGCATGCCCACTTGCGGGAACCCCGCGGTGCGATGGTATGTGTAACTCACGCCACCCACTGACCGACGAGAGGGCGACGGCGTGCACCCGAATGTTCGGCCCTCGGAACGCGCTGATGCTCTCCGCACAAGATGGAATCGGCTCGAATGCCTCCACGCGTCGGCAGAACTTGGACAGATAGTAGGTATAACATCCCCAGTTCGCCCCGACGTCTATTGCGGTGCGTTCGCCCGCGATCAGCCCTCGGAGCAGGAACATCTCCCGCTCGAGCGTGCCACTGAGACGATGATAAAGGAACCGGGCCGGAAGGTGAACACGTTTGGGCAGCCACTCAAGCGCCCGGTGCTTCAAACTCATGCTGGATTGTAAGCGAACTGACTGATTAATGCGCGAGGTGCTCGTATAGGTTGGCGTACGCCTCAACCATTCTATCCGCTCGATACAGTTGAGCCACGCGCCGCCTCCCGTTGTCTCCCATTCGTGCTCGTAAAGTGTCGTCCCGCAACAGCTCGTTCATGGCACTCGCAAGCGCCGAGGCGCTCCCTGGCTCCACGCACAGCCCGGTCTCGCCCGACACATTGACGGTTGGCGCACCGGAAGGAAGGAGGGTGGAAACCACAGGCTTTCCGCAGGCCATGGCCTCAACCTGAACCAACCCGAAGGCCTCAGCCCGCGAGATAGAAGGCATGACGACGAGATCCGCCGCGTGGTAGTGAGCCAATAACGTTGCGTCATCAACCTGGCCCGCGAACCGCACGCGCCCGTCAAGGTCCGCGGCGGCGGCGGCCCCTCGCAGGTGTCGTTCCATTGGTCCACTACCGACAATGACCAGACCAGCGTTTGGAACGTCGCACAGCGCCTCTATGAGGTTGTCGAATCCCTTGTAGCTGACCAGTCGACCTACGGCCAAGATGAGGTAGTCGAACGCCAAGGCCTTCCGCGCAGCCCGAGCACGGTGTCGAACGTCCTCGGTCAACGCGAGCCTGTCGAGCGGTATCCCGTACGGAATTATCTCGCACTTACTCGCGTACCGCTTCAAGATGTCTGACCCGCGAATGTGTGCTTCCGTAGCTACGACAATGCGATCCGCTTGACTCAGAACGCGGTCAAGGAGCTGGTAGTAGAGTCTCTTGGCCCACCATTGGCGCACGACATCACTGTGATACGACACGACCAACGGCCTCTTCTTCCGCCGCAGCGCCACACACGCATCCGCCGTCGGATTCGGCTCATGCACATTGATGATGTCGTGCTCGTCGCCGTCAAATTGCCAGAAGAAAGACGGACACAGTGGTGTCGAGAACACCTCGCCCAAGCGTGCAGCCCGGGTGACACGGACGCCGTTGAGTTCCTGCTTCTCCGTTCGGAGCGTAGTGTTGGAGACCAGACATGTGACGCTCGCCCCCCGGGCGACGAGGCCTTCCGCGAGCACCTGGATGACCCGCTCGATGCCTCCGCGAACCGGATAGTAGTACTTGCCTACCTGAAGGACTCGGATAGAAAGGCCTCGCTCTAGCGGACGAGCCCTTGCTGCTCCAGTTCGGCGAAGCTCGATTCGACCCGGTCCACCGCGTGCTGGCGTGCCGACCAGGCAATCAACTCATCGAGGCCGGCTTGAAACGTGGTGGTCGCCTGGAATCCGAGTACCTCGCATGCCCGCAGGGGATCGCCGATGCAGTGGCGGATGTCCCCCGCCCGGTAGCGGGAAACGGGAACAGGATCGATGGCAAGGCCGAGGCGCTCCGCTAGCGCCCTGGCCACCTCCGCGACCGTGACCGGTACACCGCTACACACATTGCAAACGTCCCACACGTCTTCTACACACTCGACGGAGCGCACCACTGCCCGCGCGACGTCGGACACGTGGATGAAGTCCCTGCTCTGCCGACCATCCTCGAACACCAGTGGTGGATTCGCGTTCTTCAAACGGGAAAGGAAGATGGCCGCTACACCGGTGTACGGGTTGGAGAGTGCCTGCCGTGAGCCATACACGTTGAAGAACCGCAGCGCCATCGTAGGAATTCGATAGGCTCGGCCGAAACACAACGCTAGTTCCTCCTGCGTCTTCTTGGTAACGGCGTAGATGCTCGTAGCCTGTAACGGCTTGTCCTCCCTCGTTAGTGCCGGTTCAAGCGTCCGCTCGCACGACGGACACAGGAGTTCCCACCGGCCCTGCGCGAGCTGCGGCTCTAGTCTCGGGGGCGGCGCCACCAATCCGTGCGTTGAGCACCGATACGCTCCTTCGCCGTAGATGCTCATGGAACTCGCAACGACCATGCGACGGTAGCGCTTGGGGTCCCGCGCCATCTCCTCCAGCAACCGTCCCTGCCCTCCCACGTTCACATCCGTGTAGTACGACGGTGCATACATGGATTGGCCAACACCTACCGCCGCCGCGAGATGAACTACGGCGTCCACACCCCGAAGTGCACCAGCGACCGCTTGCTGGTCGCGAACGTCGCCCCGAATGAATTCGATCCGTCGGCTCGTCACGTGGACGTCCAAGTTGACCGGCACTTTGGCGTCGGCACCGTGCACTTGAGGATCGAGGTTATCCAGGACCGTCACTTCATGATCGTGAGCTACCAGCTGGTCCACGGTGTGAGACCCGATGAATCCGGCGCCCCCGGTAACCAAGATTTTCACGAGACGCGTCCTCCGGGCTCAGACCAGCGGCCGGACAGGCCCCAACAAGCGCCTGTTCGCGAAGCTGTAGTGCCCAACTGGTAGTGGTGTGTCCTACAGGAATGATAGTCTGCTCGAGCGCCGCTCACCCCGCCGCCTGCAGATCCGTCAGCGTGGCGTCGTCCGGCCCCACCGCCAGGCGAGCCGCCACCGCCGGTCCCAGCTCGTGACCGTTCCCGTTCCCCCCCACCAGCAGCATGGGGTGGGGCGTCGCGCCAGACACCGCCACGGCTCCGGCTGCAGCTGTGGACCCGGGCACCAGCCACTTCACGCCGAAGCTCACCTGCGCGACCCCCAGGCCGAGGCCTTGCGCCAGCGCCTCGATCACGCTGACCGTTTCGGGGGCGAGGTTCCGAGTGCCGATCACGATCTTGTCGACCCGGTAGCGGGACACCGCCCACGCGATGCCGTCGAACCCCGCCACGATCGGCACGCCATGAATGTTGGTGCCGTGCCGGCGCGAGTCGTCATCCACGAAACACACCGGCCGCAGTCGAAGCTCGCTGTGGTTCACCAGCTCGCGAAGCGTCAGCTCCCCGCCGTCGTCCGCACCGTAGATCAGCACGCGGTCCCCCCGCAGCTGCAGGCGTTGGCGCAGCGTCTCGAGCGACTTGAACGACAGCCGCGACGCAAGCAGCAGAGCCATCGCCAGCAGGGCGTCGACGTACACGATGCTGTGCGAATGCGCCAGCGTGGGCACGCGCCACTCCCCGTAGGCCAGCAGCAGCCCGGCGCTCACCGTGAGAGCCCCAACGATCCGGTAGACGTCGAAGATCCCGGCGTACTGCCACGCCCCGCGGTACACGCCGAACAGCCCGAGCGCCACCACAGTCACCGCGATCATCAGGCCGACCGTCGTTTGGAACACCGTCGCGTACTCGGGCGGCAGCGCGCCGTCGAACCGCAAGCGGTACGCGCCGTAGTACGCTACAGTGATCAAGGACGCATCGAGCAGGATCTCGGCGAGCCGGCGCCGATAGAACAGGCTCCGCACCAGCACGGTCACCGGCTTCATCCGACGCACCTGCGCGGGCGCGCTCACCCTGATGTGTCCGAGATACGCAGCCAACAGACTCATCGCCACGAGAAACGCCGTGCCGAGGACATATCCGAGACCCGAGTCGAGCCGGGTCAGCCCCATCGCTACGACGCCGCCGACCGCCGCGAAGCCGTAGAGCAGCACCGCCACCTGGCGCTCGCTCAGACCGAGCGCGATGAGGCGGTAGGTGCTGTGATCGAGCCCCCCCTCGTAGATCGGGCGGCCAGCGAGTACCCTCGTGACGGTTACGAGCGTCGTGTCGAGCAGCGGCACCGCGACGATGGCCAGCGGTACGAACAGCACCGACACGAGACTGGCGGAGGCGGCGGTGGGCGAGGCCGCCACGAGACCGGCCAGCACCGAGCCAAGAAACAGGCTGCCGGAATCTCCCATGAAGATCGACGCCGGATTGAAATTGTAGCGCACGAACCCGAGCGTCGCGCCGGCCAGCGACCAAGCGACCGACGCGTGCCACCACGCGCCCGCGCGTGCAAACGTGAGGCCCAGGAAGAACGCCGCGATCGCACCGACCCCGGCGGCGACGCCATCCAACCCGTCAAGTAGGTTGAAAGCGTTCGTCAAGGCGACGAACCAGAACAGCGTCGCCACAACGTTGACCACGTACCATGGCGTCACGTGAAGCACGGAGCCGAGGCTCAGCAGCGTGACGCCCGCGACGAGCTGAGGTAGGAACTTGGCCTGGGGCCTGAGTCGCACGACGTCGTCCACCAGGCCCACCGAGAACATAAGGGCCGCAGCCAAGCCGACCCCGAGCGCCGGACGCATTTCCAACGCCAGTGGGTGCACCGCCCATCCGTCGCCGACGAACAGGGTCGCGACCGCGATGCCCGTCGCCGTGGCGAACACGATGACCACGCCACCCAGGAGCGCGGTGGGCAGCTTGCGCCACCGGTCCGCCGACGGCCGTGTTACGGCTCCAACTCGGAGCGCGAACGATCGCACGGCGGGCGTGAGGATGAGGGCTACGGCGAGCGACGCGCCGACAATCACTGCGATCGCGAGAAAAACGCTCATCGCCAAGAGATACCACCTTCTATGTGAGGTACGTCACATCGCCCTTGGAAACGCGGAATCACGTGACCCTGCGCTCGCGCGGACACGCACGCCTGAGGATTCCGCCTGCACCATGGCGCCGGTACTCCATTGGCGAGGACACGATCACCCGGCCCAGTCAAGCAGCTCACAAGTCGGGGAGCATCTCAAGCCGTCACCGTATTGCGGTGTCGCGCTGCCGTTCCCTAGTTGTAAGACGGAATCCGCCTGCAACGCGTAACGCCGCAGATGGAACCTCTTTTCTTCATCCACACCGCACGGAGATGCACCGCACGCGACATGCCAGCCCTCTGCCCTCAATGACCGCTCAACACCGGGCGCGGGCTCGCTGCCGGATCGGACCCACGACTGCGGAACCGCTCGCTGCGCCACAATCACTCAAACGCCGCGCGTCGCTCAAGGGCGTGCGACGTAAAGCGCTCGGGAGGCTGAATATATCAGGCCCGGGGGCAGCCGCCAGAGGCTTGAAGCCTCTTCTCTCTAGAGGCGGGTCGCGAGGCGGGGGTGATACTGGGCCGAGGCCCGCTCGCGCCGCGGCTGCCCACGCCGTCGATCCACTCATGCAGGAGAGTCCATCCGACGCGTGTCTGTGGCCGCCTCGCCCGATTCAGCACCGAGAGCGCGACTACGGGAAATGGCTGGGATTGCCGAATGGGAGCAGGCCGAGCCGCACGAAACGTCATGGCGCTGACTGGGGACGCGCACGCGGCAATGAAGAAGTGCCGCCAGAGCCGCCGGGTTGGGGCGCACGCGCCTCACGGTACGGCGCCTGCTGCACACTCCGCCCCGCGCCTGCCCGGCGTGCAGGCTGCACGGTTGCTGGCGACACGCGCGTTCGATCCCAGCTCCCCTACAATCGCTGTGCTGTGAAGCGTTTCCGATTGCAACGCGCAAGCTGTTGAGGCTGCGACGGTTGTGCTACAAGGGGTCGGAACAAGCAGCCTAAACGTCACGGTGGGCATAGGCCGTGCAGAACTACGCCCCGACAAAGGAGGCCGGTCGTGAAAATCGGGGCTCGGTACAATGCCAGGTACATCGCGGCGGGGGTTCTTGCCCTGGCTGCGGTCGGCGGATCGCCGCTCGCTGGTCAAGGCGGTCGGCGAGTGACGCGAAAGGTCGCTTCGACGGTGCGCCACGCTTCGGCCGAACTCCGGCTCGCCTCGGCGCGTAGTGTGCTACACTCCCTGGTGGGTACGTGGCACTTCGAGATGCGCTTTGCCGGCAACTTCGACGGCCCACCGGACGTCTCCGGGACACGCGTCGTAAAACCGCTCTTCGACGACAAGCGGCTCGAATGGACCGAGACGCTCGATCAATCCCACGTTCAGGGCCAAGGTGTGGTAGGGTACGACGACCAGAGCGGCCGATTCTTCAGCTCGGCCGTCTCAAGCGCCGGCTCCTCCCCGGAACTCATGACCGGCACGCTCGACGACGCGGAGCCGCTCATCACCTTCAGCCCGCTCGCACTCGCTCCAGACTCAGGGTCCGCGCGGGAATCGAATCAGGCCTTCGCCGTGGCGCTGCTCGACGACGATCATTTCACGGCGGCAGCGCTGGACCGCGCGTGGCGCGCGGTGTTCACCCGCCAGAAGTAGTCCACCGTACATCGCTTGGTGACAGGGCCGAGTCGCGGTTGAGACGCGCGATTCCGCCAAGCCCCTGTTCATGCGAGTCAGGGGCCAATTCGCGCACTCACGGGCGCCGAGCGGTTCGAGGCCTGAGAGTCCGCCAGCAGCGAAGAAGCGCGGTTGAGGTTGACACGCGATAGGATCCAACCCTATATGAGCTGAACACCGCCGACCTTCGGCCGGTATGGTTCACAACAGCGAGTCCGCCCTCGCTCAGACGCGCGGTCACGGAACGCGCCTGACTCAGTCAGCAGAGAGGGTGCGATGATCCGCTCTCTTGCTGTCGCGGTAGCCTTGGCACTGACGGGCGGTTCGCTCGCCGTGGGGCAGCACTCCGCGTCCCAGCGCATCGATGCCGCCGTCGCCCAGCTCAAGGCACGCCACACCGACAGTGCGGAAGTCTTGCTACGCCCCGTCGTGGACTCGCTCGTGCCAGCGACCCGCCGTGAACAGGCCGCGGCTTGGCTCCTCATCGGCGTGATCGATTTCTATCGCAGCCGGGACTCAGCGGCGGCGGGTGATTTTCGCGCGTCCCTCGCGCACTCGCTCATAGGACGAGGAGACTGGCTAACTCCCCGCGACTCGGGTCTCGGCCTCATCTGGCAACGCGAACAGGCACGCGCGATTTGCGACTCGGTGGCTCGCGCGAGCGGGTCAGGACCGGTCGCCGTTGAGCGAATCCGTGGCGACACGAGTGCACCTGGCGGCGCACGAGTCGTCGATCAGAACCCGGACGTCGTGAGCGGCCCCGTCCCGCACTATCCGGAGCATCTCGTCCGGGCTTCGGCGAGCGGCCGTGTGCTCCTGGCGGGCATCCTCGACACGATCGGGCACATCGAACCAGCCTCAATCTTGGTAATCGAGAGTCCCCACGATGACTTTGCTCGCGAGGAGCGCCACTACTTCGAGCGAGCCACGTTTCGGCCTGCCGTGAGCGGCGGAAAGCCTGTGCGCGCGTGCGTGACGTTGCCCGTGGAGTTCAGGACCCGGTAACGCCCAAGTCGTCGACAACTACCGACTCACGAGCCCCGCGCGCGTAATGAGTGAACCCACCCCCGGGAACCCAGCTCCGGAAGCGAGGGGAGCGATGACACCTCTCCTCCCGCCTGGGGGCAAGTCCCCTGCACCGCTCCGCGGGCTGGGCGAACCTCCCCTGGAGTGGGCCGACGTGCGCCAGCCTTCCTTCCTCCAGCACGAGTTGCCGTTTTATGGTTGATAGTGCGTAATCAACTAAAAAAGGTTGACAGTCATGAATCACCCTTTTATAGTTGACAGTGATAATTTGCCATCCCGCTGACCCCGCACACGAAAGGGACGGCCCGACGATGACCTCTACGATGGCGCCTCCTCGTCCCAGAGGGACCCGAGCGGGTGTGGACACACCGCTCAAGAGCATCGCGCTGATCGGTGACGTGGTGCGGTCCCGGCGCTTTGCCGGCCCGCAACGCCGTCAGGTGCAGCTCGGGCTCGAGGAGCTCACCGCTGTCCTCAACCAACGCTACCGCCGCGCCATCGCCGCCCGCTTCCTCGTCACGCTGGGCGATGAGTTCCAGGGCGTCTTGAAGCAGGCCGACATCATTCCCGACCTGATCTGGACCATTGAAGCGACCTTCGAGAAAGCGGAGGTGCGGATCGGGATCGGATTCGGCACGTTGAATCCCCCGTTCAAGCCCGTCGCGCTCGGGATGGATGGCTCGGCGTTTCATGCGGCCCGCCAAGCGATCGAGCTCGCGCGCAAACGCCGACTCCAGGGTGGGCTGTTCGTCGGGTTCGGGGAGACTAATGACCTGGTGCTGAACGCCTTTGCGAGGCTGGCGCGCCACGTCCGTCAGGAGTTGACCAAGGGCCAAATGCGTGTGGTCACGCTCTTGCGTCAGGGTCGCACCCAGACCGAGGTCGCGAAGGAGTTGCGCCTCAGTCCCCAAGCGGTGAGCAAACGGGCCAGCGGGGCCGGCTGGGACGCCTTGTTGGAGGGCGAACGGGGCTGGGCGGCGGCGTTGCAGCCGTTTGACGTCTCGAAAGCGTGGGAGCAGCGGTCGCGGTGAATCTCGCGTGGCCGACCAGCACCGACGGGCTTCGCCTCTGGGGCGCGGTGCTCCTCGCCTGGGTGCTGGCCACCTATTATTTCGTCGCCGGTAACAGCCCGATCATTGAGCGGATCGGCAGTCACCCGGCACGTGGACCTCACCCCTCGTGGAAGCAGCGGGCCTACGCGCGAGCGCCGGCGCTCTTCATCTTCTTGCTGCTCATCTTGGTTCCCCGGACCGCCGGCCTCTAGGGCTTGCTCGTCGCCTTACCGATCCTCGCGTCACTCTTGCCGCTTGGTCGGGCTTACCTCGCCGACCCCGACCTGCGCTGGGGTGCGGAACTGGAGATCGCCACAAACGCGGTCGTGGTGGCCGTGAGTGCCTGGGTGCTGGGAGCCGCTCCAGGCGTCAGTCGGGCGCTCATCACGATTCCGCTTCCTTCATCGCGCCTCGCCGCGGTTTGGTTCGCGCTCGCCAGCATCGGATTC
>WNFJ01112055.1_pt1 | contig 18625 bp, 23 predicted proteins | sample 5400461 | NCBI WGS metagenome assembly WNFJ01 (sample SAMN13153349, study PRJNA577476) | soil metagenome | isolation source: 115 cm saprolite on Douglas fir-dominated hillslope | place: USA:California | collected 2013-09-17
CCCCTCTACGCGGCCGCCGGACCGGAAGGGGCATCATCTGCGTCAGCGTGTGGTTCCTCGCGCTCGTGGCGTGGGCGGCCCCGCTACACCGCAGAACCCACTATCGATGAAGCTACGTTTCGTTATTGGCGAAAAGCGGCATAGCACTTTGTTCTTCTTTCTTTTTCCGACGGGCCGCGAAAAGGCCCGGCGGAACAGCCATTGCCGCCGGACCTTTCGCAGTAGGGCGTTGCTCATCCGTGAGGAAACTCCTGTCGATCACGGGTGCCGACGCGTTGGCCCCTGGAGCAGACGGCAGGCCACCCGGAAGTGTTCGAGCAATGTCTATTCGGCCGCCTCGCGCGCAGCCGAGGACGATCGCAGGAATCCGAGTAACTCCTCCGTCGTCATCACGTCAGCGAACAGGCGCACCATGTTATTGAGAGTGGTGTTATGCTCCGCGTCGGTGTTCGTCGCGTTGCCGTCAGCGACCAAGATGATCTTGTAGCTCATCTGCATGGCGTCGCGCGCAGTCGATTCGCAGCACACGTTGGTCGCGGTTCCGGTGATGATTAGTGTATCGATCCCGCGCGTCTGCAAAATGTCGTGCAGATCGGAAGAGCCGGGCACGAATGCGCCGAAGCGAGTCTTATCGACGATGAGATCCTCCTCCTGCACTTCGAGTTCCGGCCACAACTCGAAGCCGTGGCAGCCGCGGCAGAAGGTTTCTCGTTCATCGCCTTGCGGTGCTCGGGCGTCGCAAAATAGGTGAACCAAGTCGACCATTGGACGATTGCTGTATCGTCAATCAGGTACCGGATGAAAACGTTAAGGCCGCCGGCAACGCGGATCGCGGCGCTGATCCGGTTTGACGTTCGGCACGATCTCCCGCGCCTGGGGAATCTCGACCGCGGCGCCTGGCTCCATGAATCCGTTCTGGAGGTCGACGATGATGTGCGCGGTCCGCGCCGGATCGAGATGATCAAACATGTGGGTGCGGCCTCGCAATGCCTTCACGCGATCCATTACCGCGGAAGAAATTTCGATTTTATGCATGCTTACCTCCTCTATGCGCGAGCATCCGCTCGCTGGGTCCCGCTATGGCGGCGAAAAGCAATCTTCCGAGCTTCTTCCGGGAGGCTTCAAATAGGGCCCCTCTGGAAATCCTCATTCCACCGCTAGGAAGCTCCTCAAAGTCTTAGCCTTATCTCGTGCGCGATCGCTTTCGGCGTGCCCGCCATGGCGAGACCGGAATAGCGGCCGAGTCGCCGCCACGCAAACGGTTGTTGTTCGCCAGATCGGCAAGGCCTACGTCGGGCGAATATCGTGGGGCTCCTTGCTCTCAGGCTAGTTCATCGAGCACAGCCGCTAGCTCGCTTGGCATGTCGACCATGACGTCATGACCGCAGCACATCTTCATGATTAGCCATCCCGTCGCGCTTTCATATTTCTTTGCGAAGAAACGAAAGGGACTCGGATCCCAATTATCGGCAAGGATGAAAATTCGCCGCTTGATTGCGTCGGCTCGACCCGAAAGCAAGATAGGCATTTCGAAGGTAGCAAGGGCCTGTGGAACACAGCGCCGGTTTACCCAATCCCGCCTTTCGGGGTTACGTTGAACATTTCGGCGGAGAGCGGCGTCACCATGCCGGAATGCTTTTCCACCGCCACTCCGCGAATGCCTTCTAAAAATTGCTGCGCTACCTCTGGTGCTAAAGCCTTAGGCAAGAGGCCGTTACACGAATCTCCGTGTTCAGGGACGAAGGCATCCAAGTAAACGAGAGTTTTGATCCGTTCTCCCATCCGGTCGGCCACTCCCGTGATGACCATGCCGCCATAGGAGTGACCGCACAGGACAACCTCGTCGAGTTCTTCAGCTTCAATGCAGCCAACAACGTCTCGAATGTGAGTTTCGAGCGTGATTGCCTCGCTTGACGCATGGAAGCGCTCGCCGACGCCAGTGAGTGTCGGCGTGACTACTACGTGACCCCTCCCGCGCAACTCATCCGCGGTGTGCCGATAACACCAGCCCCCATGCCATGCTCCATGTACAAGGACAAAGTTGGGCATCACATCCTCCGCGTTGCCTGAGAATAGTCTGGACCAGCGCCTTGTCGCTGGCCGCCGTGATGTCGACCTCGGCCAGGCCCGCACATCACGCGCACGCGGACGGCATCCGATTACGCCCTTGGCGACCGCGAGACGTCGTTTCAGTCTTCCGAGAAACGGCTCCCACAAACTTCCCCGTTCAATCCGCGCCCGAAGTACATCGATTGTGGGATGATTAATGAGGACCAGGAATGGACCAGCGCAACAAGAAGATTTGGTCGTAGGGCTCTGGCGTAGAATTACAGGTGAACGGGATGGTTGCGCTTGGTGTCGCGATCATTCTTCGGAGATCAGCTATGCGGCGCCGACGGCCCAGGCAAGGGCACCGAGATAGAGGCCCAATCCGAAGACCGCATGCACGGAGACGTTGATCGCGCGAACCGCAGCCGGATTCGGAGTACGTGCCGCCATGAAGCCGAGGCCGAGGGCCGGCTGCATGACAAACCAGGGCGCTATGAGCAGCGCGATCCCAAATACCAGCGCGGAGACAAGAGTTGGCCCTGAACCAAAGCCCAGCCTCATGATCGTGAGGTAGAGACCTCCGTAGGCGATTCGTAGTGGAATGCCCAACCGATTGCGACCTCGCCAGGGACCTTGGGAGTCGCAGTAATCGGCCGGTGAATGAAGATCCCGCGCGCGAATCCCGCCACCCAACGTCCAACCAAGCCCCAGTTTGCCGGGGGAAGTCCGATCGCCTGCAAGAGCCGCTGCCAGAGATCTGTCGTCAACGTGGCGATAACCCCGATTGCGATGATCTCGGTCTCGCTGACGGGTCCAACCGAAAGCTTCGTCAGGTCGATCATTTGTGCCTCCAGCGGATGCGATTTCAGCGGTGTCAGATCGGGCGAGCGCCGCCTGAGTAGACGAACGTCATCGGTCGCGGTCCCTTGAGATATCCGGTTTCCAGGCTATCAATCCGGAAGCCCGCCGACCGGATCAAATCATCCGGCTTGCGATTGAGGTGGCAGCCACCCGCAATGCGACTCCATACGGGAGTAAGCCTGTCTTGCCACCGAGCGACGCGTGCCTCAGGCGCGCGGCCGTGCTCGGCGAAGAGAAGGGTACCGTTGGGCCTGAGCACCCGCCGAATTTCCGCCAGCGTCGCGGTCGCGTCGTCGACGGTGCACAAAGTGAAGGTTACGACGGCCGTATCGATGCTGTGATCCTCGATCGGCAAGGCCTCACCGGAGCCACGCAAGAGCTCGACCAAATTCGAAGTCTCTCTTGCACGTTCTTCGGCGAAGCGCAGGAGCTCCGGGGAGGGGTCGACGCCCACGACGCGGTCGATCTGATTCCCATAAAACGGGAGATTGAGCCCAGATCCAATGCCAACATCAAGCACGCGGCCCGCGGCCGCCTTACCGATACGCTCGCGGAACGGGATCATCTGCTTTTGCCGCATGATGAGATCGAGCATCCGCGGAAAAAACCAGCTGCTGTAAAAGCCCATGTCTTGTCTCCTGTCGTCCTATTGGCGCCAGCGCGGGCAACGACCACGCTGGCAAAGGGCGGCGGATTAATGATTGGCACTGGAGCGAGTGAAAAACAAATACTTCACGAGCGCGGCAGCAGCTAACGCCAACACTGCGAACTTCAGGGTTCCCGCGGCAATCATCAGCCACAACATGTCGTGCATCATGTGCACTCCCTCCTCCGGTCTCTCGCGCCGTAAGCGGTGAACGACCGTTCCTCACGGTCCTCGCATATCGTTTCTACTGGTCAGTACGGAGAGTGACGTGCATCGGTTACATCATCGGATCTTCATCGATGAGTGACCGTTAGCGGCATCGCAGTGCGGGTGATCGTGTAGGGTGGGCAAGTTGTGATCAGGCGTGACGAAACCGATCCAGCCAATGACGCTCGGCAACATGCGCCGACTATCCGGTCCCGGTGTGGCCGCGAGCCATTTAGTCATCCGATGCACCACGCTGGCCGCGCGGCGTTCGCGGCGGTGAAAAAGAAATTTGTAGGTTGGATGAAGACCGGAAAAATCGGGGCGATAGGTAATGCGCTGTTCATCAGCTCGTAACGTTCTTCTAGACAAGGTTTGCAAGGGACTTCAGGCGCATGTCATGGTCGAATTTCTCCGATGCAAAAAATTTCTCCTCCCGTTCACGGTCAGACGGATAAGGTTGTTCCATACAGGACATCTTGGCCGGCACTGTGCGGGAAAACTGTTTTGGACTCTCCGTTAGTTATCGTACCGTTTGTCCGGTCTTACAGCGCGAAGATAGAAACCCGACGCCGCGGCCGCAGGCGCCGAGCCGATCTTGTCCGTGGAGCGCGCAACTATGCGACCCATTATCGTCATCTCCGCATTACTCGTTTTCGCCTCTCCCGCCGTCGCGCAGAACTGGCAGGAATATAGCTATCCTGACTATTCCTTCGGGGTCACCTTTCCGGCCGACCCACAGATCGAAACCACGACATACCAGGTCACCGACGATCGTAAGGCCGAAGCCCACGTCTATTCCGTCCATCGTGATAACGCCGAGTTCAAGCTAACCGTTGCGGACCTCACCGATCCTGGCCTGGAGCAAACCGCGGTAATCGACCATGCGATCAAGATGCTGTCCGAAGGCGGCGAGGTGAAGTTCGACGTTCCTCACCACATCATGGGGGTCTTCGGCCGTCAGCTCAGCATCGTGCAGGGGGATGGCAGCCGCGTAGCGGTCGCCCTGTTCGCCTACCATGGACGGCTCTATCAGATCGAAGGGAAATCGCTTCCCGCGGGGAACGACGCGACGGCCGACGCGCTCCGATTCGTGCAATCGCTCATATTCACCGGCGGCGGCTCTAACCGTTCAGCGGACGAAATTCGAGCTGCGCGGTCAGCTTGTGGCGGACCACGCGGGCCCGGAGGCGCCGGAGTTCCCGGCGCCGCGGTCCCTCATGATGGCCGCCGTTTTGAAATAGAGTGCCGTCGCCAGCAATCATTCGTCGCGCTGGCAAGCTCTCTCAATGCCGGCGACCTGTCCGGTGCACAGCAAGCCTATTCATCGCTGAGCCAATTCCAAGAGTTTGTGGATCCCAACGGGCCGCTCGCGCGGGCGATCAGCCAGATTGGACAAGCTCTCCAGAGCGGTGATTTGACCGCGGCTCAAAAGGCCCTGTCATCGCTGCACTGAGCGCGCAGTGGCTCCCGTGATGTACGACCGCTGCCGCTGGCCTGGCAACGATCAGGCCAAAGGCGAGCAGCATCTGCTGGAAGCGGGGACGGGGCTGCCCCTTAAACAACAACCACATCATAATGACGGCTAGGAAAACAGAGAGGAGGGTCTTGAGTGCGAAGCCGGACCCGCGGGCCCCGGTTTCGGATCTGATGCGGCCTACTTATGCGCTCCGTTCTTTCAGCCTGCGGACCCCGTACCGGGTTCTTCCTCGCGGCTTGTATGTCGACAGTACGGTGGCAGCCAGCAGCACGAGCAGCGCGGCACCAGCGTAGGCGACGAGTTGGATTCGCAATCCCCGGGCATCGGCGCTCGACAATGCCGTGGCTGCCGCCACGCCCGCGAGATAACTAACAGGCTGCATATGCACCAGCATGAGAAAAGTTGCCGGTACCGTCAGCAGAACCTTTACCAGCACCCAATAGTGCCTGAACAAGCCCCAGTCCGTGGTCAGCGACGAAACGAGACCGGTTGTCAGCGAGGCGAGTCCCAACGGGACGATCACCGACCGGTAGGTCAGGTCCATCGCAAGATAGCTGCCGCGCATGAGTTGAGCATCCGCGCCCGCTAGGCCCGCGATGGCGAGAACGAGGAAACCGGAGACCGCACCAACCCAACCAACCGAGGTCACGACGTGCAACGTGAGCGCGAGTTTACGGAGGTTGTGCGTTATCGTCATGGCAGGCCCGAGCCGCGTTCGGCGGGCGGGGTGTTGTCACCCACGTCACTATGGGCGAAATGCCCGGTCCCTCCATCGATAAGATGCACCGTAGCAAGAATCGCGGTAGCGATAAGCGCAACCGTGCCGAATACCTTTACCCAGCGTGGCATGCCGACTGCTGATGTGCGCTTGGGATCCATGCCGATGTCGCCCTCGGAATATCGGATCTGAGAGCAGGTCAGCCCTCTCGTCGCTCGATTGCAATATTGGACAAGCTGTATGATAACGGACGTGACGTACAAGTGCTTTTACCGGACTAAGTCGGCAAGAGTGTCCTGTAGCGAACAAATTCCCGGATTTGACCATCAATGGCAAAAGAGATGGCACGAAGGCCGATCGACCGCCGCGTCGCCCGCACAACGAAGACGCTACATCACGCGTTGATTTCCATGATTCTGAGGAAGAACTACGAAGCAATCACCATTCAGGAGATCTGTGATGCGGCGAATGTCGGTCGATCGACGTTTTACGCGCACTACACGAGCAAGGACGATTTGCATCAGCGCGGCATCGAAAACCTGCGCAAGGTGCTCGCCGGCTGCCGGAACGATGCTCCGGTAGATGAAGGCGATAGGGGACGGAGCCTGAGTTTCAGTCGGACGTTGTTCGAACATGCCTACGAGCGTCAGGATCTTTTTCGAGCGCTGGCTGGAAGCCGCGGCGGCGCTGTTGCCCTCGCCGCGATTCGCCGCATCATTTCCGACGTGGTGCGCGACGAGCTCGCCGAGACTGCTGCCAAGAATTCTGCCGACAGCATTCCGCGAGAGGTTATCGCTCAATTTATCGTGGGCGCGTGTATGGCCGTATTGACTTGGTGGCTCGATAAAGGCGCGAAGTTACCGCCCGCGAAGATGGTCGCCATGTTTCGGCGGTTGGCCACCGAAGGCGTCGGCTTTTTGTATTCCCGCCCGGAGCGAGTCCGCTGAGAGCGGAACGGAAATCGCCTGCGGCAGCGCTGTGCCATGCGGCAGACTACCATCGCAAAAGCCGCGGTCCGAGTATCGCACCGACGAAGGCGCAGAGGACGATAGGTCCGCCATACCACAGCGCGATAAACGGCATGGAGCCGCCAGGATGATGGAGGGCGAACACTGCCGGGCCCAAGCCGGTAGCGCGCGATCGGCATAGACCCACGGCGTAAGGGGCTGCTATCGGTGATATGTGTGCCGTCGCGTGTGGACTCGATCAAAGTCTCCTGGAGAACGTCCTCCGCGCATCATACCGCTAGCTAGGGGGCGAATCCCAAAGGTCCGTCGGGATGGCGGCCGGAGCCACCGCGTTCACGCGGTGGTTTGCTTGATGAGGCTCAAGATCCGCTATTACTGGCCATCAATGAAAGTCTCTGCCGGGGCTGGCGACTCGCTTCATTGCCACGCCCTACGCGATCCAGGAGCCATGTTCCACAGTGACCACCGCCGACTGGCACGGGAATGTCAGAGGCGGAGTTGGCGAACCCACTAAGTTGCCGCGTCTCTCCGCGACCGACCGCCGACGGCAGCAGCCCGTAATGGTGCATCTGACCCGAAGGCGACATCGGGACACAGATGCTGCGCGCTCGATCGGCGGCTGCTGCGGAGACGCTGAACTGACCAATAATGAAGGAATCGATCTCAGGCTTGCGAAATTCTTCCACAATGATGAACGGCGAATAACGCCTGCATTCTCGCTGTATTCAAGGTTCTCCGCGTAGAAGGCCCTAAGGGGCTCAACAGGCCAGGCGCCCTGGTAGCGCCGGACTTTGAATGAACGGAGACGTAGCCATGATCGTGAATAAGGCTCTGATAGCGGCAGCAGTGCTGTTGTTCACCGCACCCGTGGCGCCGACGCTGGCGCACGACGACTACGGCGATCACGTGGAGCACTGGCGGCTCCACCGCGACTTGAGCGAAGCGCACCGCCGTGCCCATGAGGAGGCTTCTACGGCGACGCAGAACACGAAGCCTATCACCGTGCCCTACGAGACTTGCACCAAGACTTCCATGAGGATCATCCGGGAAACTGACATGATCACTACGGGTGGCGTCGCTCCTACGGCGGCTGGCGGTACGGTGGGTGCGGATCCTGAGGGCGGTGTCCTTCGCCCGCATCTACCCACGACGCGTTTGTCTTTGGCGTCTTGTGTTGGGTTGCAGGATCCGTTTGCGGTCCACGGCCGACGCTCGCCGGCGTCGGCCAAACCACCCGCCGGGCGGTCGATCCACAGTCACCGTCAGGGTTTTGCGCAAGATTTCCACGGTGCAGGGCTCTTCGAGCCGGTCTGTGCGGGTTACCAGATGCTTGAACAACGGGTGGACCTCGCTTTCCCCCTTTGATCGCTGGAAGCGAAAATCGGTCTGACCCGCGTTGTTGTATTTCGTGCGATGAGCGAAAATCAGCGCACAATTAGCCGGCTGTCGTGCGTTCTCTCCCTGGCCAATCGGCGAATGCGACAACCCAAAGGGCAATGACGTTGACGAGGGGAATCAGCGCCAGGACGCACCAAAACGGCGAAAAGCCGATGCGGATCAGGATCCTGCCGAGAGGGTATAGAACCGCCGCAATCGTGACGGCGAAGATGACCCAGTGAGCCGGCCCATATCCTGTCATCATCGTCCAATCCCCCATCATGGTCTTGTCTCCTCTTTTAGGCGCAAAACCGATCGCCACATGCCGCAGCGGCTAACTGGCCGCGCGCTGCAAGACCTTCACGCCATCAGTTATTCTGTCACTGGGGTGAAGCACGACCTGATCGCCTGGCGAAAGACCAGACAGCACCTCGGCGTTTCGCGTGCTCCGGTGGCCGATCTGCACGCCCGCGCTTTGTGCCCGTCCATTTCGAACAGTGAATACAGCCCATTCGTCGCCCTTCCGAAAAAGCGCGCCCAGCGGCACGGTAAGCGCATCGTCTGCCTTCCAGACAGTCACGTGGACGATCACGCGGTAGTCATGTCCAAGCCGCGCCCAGACTTCTGGCGGATCGACAAGATCGATCGTGACGCGGACCCGTTGCTCCTCTATCCCTAGCGCAGAGACCTTGAGAAATCCGGCTGGGTCGATGCGGGTTACGCGGCCGCGGACAGGCGCGCCGCCCCATCCGTCGATCCGAACGGAAGCACCGGCGTTAATCTGGACTGCGTCGCTCGACAGCAAGTCGGCAATTATTTCGAGATCGAGCGGGTCTCCAATCTGGATCACCGGCGTGCCTGGTTGGACGACCGCTTCGCTCTCCTGGTTGACCTTGAGTACACGACCCGTCGCTGGTGCTCGGACCTCGATACAGCAGGCTGGGTTGCTCGGTGGTGTCGGAACGGCTGACGGCTCGATCAACCGCGCGGCTAGGCTAGTCCGAACGCCTTGCCAGATCTCCACCTGTGCTTTTGCGCTGATCAGGGCTGCTTCATTGCTTTCGGCATCGAATTTCGCCTTATCGAGAGCTTGGACGGAGATCGCCTGCCTGGGAGCAAGCTCGGTCGCCCTCGCGAACTCTGTGCGATAGAACGTAACGGCGGCCTCAAGGCGGCGCACTTCGGATTCGGCATACTTAACCGCTGCTTCGGCAGCCGTCACGGCCGCCTCACCTTCCTCGCGCGAGCGGAAATCGATGAAGCTCGGTGTGGTCGGCTGCATGACGGCAACCACCGTCTCCGCCGAGATATCATCGCCGACATGGCGGGAAGGTCCCGGCTCGCCCGACCGTTGCGAGACTCTAAGTACCTTCCCGGCGATCGGTGCGGAAACCGTGTAGATGTGCCGAACGTTGGACTTTCCGTCGTCGTCGACCGTGACTTCCATTGGTGCACGTATGACGGTAGCGACATCGACGAGAACGGGTTGAGGCCACGCATACCATATGAGCGCAGCGAGACCTCCCCCCACCACGATGACCCATCCCGCCCGCTTTGTCCAAATGCCACGCATGGTTCAGTCCCTCGTCTTGAGAACAGCCACGAGATCAAGCCGGTTGATGCGGCGACGAATGACCAGCGCTGAGAACACCGCCGCAGCCAGCGCGTAAGTGGAATGCTCGACAATGAGGCGAGCGCGCATGACGTCGGCTGCCATTTTCGTCTTCAAGGTCCAGGCAAGTCCGTAGCCGAGAGCCCATCCAGGCGGCTGTGCTAGCAGCGTGAGCAGCGCCAATTCGAGGAACAGGATGAGAAGGACCTGGCCCTGGGAAAAGCCCAGCACACGCAGACTGGCGAGCTCGCGTGCACGTTCGGAAAGCGAGATTCTCGCGCTGTTGTAGACAACTCCGAAGGCGATCACGACAGCGAGCCCGGTGTAGATGTTCGCCATCGCGGTCACTATAACCGCCATCGCCTCTCGGAAATTGGCGAGTGAGAGCCGCTGCAGAGCCGTTCCGCTCACCGTCGGCAACCCCGCTTGATAGCCTCATAAAACGGCTCCTGCTCATTGGCATCGAAGCTCACGTTGACGCTGTTGACGGCCGGAGCCTCGCGCATCATTCGCGCCAGCGCCTCGGCATCCATCATCCCCTGGATGCCGAAATAATCCTCGACCAGCGCGGTGACGGGGAGCGACACGGTCCGTCGTTGCCCTTCCAGCAGGTCGACCTCGACGGAATCGCCGACGTGGGCTTTGAGAAGCCGCGCGAGCCAGCTGGAAATCGCCAACCCGCTCTCCGGCAACACAACGGGGTGCAGGTCGACGTCGATGATCCGGCTGAGGTCTGCGTCCCGCGGCCGGCCGCTGATCATGACGCGCCGCTCCGCATTGCCGTACCGGATGCGGACCGGGACTTCCCGATAAGGCTCGACGGCAAGAACGCCTGGAAGGCGCGAGACCTCCTCGACCACTCTTAACCCACGCTTTTCAACAAAGCTGATCGTTGCATCCTGCCGATCGGCCATGAAATACGTGACGTTGATCAACTCCTCCATGGTCCCAGTGAGGAAGAGCGAAGCGATCAGGATCGCGGTCGAGAGCGCCATGCCCAGCGTCGTGAACAGCGCCCGGATCGGATGACTCGTGATGTTGCGCAGCATCATAACGACCGGTTGGGACAGCACGTCGTGGATGGCGAAAGTCACGGGCAGCAAGTGGTGAAAGCGAGGCGGGGCCGGCGGCTGCATAGCGACAGCCGGTGGCAGTGTCACGATCTCCCTCAAGGCGCGGAGAGCTCCCAGGATTGCGGCAAGAAGCGCCAGCAGTGCACCTGTGACGTGAAGATCAGGGCTCTGTACGAAAATCAGAAACGGTAACCGGACAATGTCGCGATAGAGCTGTGTGATGTAGGTGCCGAGCCAGGTCCCGGCCGCACTGCCGATCACGACGCCGATGACGGTGATGACCACGACGAATTTGACGTAATGCCACGCGATGGCGGGGCTGCGGTATCCAAGCGCCTTCAACAGGCCGATTTGTTCGCGCTCGAGCGCGACAATCCGGCCAAGTGTCAGATTGATCAGGAATGCAGCCACCAAGAGAAAAATCGGCGGCAGCGTGCGACCCATGTTCCGCAGCATATCGAGACCATGCTCGATATAGGCGTGAGAGTACTGGTCTCTGCGGCCGTATGCGGCCTGCCCGCCATAGGGGTCGAGCAGCGCGTCGAGCTGCTTGATGACCTCGGTCTCCGATGCGTCCCGCAACAGCTTGACTTGGATGTCGGAGAAACCCCGTCGAGGTTGTACGCACTGGCAAGCGCCTTTTCGGACATCCAGACGATGGCGAAGCGATGTTCGTCGGGCATCCGATCGCCCGGGCCTGTGGCATAGATGAATTCCGGCGACAGGGCTGTCCCGACGATGACGAGGTTGCGTTTGCGCCCATTCAGAATGGCCGAAAAACTTGAGCCGAGCGTGTAGGCATGCGCTTTGACAAAGCCTTCGCTGACGATGACCTCGTCCGGCGCTCCCGGTTCTGGCATCCGGCCCATCCGCATGTAGAGCCGATTGAGGGTGGGCTGGCCGCTTTCTGGGAGCGAGACGAATTGGCCTGTCGCAGGCTCGCGGAGGCCTGGGATATCGAGCAAAGCGAGCTTTGCAATGCGCGGCTCAACCGCCGCAACTCCGGGAATTTCCGCGATGCGGTCGGCGAGCGACTTCGGTGCACGCCTCAGTGGGGCAAAAACGTCGGCGAATTGGTAACGCTCGTAGTAGGCCGCGCGCGTTTCTTCGAGAGATCGCAGCGAGCCCACGGCAGCCACGAGGGTGGCTGCGCCGCCGGCGACCACTAGCGCGATCGCCAGCGCCTGCGCCCAGAGACGCTGGAGGTCACGAAACAGCTTGCGATCGAGCATATGCATCGGCTCACCAGCTTAGCTCCGCTGCGGCGCGGCGTTTCTCGTTCTTGTGGATCCCCGAAATCTGGCCGTCCGCAAATGACAGGACGCGGTCAGCCACGCCCTGAATGCTCGCATTATGCGTGATGATCAGAGTCGTCGTCCCGAGCTGCGAATTGACTCCGAGCAAGGCGTCGATCACGCGAATTCCGGGGGTGCGGCACGGCGATCGGGACGTCGAAATTGAGCTAAGAGATCTCAGCTTGTGGCGGGGACGAACGCCGGTGCTTGTCGACGACATCATTTCCAGCGGAAGGACAATGGTCGAAGCCGTTCGTCTCTTGACCGAGGGCTGGCCGTCACCGATCTGCGTCGCGGTGCACAGGTTGTTTGCGGACAACTCCGACTTGCTGCTCGAGCGGGCGGGCGCGCGCGTTATCACCACGAACAGCGTTCCTCACCGAACTAATGCGATTGAACTCCGAGCGCTTCTGGCGGATGGGGTGAAGGAGGTTGCACTGAGGTTATCATGACGTGCAAGTCTCGATTGCTGCATTGGGCTTGGCGGTACTCGTGTCTCGATACGCCCCGCTCAAAAGGCGGATTACGATTGGACCAGGGGTGGTGTTTCGACCTGACAACGCGCCTGGGGACAGCTTGCCGTTGAGTCGACGGGCTGACTGACGGGAATCAAATCCCGGTGCTCCTTCGCTGCCTGCGGTTGGAGTTCGGCCCTTTCGACCTAGCGCCCTCGCCGCGGAGCGCGTTGGTCTGGGCTTTCCTCTCCCCGCCGAGGCCGAACGTCTGCTCGAACAATTTGCGTACTTGAGTGGTGAGCGCACTTCCATGGCGCCTGGCGCCCTCGATGGCCGCAAATGGGCTGATTATGCCTTCCAGGCGGGTCGCGCTGCTCATAGATCGGAAGCCTCGAGGACCGAGTTGAAGGGCTCCGGCCACACAGCGTGATTCTCTTGGGGGGGAAATGCCGCGGAGCACAGTTGCCTTGTTGTGTCTGGGTTTTCTGCTGCCATGCGATGACGCGGTGGTGGTCCCCTCTGACCCCCCCGCCAGCCCTTTTGCCCGATCGGCGCCGCCAATCGTGGTGCCGCCTATCCAGCCTCTTGGCGTCGAGGGCGTCACGCCGGACCTGGCCGAAGAAGGGGCCCGATCCCCTCGTGAGCACAAGCCCGCGTCGGCTAAGGGTGGTATGGAACAACATCAGCATCAGCCATCGGCTAAGGGTGGTACGCGACAACGTCATCGTCAGCCTGCATCGGCACACCGCGGTCCGGGACAACATCAGCAGCCTGCGTCGGCGAAGGGTGGTGCGGCACAACATCAGCATTGAGGAGCCGGTGGATGTTGTGCTTGTCACGCTCGAACTACCGTTTCACGATGGTCATCCTGGCGTTTCTGCCTCTCGCCGGTTGCGCCACGCTCTCTTCTGAGGAATCGTTTAACCAGGTTGCCGATACCGTTCAGGTACGGCTCGGCAAGCGAATCAGCTGGGATGCGGGCCAGTATGAGGACCCGCTCGTTCGTTCAACGATCGGGAATCTTCTATCTCGCCCGCTGACAGCGAAGACCGCGGTCCAGGTCGCCCTTCTCAATAATCGCGAGCTGCAATCGATCTACGCGGATCTTGGCATCGCGCAGGCGAATGTCGTGCAAGCGGCGCTGTGGAAGAATCCCATCATCAATGGGGCGGTCACTTTTCCAGTCGCGGGTGGGGCACCTGATTACACCTTCGCCCTTGTCCTGAGAGTGATCGACATCATCTACATTCCGCTGCGTAAGCGGGTTGCTGAATCCCAGCTCGAGGAAGCCAAGTTTCAAGTGACCGCTCAGGTGATGAGTGTTGCAGGGCAGACCTACTTGGCGTTCATAGATTACCTCGGCGAGCAGCACCGCGTCGGAGTCCTTACCCAAGCAGTCGAGTCGGCGAACGCCATCGTGGAGTCCGGAAAGGCTCTACGGAAGCCCGGCAATATCACGGATTATGATTTTGAAGCCGAGGTCGCGCAACAGATTCAGGTCGCCGCGGAGCTGGCGCATGCGCAGATGAATGCCGCTCAGGCGCGCGAACGCGTCAACCGGCTGTTGGGGCTGACGGGGCCGCAGACTCAATGGCGCTCGGCCGACCAGCTGCCCCCGGTTTCAGCCACGGATCCGCCGATGGCCCGTTTGGAGCACAAGGCCATCGAGGCGAGCGTCGACCTTGCGGCTATCCGGCAGCGGCTCATCACGATGGGTCAAAAATATCGGGTCGTGGATATCACCTCTCTGCTGCCGCGGTTTGATGCCGGCGGCCGGTTGGAGCGCGTTGTGGGCGAGAATGAGGTGGGGCCCACATTCGCGGCGGAGGTTGCCCTATTCGACTGGGGGCAGACGAGAAGGGAATCCGAGCGGATGGAGATTCTGAAGGTGCGCGATGAGTTCACGGCGCTTGCCGTGCGGATCCGCTCGCTTGCACGCTTGCAGCAGGCAAAACTGCTGTCTGCGCGACAGACCGCGCTCTACTATGCAGACACGGCCGTTCCCCAGTCGCAGCGGCTCCTTGATGCCGCCTTGCGGCAATACAATGTGATGCAGCTTGGGGTCTTCCAATTGCTCCAGGCCAAGGAGAGACAAATCCGGACCAGTCTTGAATATGTGACGGCGCTGATCACGTATTGGAGGGAGCGCGCGCGACTCGCGCAAATACTCAACGGCAAATTACCGGACGAGGCGGATCGCACCACGGGCCCTGCAGCGGTACCAAGGACACAGATCTTTCCATCGGAAAACCAGCTCATCTCATCAGGAAACCAACCATGAAGATCACGAGACGAGAAGCCGTTGCCGTGTCCGGGCTTGCGCTCGCTAGCAGTGCTCTTGCGGGCGGACCGGCGGCAACGCAGATGGGACATGAAGGCCAAGGCATGTCGCGCGGTGCGCCGACACCGTCGCCGGAGGATGCCAAGACTGCGGCGCAGTGGTGGATAAATATCGCCAAAGGCACCCAGCACCCGGCACGCACGATAGAGCCGGGCGAGGTCGTCCCTCCTGCTGAGCCCGGACAAGACTACAATCCGGTCGTTACTCCTAATGGCGCTGCGCTTCCTTTTAAGATCGTGGATGGCGCGAAGGTCTTTCACCTCGTCGCCGAGGAGGTGACACACGAGTTTGCTCCCGGTCTGAAGACAGAGTTGTGGGGTTTCAATGGTCGGGTGCACGGACCGACAATCGAAGCGGTCGAGGGAGACCGTATTCGCATCTACGTCACGAACAAATTGCCCGAGGCAACCTCGGTCCATTGGCACGGCATCATCCTGCCAAATGGCATGGATGGTGTGGCTGGGCTCAACCAAAAGTCCATTAGTCCAGGTGAGACCTTCAAATACGAATATCCGCTCATTCAGCACGGCACTCACATGTATCACTCCCATTTCGATGAGATGACCCAGATGGGGCTCGGCGTCATGGGCCTTTTCGTTATCCACCCACGCCGCCCTGCAGAACCGCGGCCTGATCGCGATTTCGCGATCCTGTTGAGCGAATGGGACGTCAAGCCAGGAACGTACCGACCGGACCCGAGAGTCTTTGCCGGCTTCAACACGCTGACTTTCAATGCCAAGGCGTTTCCCGCGACCGAGGCGCTCGTGGCCAAGCGCGGCGACCGCGTGCGCATCCGCCTCGTTAATCTGAGCGCGATGGACCACCATCCGATTCATCTCCACGGGCACTCTTTTTGGGTGGCCCAGACTGATGGTGGTGTTATTTCGCCAAGCGCACGATGGCCTGAGTCGAGCGTTCTCGTATCAGTGGGCCAGTCGCGAACCATGGACTTTGTCGCAGACAATCCTGGCGACTGGGCAGTCCATTGTCACATCACCCATCACGTCATGAATCAGATGGGGCATCAGGGCCCGAACATGGTCGGCGCCGACGCCGCCAAACTGAAGCGAGCGATCAGGCCGCTGATTCCCGACTATACGCCGATGGGAACGAACGGCATGGGCCACATGACTGAGATGCAGACGAGCATGGGCGGTATGGACCACATGCGTATGACCATGGGCCACAAGGGCAGCATGGAGATGACCATGCGCGAGAAGAGCGATCATGCGAAGCAGATGGCCATGCCGGAAAACAGCATCGCGATGATGGGCGGCACCGGACCGTACGGCACGATTGACATGGGCGGGATGCTCACAGTTCTCAAAGTACGGGAGAACCTCACCAGCTATGCGGATCCCGGTTGGTATCAGGCGCCGTCAGGGACAGTGGCGCAGGCGGCGAGCAAGCAAGACCTCGAACGGGACGGGATTAAGGTTTAAGAAGCAAGCTTCGATGAGTGTGTCCATAGCAAATCTCGGCAGCGAGCTGCGCTAAGAGGCAGCGTGACGCCCAGGATCATGCCCCGTGAGGCCGGCGAGGTGCACGGCGACAAATACGACCGCGATCGCTGCCAAGACAACGAGGAGGATCTTGAGTCCGATACTTGGTCCGTCCCCAGTCGCTGCGGTTCCAAGCTGCCGCGATAACTTGCTGCGCTCTACTTGCTTGTGCAGCCCATAGCTCGTCAGGCCTCGTGGTTTGTAGACGGCAAGTGTCGTAACCGTCTACAGCGCCAGTATCGCAAGGCTCGCATCGACGACTAATTGGATCCCGAGGCGGCCCACGCTCGGCAACGTCCCGGCTGCAGCCCCGAGAACGCGTTTTGCCGCCACCGCCACGGCCGAATACTGGTGCAGCAGCAAAAGGGTGGTGGCTAGGACAGTCAGAATAAACTTTGCAATGATCCAATAGTGTCGGAGCAGGCCCCATTGGCTGCTTAGTGCCTCGATAAGACCGGTCGCCAATGAAGCGAAACTCAACGGGACAATGACTGATAGCCCGATCAGATCCATCGCGAGATAGGCGCCGCGCACCGTTTCGGCATCTTGGCTCAGTAGGCCCACGATGCTGAGTACCAGGAAGGTCGCAACTGCGCCGAGCCAAGAAACCGAGAGAGTGACATGCGCAGTGAGGGCCAACTTGCGGAGGACGGGTGTCATGGTCATGGTTGTCACGCGCGATGTTCGGGGCTGCTGGCGCGCGGCCCGCGACTCCCCATGCCACTATCGGTCAGGTGCGCGATGCCGTCGCCGACAAGGTGCACGATGACAAACAGCGCGACTGCAGGGGCGATGATTCCGAGCACTCCCACCGGACGCGGCGGAGTGGCGATTGATCCGCAGGGGAGACGCACGCTCGTGTCGCGATTGCGTCGCTCACGGCTGTTTCCGCGATGAGCCCCTTCAGGTTATGCTCTGGGTCATGCCCGCGCCGGACTACATTCCCTTTCTGCATCATGATTGCCTTTGGTCGATTGCCAAACTAACTTGGAGTTCAAGATCAAACACATGTTGGTCAAAAATAGACCGCAGACGTGATGCTCAAGATCTTTTGCGGAACATAACGAACTGGAATGTCTGGTATGGGGCAATCTGCTCGATTCGACCTGGAATGGTGACGGAGATGGTAAAATACGCGGTGGATCGCCGCGTCGCCCGCACAGTGGCGATGTTGCACGAAGCCTTGATGTCCTTGATCGCGAAAAAGCGCTACGACGCAGTAACTATCAAAGACATCTGCGATGCAGCTAATGTCGGTCGATCGACGTTCTATGCCCACTACACGAGCAAAGACGATCTCGAGATCATGCACAAGCTGCTCGTCGGTCGGCAGAGGGATGCTCTGGCGACAGCTGGAGATATTCGGGACCGAAGTTTGAGCTTCAGCCTTCCCATGTTCGAACATGCCCGTGACCATATCCGCCTCTATCGGGCGTTGGTCGGCGGCCGCGGCGGCACCATCGCCCTTGGCAGAATTCGCCAGATACTTTCCGATCTGGTGCGAGACGAACTTGCCACCACGGGCGGCAAGATTTCCGCGGACGTCATGCCGCGCGAATTTGTCGTCGAATATGTCGTTGGCGCCTACATGGCCGTGCTGACCTGGTGGCTTGACGGCGGTGCGAAGCTGCCGCCCGAACGGATTGATGCGATGTTTCAACGTTTAGCGACCGAGGGCGTTATGTCGTCGGATCTCCGAGGGGCCGAGCCTCGCCCCCAGGGAGTTTGAACGCCTTTACGTTTCCAGATGTTCGCCGTTGATGGGCTGGCGGAAATATAACAAATGGCGTGAGCCAAGCGAGCCGCAACTTGGCTTCCAAAGGCGCTCGGGCGCCTCGTTCCGCTAAGCTAAGCCAGCAAATTCTCGGTTGCCAGCGGATACGGAATGCGGTCGCCGATTCCCGACGGTATCCCTGCATCTCGTCCGCTCGCGGTCGGCATGGCTGAACCGAAATAGTCGCCGTGAGCGGCCTCGGCCAAGCCCAAACTCGGGCCAAGCAGACGGCGCCCACGCTGCAACGCCTTGCGGGCGAGGAACGCGTCG
>WNFJ01015413.1_pt2 | contig 18618 bp, 15 predicted proteins | sample 5400461 | NCBI WGS metagenome assembly WNFJ01 (sample SAMN13153349, study PRJNA577476) | soil metagenome | isolation source: 115 cm saprolite on Douglas fir-dominated hillslope | place: USA:California | collected 2013-09-17
CCCGCCGCAACATAAAAAACAATTTTCAACGGGGTCGTAGAAAGAATGGTGACTCCGGACGCATCCTGGAGCAAGAGGTACTTCCCATTGGGACTGAAGCGAAGTGTGGCCTCGGGACTGCGAAGCGCGGGCGTCAGAACAGCTTGTGAAAGAACCGCACGAACTGTCTGGCGGGCATGAACGGACTGTGGCGAGGAAAACAAGAGCAGCGAATGCGAGCAGATTCCGAGCAGGATCACGCAACAAAGAACGAGACAATACAATGCCCGTAGGACTGAGGTTGGCATACTTCATCCGATAACCCAGATGGAGACAGGGGCCGAGTCTACCATCGAGGAGTGCCGAGTCCAATTCATCGTGAAAGCCAAGGATTCCCCGGGCCTTTCCGTTACAGGTTGATTTCCCCGTATCTCTTTATGCAAATACGGCATTTCGATTTCTTGTCAGCAGGAGGCGTCCTGCGCTGAGATAGAGGGTGTCATCGAAGTGTGGGATCGTCCAGCTTTCGGACCAGCAGGTGCACCATGAAATCCAGTGCGAAGTACATCGCCGCAATCCTTTTCCTGGCGTTTCCGGCAATTGCCCAGGCGCAGAGCATCGGTCAAGTGGAGTGCCCGCGCGGAGGCGGGTATGTGTATCTCTACAGTTCCATGGTTACGCTGGATGTGCGCACAACGTTGCAGTGCGGAGAACAAGTACAGATCACCGGGCGGTACGACTTGTACTTCGGGGTGCGCACCGCCAAGGGCGAGATAGGATACGTGCCCGTGGACAGCCTCCTTTTGCTGAAGGACAAGCCAGGCGCCAAGGGGCCGCAATCAGCGCCTGCCCAGCCGCCCAGAGAGCGCATTACCTACGACCCGGTGAAACCGGAAGCTCCAAAACCGCCGCCCTCGCCTTCGGAGCTCACGTTGCTCAACGGCACGCCGATTCGCGTGATTCTCGGCAAGACCCTTTCTTCCGCAAGCTCGCATGTCGGCGATGCCGTGGAACTGAAAGTCGTCGAGGAAGTCGACGTGGACGGCCTCTGCGTCATTACCGCAGGTGCAACGGCTACCGGCATCGTGAGGGAGGCCGAACCAAAGAGGCGCATGGGGCACGGCGGGAAGCTGGGCTTGAGTATTAATTTTGTCCAGCTGAGCGACGACGAAAAGGCCGCGGTACGATCTTACGTGGAGAGTTCGGGCACAAACAGCTCGGCGGGAGCGGTACTCCCCCTGGCAAGCGGCAAAGATGTGGTGATGCCTCAAGGAACGGAGTTCGCAGCGTACGTGGATGGAGACATACACCTGAAGAAAGAGGCGTTTCAGCCTGCAAAGAACAGCGGCACTCCGGCGTCCACACCACAGGCGCAAAACTCAGCTCATCCGCGCTGAATTTGAAGCTCTAACGCGCCAACATCTCGACCATTCCGCGATGTTGCCCACCGAAAACGGGATATTACAGAACCTTCCGCAACTGCGATGTATCCGTGCTTGCCATTGGGCGTGGCACTTGGCAGACTTTTGCGCGTGCTCATTGGCCTCTTTCCCGAGCTGGACGCGCCCGGCGGGGTGCAGCGTGCCGGCCGCCACCTGGCCGCCGTACTCACGGAATTTGCCGCCAGCCGCGGCATGGAGTGTCGCCTGCTTAGCTTGAATGATTCGCCGGAGCTGCACCGAATGACGCTGGGAGGGCGCGAATTTGCATTCACGGGAAGTGAGCGAGCGAAGCGGGAGTTCACGACGGCGGCGATAAAGGCGGCGCGCGGTAAAGGAAAACTGGTGCTGGCCGCGCACCCCAATCTGGGGCCGGTGGTGCAGGCAATGAAACTTGTTGCGCCGCGGATGAAGAGCATCGTCTGCACGCACGGAATCGACGTCTGGGAGCCGCTGAAGGGATTGCGAAGGCGCGCGCTGCGTCATGCAAATCGGGTGCTGGCACCCAGCCGGGATACGGCCGATCACGTGGCCTCGGAGCAAGGGGTGGAGCGCGAAAAAATTCGCGTGCTGCCCTGGGCGCTCGATCCGGAATTCGAAGCGCTGATTACGCCGGGTGGACGAAGCGCTCCACCGAACGAGTTTCCGGCCGGGCGCGTGATTTTGGCAGTGGGCCGCTGGCTGGCGACGGAACGATACAAAGGCATGGATACTTTGATTAGTGCGCTGCCGAGGCTGCTGCCGCGCTGGCCCGAACTCCAATTGGTTTTCGCGGGAGCGGGCGATGACCGGGCATGGCTCGAGGATCTGGCGGAACAAAATGGCGTCAATATTCACGTGCATTTTTTGAGCGGGTTGAGCTACTCGGAGCTCGCGGCGTGCTACGCGGCGTGCGAAATTTTCGCTTTGCCCAGCCGTGGCGAAGGATTCGGCTTTGTGTATCTGGAGGCGATGGCATCCGGCAAACCGGTGATCGGAGGCGCGCACGGCGGCGCGCCGGAGATCATCGAAGACGGCGTGACCGGCTACCTGGTGCCGCACGGCGATCCAATGCAGCTCGCTATTTCCATCGAAACGCTGCTGGCAGACCCGGCGCTTTCGAAAGAGATGGGCGCGCGCGGAAAACAGCGCGCCGAGCACGAGTTTCGCTTCAATAGCTTCGCGAAATCACTGAAAAAAATCCTGCGCGAACAATGCGAATCCTGAACGTCACGGAAACGTACGATCCTTTTCTCGAATTCGGCGGGCCACCGGTGAAAGTGCGCGCGCTTTCCGAAGGGCTGGCGCGGCGAGGGCATAAGGTAACGGTGCTCACGGCCGATTGGGGGCTGGAAAAACGGCTGCAAACCCCGGAAGAAAAAAACGCGGCGGAGAGGTCGCCGTTTGGCTGGCGGAGGAATCAAAATGGCGTGCAGGCCATTTATCTCCCGACGTGGATGCGTTATCGTACGGTGAGCTGGAACCCCGCGGTCAAGCGTTACTTGCGGGCGCGGCTACAGAATTTCGAAATTGTGCACATTTTCGGACTTTACGACCTCCTAGGTCCGGCTGTGGCGACCGCTTGCGGCAAGCGAAGTATGCCGTACGTGGTCGAGCCCATCGGGATGTTCGTGCCGATTGTGCGGAATGTCTGGCTGAAAAGGATGTATCATGCGCTCTGGGGAAGGCGGATGCTCGTGGGAGCGAGCGCCGTGGTTGCCACGTCAGACCAGGAAATGGAAGAACTAGCCGCGGGCGGCGTTTCCCGGCAGAAGGTGAGGCTTCGGCGGAATGGCGTGGAAGCGCCCAGTTCCTGGCCTCCGCGCGGATCCTTTCGAAAGGCGCACAATATCCCGCTGGATGTGAAACTGGTGCTCTTCCTGGGTCGTCTATCGAAGAAGAAGAGTCCCGATCTGCTCCTGCAGGCCTTTGGGGAATTCTTGCAGCGCTGCGCGGGCATGCAAGCAATGCTGGTCTTTGCGGGGCCCGAAGAAGGCGGGATCCGAACGCAACTGGATCAAATGGCTTCGCAACTTGGATTGCAATCGAGGGTTCGATTCGTGGGGCCAGTGTTTGGAGAGTCCAAGTGGGCTGCGTACCGGGACGCGGATGTCTTCGTGCTTCCGTCGCAGAACGAAAACTTTGGCAACACGGCGGCCGAAGCAGTGGCCGCAGGGACTCCCGTGATTGTGACGGAAAAGTGCGGAGTGGCCCCGCTACTGGCGAATGAAGCCGGATTGGTGGTGCCCCACGAGACCGGAGCGCTTGCAAACGCGCTGAAGCGCATCCTGGGAGAGCCGGAACTTCGCGAAAGGCTGGCGGCTGGTTGTCCGCGTGTGGCAGCGAGGCTCGGGTGGGAGGAGCCCGTAGCAGAGATGGAAGCACTCTACACGGTGCTTGCCCCCCGGCAGGCGCACGAAGGAGAATCTCAGCTGGCTGAGTAAAGCGTGCCGACAAGTCCACATCGATTCTTTCGAACGATCTGGTGGGGCAGCAATCTACTCCTCGCCGCAGCATTAGTCTCTCTGGCCTACTCTGGCGTCCGGGAATACTCTGTGCACCGGTATCTGGACGGTTTTTCCGACGCGATTGTGCCGAACTTCTTGCCGACACAACAGAGGGTGGAAGCCATTCTGGATTGGATGCGCATCGAGCCGTCCCGCGGGGTTGCGGCAAACCCCAGTGAACTTGCGGGCCGCAATCCTGAAATCACGCTCAATTACCAGCAACTGTTGAAGGTCTGCGGGACGGCCACGAACGCATTTCTAAACCTGGCGCGAAGCTCCGATCTGCGGGTGCGTCGTTTGCTCCTGTTGACTCCAGATCGAAATACGAAGCACGTGGTGGCCGAAGTCCTTCTCGATGGGCGCTGGATCGTCGTTGATCCAGCGTACCGCGTGATTTTAAAGGACGCCAAAGGCCGCTTCTTGACGCGCAAGGATTTGCAGAATCCGGCCGTTTTCGAAGAGGCTGCCGGGCAGATTCCGAACTATCCGCGCGAATACACGTATAACAATTTCGCGCATGTACGCTTGGCACGTCTGCCTCTCGACGGCCTGCACTTGCGAACTATGCTGGATAAGGTGTTTCCGGGCTGGGAAGAGGCTGTGGACTGGAGCCTGCTGCTGGAGCGCGAATCCTTTTTCTATTTGGTGCTCTCCGCGTTGGCGACCTTTTTCTTTCTCTTGCTGCGAGCCGTTCTCGCCTGGTATGCCGACCGCCATCTGCGAATCGGCCGCTTTCATTTGCGCGAAAATATCGTGCGCGCCGGGGCAGCCTTCTTCTCGGCGCCGGAGATCAAGCAGTAGCGTGTGCGGGATATGCGGCGTCGCGTTCGCCTCGCGGAGCACTGAGGCGGAGTCGCGCGTGCGCGCGATGACCGCGGCGATGCGCCATCGCGGTCCCGATGAGGAAGGTTTTCTTGCGGACGATGCGCGGGCGCCGGGATTGGCATTGGGGATGCGCCGGCTCAGCATCATCGATCTCGCCGGCGGCCATCAGCCCATCTGGAACGAAACCAAAGACGTCGCCGTCATTTTCAACGGCGAACTTTACAACTATCGAGACCTTCGTGAGCGCTTGATTCTTTGCGGTCACCGCTTCGTCACGCAATCAGACACGGAAATTCTGGTTCATGCCTGGGAAGAGTGGGGCGAGGATTCGCTGAGCGAACTGCGCGGTATGTTCGCATTCGCTTTGCTTGATCTACGAGAGCGTTACGCTACGGCGCCGATTCTCTTCCTGGCGCGCGATCCGCTGGGCATCAAGCCGCTTTATTATACGCAAACGCCCGAGGGTTTCGCGTTTGCTTCTGAAGTTCGCGCGCTGCTCTCCGCCGGCGCCGCGCCCAAACAACTTTCGCAGGACGCTCTCACCGCCTACCTGCTTTTTGGGAGCGTGTCGGAGCCGATAACGCTTCTCGAAGGCGTATTTTCCCTGCCCCCGGGACATCGCATGCTCCTACATGTTCCGGAACGGCGGCGCACGCCGCGCGCGCGGCCGTGGTGGGATCCGGCGCTTTCGCCAGCGGCGCGCGATACGCGCAAGCCACGGGACCTTTCGAAGGCGGTGAAAAAATTGCGCCCGCTGCTGGAGGATGCCGTGAGCGCACACCTCATCGCGGACGTGCCGGTGGGGTTGTTTCTATCGAGCGGGTTGGACTCCGGGGCAATAGCGGCGCTCGCTGCCAAAGCACAAGCTGGAATCCAGAGCTTCGCGCTAACGTTCCCGGGTACGGCGTTCGATGAAGCTGGGCCTGCGCGCGTGGTGGCTAAGCGCTGCAAGACAAAACATACGGAAGTGCCGTTGAGCGGAGAGTCGGTTCTTGCGCGGCTCGATGAAGCTCTTGCAGCTCTCGACCAACCCACGATGGACGCCATCAATACTTATTTTGTTTCGTGGGCGGCGCGACAAACTGGATTGAAAGTTGCGCTATCGGGGCTGGGGGGAGATGAACTTTTCGCAGGGTATCAAACTTTTGCGGATACGCCGCGCCTTTCGAAACTCATCGCGTGCTCGTGGTTTGTGCCAGCGGCGGTGCGGCGAATGACGGCTCCACTGGTCGCCAGCCTCGCGGCGCGGCAAGGTTCGCAAGATGCCGGACGCAAAGCCGCGGCCGCGTGGGTTCGCCCTGACGCTCTGCCGCATCCTTATTTTTTCGCGCGGACTTTATTCCCGCCCGGTCCGCTCGAACGGATCATTGAGCCGCGATTTCGTCCCAGCACGGTGGGCGCAGACGGCGTCACGCTCGAGCCAACGTGGCTGGGCTGGCTGCAACGAACGGCCGACGAGGCGCGCAAGTTGGAAGCCGTTGCGGGAATCTCCTGGCTGGAGATGCGCACGTACATGACCAGCACGCTTCTGCGCGACACTGATTCCGTAAGCATGGCCCAGTCTCTGGAAGTTCGCGTGCCGCTGCTCGATACGCCGGTCGTTGAATTCATGGGGGCGCTGCCGGATGCGGCACGCCACCGTCCAGGCGCGCAAAAAGCGCTGCTCGTGGAAGCGCTCGGCGATTTGCTGCCTCGGGAGATTCTCGCGCAACGGAAAAGGACGTTTACTCTGCCATGGGAGGAGTGGCTTCGCGGGCCGCTGCGCGCACGGATGGAAGCAAGCTTTGCCGATCCCGCGCGGCCGCTGGCGGCCTATCTCCGCCCGGGAGGCGTTCGCTCGGTCTGGACGGATTTTCTCGCCGGGAAAACTACCTGGTCGCGCCCGTGGTCCTTGTACGTACTGAACGAGTGGTGCCGCCGGCACCTCGCCGCATAATCTTCCGGCTGAGGTACACTGACAAATCGCGCGATGAATATTCTTGGGATCAATGCGTACCACGGGAACGCTTCGGCGGCGATTGTCTGCGACGGACGGCTGATCGCCGCAGTCGAGGAGGAACGCTTCAACCGCGTGAAGTATGCCGCAGGATTTCCCGCGCAGGCGATTCGCTATTGCCTGAAGGAAGCGGGCCTCAAACTTGCGGACATCGATCATGTTGCCGTGCCGCGAAACCCATACGCACGGCTGGGCACAAAACTTTTTTACGCGCTGCGCATGCCATCGTTTGCGTGCGAACGGGCCAAAGTTCTTGTGAAATTTACTGGGATTCCCGAAGCGCTGGCGGCGGCCTTTGATGCCGATCCCAAAAAGCTCGCCGCAAAATTCCACCGAATCGAGCACCACCAGGCGCATTTGGCGAGCAGTTTTTTCGTCTCGCCGTTCGAAAGCGCGGCGTTGCTTTCCGCCGATGGACTCGGCGATTTCGCCAGTACGATGTGGGGCGCAGGCGCAGGCAAGCGCATGAGCATTGAGGGCGCGGTTGCGTTTCCGCATTCTCTTGGGCTGTTTTACAGCGCGGTGACCCAGTATCTCGGCTTCCTGAAATTCGGCGACGAGTACAAAGTCATGGGGCTCGCCGCGTACGGCCAGCCGGAACAGCTCGAAGCCTTCCGCGACATCGTGCGTTTTGAGAGCCGCTCCAACGGTAACGGCTTTCGGCTGGGGCTCGATTATTTCTTACACCACCGCACCGGCCCGGAGATGTCCTGGGCCGAAGCCGATAAGACGCCAACGCTCGGCAAAATGTTTTCCGATGAAATGGCGAAACGTCTGGGGCCGGTTCGCGCTCCCGAAGAAGCGCTGGAGGAACGGCACCGAAATCTGGCCAGTTGCGTGCAAGCGCGGCTTGAAGAAGTTTATCTCGGCATGTTGAAAAAACTTGGCGAGCGAACCGGGCTCAAAGCCGTGTGTCTCGCTGGCGGGGTGGCTTTCAATTGCGTGGCGAACGGAAAGATTTTTGACACCACACCATTTGAACAGATCTACGTTCATCCGGCGGCGGGAGACGCCGGATTGGCAGTCGGCGCCGCATTTTATGTGTGGCACCAGAAGTTGGGCAAGCCGCGTTCCTTCGTGATGGACCACGCATACTGGGGTCCGAGCTATTCGCGGGAAGAAATTCGCCACGCGATTGTTTCGAATGGCCTGGCACTGGGCGGGTATTCCGTCGCCGAACTGCCTGAAGAAGAATTGTCGTGGCGCGCGGCTGCGATCATCGCGGATGGGAAAATTCTCGGTTGGTTTCAGGGCCGCGCCGAATGGGGACCGCGCGCGCTGGGCAATCGCAGCATCGTAGCCGACCCGCGTCGTCCGGAAATGAAGGAAATTCTCAACCGGCGCATCAAGCACCGCGAAATCTTTCGCCCGTTTGCGCCTTCCATCCTCGCGGAAAATACCGGCGAATTCTTTGAAAAGTCGCACCCTTCGCCCTTCATGACCCTGGCCTACGCGGTGCGCCCGGAAAAACGCGACAAGATTCCCGCGCCAACGCACGTGGACGGCACGGGCCGACTGCAAACCGTCACGCGCGATGCCAATCCTCGCTATCACGCGCTCATTTCCGCTTTTCGCGACCTCACCGGCGTGCCAGTTGTGCTCAATACTTCCTTCAACGACAACGAGCCGATAGTCTGCCGGCCCGAAGAAGCCATCGATTGCTTCCAGCGCACGCAAATGGACGCCCTGGTCCTCGGCGATTTCCTGATCTCTCGCGCATGACTCTTGATTGTCCAGTTTGGAATTCAAAGCCACTAGCCAGGCTGAATGAATTGTGGCAAGCTCTTGGGCATGGGAAACAAAGACAAAGGTAAACGCGAAGTCAAAAAACCGCCAAAAAAGAAGCCTACCGCTCATGAACTGAATCGGGCGGCGGCGCCGATTTTTAAGAAACCCGCCTAACTTCGTCGCGAGCGCCGGCGCCCCGTGCAGAGACAGAACTCTGTACAATCTTGCGGTGCGAATTCTGCTTCTGAATCTTTATTACCCGCCGGACACTTCCGCAACCGCCAAGATGGCGCGAGGCGTCGTGGAGGCGCTCTCTATCTCTCACCAGATGACGGTCCTGTGCGGACGACCTTCCTACGAGCCTACGGAGCGCAGGCCATGGCGCCTTTTTCAAACTGAGCAAGCCGGGTTAGTGTGTATCATCCGGGCCGGTTCGACGGACTTTCCGCGCTTGGACATGAAAAAACGGCTGCTGAACTATCTCAGCTACGTGGTGCTGGCGATTCCGCGCGCGCTTTTTGTGCCCTGCGACGTAGTGGTGGCGATGACCGATCCGCCGTTTCAGGGCATCGTTGGGGCGATTGCTGCATTGCTCAAACGAAAGCCGTTCGTCTACAACATCCGGGACCTGTATCCGGACATGGCCGTGGGAGGATCAATCGTCGAACCCGGGAGGTTGGCGAAGGTTTGGGAAAAACTCCATCGCTGGGCGCTGCGCCATGCGGCCCGCGTGATCGTTCTCGGGGCGGACATGCGCGCGCGTATTATCGCCAAAGGGGTGGAACCATCGCGGGTGCTGATCGTTCGCGATGGAACCGAAATTCTTCCGCCGAATGCGCCTCCTCCCGTTCCCGATCCCGAAGTTGTCCGGGCCATCCGAGGGGGCTTCTCGTTTGTTGTGGTACACGCCGGCAACCTCGGCTTCTACGGCGCCTGGAACACGCTCGTCACCGCCGCACGCAGCCTCACGAACGAAGGGGTAAGTCTGGTTTTTGTAGGCGACGGCGCTCAGCGCTCGCAAATCGAGAAGGCGGCCGCGGGTTCCGGCAATATCCGTTTTCTAGATTTTTTCCCGGCGAGCAAGATTCCATCCGTGTTCGCGGCCGCCGATGCGCACGTCATTACCGTCAAGCGCGGATTGGAAGGAGTGGTGGTGCCCAGCAAAATGTACGAGATTCTGGCCGCTGGGAAACCCATCGTCGCGGTTGCGCCGAAGGAAACTGATGCCGTGTCCCTGGGCCTTCAGCACGGATTCGCCCTAGCCGCCGATCCGGACCGGCCTGCAGAAGTTGTTAACGCTATACGAGCCCTCGCTTCCGATGCTAACAAATTGAAAAGCATGGGCGAGGCCGCGCGGGCCGCTGCAACCGATTATGATAAAGTCAAAGAATTACAAAAATTCGTGGAAATCATCGATGACCTGGTGATCTCTTAGAAAATCAAGGAGACAATGCGGTATGACGACGGGGAATGGATTTTGGGCGGGCAAGACTGTTTTGGTGACGGGCGGAGCATCGTTTATCGGCTCTACGCTTACCGATCAGCTCCTGGCGCGAGGAACGAAAAAGGTTCGCATCGTCGATGACCTGACCAGCGGCCATCTGGAAAACATCCGCCAGCATCTCGGCACCGGCAGTATCGATTTCCTGCATGCCGATTTGCGGGAACCTGGCGTGACGCGGGCGGCGATGCACGGCGTTGACACGGTTTTTCACCTTGCGGCCGATCACGGGGGGCGCGGCTACGTGGATCTCCACCAGGCCGGCCCTGCATCGAACTTTCTCCTGGACGGACTGGTTTTTGCCGAAGCGCTCAAAGCCAAGGTAAAAAAGGTGGTCTTCGCTTCTTCCGGCTGTGTCTATCCAAACTTCCTGCAATCGGACACCACGAAAGAGTTCTACCTCACGGAAGATCTTACCAAAGGTCCGAACGACGCCGACAACACTTACGGCTGGGCAAAACTGATGGGCGAATTCACGCTGCAGGCCTACGCGAAAGAACATGGAATCGGCGCGGCTTCCTGCCGCTACTTTACGGTGTACGGCCCGCGCGGCGTGGAGAATCACGCGGTCATCGCCATGATTGCCCGCGCTTTCCTCGGGCAGAATCCTTTCGAAGTGTGGGGAGACGGCACGCAAATCCGCAACTGGACTTACATTGATGACATCGTCGAGGGGACTATTCTGGCCGGGGAAAAAATCAACGACGGTACCCCGGTGAACCTCGGAACGATGGAGCGCATCAGAGTGATCGATTGCGCGAAAATGGTTTGTGAATTCACTGGGCACGAGGCCGAGATGAAGCTCCTGACCAACATGCCAACCGGCCCGCTGAACCGCGTCGCTGACAATTCTCGCGCCAAAAAACTACTCGGGTGGGAACCAAAGGTGCTGTTCCGCGAGGGCCTCAAGCGCACCATCGACTGGTACTACGCCACGCGCGACAAGGAAGAAGTGAAGCGCATCTTCACACGCATGCTCACGGAAAGGTAGGGAGCCAGGAGGACAGGGTGCAGGGGGACAGGTTAGAGTCGAGTCGGGAGCAGCATGTCCTTCCTTCCCCATCCGTATGGTCCCTATCCCCCGCTCTAAACTCGAAACGATCGTGAGGATGCCGATTGCTGCGAAACTAAAACCTTAGTATGGTGTTAAGGCTGCGTGGGGCAGCCATTCTAAGCTCAACTTGGGAGCCGGATCCCCAATCCGGCGCGAATCATGTGAGTCACCGGCCGCATCGGCCTGGCTGGATTCGGCTCATCTGAAAGAGGGTTCATGGCCGCAGGCCTGCTTGCTTTTTTCATTGCGCTATTTGCTTCGCTGATGCTGGTCGTTCCTGTTCGCGCCCTTGCGCTGCGCGTCGGAATGGTTGACCCGCCTGGACCACGCAAAGTTCATCTGACACCCATCCCTCTTCTTGGCGGTCTTGCAATGTACGCCGCCGTGGTCAGCGCGGTCCTTTTTGCTTTCGATGGACCGGCACGCGCCCAGATCGTAGGCATCCTCATCGGTGCGACGCTCGTCGCTTCGGTGGGCATTCTCGACGACCGTGGCTTGCTTCATCACCAGATAAAATTGTTTATGGGCATGCCACTGGCAGCCGCCATACTGCTGGTCAGCGGAATCCGCGCGCAAGTCTTCAGTGTGCTCCTGGGAGAGCGTAGCGGCGATTTTCTGGACATCCTACTCACGGTAGTTTGGGTCGTGGGCATTACCGCCTCGTTCAGCATCCTGGATCACATGGACGGTTTGTGCGCTGGCGTCGCCGCCATGGCTTCCGTTTTTTTCGCCATGCTCGCCTATCTGAACGGCCAAGCCCTGGTCACCACGCTGGCTGCCGCCGTTCTGGGCGCCGCCACCGGGTTTCTGCGCTGGAATTTCAAGCCCGCGAAGATTTTCATGGGCGATGGCGGCGCCATGTTTCTCGGCTTCCTGATGGCCACGCTGGGACTGAAGCTGCGCTTGGAGAACTCCAATCAATTATCCTCGTGGCTCGCACCGGCGCTGATCCTGGGCGTGACGATTTTCGACACCACGCTTGTTACCATTTCCCGTTCGCGGCGCGGGCTGCTGCCCTTCGCCACTCCCGGGAAAGACCACGCCGCCCACCGCCTTTCCAATCTCGGTCTCGGCCACCGTGGCGCGGTACTCACCCTGTATGTGCTCGGGGCCATCGGCGGTGCCGCAGCCGTGCTCGTCAGTTACCTTTCGGTGCGCGGAGCCTTCTTCGTTGGGTCGATCGCACTCGCGATCATTTTCCTTGGCGTTATGTATCTCGAGCGCGCCCCCTATGAGCGCCAACCGGCCAAGCCCTTGCCGTCCTCCTAAGACAACAGCCTCGTTTCAAAACCACTGTCCATCGCTGATCTGAGGCGCATCGGGTGTTGGCCGTCGCTGGTGGATTCGCTATACTTACCGGGCGCCCGTTCACCCAATCCTAATGTGGCCTCCTGGGGTCGAGCGGGAAGCAGGGAATTTTTTGGCGTGCGACCCCGTCGTTTCGCATTCGCGGCTCATGCATCTTTTTGGAACTTATGGAAACTGTGCGCAACACAGAAGCAAAGCCTCTGTCTGGACCACTCGACCGGGAAGTGATCGTTGTTGGAGGCTCCGCCGCGGGACTCTTCACCGCAGCGAGCGTGGCCCGCGGTGGCAGGCGCGTACGCGTGCTGGAATCAAAACCCCAATTCGAGCCCGCCGCTCGCACTCTTATCGTTACAGATCACTTCCGCCAGCAAATGGGCGCGTGCGCCCGCGAAAGTATCATCAACGAGATTCGCCGTTTCGAACTCTTCACCGATGGCCGCTCCGCCCAGGTGGTCTTGACCAAGCCCGATCTCGTCATCGAGCGGTCGCGCCTGATTCTCGCGCTGGCGCGCGAGGCCGAGCAAGCTGGCGCATCGCTATCGTTTGACACACGCTTTCTGGGAATCGGCCCGAACGCCCGAGGTTTGCGGCTGGAGGTCGAATCGGGCGGCAAGCGTGAGGAGCTGCACGCGGACAGCGTGGTGGGCGCGGATGGCGCGGCGAGCCGTGTCGCGCGCGCTTCCGGCTGGCCCCCGATCGAGACCGTGCCGCTCGTTCAAGCCATCGTGCGCTTGCCGAAAGACTGCCCTCCGGATACCACCCGCGTCTGGTTCGTGCCGGATGACACGCCCTATTTTTACTGGTTGATCCCCGAATCGAAGGAACGAGCTGCGCTGGGCGTGATCGGCGAGCACGGCGCAAACATGAAGCACTGCTTCGAACGCTTCCTCGAAAAGAAACATCTCGAGCCGCTCGAATGGCAGGGCGCGCGTATTCCGGTCTATCGCGGGTGGGTGCCGGTGCGCAGGCAAATCGGAAACGGTGAAGTTTATCTGGTAGGTGACGCGGCGGCCCAAGTCAAAGTTTCCACCGTCGGGGGAATCGTCACCGGTTTCCGCGGAGCGCTCGGTGTCTCGCAAGCTCTTTTGCAAAATGGGAAGAGCCGCGAGCTTGGCGCATTGCGGCGCGAACTGGGAACGCACTGGCTCATTCGCCGCGCGCTACACCATTTTGGTCAAAGAGACTATTCGCAACTAGTGGACCTGCTCGACGCTTCGACCCGGCAATCGCTCGGCGAAATCAACCGCGATGAATCCACTCGTTTATTGTGGAACGTGGTGCGCCGCCAGCCCCGTCTGGTTCTGCTCGGGTTGCGCGGCCTGCTGATGGGAAAAGCGGAGAGAAGTTAGCTCCTGCCGGCGCTTTCGAGTCCGCCAATCAATTGAGAATCACAGGAAACCATGGTCTTATGGCAGCAACTTTCGATGAAACACTTTGTTCCCCTGCTCGAATCATTCACAATAAGCGATTGAGAACTCGCTTCGCCTGGGGGCCTGCCCTCCGGAGCTAAACATAGGAGATTTCGTTTTGCGTCTTTCAGTCATCGGTTGTGGGTACGTTGGTCTCGTGACAGGAGCTTGCTTTGCCGAGGCGGGACACGAGGTCGTTTGCACGGACATTGATCGCGAGCGCATCGCCAAGCTCAATGCCGGCGGCGTCCCCATCTACGAGCATCATCTCGACCAAATTCTCGCCTCCGCCCACAAAGCCGGAAAAATCTCCTATACCGCCGACGCTGGCGAAGCTATCCGCTCCGGAGACGCCATTTTCATCTGTGTGGGAACACCTCCCAAAGATTCCGGCGAAGCCGATCTTTCCGCCATTGACCACGTGGCCCGCCAAATCGCGGCCGAAGCCAAAACGCCCAAGCTCGTCGTCGAAAAAAGTACCGTCCCGGCGCGCACCGGACTTGAACTCAGCCGCGCCCTGGCAGCTTATTCCAAGAACAGCAACGTGAAGCACCGCGTCGCCTCCAATCCCGAATTTCTTCGGGAAGGCACCGCGGTCTCGGATTTTTTTCATCCGGACCGCATCGTTATCGGCGTCGAGGACCCTTCCTCCGCCGCCGAACTCCGCGAAATCTATCGCCCCATTCTCGAAAAGAGTTTCCGCTGCCCGGTACACAACGGAACCTGCCCCCCTGGCCACATTGCCGAATTCCTCGTTACCACCATCAACAGCGCCGAGCTTATCAAGCACGCTTCGAATTCCTTTCTGGCGCTGAAAATCAGTTATGCCAACGTCATCGCCGATCTCTGCGAAAAAATCGGCGCCAACGTCGAGGAAGTCACCCATGCCATGGGCCTCGACGCGCGTATCGGAGGGCAATTTCTCAAGGCTGGGCTGGGCTATGGCGGCTTCTGTTTCCCCAAGGACGTGCAGGCTTTCATCCACCTGTCGGCTTCCGTCGGCGTGGACTTCGACATCCTGAAAGCTACCGAGCGCGTCAACAAACAGCGCATCGACCGCTATTTTGAAAAAATCCGCCAGGCGCTATGGGTCGTGAAAGGCAAGCACGTCGCCGTTCTCGGGCTGGCTTTCAAGGCCAACACCGACGACATCCGCTTCGCCCCCGCGCTGGAAGTCGTCAAGCGCCTGCTCGAAGAAGGCGCAGTCGTACACGCCACCGATCCGGAAGGCATGCCGCGCACTAAGGCGCTCTTTCCCCAAGTGCATTATCACGAGGACGCCTACCAGGCTTTGCAAGACGCCGACGCCGCCCTCGTTTGCACCGAGTGGGATGTTTTCCGCGAGCTTGATTGGGATCGCGCCGGGAAAGTCATGGCGCGCAAACTGGTGATCGACGGCCGCAATCTCTATACTCCGCAAGCTATGCGCGAAAAAGGCTTCGAGTACTATTCCTTCGGCCGCGACTAAGTTTGATCTTTCGGCCTCCGATTTGCGGAGTCGCATCTAAAGTTAGCGTCTTCGCCATTTCCATTTTCTATTGTCACTTTTCCATTTTCTTATTTCTTTGGAAAATTTCCTTGAAGTACGCCAGCGTCATCTTCAATCCTTCTTCTAATTCAACCTTTGGCTCCCACTTCAAGATACGCCTCGCTTTGGTGATGTCCGGGCAGCGCCTTTTCGGATCGTCCTGCGGCAACGGCTCGAAAACAATCGGCGGCGGATTCTCAAAATGTTTGCGAATCCGTTCAGCGAATTCCAGAATCGTGATCTCGTTCGGATTGCCAACGTTCGTGGGAAGATGCTCGTCCGACATCATCAAACGGTATATCCCCTCGATCAAATCCGAGACATAGCAGAAGCTGCGCGTCTGCTTTCCATCCCCATAAATCGTCAGCGGCTTGCCGCTCAGCGCCTGATACACAAAGTTGGGCAGCGCGCGCCCGTCGTTCAGCCGCATCCGCGGCCCGTAGGTATTGAAAATTCGCACGATATGCGTGTCCACCTTGTGATAGCGGTGGTAAGCCATGGTCATCGCTTCGGAGAAGCGCTTCGCTTCATCGTAAACGCCGCGCGGACCAATGGGATTGACGTGTCCCCAGTATTCCTCGTGTTGCGGAGAAACTTCCGGATCGCCGTAACATTCGCTCGTGGAAGCCAGAAAAAACTTCGCATTTTTCGCCAGCGCCAGCTCCAGCGCGTTCTGCGTGCCAACGGAGCCCACCATCATCGTAGCGATGGGATGCTTCAAGTAGTCCGGCGGGCTTGCGGGTGAAGCAAAGTGCAGGACGTAACCCACTTTTCCGGCCATCTTCAGCGGCTTGCTCACATCCGCCTTCTGGAACTTGAACTTTTTGTTCTTCGTCAGATGGCTCAGGTTGACCTTCGCGCCGGTAATGAAATTGTCCACCGCGAGCACGTCCCACCCTTCGGCAAGCAGCTTGTCGCAAAGATGCGATCCCAGAAATCCCGCTCCGCCCGTCACCACGGCCCGCATGCATCCTCCTCCAAAAAAATCAATTGGACAGTGTAACTTGCCCCGCTGGAACATCCAATCGTCTGATTCTGTTCAACACAGACAACGAAGTGGGACGCTATCGGCTTGATGTTCCACTATGGTCGTGAATGTGGATCATCATTCGTCCGAAGCGTGCATACGCTCTTGACGTCTCGATATGGCCGAAGAACGAATAGCGGACCGTTAATAAATCAATTTATTGGAGGAACTCGGGGTCAAGCGTGAACTTGCTGTGCACTGCAAAGCCGCGTCCTTGCAAGTTAAACTCCGCCGAATCGCGTCCTGGCCCCAGCAGAGGAGCGTCGTCAAGGGTCCGCGGAAAGAAGAAATGCACGGCGGAGTTCGTGCCAGCCCCGGTGAACTCGACTTCAGACGGGGCAACTGTGCCGTGGTGGGTCTTGAGTGTCGCCCGCAACCCCGGGCTTCCCGCCGGTGTCACCGCGAAAGGCTCGAAACCAGAGCGCCCAGGCTGCTCAAGTTTCACCGTGATAACGTACCGGTCCGCCGGAAGCCGCGGCGCCGGCGCCTGAAACGCCGCGGCCGCGCGTTCGCCCAGTTCTTGAAGCCGCGCAAACGCCTGGATCACAGGAGCGGCGGATTCCCAGCGCACCAGGAAGGCAGCGGAAGGCGTAAGCCTCGGTGCCGCATCCGGCGATTGGGAGGAATCAACCGGCGCTTCGATTCGCCCTTTCTGCAAGCAGTTCCCGTTTTGATCGATGGCATCCGGGTCACAGTGCTTGGTGCCTGTCGGAACGCTGAAGGCTGCTTGAGTCTCTTGCCGTAGGAAAACCACAACTTCCTCCTTCGCCCACGGCGAGCGTCGCACAAGCTTCAGGGCTTCCTCACGCGACCACTGCGCGGGAGGCTTAAGCTTCCAAAAATCGTCCGCGCTGGAGATTGGCGGCAGGCTTAGAAACACGCCTACAACAACCGAGAAAATCGTTCGGAATGTGACCCTCAGCTCCGCCCCGCGGCACTCTTGCCTTCGGCGTGCGTGGGTTATTCTGTGGATCGCCGTATTGCCTGAAGCGCTCATTCTTTCGATCGCTCCACCGTTCTGACTGTAACAATTTTCTTCCGTCTCCAACAGCTTTTCTCGGCGCGATGGCGATTGACCGCTTCGACGGAGCGGGATAGCATGCGCCGTTCGCCAAATGGCAACTCCGGACAATCCGGCTGTGATCTATCGTCGACGGCTTCGCGCCTGGCGAGCGGTCTCCACAATCGTTGGTGCCGGCTTGATCCTCGCCCTGGTAATTTTCTTCCGCGTCGGACACTGGCTGGTAATAGAGGACCCGCTGGTGAAATCAAGAGCGATCGTCGTGCTCAGTGGCGCTATGCCGTTGCGTGCCATCGAAGCGGGGAAACTGTACGGCGCAGGGTACGCACCGGAAATCTGGATTACGCATTCCGCCGAGCCTGGCGAAACTCTCAAAGGCATGGGCATTCCGTTCTCCGGCGAGGACTATTACAATAAGCTTGTTCTCATTCACGAAGGAGTGCCCCCGGAAGCGATTCACGTCCTCGAACCGCCGATCCTGAATACCATCGACGAAATCAAAGTGGTGACTGCAGCGCTCGCGCGCGAAAACAACAGTACGGTGATTTTTGTCACGACAAAGGTCCACACCCGCCGCGTTCGGCTGCTTTGGCGCAGACTCGCGCCCGGGCAGAGTCACGCCATTGTGCGCGCCGCCGGGACCGATCCCTTCGATCCCCGGCACTGGTGGCGCACCACGAACGATGCTCTCGATGTAGTACGCGAAGTCCTTGGTCTACTGAACGCCTGGGCGGGTCTGCCTCTGCATCCGGGGCGCTGAACCAGGAGGTTCTGTCTATCTCGAACGCGGAGGAATTCTCAGAAAAAGAAAAAGCGCTTGCGGCGCGGCAGCGGCGATTCGTCTTGTATTTCTGGAACGTGCGGCAGCTCGCGGCCCTCAAAGGCCGCAAGCGGATTGTCCTCGAACAGCGCACGCGCCTTCTCTGGGCCAAACTTATCGAGGACCACTTTATGAGCTGGTTGCAGACGAAGCGGCCGCCCGCGCGTATTGTGCGCATCGCTGGCCACGAAATGGATGAGCCCTTCGCCAATCCAGCGCAACGCATCCTGCTGGGGACCGGCCCCGAAGACTCCGGTGAGCGCGCCTCCAGTCACCTGAGCGAAGCATCCCTGATGGATCCACTTTTTCAAACGCTCTGGCCGCGAGCGCAAAATGGCGTTGCGCTCCGGGTGGGTGATAACCGGCTGCACTCCGGCAAGCTGAATCTCGTGCAAAGTCTGGTCCATCGAAGGCGGGATCGAAAACTCATTGAACTCCACGAGAAGAAAATGCCGCTGATTGATGCAATACTGCCGGGCATTCTTGCGCAACGACGC
>WNFJ01343164.1_pt1 | contig 18609 bp, 15 predicted proteins | sample 5400461 | NCBI WGS metagenome assembly WNFJ01 (sample SAMN13153349, study PRJNA577476) | soil metagenome | isolation source: 115 cm saprolite on Douglas fir-dominated hillslope | place: USA:California | collected 2013-09-17
GCCCGAGGCGAATTTGTATCCGCCTTCCTGCACAAACAACTTCACCGGCACGGACTCCAGGTGCCCTTGAGCGTCAAACTTTGCATCGAGGACCGCCACGCTCTCTTTGCGCGACGCATCTTGCAACACAATTTGTTTTCCGTAGTCGTGCATGTGCCCGCCAACGCCGAGCAGCACGCCGTCATATTTCACGGTTACCGTTCCGGTCTTCTCGCTTTTCCCGGCTGGCAGATCATAGCTGGAGTCGCCACAGGACTTCACGTCCATCCACGCGGGATAGACATTTTTTCTCGACATGGCAGCGCTCGCATCTCCGGACGTTTCCTGGAAGGGAATTACGACTTCGAGATAGGCCTTGTCGTAGGACGTGGCCGTGGGGTTATGCATCATCGTCTCGATGCGAATTTTGTCGCCTTTCATCACGCGGTAGCCGTAGCCGGGAATTTCGGCCCAGTCCGTCATCTCGCTGCCCGCTCCGAAAATATGTTCTTCCTTGTTGGGGCACAGAAAATCCGCTCGATTCTCGTTCCAGAACGCCACATGATGCAGCACCGTTCCTGGCACCGCGTTCCCGCCGGCGTCCACAAGCTTCGGATGATACGAGAGCAACCAGCTATTCATCGGGATCTCCCAAACCAGGTCGGGAGGCTGCGGCATTTTCATGTGCGAAGTATGCGCGGGCAAATTCATCGGACCAACGCGGAGGGTAACGGTATGCGCCGCCGCATCCACTTTCGCATCCAGCTTGACGCCCTTGGCATCCACGTGGTGCGTGCCCCCCTGCATGAAGCCACCATGGCCCACTCCATGATTCATATGCTCCATGTCATGCGGCGCTTGCGCTGGTTTTTCTTGTTTACCCCGAGCTGCGAGGGGAGCCTCAAAGGGGGCAAAAACAGCGCCCGCAGTCAGCAGAATCGTTGTGCAAATCGCAATTGTTTTCTTCATTGGACTTCTCCGCGCATCCATCCCATCGCGTAGACGCGAACTTCCTTCATCATACTCCCGGCTGGAAAACTGCGGAATGAATTGGAGCACAATTCTGAGAGCAGGATAAAACACACCTGAGAACGGAAACGGCGGGGAAAAAGAAACCGGGAAAGCAGCGGTTTCTAAGGCCGAAATGGCGGCGAACAAATTCTTCCAGGTGAACTCCAGCAGCAAAGCGGATAGTATGCGGGACGATGAGAATACACGGACGTTTCGCCATTCAATGCAACATTCTTATCTTGATCGTTCTATTTTTTCCCCAGTTCATCCGCGCGCAGAGATCATCAGCGGACGATCTCCTGGTGCTCAACAATGTCATCGTCGTCGACGTGCGCACCGGCACGCTGCAGTCCGAGCAAACGGTCATCCTGGAGCGCAATCGCATCGCTTCGGTGGAGCCCAGCAGGACCGCGAACGTTCCGCGAAACGCGCGGACCGTGAACTGCCGTGGCCTTTTCCTGATTCCCGGGCTTTGGGATATGCACGTGCATCTGGTTTTCGGCGATTGGTTTCCCGCCGCGCGGGACATTTCGCTTCCGCTTTTTGTGGCAAACGGCATTACTGGCGTCCGGGACATGGGCAGTGAACTGGACGTCGTGCAGCGCTGGCGCAACGAAATTGAAGCAGGGCGGCTGCTCGGGCCGCGCATTTATACCTCCGGGCCCATGCTAGATGGACCGAAGCCGCGCTTTCCGAGTTCGATCGCGATCACCACGCCTGAAGACGCGCGCCGTGCCGTGGCGGATCTCAAGCAGCGGGGCGCAGACTTCATCAAACTGCAATCGCTGATTCCGCGCGATGCTGTTTTTGTAATAGCGGAAGAAGCCAAGAAGCAGGAGATACCGTTCGAAGGACACGTACCGGATGCAGTGCGCGCGAGTGAAATGTCCGAGGCGGGAATGAAAAGCTTCGAGCATCTCATTGGCATTTTTGAAGGGAGTTCGCCCGCAGAGGACGATTTTCTAAAAGAGAAAAAGACGGAGGGGAAGTTTCTTGCGACTTACGATGCGGGGCGCTCCGCATCGCTGGCGGCGATCCTTGCAAAAAATCAAACGTGGCAATGCCCGACGCTGGTTTGGGAACGCGGCGGCAACCTGATCGATGCAATTGATTTCAGCAAAGACGCGCGGGTGAAGTATGTGCCGCCATCTTGGAAAAATAAAACGTGGAAGCGATTTACCGAGGAAATTACGCAGGGTTACGGAGCGGATGATCTCGCAACGCGCAAAAAGTTCATCGAGAAAGAACTCGAGATCGTGGGGATGCTGCACAAGGCCGGCGTTCCGTTTCTTGCCGGGACGGATACGCCCGCCGGTGTGTATATTTTCCCGGGCTACAGCCTCCACGAGGAATTGCAACGTTTCGTGGCTGCGGGATTCACTCCGCTGGAAGCGCTGCAAACCGCGACGATCAATCCCGCCCGTTTTTTAGGAATAGAAGAGCAATTGGGAACGGTGGAAAAGGGAAAGCTCGCGGATCTCGTGCTGCTTATTTCGAACCCGCTCGAAGACATTGCCAACACCCAGAAAATTGCCGCGGTCATCGTGAACGGGCAATATTATCGCCGCGCCGATCTCGATAAGATGCTCGGCCGCGTGGAAGCCACCGCGCACCGCCCCGGCCTTTAAACGGTAGAATGCGGAAAATTGGTCGCATCCTCCCACTTCGAGTATGCCCATTCTCCGTATTTTCACGGAAGAGACTCTTGACTTCTGAACCGTGCAGGCGTAAGAAAATGCATAACTGGGGTACGAATTCAAAATCTGAGGGAACCAGCGTGTTCCACTGGCACACCGTCTCTGACGGAAGTTCCTTTTGAGGTGTGTCCTGAGGAGGGCCTATGCCTGCCACCCAGCCGAGCAAGCAACTTCGCGCGCTTTGCCACGAGCATCACGCGGAGATGAGGCATTATCAGGCTCTCTTGGACAACGGGAGTGACGCTGGGCCAACGCTCGCGTATGCCTGTACGGAGCCCGGTTGTCCCGTCCACTACAGCATCGCTCGCGGATATTTTACTTTGGGCCAAAACGGAAGCGGGATTGAGCCGGACATGGTACCCAAGGTGCAATGTCCGCTCGACGGGATGTCCATGTATCTCGCTGAAACCAATCGAGAAAAAAGGGGTTTTCGGCTGTGGAGATGTCCGCAATGCGATGGGAGACGCACAAATGAGGAAGACCTGGTAGGTTTGGCGTCGCAGGAAATTCACGACGTCAGCGAAACCACTGGGACGCAGCCGTAAGCCGCAGGAATCGCCCGCACATAAACTTCCGGCATGATTACCGCAATGAACTAATGTCGCCTAGTCCGTTCTGTCGGTCGATCTAAAAGTTCCAAACCCACAGCAAAACCTTCGTTTTCCAAGCGCTGACAATAAACAACGCGTGCCTCGATACGGATGCCAGACTCCGTGAGAAGCACACGGTCACCTGGGCGCCAGAAATGTTTCGTTGCTACCCGCATCCCGCAAGCACTCAGGTTTTGGGTAATAGCCGTCTCTTTGAGCTGCGGAGCGTCCGGCCGAGCAAGCTCCACCATAATCTTTTTCGTGATTCGTTTCTCAGATCGGCCAACCGGCATGGCCATTTGACACAGACTCCTGCGACAGTACTCTGTTGGAGGCTGGGACGGAGTCCCGGTGAGGGCTAGGGCGAGACATTATGTCTCAATCCTGTTTTGTTGGGTAGTACTCTGGCGTCCTCACAGAAGATGGCGTTTGTCGCCGCGTCGTTGGTAGACTTGCGTGCACTCTGAGGTGCTTTTGAGATGAGACTCATTCGATTCGGTGAGATTGGGCGGGAAAAGCCGGGCCTGTTACTGGAGGATGGCACGCGGCTGGATGCTTCCGGATTTGGCGCGGACTACGACGAGGATTTTTTTGCGAGCGGAGGAATTGGCAAACTGCAGAACTGGCTGGCGAAGCACGGCGCTTCCGCACTGCGCGTTCGGGAATCGGTGCGATTGGGGCCGCCGATTTGCCGGCCAAGCAAGATCGTGTGTATTGGGCTGAATTTCCGCGATCATGCCTCCGAGAGCGGAATGGAGATTCCGAAGGAGCCGGTGATTTTCTTCAAGGCGACTTCTTCGCTGGTGGGACCAAATGATCCGCTAGTGATCCCGAAAAACGCCACGAAAGTGGACTGGGAAGTGGAACTGGCAATTGTGATGGAGAAACGGGCGAGTTACGTCAGCAGAGAGAACGCGCTGGATTACGTGGCGGGCTTTGCGCTGCACAACGATTATTCGGAGCGAAGTTTTCAACTGGAACGGGGTGGGCAATGGGTGAAGGGGAAAAGCGCGGATACGTTCGCGCCGCTCGGGCCTTTTCTGGCGACGAAAGACGAAATTCCAGATTTCAATCAACTGGGCATGTGGCTGAAAGTGAACGGAGAGTTCCGGCAGCAAGGATCCACCTCCAACATGATTTGTGATGTTCCGGGTCTGGTGGCTTACGTCAGCGAATTCATGACGCTGCTCCCGGGGGACGTGATCAGCACGGGGACGCCAGCGGGCGTCGGTCTGGGAATGAAGCCACCGCAATATTTGAAAGCGGGCGATGTGGTGGAGCTGGGGATCGACGGCTTGGGGGAGTCGCGGCAGGAAGTTGTGGAGTACCGATGAAAGCGCATTCGTTGTTACGTCGAGATGCCACTACAAAACAGCCGTCTGCCAAAAATTGAATTTGTCATTCTGAGGGCATCTGACCAGGATGCCCGAAGAATCTCAACTCCAGATGTTTCACGCAACGAATGAAGCAGGGCAAGAGCGATGCGCATTGACGCTCATCAACATTTTTGGAAATATGACCAGCGGGAGTACGGTTGGATCGATGAATCGATGGCGGCGCTGCGCCGCGATTTTCTTCCGGCCGATTTGAAACCAGAGCTGGAGCGTAGCGGATTTCAAGGATGCATTGCGGTTCAAGCGCGGCAGACGCTGGAAGAAACGAGATGGCTTCTGGAATTGGCGGAGCAGGCGCCATTCATTCTGGGAGTGGTGGGCTGGGTGGATTTGCGGTCGCCGCGGTTGCGAATCGAATTGGAGTTGTTAGCGGGAAAGTCCAAACTGGTGGGTGTCCGCCACATCGTGCAGAGCGACCCGGATGAGCGTTTCCTGCTGCAACCGGATTTTCTGCGCGGCATTGCGATGCTGGAAGAGTTCGATCTGGCCTACGACATTCTGATTTACGCCAAACATCTTCCCGTAGCAGCGGAATTCGTGGCGAGATTTCCGAGGCAGCGTTTTGTGTTGGACCATCTGGCGAAACCGCCAATCAAGGACGGAGCCGTCGACGTCTGGGCGCATGGAATCCGAGAGATGGCCGCACACCCGAATGTCTATGCCAAAGTGTCCGGCCTGGTTACGGAGGCCGACTGGCAGGCTTGGACATGCGAGGACCTGCAACCTTATCTGGACGCGGCCTTCGAATACTTTGGACCGAAGCGGTTGATGATCGGGTCAGATTGGCCGGTGTGCACGGTGGCCGCGCCCTATTCGCGGGTGATCGATGTGGTCAAGGATTACATCGGCAAGTATGCGGAGGAAGAAAGAGAAGCCGTGCTGGGGAGAAATGCGGCGAAGTTTTGGAGATTGAAGCCTCTGGCGAATCAAGCGCGCGACTAATCGCACGGCGTGTTCTACAATGCCGGAGAAAAGCGGGCGGCGGTTGTAAGCGGTTTGCGAAAGAGAAGATACAGGTCCGGGTGAAATGCAGAACAAGGTGCTCAAACTCGATCCGAGAGATAACGTTCTTATTGCGCTGGCCGATCTGAGCCGAGGCGAGCAGATCACTTTTGACTCCCAGTCCTACACGCTGGAATCGGACGTTCCCGCAAAACACAAGTTCGCCACGGAAGACCTTGCCGCGGGCGAGAGCATCATCATGTACGGCGTGCTTGTCGGAAAAGCGATGGAGCCCATCAGGCGCGGCGGGCTGCTAACCACGCGCAACACCCACCATCAGGCAGCAGCGTTTCAAGAGAAAACGGAAGAGTTCCACTGGACTCCGCCGGCCGTAGCACGATGGAAGCAGCGCGAATTTCTGGGATATCGCCGATCCGATGGCCAGGTGGGTACGCGAAATTATTGGATCGTGGTCCCGCTGGTGTTCTGCGAAAACCGAAACATCGGGGTGCTGAAGCAGGCGTTCGAAGAGGAGCTGGGTTTCGCCGCGCCACAAGTTTACCGGCGCCAGGTTGCGGAGTTGGCGCGCCTCTATGCGGATGGCCGAACGGAGGAGATTAAGACGCGCGAATTGACGGGAGAGGCGGCAGGCCCGCAGCGTTCGAAAATATTCGAAAACGTGGACGGCGTGCGGTTTCTGCTGCATGAAGGCGGTTGCGGGGGTACGCGGGAAGACTCCAAAAATCTTTGCGGACTGATCGCGGGATACATTCATCATCCGAATGTGGCGGGCGCGACAGTACTGAGCCTCGGTTGCCAGCACGCGCAGGTCGGAATTCTGCGGGAAGAGTTGCGCAAAAGGAGCCCGAAATTTGATAAACCGCTGGTAATCGTGGAACAGCAGCAAAGCGGCACCGAAATGGCGATGTTGACGGAAGCCATTCGAAAAACATTCCTGGGCTTGATGGAGGCGAATCGATGCCGGCGCACGCCTGCGCCGATTTCGAGCTTGTGCGTGGGATTAAAATGCGGCGGCTCGGATGGTTTTTCCGGCCTCTCGGCGAACCCAGCCATCGGGCACACGGCGGATATTCTAGCCGCGCTCGGCGGGAGAACGATACTTTCAGAATTTCCGGAATTGTGCGGCGTGGAACAGGAACTCATCAACCGCAGTACACGCATGGAAGTGGCGGACCGGTTCATACAACTGATGAGAAGTTACGGTGCGCGCGCCAAGGCAGTGGGGTCGGGATTTGAAATGAATCCCAGCCCGGGAAACATGCGCGACGGATTATTGACGGACGCGATGAAATCGGCAGGCGCGGCGAAAAAAGGAGGGAATTCTCCAGGGACGGCGGTGCTGGACTATCCGGAGTATTCAACAGAGCCGGGGCTGAACCTACAGTGCACGCCGGGAAACGACGTGGAATGCGTGACGGCGCAAGTCGGCGCGGGGTCGAGCGTGGTGCTGTTCACCACCGGCCTGGGCACACCAACGGGAAATCCCATCGCGCCGGTGGTGAAACTAGCGACGAATTCGGGGCTGGCGCAGCGGATGCGGGACATCATCGACATTGACACGGGCGGAATTATTTCCGGAGAGAAAACCATCCCGCAGATGGGTGAAGAGATTTTGGAATTTGTGATCCGAGCGGCCAGCGGCGAGGTGCGCACGAAAGCCGAAGGGAAGGGCCAGGAAGATTTTATTCCCTGGAAAAGAGGAGTTTCCCTCTGAAGAGTCCGAGCAGCGGCGCGAAGGATTTCAGACTGGACGGCAAAGTTGCCATCGTGACCGGCGGAGGCAGCGGCATCGGTCAGGCGATTGCGCTGCGCTTTGCGGCGAATGGGGCCGCAGTGCGAATCGCCGATATCAACCTAAAGCAGGCGGAAGTTACCTCAAAGCAGATCACGGATGCGGGCGGAGATGGGAAGGCGTTCGCATGCGACGTAACAGACCAGAAGCAAGTCCGCAAAGCTTTCCAGAAACTTTTTGCGAAAGAGCGTGTGGAGATCCTGGTGAATAACGCTGGAATCTCGCACATCGGCACTGTAGAGAGCACCACGGAGGCAGATTTCGAAAAAATATTCCGCGTGAATGTGAAAGGCGTTTACAACTGCTTACACGAGTGTGTCGCGCATATGAAGAGCAGCGGCGGCGGAGTGATCCTGAACATGGCGTCGATTGCAGGCTCCGCGGCGCTTGCGGACCGCTTCGCGTACTCGATGAGCAAAGGCGCGGTGGTAGCGATGACGTATTCAGTGGCCAAGGATTACCTGCAGCACAAGATCCGTTGCAACTGCATTTCGCCAGCGAGGGTGCACACGCCATTCGTGGATGATTACCTGCGGAAAAATTATCCGGGGCGCGAGCAGGAAATGTTCGAGAAACTGGCGAAATCACAGCCGATAGGAAGAATGGGAGAGCCGCAGGAAGTGGCTTCGCTGGCATTGTTTCTTTGTTCCGACGAAGCGGCGTTTATCACCGGGGTTGACTATCCGCTGGACGGCGGGTTCTTTAACTTGCGCGGCTAATTCATGGATCTGCGGCTAAAAGGAAAAGTTGTTCTGATCACCGGTGGCGCAAAAGGAATCGGCGCTGCGATTGTGCGGGGCTGCTGCGCGGAAGGCGCGACTCCGGTGATCGTGGACCGTGATGAGGCGGCGGGAGAACAGCTACAAACGGAGTTGAAAGCCAGCAGGAGCGAAAGCGGGCTGATTATCGCCGACCTCTCTTCCCCGGAAGCTTGCGCAAGCGCAGTGAATGGAACTATCCAGAAATTGGGCCGGCTGGACGCGCTGGTGAACAATGCGGGAGTCAACGACGGCGTGGGACTTGAAAACGGCAGTCCGGAGAAATTCGTGGAGTCGCTAGAGCGCAATCTGATCCACTACTACGCGATGGCGCACCATGCGCTGGCGGCGCTGAAGAAAGCGCGCGGCTCGATTGTGAACATCAGTTCGAAGACGGCGGTGACCGGGCAGGGAGGAACTTCGGGCTACGTGGCATCGAAGGGAGCCATCCTGGGGCTTACGCGCGAATGGGCTGCGGAGCTGCTTCCCTATGGAATTCGCGTGAATGCAGTGGTTCCCGCGGAAGTGATGACGCCGCTTTACCAGCAGTGGCTGGCGACATTTCCCGACCCGCAGCAAAAGTTGACGCAGGTTGTGTCGAAAATCCCGCTGGAGCAGCGGATGACCAAGGCGGAAGAGATCGCGGCCATGGTGCTTTTCCTGATTTCGGAGCAAGCGAGCCACATCACGGGGCAGCATCTCTTCGTGGACGGCGGATATGTGCACTTGGACCGCGCGCTGACGTAGCGGAGACGAGGGAGATGCGATTATTGGAACTACCCAAGTCGGGGGAAATAAGTCGGGAAGTTAAATGAGTGTAGCATCGCTGTGAATCGGCTAAGGAGAGACGCAGACCGTCGTTTGACAAGACTCGAACGCGAGTTCGGGAAGGCTGTCGGCAACGCCCTTGGCGCGAAGGGGATAAGTTACCGGACGCTGGCGGCACGTCTCAGAGGCCTGGAAGGCTTGTACGTCGCGCAGCTGGGCAAAAACAGACGCTTAGCCATAGAAATAAAGAGGAGGGTTGCGGAAAATCTGCTGAAAGAAGCGATTTGGCGTGGCTGCTCCTTCGGCGTTTGTCGAAAAAGAATGAAGGCGCTGTCCCGCCTTGGTTTTTCCACTGTTGAAACGAAATCGACGCACTACCTCTTCTACGCAAGGGGAGCACTCGAGCGCGGGCACAAGAGCGTTGCCCGCAGGTTTGCTACGTATATGGTGAGGGAGCTGGAGAGCTACCTGGGTCGCAGTATCAGTCCATGGGCAAAGCAAGACTTGCAGCTACTTAAGGTATTTCTAACCGAGCTTGACGAACGCTACGGAGGGGATTCCTGAGCGACGAGATGAGTCCTGCTAGATAACTTCGCGTTGATCTAATGGAATTTTATACCCAGCCACCGTCAATCACATAGCTTTGATTGGTAATCGCCGCGCTATCGTCGGCCGCAAGAAACAGGATGAGGCGAGCAACCTCCCGGGGATCCAAACTCCTTTTGAGAGCCTGGCGCGCCATGATCTCGGCTTTGTATTCCGGAGTCCACCATCGACGACGCTGGCGTTCCGTGAGAATTGCGCCGGGCAATACGCAGTTCACACGAATATTTGATGTTCCCAGCTCGTGGGCCATGGTCCTGGTCAGGCCAACGACGGCCGCTTTGCACGCTACGTAAGCAGGCATTCCCGTGGAGGGAATCATCCAGGCGATCGAACTCATGTTGATGATCGAGCCGCCTCCGGCAGCGGTCATGCGCGGAGCAACCGCTTGTATGGCAAAAAACTGATGACGCAGGTTGATGTCCATGCGTCCATCCCAATATTCTGGCGTCACTTCTGAAAACGAATGGCGATCATCGCTCGCCGCATTATTTACGAGCACGCGGATCGCGCCGTGGGTGGACTCGACCTTCGCCACTGCTGCCCGCAGGGCGGCGATATTGGTCAAGTCGCAATCGAGAAAAAGCGGTGGATAGGAGCATCGCTTAGATAGATCGGCGATCAAAAGCGATGCGGCGTTCGCGTCGATGTCGAGGAACGCGACGCGTGAACCCTGAAGCGCAAACTCTTCAACAACGGCGGCACCTATACCCGTTGCACCTCCGGTTACCAAAACGACGCGCTCGCGCAGACTCGGATAAGTGGCGAATTGTTCTTTTTCTTTCATGCTGAGCTCTTAATAGGTTGCACGTCCTCCGCTGATATCAAAGACTGCGCCGGTTGTGAACGAGTTTTCGGCCGAGACGAGCCAAGCGACCATGGATGCGATTTCTGCGACATCCACAAACCTCTCGCGCGGAATTTTCGACAGCATGTAGCGAATGTGTGATTCGGTCATTTGCTCGAAGAGCGATATCATATTTCGCCAGTTCCTTGCCCAGAGACTTCGTCAGCGCGATGACGCCGGCTTTGGAGGCGCTATACGCGGAGGCATTCGGATTCCCCTCTTTGCCGGCGATCGATGCGACGTTCACAATGCGGCCGTATTTTTGTTGGATCATGTACGGAACGACGGCGCGGCAGCAGAGGAATATGCCGGTTAGATTGATCTCGAGGACTTGACGCCACGCGTCCGCAGGGTAATTCCAGCACTCCGTGTTTGGCCCGGTGATTCCCGCGTTGGCGACGAGAATGTCGATGCCTCCTAATTTCTCGGCGGTTGTCGCCGCAGCCTCGCCAACACGTTCAGCGTCCGTAACGTCAACAGTGTATGCCGTGGATTCCGTTGCAGCCTGATTTCGGTCCCATACAAAAACCGCCGCACCAGACGCAAGAAACCGCTCCGCGATTGCTCGTCCAATTCCTTGCGCACCACCCGTGATGACTGCGCGGCGTCCGGCTAGATCAATTCGGTTCATAAGCCTCCGTCGTGGACGGTCTGCAATGGTCGAACAAAACGAGAAGAGAGATTTTGGCACAGTTTTGGCTCAGGTCAACGAAGTAGCAGGCCAAGGAAGATGCAGAATCTCTCGCTTTTCAATAGACCCGGGTACAACCTCGGGCGGTAACCAAACCAAGGCGCCAATCATCAAAAATATTGATAGCACGAAAGCGAAAAGGTGATTTGAACCGTCCAAGGATATTGGGTATAATTCAGACTTCTATGGGCTTTTTCCACACGACCGCTGCCTGTTGTTGTCATTCCCAAATGATGGCGAGGGCCGCTGTGTCTTGTAGAGGTGAAAAGCCAGCTTTGTAAGCAGACCTTTACAACAAGATTATAGCCGACCCACCGCCGGAAGCCCTGGCAGGTGGGTTTTTTTGTTTTCGGACACACCATTCGAACAAGGGGAAGAACCAATGGCAAGTGCGCCGCAAGAGCTGTTCAGCGAAATAGCACTTCGAATAGCATGGGACGAGGGGGCGGTCGCGTCTGCTGAGCGGAAGCTGAGCCACCTGAAGGCTCTCGAAGCCGAGAGTATCTATATTCTCCGGGAAGCGGCCGCGGAATTTTCGCGGCCGGTGATGCTCTATTCCATCGGCAAAGATTCCTCCGTGATGCTGCGGCTGGCCCAGAAGGCCTTCTATCCCGGAAGGATTCCGTTTCCTTTGCTCCATGTAGACACAAGCTACAAATTTCCCGAGATGATCGAATTTCGAGATGACTACCCAAAACGGATTGGCGCGGAACTGATTGTGCACCAGAACCGCGAAGCCCTTGATGCCGGAGCCAATCCATTTGTACTGGGCACGCAAAAGTGTTGCGGCCTGCTGAAGACGAAATCGCTGCTGGACGCGCTTGCGGAAGGCGGTTTCAACGCCGCGTTCGGCGGAGCGAGGCGGGATGAAGAGAAGTCGCGAGCAAAAGAGAGGATCTATTCGTTCCGGGATGCGCATGGCCAGTGGGACCCCAAGAATCAGCGGCCGGAACTCTGGAACATTTTCAATTCCAAAATCGACAAAGGGGAAAGCATTCGAATCTTCCCGCTTTCGAATTGGACGGAGCTGGACGTCTGGCTGTACATCCACATGGAAAATATTCCGATTGTGCCGCTCTATTTTGCGCGGGAGCGCGAAGCCGTCATGCGCGACGGCTCCATCGTTCTGATTTACTCCAAAGACCAGCTCCAGCTTGGAGAGAAATCCGGATCCATCAAGTGCCGCATGAGGTCGCTCGGTTGCGTGCCGTGCACGGGAGCGATCCGCTCGGAGGCCGATACCGTTCCCAAGATCATCGAGGAAATGATTTCGTTCCGGCGGTCCGAGCGTGAAAACCGTGTGATCGACCACGACGAGGAAGGATCGATGGAGATCAAAAAGCGGGAGGGCTACTTCTGATGATCTCCGCGATTCCGGTTGAGGTGCGCGACGAGTTCGCATTGTTCCTTGAGCAGAACCTCAACAAGGAACTGCTGCGATTCACCACCGCGGGCAGCGTCGATGACGGCAAGTCCACGCTGATTGGAAGGCTGCTGCACGATTCCAAGACTGTTTACGAAGACCAACTCGCGTCCGTGAAAAAGAGCCGCGTCAACCGTTCCAGCGGACCCATCGATTTTTCCCTGCTCACGGACGGACTGCGCGCAGAACGCGAGCAGGGCATCACCATCGACGTGGGCTACCGGTATTTCGCCACCGCCAGGCGAAAATTCATCATCGCCGACACCCCCGGGCATGAGCAATACACGCGCAACATGGCCACCGGCGCATCCACCGCGGATTTGGCCGTGATTCTCATAGACGCAGAAAAGGGGCTCCTTCCGCAGACGCTGCGGCACGCCTTCATCGCTTCACTGCTGGGGATTTCCAGCGTCGTGGCGGCCGTCAACAAGATGGACTTGGTGGAATATCAGGAAGAGAGCTTCCTGAGACTGCAGGAAGAATTCCTTGCGCTTGCGGAACGGTTGGGCATCGCAGAGGTCAAGTGCATTCCGATCAGCGCTCTCGCGGGAGACAACGTGGTCGAGCCGAGCGAACGCATGCGGTGGTACGCAGGCCCGACGCTGCTCGAACACCTGGAAACCGTTCCGATACCCGGACCCGCGCGCACCGAAGGGGTCAGATTCCCTGTTCAATATGTGATTCGCCCAGATGCTAGCTTCCGCGGATTCGCGGGACAAGTCGCGAGCGGCGTGATCCGCCCGGGTGACGCCCTTACTGCCCTTCCTTCCGGCCAGCAGTCTCGCGTGCAATCGATCGTCTCCTATGACGGCCCGCTGGCCGAAGCGTTCGCCCCGATGTCCGTCACCTTGAAGCTCGAAGATGAGATCGACCTGAGCCGCGGGGACATGCTCGTGTCGCCGGACAGCCCTCCCTGCGTGTCGCAGCGATTCGCGGCGATGATCGTTTGGATGAACGCGCAGCCCCTCGAAGGCGGACGAAATTATCTGATCAAACAAAGCGCCCGCCAGGTGCGCGGCAGAGTGACAAGGATTCGTCACCGCGTGAACACCAACACTCTGGAACCGGAAGCAGCCGAGCAGCTGCAAATGAATGACATTGCGGCCGTGGAACTCGAAACGAGCAGCCCGTTGTTTTTGGATTCCTACCAACAGAACCGCACAACCGGAAGTTTCATTGTCATTGATCCTTTGACGAATGCGACTCTAGGCGCAGGAATGATTCGTGAGGATCTCTCTGAAGAAGCCAAGGTGCTTACGGCGGAAGAAACACGGAATCCAGAAGCTCCGATCACTCCCCTCGAACGACATCGGCGGCATGGGCATTACCCAGCCATCCTTTTGATTAACGCTCGTGCGGCGTTGGCAAGACAGTTTGAGCGCGCCCTTTTTGAAGCGGGATTCGAAACCATCGTTGTCGAAGCAAAAGCTTCCTTTAATTCAGCGAGAACGGCTTGGGCCACACTGCACGCCGCGGGATTCGTGGTCCTGTACCACAACCCATCATTGGAGATGGACGAGAGAGTGGACTTGCGGGCGGCTGCGGGCGATCACTTTTTCGATCTTGCCGAACTAAATCTGCCGGTGGGAAATGCCGAGGCCGTTGAGCAAGTACTCGCTTTAGCCGAATCGCTCCGTATTCCAGCCGGAGCCGGGAATCCCAGGAAGGTGGTTTGAAATGGGGACAACACTTGCTGCCGAGAATATCGAGAATCTTAGCCCCGATGAGGTCCTGGATGCCGTGCTGGACGCGCACGCTGGACAGCCCGCATGCCTCACCTGCAGCTTCCAGGCGGAAGACATGATTGTGCTGCATATCGTCAGGGAGCGCATTCCCGCGATTCCCGTTTTGTTCCTGGAGACCGGCTATCACTTCGCCGAGACGTATGCATACCGCGACCGCATGGCCAAGGAATGGTCTCTAAACCTCGTGAATGTGATTCCACAGAAAACGGTAGAACAACAGGAATCGGAATTTGGAATTTTATATCGCAGTGATCCCACGAAGTGTTGCCAGTTGCGCAAAGTAGAGCCGTTGTTCCAGGCGCTCGAGCCTTACGATCTTTGGTTCACGGGTTTGCGGCGCGAGCAATCACCCACGCGGAAGAATCTGAAGAAAATTGAAGAACACCGTTTGCCAAGTGGGAAAAAGCTTTTGAAAGTGAGCCTCCTCGCGGATTGGACCTGGGGACAAGTGTGGGGATACACAGCCAAAAACCACATCAGCTATTTGCCTCAGTACGATCAAGGCTACCTGAGTATCGGCTGCGAGCCGTGCACGGCAATTCCAAATGATCCGCGCAACCCTCGCTCCGGGCGCTGGGGCGGCACGAAACTCGAATGCGGAATCCACACGTTTTCTGAAAGTGGGCAGTGATGCACTATCTGATTGGGTTCCTCATTGCCCTGGCGGTAGGATTGACCGGGATTGGTGGCGGTAGTTTTACGGTTCCAGCTCTGGTGCTTCTCGCCGGACTCACAGCGGGCGAAGCCGTCGGAACGGCTTTCTTGTTTGCCGGCGTGCTGCGCTTGATTGCGGCTCCCTTCTATCTGCTTGGCAAGCACATTCATTCACGCTACCTGTGGCTCCTACTGAAAGGAGCAGTTCCCGGCCTTCTCTTAGGCACACTTTTGCTTCGTTTGTTGAGTCGAGATGCTGGAAACCCGGTCGTCATCCTGCTCCTGGGCGTTCTCCTGGCGGCGTCATCGAGCGTGACGTTTTTCAGGCGCGTGCAAAATCCCGCGTTCGCCGGGAAGAACCATCACTGGCTTCCATGGCTCGCTCTGCCCATTGGAGTGGAATCGGGATTCTCTTCCGCTGGCGCTGGCGCGCTCGGAACCGTTCTCCTGCTGAACTATTCCGAAATGACACCCTCGCAAGTTGTGGGAACGGATTTGCTCTTTGGACTGGTATTGGCGGTCATCGGCAGCGCCTTCCACTGGAGTTTTGGCTCCATCAGCATGCCGATTCTCTTCCAGCTTCTTCTGGGCGGTATTCCCGGAGTGGTGCTCGGTTGCTTGCTGGCGCGAAGAGTTCCCGCCAACAAGCTCAAGACGGCTGTCGCCATCGTCGCGATCTTCGCAGGGTTGCAGCTCGTCTGGACCGGAAGCCGCACGCTCGCCGAACGTCGCGCCGCCAACGTCGCGAGGATCGCTTCACGCGCAGCCGTCCGCCACGCACCCTAGCCAGCCTAATTGCGCTGCCTGAATTGGAGATGCTAGTCCTCGATTGCTTCCGCCGTTTGGGTCCCGACAACCACCGCCCCTCTGCAAGGGCGCTGCCGAGGCCCTTGCCATCCATCGAAATCATCGATAAACCATGGTTGATAAACAATTTAGAACAACTTTTCTTGACAACCTCGGTCAATCTGTTCTAAAAGTTACCTCAACGGTAGATTAGGTCGAGTGGTGGTTTAAGGTTGCCCGGGGAAAATTCTCATTTCGGCCTTACGACCTTGTCTCGGCAATGTGCTGAGGCTTTCCGCGTTCGTCCGGCATCCCCGCGTGAATTTCACATACCCAAAGAAGGTGCGCGAAAGGAGCAGTTTATGAAGGGGTTTTCGATTATGCGCAAGACATTGGTGTATCTAGTTCTCTTCGTGGTTTCGGTGACGTTTGCCGCGGCGCAAACTGGCACTTCATCTGTAGGCGGCACTGTTACCGACCCGCAAAGTAAACCGGTGCCGGCTGCTAAGGTCACGCTCACCAACGTCGCGACCAATGCCAAGCGCACTGTGGAGACAACGGCGGGAGGTTCGTACCTCTTTGACCTGATCACGCCGGGAGATTACCGGCTTGAGGTCGAGGCCAAGGGATTCAGCAAGACGGTGTTGGACAATGTTCGTGCGCTGATCGGGAAACCAACCGAGACCAACGTGCAATTGAGCTTGGGAGCGATGAGCCAGGTCGTTGAGGTGAGCGTAAGCTCGCAGTCCGTGGTCATCAACACCCAGGATGCGTCGCTCGGCAACAACTTCGACTCGTTCCAGATTTCGCAGCTTCCGTTGGAAGGGCGCAACCTCACGGATTTGCTCAGTTTGCAGCCCGGCGCCACTCAAGAAGGATACGTTACCGGGTCTCGCGCCGATCAATCCAACGTTACTCTGGACGGCGTGGATATCAACAACGCGCAAACCGGCAATGCCGCGCTGCCAATGTCCACGGGTGCCATTATCGGCAACCTTACAAGCAATATCATTGACGGTCCGGTTCTGCGTCTCAACTCGGAGGCGGTCGAAGAATTCCGCGTCACCACGGCGAATGGAAACGCGAACGAGGGTCGTTCTGCCGGCGCCCAGATCAACCTGGTCACCAAATCCGGTTCGAACGATTGGCACGGAGCAGCTTTTGAATTTTACCGAGGGACGGGTTTCGAAGCGAACGACTGGTTCAGCAATGCTGCTGGCGTTCCCCGTACACCCCTGGTTCGGAACACATTTGGCGGCGGGCTCGGCGGGCCCATACTCAAGAACAAGCTGTTCTTTTTCTACAGCTACGAGGGCCGCCGCGATGCAACTTCGACTGGTGAGACTAGAACTGTACCGTTGCCCAGCTTGGGTCAGGGAATCATCAATTATACCTATTGTACGGCTGTTACGCCGACCGACCCTTGCGGCCCGGTAGCGCAAGCTTCACTGAACCTGGCTCAGAATCAAGCAGCGTATTCGGCAGCGGGCATAAATCCGGCTGCTCTTGCTGCTTTGGCTGCAGCTGCCGCCAAGTATCCCGCGAACGATGTGACGGCCGGAGATCAGTTGAACACGGGTGGATTCCGCTTCAACGCTCCCACGCCCATAAAGCTAAACTCGCATGTCGCCCGCTTTGACTATACCTTGACTGGCAACCAAAACCTTTTCGTCCGGCTGAACTACATCAACGACACCCAGCAAGAGGCTCAGTATCTTCCCGATACGCCTTCCCCAGCGATATGGAGTCATCCGCGGGGTTTAGCCGTCGGACACGTGTGGAGTATTGGGAGCCACTGGGTGAACAATTTGCGGTACGGGTATACGCGGCAGGCTTTCACAGAGGGCGGGGACAGCAACGGGAACGATATCAGTTTTCGCTTCGTGTTCCAGCCAAACAATCAATCGCATTCTCTCTCACGCATAACGCCGGTTCACAACATCACGGATGATGTTTCGTGGATACACGGAAAGCACACCTTCCAGTTTGGCGCCAACATCCGCAAGATCAACAACAGCCGCGTGAGCTTCGCGAATGCCTTTGACAATGCGATCACCAATCCGTCGTTCTATTTCGGCGCCGGCGATCACGTGTCGAACGAGTTTCAAAGCTACCTGGATTCGAGCGGCCTACCTGGTGCTTCGAGGTCCTGCGCCACAAATCCCCAGCCGTGCGACCAGGCACTGAACTCGACCACGGAAGTGCAAAACGCGGCCACAGCCATCATCGGGCGGTTCTCACAATATACGGCGGACTTCACCTTCGGCAAGGATGGCTCCCTATTGGCTGCAGGAGCGCCCACTGTCCGGAACTTCGCCACTCAAGCCTACGAGGAATACTTCCAGGACTCCTGGAAGATTCGTCCCCACCTGACTCTTACATTGGGGCTCCGTTACAGTTTGGAGCGTCCGGTGTACGAAACCAAAGGGTTCGAAGTTCAGCCCGGGATACTGCAGGGGAGCACTTGCACCGCGTCGTCTCTGGGTGACTACTTCCAGAATCGTTTGACTGCTTCGGTGCAGGGGATTAACTACATTGCTCCGCTGTGTGTTTCGCCCTCCGGCCCAGCCAATGGCGGGAAGCCAATGTACAACTGGGATAAGAACAACTTCCAGCCGCGCGTAGCGTTTGCATGGTCGCCAAATTATTCCAGCGGCCTGTTCCACTCCCTCTTTGGGGATGGTGGTAAGTCGGTCCTGCGCGGCGGTTTTGCTATAACGAACGACTATTACGGCCAGGCCCTGGCGGTGGACTGGGATTTGAATAACACCCTCGGGTTCACCTCGAATTATACAACGCCGGCAAATACGTACGACACGGTCGCCGGAAACCTGGCGCCTCTGTTCACTGGTTTCAATCAGGACATCCATTCACTGCCCAAAGTCGTTGTGCCGGGCAAACTGCAATT
>WNFJ01499710.1_pt1 | contig 18607 bp, 15 predicted proteins | sample 5400461 | NCBI WGS metagenome assembly WNFJ01 (sample SAMN13153349, study PRJNA577476) | soil metagenome | isolation source: 115 cm saprolite on Douglas fir-dominated hillslope | place: USA:California | collected 2013-09-17
TATGGCGGATCAAAGTCATGTCCATTGCCGCGCCGGCAGCCGAGAACCACGTGGTTCCACCAGCCGCCAGCAGCTCCTGGCGTACCTGGCTCATGACCGGCACACGGCAGGGGCCCGTCTACCGGCGGCGCGTTCGGGGCGCCCACAAAGGCCTCAAGCGAATGCTCGTCGAGGGCATGGGCGACTGAGTCGAGGCACAGACCAACTGGAGAGGATTCTCGGGCTCGATGGTGCGCCAGGCTGTCGGCGAGGCGGTCAGCGATCTGCCACCGCGCCAGAGGCAATTGATCAAGCTTGCTTACTTCAGCGACCTCACGAACCGCGAGATTGCCCAGGGCCTTGGGATCACCCTCAGCAGCGTCGAGAGGGGGCTGCGCCAGGCGATCGCCCGCGTGAGCGACCATGTGCAGCGCGGCCGCGCGGCCGGCCGCAAGGCGATCTATGCGCTCGCCATGTTCCTGAGCCGGCGCTGGTGGAGTGAAGCTCATCAAGCCGCGGGCGCAGGTGCCCCGCAATGGGTCAAGGCCGGCACGCTGCTGATCGCTACTGCCGCCGCGGGAGCGGTGCTAGCCGGTCAGCCTCTCGCGCCGGCCTCCCGTGCGCCGGTCGACCGCCCAGGCGCGCCGTCCGCGCTTTCCGCGACGAGCGACCACGCGCCGCCGACGGTTGTCGCTCCAACCGGCCGCGCCGTGGACCGTGTCGCGGAATCCGCGAAGGCCACTACACCAATGGTCCTGGGGATCCAGGTTGCGCCGCCGTCGATAGCTCAGCCTTCGGTGCCGTTGCCCCAGAAATTGAAGGTGTTGCCGCCGGCGGTTCCTTCATTGATTCACGGGCTGTTGGGCGCGTAGATCAAGACGCCGTCGACCGTCGCGACAACGTGGTAGCTGCTGTCTACCAGCTTCGCGAGCACCGGGTAGTTGCGCATCGGGTACGCCGAAAAATCGCTCCAGCCTGCTGCTGCCGTGTCGACGATGAGGGCAGGCGGATTCGCAGCCAGGTCGGACTGGAGCTCGGGCCAAACGTCGGGTGTCGTGTCCCAGTTGTCGGGAGCGATCCCCGAGCCGCGGTCGAAGCCCCGGAGGAAGCCCGGAAAACGACTCGCCATGAGGCGGTCGGACTCGACGTAGAGGGCCGGCCAGTCGCCCCACACAAACACGCGCTGACCGGGCTTCGTGTGGTCGCGGATGTAGTCCGCCACCAGCTGGTGCTGCGGTATGGGCGCGCTGAAGTCATAGGTCAGTGGATCCGCGGTCAGGTCATAGGCCCACCAGCCGAGGCAGGGAATCGCGATGCCGATCGCAGCCACCGCGGTGACCTGCCGGCGCAACGCCGGGCGCGCGCAGGGCGCATTGAAAGAAGCGCGCGCGAAAAACAAGGCGGCGGCGAGCGCGAGCGGTCCCATCGCCTGGATGAAGTAGTGCCAGGACAGGTGACCCGCCACGACCGAGCCGGCCATCGCAACGACCAACCAAACGATGACCAACCTCTCGCGCGGGTCCAGGCGCCGCCAGCGTGTCGCGAGCGCGATGGCCGCGATCCACAGCACCCCCATGTCGACGACGAACGGCACGAGGCTGTCCCTGGCGCGCTGCCAGACATAGGTTGGAATCCACGTGGTCGACGCGTATCCGTAGAGGCTGCCCACCGTCCACCGCCAGAAGCCCGCCAATGACCCGGTCAGCAGCAGCCCGAGCGCACCCGCGGCCAGCGCGACCGAGACTCCCGCGGCCAGCGAGCCCGCTGAGCGCAGGCGGTGGCCGGCCGGCTCAAGCCACACGACAGCGACGACGGCGAGCAGCAAGTTGACCGCTGCCACCTGCCGGAATGCGCCGGCGAGGACGAGCAGGAGCCCCGACCAGAACCAGCGGCGCCGGAACATCAACAGTACGGACGCGGTGAGCGCCAGCTCCATGAAGATCTCTGTGTTCGTGGCCAGCAGGCGCGGGTTTCCCGCCGCGGTGAGGAGTCCGTACAAGAGGGCGGCAAGCAGGCCGGTTCTGACACCGCCGAGGTCGCGGCCGACCATAAAGAGCAGCACGCAAGTGGCCGCGATCACCGCCAGCCCGATGGCGTGTACGGCGGTCATCTGGTAGGTTCCGGCGGCGCGAAACGTCGCCGCGTAAACCCAGAAGATCCCTGGGGGCTTGTTGTCCACGCCGCCAGTCCCATACAGCTCTCCGCCGGTGTTCAGGAGGGCTGCGATCGAGCCATAGACCGCCTCGTCTCCATCGAGGAGCCGGTGGAGGAATGAAGGCAGGTGAGCGATGAAGATCGTGACGGCGATCAACCCGGCCCACGGTGCAAGCTGCCTCCGGGTCATCGACCAGTGACTTTAACCTCGGTGCGGTAACGTCAGACGGTGGGGAACTCTCGCCGGCTGTGGCCGTGGATCGGCCTCGCGGTGGTGACGGTGGCGCTGGTGCTTGATCTGCTGCACCACCCTCAACACGTCGGCATCGACTTTCACACCTACCTGGCCGCGGCGACAGTCGGGCTCCAGCAGGGTTGGTCCCACATTTACGACCAGACCCTGGTCGCGGCCGCGCAGGAGCACCTCGTCCCAGGGCAGCGGGCGCAGCCGTTTCTGAGCCCTCCTTTCGTGGCGTGGATGGCGGCGCCGCTGACGGTGTTTCCGTACTGGACGGCCTTTGTGGTCTGGGCCGCGCTCAGCTTTTTCGCATTTGCCGCGGCGCTCGCGTGGTCGGGGGTGAGCGCGGGCACCGGCCGCTGGATCGCGGTGATCGGGGCGCTCACGCCGTGGTGGGTGCTGCATGCGGTCAACCTCGGCCAGGTCGTCCCGTTCGTCGCCGCCGGAGTGGTCCTGGCGTGGCGGCTCATGCGCGAGGACAAGGAGATCGCGACAGGCGTGCTGCTCTCGACGATCTTCCTCAAACCGAACACGGCGATCCTGGTCCCGGTGGTGCTGCTCGCCGCAGGCCGATATCGGGTGTTCGCCGCATGGCTCGCAGCGGGCGCCGTGCTCGTGGTCATCGCCCTGCTGGTGCTCGGCCCGGAAGGGTTGTCCGGTTACTTGAACCAGCTGCGCTCGCCACTGCCGAGCGGAGCGGATTCGCTGACTCTGAAGGGCGCGATCGGCGCAACCGGGGTGCTCGCGGCCGCGCTTCGGCTGCTCTTCGTGGCGATCGCCGTGGCGACAGCCTTCAGGCTGCGAGCCACGCCGGGTCTCGTGCTGCCGATTGGCATCGTCGGTTCGCTGATCGTCTCTCCCTACCTTCACGCGTCGGACCTGTGCCTGCTGTCCGCGGCCGCGTGGATGGTTTGGGAAGAACGCGCAGTTCTCGCCTGGCGCGCCACGCTCGCCGCCGGGTGGGTGGTGGCGAGCCCCTTCCTTTTCCTGACCGGCTTCGGTCCGGGTTTGAACCGATGGCCCTTGATCGAGACCGCCTTGCTGCTGACCCTGGTGGTGGCAGCCTGGCGGCCCTTAACAACCACGGCTGACTTGAGGACCCGGGCCCCCGCATAATCAGGAAGCCCGCGCGCCACTCAAGGAACCCATTTGCCACTCGACATCCACGAAATCGACGGACCACTGCGCGTGCTCGCCGGACCGGGCACCGGAAAGACGCATGCCCTGGTCGACCTGTACGAGCAAGCAGTGCGCCAGCACGTGGCCGGTCGCGACGAGATCCTCGTGCTCACCTTCTCCACGAGCGCCGCTGCCGAGATTTCGCGACGCGTCGACGAGCGCTTGCAAGACGAGTACGGCGAGGCGTGGATCTCAACCTTTCACAGCTTCTGCGCGCGGCTGCTGCGCGAATACTCACCGGATCGCGAGCGCCTCCTGCTGAACGGCTTCCAGGAATGGCTGGTCATGCGACGCATCCTGGAGGAGCTCGACGTTGAGGTGCTCGGAGCGCTGGAAGGAGTCCGGCGGTCGGATGCATTCGCGCAAGACGTGCTGACTTTCGTCGCGCTCATGAAGCAAAACCTCGTGCATCCATCCGCACTCCTGCTCGCGGCGGAGGCGAGCGCGAGCGAGCGGCTGCGCGTGCTGGCCTCCGTCTACCAGGCGTACCAGGCCAGGCTGCAGAACGCGCGGATGCTCGACTTCCGCGACCTCATCTCGGGTGCGATCGAGCTCCTTCAATCAAACGCGAGCCTGCGAGAGAGGCTGACCGCCCAGTTTCGCCTGATCCTGGTCGACGAGTTCCAGGATGTGGACCCGGCGCAGTTCGAGCTGCTCCAGCTCGTCGCCCCTCCGGAGGCGGGTCCGCGACTCGTCGTGGTCGGCGACCCGGACCAGTCGATCTATGGATTCCGAGGGACCGTTCCGCGCCTGCTCAGCCACGACTTCGCGGCCGTCTACGGCAGCGCGACGCAGCACCTGGAGGATTGCCGGCGCTGCTCGCAGGAGGCGCTCGACGGTGCCGAGCGGCTGCTCGTCGCGACACACCCAGGCCGCGAGTCGCGGCGCATGCGAACGGTGGCCACCTCAGCGCCGCCCGCCGTGGTCGTGGCCCGCGAGAGCGACCCTGTCGACGAGGCGTTCTTCGTCGCGCGTGAGATCAAGCGTCTGCACATCGAGTCGCCGGACCTGCGATACGGCGACTTCGCGATCCTCTTGCGCAGCACGACCTCGCTCGGCGCTCCGTTCGAAGAGGCCCTGCGCGCGCTCGCGGTGCCGTATGAGGTGCGCGGGTCGGGCGCGACCTCGCGCAACGAGGTCGTCCGCTTCCTGGTCGGCTATCTCGAGTCGCTGCGCCGGCCCGACGACCCGGAGGCGTTCGAGGGCGCTCTCGCATCGAGCCTGGGCGGGGTGGGCGCGCGAACCCTCGGTCGCCTCCGGGCGTCAGCTCGCGAGCGGGACCGGCCCCTACTTCGCGTGATGCGGCGCCTGATGTACGCGCTGGCGGCGCGCGACCCCCAGCGCTATCCCCTCCCCTGGGGCGGTGATGCGCCGCAGCGCCAACCGGCCGCGCCGGGTGGCGAGGTTCAAACGGAAGAGCGCCCGGAGCCCGACTACATGGTCTTTCTTTCCGACGAAGAGCTGACGAGCCTTCACGCCGCGATGGTGGCGCGCCAGCAGCTGCTGGGGCGCGTTTCCAGGCTTCCGCTCGCCGCCCTTGCGTACTCGGTCCTCATCGAGGACGGCGCCATGCGGCGCCTCCTCGACCTCGACCTGCCCGATGAGCAGCGCGCCGAAGCAATCTCCGACCTGCGCGCAGCGATCGAAGGCATGGAAGCCATCGAGGCCGTTCATGAGCGGTTGACAGGGACGAAGCCGATGCTTTCCGACATCTCGGGATCGCTGGAAACGCTGCTGGCCGCGGCCGCGGATGACAGTGAAGCGGCGTCCGGCCGCCGCGACGCGGTGCAGGTGATGACCGTGCACCAGGCCAAGGGACTTGAATTCGAAGTCGTTTTCTGCTCGGGCTTCGCGCACGGCCTGTTCCCACTGCCGGCGCGACCCCACCCGCTGCTGGACGAGCAGGATCGCGCGTGGCTCGAGGGATTCAAGGTGGGATTCATGCCGTCGTGGCCATCCGACCCGGACGGGCACCTCGCAGAGGAAGCGCGGCTTGCCTATGTCGCGATGACCCGCGCGCGGAGGCGCCTTTACATGACGCACGCAGACACCTATCTGCGCCAGGCGGGTCCGTCCGTGTTCCTGGACATGGCCGCGCCGGAGGCGGAGTCAAGGTCGCTTACGCGAGGTTCCTCCCGCCTACAGCCGGGTGACGTCCTGCTGCCGCGCGAGGCCGAGGTCTTGCTCGCCTCCCACCGATTGGCGGTCACGAACGGCGTGCCCGCGCGGGCCGCCGCGCTGGGTCTCGACGTCGCGTTTCTGATCGACCCCGAGTCGGGCGAACCCTTCGAGAGCTACGGCGGCGATCGCAATCCGGCCACGGTGCAGATCGATCACTTCAGCCCGACGACGCTCAACGACTACCTGAAGTGCCCCCGGCTCTACTGGTACAACCACCACCCGGGTCTCGTCGAGGAGCCACGCTCGGTCGCCATGGAGCGCGGAGGGTTCCTGCACAAGGTGCTCGAGGACTTTCACGCCAAGGAAGCCGAATGGCGGCCGCTCGATTCCGAACAACAGAAGGAGTGGCTCGAGGCCGCGCTGCAGGGCCACCTCGAGAGCTACCTCGTGCACATGGAGGGTGTGCTCGACCGCAAGCGCGAAGAGCGCCAGGTCCGATCGCTGCTGGCGAACTACATCCGATTCGTTACCGGCCTGCAGCAGATCCGGCGCCTGAGGACGCTTGCGACCGAGCGTCGCTTCCGGCTGCAGCTGGATGGGTCCGACATCGTCGGAAAGATCGACCGAGTCAACGACGTCGGCGATGGCGAGGTCGAGGTGGTCGACTACAAGACCGGCGCGGGCAAGCCCATGAAATACGCCTACGAAGCGTACTTCGGGCCTGAGCTCTACGACGTGCAGCTCGCTCTTTACTACATCGCCTGCAAAGAGGGATTCGACGAGGAGGGCAAGCCTCTCGGCTTCCAGCCGAGGTTCCTGTCGCTGTGGTACCCGAAGGAATGGGTCTGGCGCGATATGCGGCAGGTCATCTTCAGCGTTGGCCACGCCGCCGGACTCAAGGACTATCGCGAGAGGCTGCTCACGAGTGAGGACCTCGACCGCAGCCGGGCCATCGTGGTCGATGCGATCGGGCGCATCAAGGCGGGTCACTTCGAGCCGGCGCCGCGGGAGCTCGCCGGGACCTGCGTGACTCGATTCGGCAGCTGCCCGCACGCCGCGGTGTGCCCTTACGGAGGTGCTCCACCGGAATGAGCGCGACCCGCCTCCCGAGCACGATCGAGCTGAGCCCCGAGCAGGCCGCTGCAGCGCATGCAGGACCGCAAGGCGCATTTCTCATCGCGGCCGGGCCGGGCACAGGCAAAACGTTCACCGCGACCGAGCGCTTCTGCTGGCTGGTCGAGCAAGGGGTCGCCCCAAACCGAATTCTCACCGTCACGTTCAACGACCGCGCGGCCGAGGAGCTCAGGCAGCGGATTACCAGGGAGCTGGGGGCGCGCCGTCCGGAGCTGGGCCCGGAGGTGCTGGACGGCGCCTGGATAGGCACCTTCCACGGCACGTGCGCGAGGCTGCTCGACGAATTCGCCTACCTGGTCGGAGCCCCGCGCGAGCTGCGCGTGCTCGATGAAACGGGACAGCGACTTTTCGAGCAGAACCTGCTTGCCGGCTTGCGCAGCGGCGCCGCCGCGCCGTTCGACCCCGACTCGTTCGAGGCGCTCTCGGTGGAAGACCTGGACGACCTGCTTCGGTCGGGGCTGCGCTTCCTCCTCAAGCTCAAGGGCCGCGGCATCACTCCCGATGGATTCCGCGACCGCGCCCTGGAGCTTCACTCAAATCACTGGAGCTCGCGCGCGCACGGCCACGCGACCAATGGATCCGGAGGGCCAGATCCAGCGGTCGCGGAGCGTGAAGCGATCGAGGTGCTGTTCGTCATCTACAAGACGTACGAGGACGCGCTGCGCGCGGCCGGCCTGCGCGACTTCGACGATCTCATCCTCGACGTGATCGGATCGCTCGAGCGGGTGCCCGAGTTTCGAGCGCGCTGCCGCGAACGGTTCCGCTACCTGCTGGTCGACGAGTTCCAGGACACCAACCGAATCCAGCTCGATCTCATCCGCCTGCTTGCCGCGGACAACTTCGGCAACGTCGCGGTCGTCGGCGACGCGAAACAATCGATCTATGGCTGGCGCGATGCCGAGATCGAGAATATCCGGAGCCGGTTCCCAGGCCGGCGGCTGCCGCTGACTCACAACCGGCGCTCGTTCCAGGGCATCCTCGACTGCGCGACGGCTTTCATCCGCCGCGACCCGGACTTCGCCGGCGAGCCGGACCTGGTCGCGACGCGCGGCTGGGTGGCGCAGCCGGTGACTGTGATCATGGCGCCCGACTCTCGGACTGAGGCTCGGTCGATGGCGCAAACGATCCGGCGCCTGCACGTTTCTGGTCGCGCGTTCGCGGACATCGCGGTGCTCGCGCATTCGATACGCATGCTCCCGCGCGAGTTCGAAGACGAGCTCCGGCGGCAGGGCATTCCGTACATCACGAGCGGCGGCTCGGGATTCTTCGACCGGCAGGAGATCAAGGACGTGCTCGCGCTGCTGCGCCTGACCGACAACCCGATGGACGACGGCGCCTTCGTGCGCATCCTACAGGGCCCCATCGTGCGGCTGACCGATGACGGCATGTACAGGCTCGCCGCCCGCAGGTCAGGCCGCTCGGGAATGCGGCTCCGCGATTGCTTCGACGAATCGGGGCGCGAAGGATTCCCCGAGATGGATCCGAAGGTCGCGCGCGCAGCCGTCCACCTGGTTGAGCTGACCGACCGGCTCGGCCGCCTACGCGACGCGCTGACCGTGGCCGACATCCTCAACCGGCTGCTCGAGGAGAGCGGTTACCTGCGTTGGGCGGAGCTGCGCGCCCAACGGGATGGAAGCCCTCGAGCCCTGCTCAACCTGCGCAAGGTTTTCCAGCTCGCCGGCCGTTTCGAGCGCGACCTCTCGCTCGCGGGAATCGGCGATTTCGTGCGGCACCTGGACCAGGTGATCGATGCCGAGCTGCCGGTCGGCGAGGCAGCCGAGGAATCCGCGAGGGCGGAAGCGGTTTCACTGCTGACGATTCACTCGGCGAAAGGCCTCGAGTTTCCAGTCGTGTTCCTGGTCAACTTGCGACCCCCGAGACCGAGAGACACCGAGCGGCTCTTCTTCGATCCCGACAGCCTCGGTTTCGTGATCAAGAACTGGCGCGGCGAGAAACACCCACGCTATGTCGAGACATCGCCTGGCGCCCCTGCGGTGGCGCTGGCCATCGGCGAGCGCCGGCGCATCGTCTATGTGGGACTGACGCGCGCCAAAGATGCGCTGTACGTCACCGCCACGCGCGACGAGCCGACAGCTCGTGATGTCGGAGTCAACGGTCTCGACGACCACGACCACTTTGCCGAGATCCTGAGCTGGGCGTTCGCGAACCCGTCATCCGCGTCCGTGGTCGAAGCCGAGCAGCTGGAGCTGCCGGTCATGCGCGCAGCCAACGGCCAGGTGGATGGAGGGCCGGCGGTGGTCGCCGCGGTGCTGGACCGGCTCGAGCGCCTCCGCCCGGCGGAGGCTGTGGATCACGCCAAGCCGGCCGCCGAGGTCGAGCTCAGTTTTTCGCAGCTTCACGACTTCGAGGTCTGCCCGGTGCGGTATCGATTCAGCCAGGTGTGGCGCGTACCTGCGCCCCCGGATGAGCTGCAGCCTCGTTTCGTGCAGGCAATCGGTTCGACCGAGCTGGGATCGTCGGTGCATGCGGCGCTTGCCGCGTGGCACATCGCAGGAGGAGATCTCCTGGCCATTTATTCAGGACCCGAGGCTGGGCGCGAGATGCTCGCGCGCTACCTCGCGCACCCGCTTGCCAATGCGAAGACGCTCGCGGTCGAGGTCGGGTTCAACATGAGGATCGGGACGACTCGCGTGCGAGGTCTCGTCGATAGGGTCTGCGAGCTCGACGGGCAGCCCGTGCTCGTCGACTACAAGACCAACGCATCTCTCGACGCGGCGCTGGTCGAGGCTTACTCGGTGCAGCTGAGGCTCTACGGCCTCGCGGCCAGGAGGGGGCTCGTGCCCGGCGGCACGGGCGCGCGCCTGCTCCTGTTCGACCTGCGCCGCGGGCAGGTCATCGAGGTGACACCCGACGACGCCGGCGTCGAAGCACGAGTCGAAGTGGCCGCGGCGCGCATCGCGGCGGGCGAGTTCAGCCTCAGGCCAGAGCACGCGCAGCGTCCGTGCACGATCTGCGCGTTCCGCCCGATCTGCCCCGACGCCCGACCACGAACCTGAACCCGGATCGGCCATTCGGGCACAAATGATCGTCCCTTCATCAGCGAAGCGGGCCATTCGGGCACAAATGGTCGTCCCTTCATCAGCGAAGCGGGCCATTCGGGCACAGTTGGTCGTATCGCCATGAATGCCGGGCTGCAGGAGCGCTATTTCGATCGCCGCGAGATTAAAGAGGCGATTGCATTCGCTGAGGCAGGCGGCATCGCGATCCACCGCAACTTCGACTACTACCACGGCTCGACGATTCGAGGCATGGTGCGCGAGAAGCCTTTCTTACACATCATCGGCTTGCGTGCGGTGCTCGAGGAGTGGGGTCGCGGGCACGGGCTTCGGCCCGAGTGGATCCAGCCCGAGAAGCGCCGCAAGGTGGCGCATTACGACGTTTTCGGCGCCCCCGCCGAGGCGCTCATTGCTCGCCTCAAACCACGACGCCTTGACTCTGATTGACGCATTGCGTTATGATGCGTCAGGCAAGACATCAATCAACAGCTAGGAGGCTGAGTCACATGAGCACTGAGATCAAATTCGGAGATGCCGCCACCATGGTGGAGGAAGTCGCAATCGGAGCGGCGCAGACCGCGGCGGAGGTCGCATCGGACCCGATTGGGTCGGCGCGCAAGTCGGTCAGAGGATTCGAGAGGAAGGGAGCTTCGACCGCTCGCAAGGTCAACCGCCGCTTCAACGCACGCTTGAACGCCATCCTTCCCGAGAAGGTCACCCTTTGGGGCATCGAGGTCAATGACAAGCTGCCCGAGAAAGTCGCCATCAAGGGCTTGCAGCTGGTCAAGGTCCAGGCGCGCCGCCAGGACATGGTCGGCGGCGTCGCCAAGCGGACGCTGCGGATCTTCCACGGCTCGTTCAAGACGATCGCTCGCACGGCGACGCGTCTCGAGCAGGCCGCCGAGCTGACCACGGTCAAGCCGGTCGCGGTCAAGGCACGCCGCACCACGCGCCGGACCGCCCGGCGCCGCGCTGCCTAACTCGACACCAACCGAAAGGGCGCCCACGCCGGGCGCCCTTTTTCTTTAGCCTTTGGTCGGTGTCTCAGCGATGCGGCTGCCGCCGGCGCCTATGACTGTCGTCTGCACCGGGTCGATCGCATACGACTACATCCTCACATTCAAGGGCCATTTCAAGGACCACATCCTTCTCGACAAGACCCACATCCTCAACCTGAGCTTCCTCGTCGACGACCTCCAGAAGCGCCGGGGCGGCGTGGCCGGCAACTACGCGTACAACCTGGCGCTGCTGGGCCACCCGGCAGCGGTGCTCGCCACCGCAGGCACTGACGCAGCGGAGTACCGAGACTGGCTGGTCGCGCGCGGCATCGACTGCCGCGGATTGCGGCTGCTCGAGGGAGAGCTGAGCGCCACCGGCTTCACCACCACCGACCTTGATGCCAACCAGCTGACCGGCTATTACGGCGGGGCGATGTGGCGGGCCGCGATGCTTGGACTCGACGACGCGCCTCCCGCCGAGGCGGTGATCATCGGACCAAACGACCCCGGAGCCATGAAGCGCCTCGTCCACGAATGCCGCGAGCGCGGTGTGCGCTTCGTGTTCGACCCCGCGCATCAGCTGCCGATGATGACCGCCGAGGACGTGATGGACAGCACGCGCGGCGCGTGGATCGTGATCGGCAACGACTACGAGCTTGAGCTCATCGAGCAGCGCACGGGTCGCGACGAGGCGGGTCTCCTCGAGCTGGCGGAGATCGTCGTCACCACGCTTGGGCGACAGGGCTCGCGCATCGCGACCCGGGGTGGGGTGGTCGAGATTCCCGCCGCGCCGTGCCTCCGCGAGTCGGACCCGACGGGTGCGGGAGACGCCTATCGCGCGGGCCTGGTGGCCGGCTTGCTTCGCGGGCTGGACCTCGAAGTCGCGGGCCGCGTGGCCTCGCTGGCCGCGTCGTATGTCGTCGAGCAGGTGGGCACGATCGAGCACGCTTACACGGCGGTCGAGTTTTCGAGCCGCTGCCGGGAAGCCTTTGGGATCGAGCTGCCGGGAGAGTTCTGGGCTAGGTGAACTTCAAAGATGTGTCGCGGCGATATGCCCACACCGCCAGCGCGAAGAACACGATCGCGTACGCGCCGAGCAGCGCGAAATTGGATGCCACCGACTGATCGGTCTTGATTCCCAGGACGGACCATGCCAACTGCGCAAAGGGCGAAAGCGGTAGGTACGGGGACAAGGTTCGTATGAAGTCGGGGAGGAACTGGGCCGGGATGAAGATGCCCGAACCGAAAGCCACCGGAAGATAGATCAAGTTCACCACCGCAGGAGCGGAGTTGGGCCCAGCAAGGTAGCCGAGGAAAAAGCCCAGCATGATGAACGCGAGCGATCCCAGCAGCAAACGTCCGGCAAGGCTGATCCAGGCGGTCAGCTCGAGGTTCACGCTGGCGGCGAAGTGCGCGAACACGAACAGGACAACCAGTGCAGCCAGCGAGAAAACGAGGGCGTTCATGACCTTGGCCAGGAGGTAGATGGCCGGCGGCAGAGGGCTCGCTCGCAGCAGGATGTCCTGCTTCTGCCCGCGTTCGACTGCCACTCCAATGCCGAACGAGAAGACCATGACGTTGCCCACCGTGTATGCCGCCATGGACGCCATCACATACGCGCCCTGCGTAACGGTCGCGCCCTGGGCGTAGGGAGACGTTGGATTGCGAAGCCCAAAGAAGATGAAGATGATCAAGGGAAGGGCGAGGCTGAAGAACGCGTTGGCCGGCACCCGCCAGAACTTCACGAGCTCGGCCTTGAACTGCATCAACAGCATGCGCGGGTAGCTCGCCGTCATTTATCCGGCCCTCCGGTCAGCGCGAGAAAGGCCTCTTCAAGCCCAGCGCCGGTCACCTCGAGGTCGGTGATGTCGACGCCCCGCCGAAACAGCTCTCGAAGGACAGCCTCAGGTTCTCCCGTAACGAGGACGTGGCGCTGATCGTGGATCTCCGTGGCCGTGACTGGAAGGCCGTCGAGGTCGCCCGGCTTGAGCGGGCGCGGGCTGGTGAAGGTCACCTTCTTTCCGACCACTTTGGACTTGATCTCTTCAGGACTCGCGTCGGCGATGATCTTGCCGTGGTCGATCACGACCACCCTCTTCGCGAGCTCATCCGCCTCCTCGAGGTAATGCGTGGTCAGGACGATCGTCTTTCCAATTGCGATGAAGCCCTTGATGCTCTTGATGAAGGCCCGTCTTGCCTCGACATCGAGCCCGACCGTCGGCTCGTCCAGGAAGATCAGGTCGGGGTCGCCACAGATCGCGAGTGCGAAGTACAGGCGCTGTCGCTGACCGCCTGAAAGATCCTTGTTCTGCGATTCCGCCTTATCGTCGAGGCCTGCCAGCTCGATGACACGCCCAGCCGGCATCGGTGTTGGGTAGTAGGAGCGGAACAGGTCGATCGTCTCCTTCACCTTCAGGACCTGCGGCACGCCAGACTCCTGCAGCATCACGCCGGTGCGGCTCCGCGCGCGCCTGTCGGTCGGATTCATTCCAAAGAGCCGGGCGGTTCCAGAAGTCGGCTTGCGAAGCCCGAGCATGAGGCTGATCGACGTGGTCTTGCCGGCGCCGTTGGGCCCGAGCATCGCCACGACCTCGCCGGTCTCGATGTCCAGCGTGATGCCCTTGAGCGCTTCCACGGAACCGTATTTCTTGGTGGCGTCGACGAGCTGTGCAGCCCCTGTCATCGCGCAAGGCTAACGACTTAGGCTTTCTGGGGATGCCGACGATCTTCACCCGGATCATCAACGGCGAGCTTCCCGCGCGGTTTGTCTGGAAGGACGAGGCGTGCGTCGCGTTTCTCTCCAACCGCCCGCTTCGCGCAGGTCACGCGCTCGTCGTGCCGAGGGCGGAGATCGACCACTGGCTCGACCTCGACGCGGGATTGCTGGCGCGCCTGTCCGAGACTGCGCAGGCTGTGGGCAAGGCGCAGCAGGCCGGCTTCAAGCCCGCCCGCATCGGGCTTATGCTGGCCGGCTTGGAGGTGCCTCACTGCCATTTCCACGTCGTGCCGATCCGGGGGGTCCACGACCTCGACTTCAGCAACCAGGATGCCAACCCGGATCCCGCTGTGATGGACGAAGCCGCCGAGACCATCCGGCGCGAGCTGCGAAGGCTGGGCTACTCGCAGGTCAGCGACTAAGCGAGAATCGAGGCATGTGCTATTCAGACGATGCTCGAGTGCCTTTGCCGCCGGTGAGCGGCGCCGCCGCCGACCAGGGCGACCTGGTGCTGACCTCATCCGATGGCACGAAGTTCGCGGCGTACTTCGCTCGAGCCGGAAGGCCGACTGGCGCCGGCATGGTCGTGATGCCAGACGTCCGCGGCCTGCACCAGTTCTACAAAGAGCTCGCGCAGCGCTTTGCCGAGGCGGGAGTCGACGCGGTGGCGATCGACTACTTCGGCCGCACCGCGGGCATGGGCGTTCGGGACGAGAGTTTCGACCACATGCCTCATGTCGAGCAGACGACGCAGGAGAACATCGCCAACGACGTCTCCGCGGCGATCGCCTACCTGGAGTCGAGCGAGGGCGGAGCGGTCAAATCAGTGTTCACAGTCGGCTTTTGCTTCGGAGGCTCGAGCTCGTGGAACCAATCCGCGCTCCAACCCCGTCTCAACGGAGCGATCGGCCTGTATGGACGGCCGCCTCGGAGCGAACCTTTCATCGCGAAGATGAAGTCCCCGCTGCTCCTGCTCCTGGCCGGCGCCGACGGTGCCACGCCGCAGGAAGCGTTCCACGTCTTCGACAGGGAGCTGACAGAGGGGAACGTGCAGCATGAGATGCATATCTACGAGGGAGCGCCCCACAGCTTCTTCGACCGCGGCTACGAGCAGTGGAAAGACGCCTCTGACGACGCATGGCGCCGCATGCTGGCTTTTGTGAAGCAACACAGCTGATCGGCGGGCTCGACTCAGAGTCCTAAGTGCGGCGCATTCCGTATAGTCGGCGCCATGGCAAAGGTGGCCATCAAGTCCAAACTGGCGCGGCCGCAGAAGGCTGCGCCCACGCTGCCCGAAGCGCTCATCGCGGAGCTGCAGCGCCGCCGCTCGGGCATGGCTCGCCACATGGCGCGAGCGGTAGTGAGCCTCGTGCGCTGGGACGACTCCACAGGCGTGCCTCCCCAGCGGTCGGCGATCGCCCGCGCCTGCGAAGCCGGCCTCGACCTGTTCCTCGCCACCGCGCGTGAGGCGCGCCCCGCGACCAACGAAGAGCTTCGCCGGGTGGCACAGCTCGGCATCCTCCAGGCGCGCAGCAGCCAATCGGTCGAGCCGATCCTGGCCGCTTACCGCATCGCGGCCCGCGTCGCGTGGGACGAGATCCTGCGCGCTTGGCGGGGCCATCCCGAGTCGACGCCGGAGGCCATCATGCTCACGGCGAACTACGTGTTCGCGGCGCTCGACCAGGTGGCGGCCGAGGTCACGAAGACCTACCTGCACGCCCGCGAGCAGCACCTGCAGCGCGGCACGCGCGCTCATGCGCGCCTATTCCACGCCTTGATAAGCGACAACTTCGACTCGGAGCTGGAGCTTCAAAAGCAGGCGCTCGCGCTCAACATGCCGATCGTCCCCACCGGTTACGTGGTCGCGGTGTGCAAGCTGGTCATCGGCAACCGCGACGGTGAGCGCGGCGGCCAGGCGCTGGCGGAGGTCGCGGCCTCGCTCGAGGTGCCCCGCGGCGCGATCAGCCACGCGACCGACCCCAGCACCCTCGTCGTGCTGTGGCCCGCAGAGTCCGTGGCCAATGTCGAGGCCGCCGGTCAATTCGTTACCCAACTCCAGGATGAGGCGGTCAAGCGCTCGGGCACCGCGCGGGCTCGCGTCCGGGCGGGTATCGGCGGCTACCACCCTGGCCTGCGCGGCATCTCCCGCTCGTATCTCGAAGCGCAGCAGGCGATCGAGGCGGGACGAAAGCTGCGCCCGGACGGGGTGGTGCACCGCCACGACGAGCTCATCCCCCACCTCGTGCTGACCCAGAACCCGCGCCTGGCCGAGCGGTTCGTGGCGCACAACCTCGGGCGCCTGATCGACCCCAAGGTGCGCAATCGCGCCCAGCTGCTCGAGACTCTCGAGGCCTACCTGGTGCGAGGATCTGTGAAGGAGGCCGCTTCCGCGCTCGGCCTGCACCGCCACACCGTGCTGTACCGTCTCGACAAGCTGCGTGAGCTTCTCGGTGGAGACCTGGAAATCCCGGCGACGCGCCTCAGGCTGCAGCTCGCCCTGGAGATAAGAAAGCTGCTCTAGTTGCGGAACTTGATGCAGATTTGGACATGATGTCCAAGCTGAGAGGCTAGTTTTCCCACCAAATGCCAATGTGGATTGGCCCCGGCGTCCGTATGCTGGCCTCATGACATCCAACTCCAACGGTCGCCGTGTGGGCGTCACGGGCATGGGCTTCATCACGCCGATCGGAAACGACGTCGAGACGGTCTGGTCGAACTTGATCGAGGGCGTCTCGGGAATCGGGCGGATCACGCATTTCGACACGACGATCTTCGACTGCAAGATCGCAGGCGAGGTCAAGGGCTTCAACCCCGAGGAATACATGGACCGCAAGACGGCCCGCCACATCGGGCGCTACTGCCAGTTCGCGCTGGCCGCGTCCAAGCAGGCGCTGGCGCAGGCGGGCCTCGTCCCCGGCGAGATGGACCCCGACGACGTAGGCGTGATCGTCAGCTCGGGCATCGGCGGCATGGAAGAGATCGAGAAGAGCCACACCCAGCTCATGGAGCGCGGCCCGAAGCGGATCAGCCCCTTCACCGTCCCGATGATGATCGCCGACATGGCGGCCGGCATCGTGGCCATCCACACGCACGCGGGAGGTCCGAACTACGCCATCGTCAGCGCCTGCGCCTCAGGCTCGCACGGCATTGGCGAAGCCTCGGAGATCATCAAGCGCGGAGACGCCGTCGCGATGCTGGCGGGTGGCTCGGAAGCCACCATCACCCCGCTGACGATGGGCGCCTTCAGCCAGATCAAGGCCGTGAGCGAGCGGAACGACGAGCCCGAGAAAGCATGCCGGCCTTTTGACCTCAACCGCGACGGGTTCGTCATGAGCGAGGGCGCCGTCATGTTCGTGCTGGAAGACATGGAGCACGCGAAAAAGCGTGGGGCCAGGATCTACGCGGAGATCGCGGGGTACGGAGCGAGCGCGGACATGTACCACTTCACGGCACCGCAGCCCGAAGGGAAAGGCGCGATTCGAGCCATGCGCCGCGCGCTCGAGAAGAGCGGCGTCGAGCTGGAGGACGTGGGCTACATCAACGCGCACGGCACGTCGACGAAGCTGGGCGATGTCGCTGAGACCAAGGCCATCAAGGCCGTCTTCGGCGACCACGCCTACAAGCTGGCCGTCAGCTCGACCAAGTCGGTGCATGGTCACCTGCTGGGCGCCGCCGGCGCCATCGAGGCGGCCGCTTGCGTGCTCGCCCTCGACCGCGGTTTGCTGCCGCCGACCATCAACCTGGACGACCCGGATCCCGAGTGCGACCTCGACTACGTTCCCAACAAGGCTCGCAAGTCGGAAACCAAGGTGGCCCTTTCGAACTCGTTCGGCTTTGGCGGCCACAACGCCGCGCTCGTGATCAAAGGCCCTGAGGCCAACTAGGAGAATTGCCGATGGCAACCCAGCTCGATTTCACGGAACTGCAGGCTCTCGCTGCCGAGATCCTGGGCGTCGACCCCGACCAGGTGCAGCTCGACAAGAGCTTCGCCAAGGATCTCGCCGCGGACTCGCTGGACCTCGTCGAGCTGATCGCCGCGGTGGAGGACAAGTACGACGTCGAGCTGCCCGAAGAGGAGCTCGAGAAGATGAAGGTCATCGGCGATCTCTGGAAGTTCCTGGAGCAGAAGACCGCCGAGCGGCTGGAGGCATAGCCAGATGGCGATCACCAGCGCCTACCGCACGCGCTCCGACGCGCTCCCGCTGCGCAGCTTCAAGACCAAGGGCCGGCCCAGCGCGATCGCGGGCGTCGGCGTCTACGCGCCCGAGAAGATCATCACGAACTTCGACCTCGAAAAGATGATGGACACCTCGGATAAATGGATCACCGAACGCACCGGGATTCACAGGCGGCACATCGCCGAACCGGGCACGACAACCCTCGAGCTGGCAACCAGGGCCGCGCGAGGCGCTCTCGACGCGGCCGGAATCACCGCCTCCGACCTCGACATGATCCTGGTGGGCACCTCATCGCCGGACGGCCCGTTCCCGTCGATTGCCGCTCGCATCCAGGACGAGCTCGACGCGCCGGGCGCGGTCGCGTGGGACACGCTCGCCGCGTGCACGAGCTTCATGTACGGGCTCGCCATCGCCGACTCCTTCATCGCGACCGAGCGCGCGGACAACGTGCTGGTCATCGGCGCCGAGGTGCTTTCCCGCATGCTCGATTACTCGAACCGCGGCACGGCCGTCATCTTCGGTGACGGTGCGGGCGCGGCCATAGTGCGACCCGCACCCGAGGGCGCGGGATTTCTGAGCTGGTGCCTGGGTTCGGACGGCCGCGGCTACGCTCAGGTGACCTGCGGGAACATCGAAAAGGGCGCGTACGCGGCCAAAGACCCGCACCCCTACATCGAGATGGTGGGGCCCGATGTTTTCAAGTTCGCGGTCGACATCTTCATCCGCCAGGCCAACGAAGTGTGCAACGCAGCGGGCGTCGCCCTCGAGGACATCGACCTCTGGGTTCCTCACCAGGCCAACTTCAGGATCATCGACGCGGCCGCGCGCCGGATCGGGCTGCCGCTCGACCGGGTGGCCATCAACATCGACGAGTACGGCAACACCTCGAGCGC
>WNFJ01070529.1_pt1 | contig 18598 bp, 7 predicted proteins | sample 5400461 | NCBI WGS metagenome assembly WNFJ01 (sample SAMN13153349, study PRJNA577476) | soil metagenome | isolation source: 115 cm saprolite on Douglas fir-dominated hillslope | place: USA:California | collected 2013-09-17
AGACTGCTGCCCAGATTCGATCCGCAAGTTCGGCGAAAGAGATTGTTAAACATTTTGAGCCGGCTCGTCCGAGGACGCCGCATACAGGTGCGGCTCCGATAGAATCTCCGAAGCCCGATCCCTGTCTCTAAACCGTGAATCCATAAACCTCGCCTGAAGCGTACTCGGAACACATTCCCAGAATTTGACTCTTCCTGGAGGTTCACTGTCGGCACGGACCTCGTCGAATCGACTTGTCTTCACTTCCTGGAACCACTTCTCAGCCTCGCGGAGGTTTAGTGGATCCGGGATTTCGACCGAATAGTTGTCAAATCGTGGGGTGTATCCAATCTTGGACGCGAGCATTGCTGCGATCGATGCATTCGCCCTAAGCCCTCCGAAGGTCCACCATCTTGCCTGACTGCCCTTTCCATCGGAAGCGATCACTGTAAGGTCGCATCGTGCGACCGTAACTTCGTTCCGCGCCGTCGTAATTTCGGTAGCCGCCCGCTTGGACCACATAGGATCAAGGTCGTCGGCAGCCAGAAGATCTCGGACGGTCCGACAAAGCTGGAAATTGAGAGCCCTGCTCTCCCCCAGCCAACGCGATCGGCCGGGAGCTTGAACCGGACGAACGTGAGCAATGAATCGCTCTTGATCCAAATGAGTCACTTCCCATGCTCGTCCGCCAAGCGAGATTACTACTGGTCGTTGTCCGAATCCCGTAAATGACAGACGGTGAACCCAACCCAGTTCCTCCGTGCCGCACATGACTTGGAACAATGCCGGGGTGTCGAATACCGACATCAACGCCATGTAATTCCTTGCGCCAAAGACTCGTTCTCCCACGGGCCCCAACCCCACAACGCCGGAATCCTCAAAGAGAATCTCCCTCTCCAACATGTGAGCCATCACCTGCTCAATGATTTCTCCAGACTGGCCCGTGGCCCGCTGTATAGATGACCCGTCGAAGCGTCGTGAGGCGGGACCTTGTTGGAGAATGAGGGCCATAATTTGCTGGGCAACCACTGGATACGGGACTGCCGGCGGTTGTAATTCCTCAACGTACCTTCCCCTCCAAAGCTTGAGCAGTGCGGCAGCACGAATCAGAGATTCACGATGCGTGGCAAGGAAGAGACAGTTACGACAAGAACCAGGCCGACGCCCCGTTCGTCCTAGCCGCTGAAGGAATGAGGCCACGGTGGTTGGAGTCTCCAATTGCAAGACACGATCCAGATCGCCTACGTCAATCCCAAGCTCGAGTGTGCTTGTGGCTACGATCACGCAATCGCGCGACTCCCGGAAGGCTCGCTCTGCTTGACGCCGCTCGTCCGCACTCAAAGAGCTGTGATTGACGAAAGTGGTTATGTCCAGACCGCGTAACAACGAGGACAATCGCTCTGCCTGTGCGCGACTATCACAGAACACAAGCCGCTTTTCCCCGCGGTGAAGTTGGGAGACAACTAAGGCAGCATTCTCAATGTTCCCAACGTAATCCAACTGGACATCCGGTTCTATCGCCAACCCTGCATTCGGAGAAATTACGCAAGACGATGAAGATCGGCGAGTCATCCAACCAAGGATTTCCTCTGGATTTCCAACCGTTGCTGACAAGCCAATTCGCTGCTGTTGATGGCCGGCAAGGTCAGCAATCCGCTCCAACACTGCAAGAAGATGCCATCCCCGATCGTCGCCAGCAAAAGCGTGAACTTCATCGATGATCACCGCTTGTAGTGATCCAAATAAATACTTCAGATCTGTTCGGCGGGAGATTAGCATCGCTTCTAGACTCTCGGGTGTAGTGAGGAGAATATCTGGAGGATCGCGGAGAATTTCTGTTCGTGATGCTTGCCCAACGTCTCCATGCCAGAGTCCACAACGGCGGCCGACGAGCGAGCAATACATAAATAGGCGCTCTTCCAAATTATTCAGCAAAGCACGAATTGGACAGAGGTAGAGAACGCTAAGCCCTTGCCATTGCTCGCCCAGCATTTTCGAAAGGACAGGAAGGACAGCTGCCTCAGTTTTCCCGCCGGCGGTCGGCGCAATCAGCAGGCAACTGTTGCCGTCGAGAATTGGATCAACCGCATCTTCCTGAAGTGGACGCAGCTCTCGCCAGCCCAGACTATTGACGATATGGTGTTGAACGCTAGGGTGAAGGCGGTCGAATCCCATTACAGCTTCAACTCGATGTCATCAATAGACGCTACAGCCTTCTCTTCGAGGCTAAGTTCTGCGCCAGCCAGGGTCAGACTGAGGTGTTTGCGCGGATCAAATTCAGGGAACTGCTCGATGCGATCCAAAACATCCCCGACCAGTTTCTTCAAGTAGAGCCTAGGCGCAAGACCAACCTTGCCTCCCAACGCTCCGACCATCGCACGAGCTAAGGCTTCCAAATAAGCGTCATCCGCAAGTCGACGGATGCGATCTTCGGTTGGAGCTCCCTCAGCCACCAAATCACGAACCTTTCGACCCACTTCGACCAATCCGTGAATATCAAAGTTGCGCAGACGGATCTGCACTGCCCGTGGATTATCGAAGCGATCCTCTGGACCAAACTCCACATGAAGGCGTTGGGCTAGCGGGGGCAGTCGTTGGATGCCCTGAGGACCATCAAAAAAAGCGGGTGTTCCAGTTACCAGCAAGTAGAGACCTTGAAAACGTCCCCCGTACACTTCATCGATCAATTGTCGAAGCGCATTCAGGCTCTTTTCGCGGATGTCGCCACGCACTCGCTGAAGCGTTTCGACCTCGTCCAACACCACGATCAAACCTGCGTACCCAGCATCACGAAGCATGACCAGAAGCCCCTGCAGAAAACTTAGAGCAGCAAAGTGGTCCACATCACCCTTTATGCCTGCACGACGCTTAGCGGCCGCGGAGACATTGGGTTGACCAGCCACCCAGGCCAAAAGTGCTTCCGCTTCCTGTAAGTTTCCTCCTGCAATTGCGGAACGGTACGCGCGCAAAGTGGCAGCAAACGTCGGAGCCATTTTTGTGATGGACACCAAGCGCTTCTCCATCAGGTCATTTGTACGGTCCAATAAGTCAGTTTCGCTAAGTTGCTCGCCGTTATTCGCCTGCAAAAGATCTTCTTCTAAAGCAAAGAACCATGCATCGACAATCGAACGGAACGCTCCCTGATCCTGATCCGCTGTGGACAACCTCTCCATCAGTCGGCGGTAGACAGTTTCCAGCCTATGCAGGGGCGTCTCAGTTTCACTAATCTGAACCTCGGCTACGGCGAAGCCAGCCCGCTTGGCTCGTTCCTGGAGCCATCGGGCAAAAAACGTCTTGCCGCTGCCATATTCGCCTCGGACAGCTTTTAGAACTCCAGAGCCTGCACGCACCGATTCCAATTCACTGTCCACGGCTGAGGCGAATCGATCCATCCCCACCGCGAGCAGATCAAGTCCGCGCCTAGGCACTGTCCCCGCCCGAAGGGCATCGATCGTTTCTCGCCTTCGCTGCCGGCTAACCGACATTGCTGTCTCCTAACTCGAACTGCTCACGGAGGAGTTGAAGATTCAGGCGAATGGTTTGTGAGGCATCCACCGACAAGACTGCATAGCCTTCAACATTTAAGATTCGTTGCAGAGTAGCGATCAAGCCATCTACGCGAAGGCCGGAAACGCCAAGCTTCTGTGCAAACGCACTCTTCAAGAGCACTAGGTTCCGGTCAGCCAACAATCGCAGATATTGTTCCACCTGCTTTCTTGTCAGGCGGACGGCAAACGTTTCCATCTGTGAGGCAAACACATCCGACGTCAGCAATGCATCTACCCAGTTTTCCTGCCCAACCGTCGCCGCGAAGAGAGGCAACGCGGGCTTGTGTGGCCCATTCTTACCTGCCTTCTTTCGACTCGGCCGATCCTCCTGGATCGTGATCTCTCCTTCAAACCACCAGTCAGGCGGAATCGCTGTTTGCGCTTGCCATCCTTCTATCTCCATCAATGCCGGCGCAACAACGGCCAGGGGCACGACGCACTCTTGGGCCGTCAGTCCACCATGGTAGCCGAGCCGACGGTTCGCCGTGTACCGAGCTGTTTCGGAGATCGGAGCAATCATCTGGCCGCCTTCGGCCAGAACCCGCGGCCCTTTCACTAAGAGTTCATCTGTGGAAAGGTCAGTTACGTTGTTCGCAGGCCGCCAACGATCTGCGCTACCAGCCTTGCGGGTCAATTTAGATCCATGGTCGAGAACGTGTCCGTGGTCGCTAGCCAAAATTACAACGCGCCCAGCACTCTTGGCTTCGCTTAACAGTGCCTGCAGAACTGCGATGCTTCGCAGGTCCCACTGGATGGACAGCTGTTCCGGTCCCCCCAGCGAATCGTCTATTACATTCAAGACCACGCCGACTGTTTTTGAATCGCTCTTACTAACGGCCAAACGCAGAGATTCGCTCAGGTCAGCTCCGCTGGAGCCTACTTCATCCTTGTGGAATAGCAGTGGTTTCCCTGAACGCAACTCGGGGTTTTCTTGGAAACCGCGCTTCTCAGCGTTCTGCATGCCGCGGCTGAGCGCTCCGCACAGCAGACTCGATCGGGAGAAGTTCGTCGCGGAAGGAAGCACGGTCAGAGCGCTGTGGTACGATGGCCCTTCTTCCGGGACCCATTCCACCCAACCATGTTTGTTCAAATCCAAAGACAACTCGCGCCACACCGGAAGACTCATTCCGTCCATTACTATGAATAACGCTCCCCCGGGAGAGTGTCTGGCCAATGGAGCCACGACCTTTTTGAGAACATCTTCGATTACAAGAATTCCAGGTGGAACACTATTCGCAGAGACATTTGCTGAAAATAACTCTGCGAATCGGCGGTTCTCTTCTTCGCGCCTGGCAGTGACCATGTCGAACAACTTGCGGTAAGAACGGGTGACACCTTCAGACTCATCCCCTGCAAGCAATTGGTGCCGCGCCCAATCCACCCAGCACCCATCTCGCTCGTAACTCGATACCGACTCGGGGAGCGTTGATGGCAACACCTTCGGCAGCCCCAACCAGCGGGCGAGGCGCATTGCCATTTCTGCGCGCTCACGCCGGCCTCGCAATTCTTCGAGATATCGCGAACCCTCATGCGACGCGACTAGCGAGTAAGCTTGCTCACACTTCTTGCTGTCTCCACCTGCCAGTAGTTCTGCGAACGCGGAGAGTCTTTGCTGGAAACCCTGCGGAGACCAGCGGCCGTCCCGAGCAGAATCCAGTGCTCCAAGGCTTTCAAGGAGCTGATCCGCCCGGCCCAGCTCTTGCCGAACACGGTCGATCTGTTCGCGTGTCGCCCACTGCTCCGCCGCTTCATTCCAGCGCTGCGCCAAAGTACTACTTAGCGGTTGATTTCCGGTAAAGCGCTCCAATCTGCCCATGGCTCTCGAATCGGAACCTTCACCGGAGAGCGCGCCTAAAACAAATCCCACCGCAAGAGCGTCAGGACCATAACCGCTAGTCAAAGATCGAATCAAGATAGGCCCGATATCCCCGAGGCTTAGAGATAGCCATGTCCCAAGTTGTGTTTGGAGAGGCGCGCCCAGGGACTCCCATTTGCTGGCCGATCCTTCAGACGTCATCCAAGGAAGAAAATCCAATAAATCTGGCCTCGCTGTCTTCAGGCCGAGCCTGTGCTGGAGGACAACTTGCCAGACTGCTTCTGCCGTCAGCACCCCGCTCGGTACCACTGGAGCTTCATTGTTGCTAAGTGCATCGAGGGCCGCATCTGCAAGTACAGTAGATTGTCGAAGGAAAGGATCTACTTGTCTGGCCTTGAATCGTTCCGCAAGCGAATTCCAGGGATCAATTGGCAGCAATTGTTGTTTGAAAAGCCGTGCCCGAACATCATCCCCAATCGTCGCCGTTGACAAGGCAGTGACCAATACAAGCGGCATAGTGGAATCTTCGGCGAGTCGCTGCCGTAGCTCTAGAACGGAGTCACATTGAGCCACGCGCCACGTTTCTTGGCCGACCAAGACCTGGTCTCGTCCTTGCCAACGGCTCTGACTGTGCACACCTATAGCCTGTCCAGTCTCCCATTTGGGCAGGATCGACTCGATTTGCGATAGTAGGACCGATTCCTTCATTCACCTATTCCGACCGTTTCTTCACGATCCGCCAGCTCATCTCTAGTTCAGCATCTTCCGTTAACTCTCGCTCGATCTCTTCTGCCAGCGCATGCCATGCCTTTTTCCCTGTGACCTTTCTTTGTCCGGAAGTCACAATCGAGCCGGGCGAGACAGTTGGAAGTGCCACGTCCTGGGCCCCCGGATCGGGCACCGCAGGTTGGGGAACTGGCCCGCGTGGGGCGTCCAGTAATAATTTCATCGAATCATCGAGCCAACGCCCGACAACACTATCAAGAGCCGTTGCATGCTCGTCAGCGCGCAGTGCGTCTTGGATCTGCTGTCGAAGCAGCTTGGCCACTCCAGCCCGAGGTTCATCTGAAACCTGGCCCAACTTCTCGAAAACGTCGAAGCGAATCTGATCAAGCGCACGATGTGCCTTCGCAGACTGTTTAAAGACCTCACCCATTGCGGACGGAGACGTTATCTCTATTACTTGAATAGCCTCGAAAATCTCAGACGGTTTCTTGGCGCGCTGGACAGCTTGACACAGCGCATTCATGGCGACAGCAGTTCTGTAGCGTGGGAGATCGACATAGTCTCCGACGATGGCAGGTAATGTGGTCCGCAGTTTTCCAACATAGTTTGCGACTTCCGGCCCAAACTGTTTGTTCAACTCGGTTACTTGGTCATGGAGCTTTTGCAGATTCGCCAATGTGGGCAGGGTCGGGATCGTAACGCCAAAGATATGGCTCGCCCGCTCGCATACCTGTTCCCAAGCTTTTTGCTCGGGAAGCTTCTGACGCTCCAGCAGAATGTCATCTCGCAGGCTGGTAAGAGACGCCGGCACCGGAATCCCCTGAAGCATCAACATGCGGTTTGCCTGGCAGACATATGTGAGAATAATTAAATTCTCTAGCGAATCCGGGAGCCCCATTCGGTTCGGCTCATTCATCCATTGGCGCAACTGGCCTACCGTCGCGGATCGACTCGGTACTTGCTCTTCGCGGGGGTCGAACCTATCAAACCAAGAGGTCTTCACAGCCAAAAATTGTTCTCCGACATGCGCAAGCTCCAATGGATCCAGCAGCGGTCGTAGTTTTTTACGCAGTTCACGATCAATTGCCACCCTGCTATCAGGAGCTTCGAGCGCCTCACGAATCTTGTCGAAGGCTTGTTGCACAAGTCCGGCGGTCAGTCGGAGTTCGTCTTTGCTGAACTTCGGATGAGCTGGAAACTGGCCGTCGAGTCCTTGCTCAATTAGATTGTCGAGAGCCGAGCGCAGATCCGCGGCGGCGGGCGGACGAACGGCAATTGCCGAATCCAAGGATTGGAACTGCTGATCCTTTTCCAAACGCAGCGACTCGTCCAGAATTCCGGGTTCCGCATTCATTACGCCGTATGCCATGCGCAGTGCGCGGCGGAGCCGCTCGCGAAGTTGATCCCGCTGATTGGCTAAGACGGTCTTCGCTTCAGACCGGTCTGCGAGCGACAAGTGAGAACTATACTGACGCAAGCGATCATCGTTCGAGAGGAGGAATTCCAGAACAACGAATCGGCCCAGTTCGGTCTGAAGGCTCGCGGAAAAGAAAGCCGGCAACCAGACGATCGTCTTTGATCGCGGGTTCGACACCCGGAAACGTTCTAATCGCTGTAAGTCCGTGAACGGGGTGTTGTGATCTCGATCAAACGGGAAGTCGATGATCACGCGCCAGATATCACCATCTGAACGCAGCGTGGAATCGTCTGCTTCCCAGACATTGGCGAATCGAAGTCCCACTTCACGCGGAGTGGCACGCCAAGTGACCTCGTGGCCGATCTCAAACGTATTTTCATAGGTGATGTTCAGTTCCTCGAAGAGAAGCTGGCGTATCTTCTGCAATCGATTCCCGGTGTTGTCCTCATGCTGAGCATTGGCGAGAATGGCGCTAGTGTCCACGCCGGAGAGCTGCAAGCTCATCACTGGATCAGCTCCGGAACCCGTGATCTTCAACTCGCCCACTTCAGCAGCCCACTGACGGCACCGCTGTTCGACCAATTGTGATTCACCACCGGGAATCGGGACTTTGATAGTGCCGTAGTTCAAAGAAGCCAGGCGACGAGCGGTAAGTGCCCGCAAAGTCTCCGCTTCAGGGGCCAGCGCAGATAGGACTAGCGTACCCACGATCTGCTCGTCCGTTCGGAAGCGGCGAACTTGGGCATGGCCTGCAGGCAGTGTCCGCAATGTGTCTTCGGTTAGTCCCGCCGAGTGCAGCAACGCAGGGCGAAGCTTCTGTTTCCACAATTTGCGCGCTTTGTCGAACTGGTGACGCAATTCGGTGCTGAAGGCATCATGCCCGTCGAGCATCGCGCCGAACAGTGAACCAACGGGAACGAGTTCTCCGAGCTCCATTGTGTCTTGGTTATCCACCAACAGTTGCATCATGATTTTCAAGGCGGTGCGTTCACGCTGCAAGGCAGAAGAAACTACCACTAATGACTTAACCAGGGCCGGACTAAACGGATAGAGTTGCTCAAACTCCTCAATCGTGCTTTCGCTAGTCAGGAGAACGTCGCGAACAGATTCTGGTTCGCGCTTCACTTTCTCAAACGCCTGCTTGATCTGTAATCGAGCCGTATCGTTCTTCGGACGCAGGATGCGATGTTGTGCGATCGCCGCCAGATTGCGGTCTTCAAGCGTGATCCGACTGAAGCGTGCCTCAAAGTACGCTAGAGCGTCTTCGAAGTTTCGTACTTCCGCACCCAATGCGTGTTCACCCATCAAGGTCCGCAGATCACGCTGGCGGGCAATAAAACTCACAATTGGGATTGGTCGCGCTCCCGCGCCCGCCTCGACCAACTTCACCAGTTTCGGTGCCTCGCGATTAACAAAAGCGGTGTCGCCAGAGCGAGAAGCAAGCCAAAGGATGAGTTCGTCCAGAAACAGGATTACCCCGTCGTACCCAAGCCCTTGTGCATGGCGACTCATCACCGCCAACCCGTCATCCAAGCTCACAAACCCGGCGGTCTGTCGAGCTGCGGGAAAGAGGCTGCGGACAAGTGCATCCATTAATCGGCTACGTTCTGGAGAACTCCCACCAGCTCGGGTGGCCACGTCGAAATTAGACGAGTCCCAATCACCCTCCAGTGCCCCCCACTCTCCGCTAGCACCGCCATTCAGAGCTTCAAAGAACGCTTTGTCGCCCATTTGGTCTCTTAGCGTGACCGCGTTTTCCATGAGGGCATCAGAAGGAAAGAGGCCAGCAGGAGGGTGATCCGGATGAAGCTTGCTCACCAGATCGTAGTAGCCACCCAGCAGTCGTTGCTCCACCGACTCGGCGCCAATCATGTGATAGGGCACCAACAGGAACCTTTTCCCTTGGGTCCAGCGATTGTGCTTAGTGACTACGGGGGCAAGCTTTTCAAGAGAGCGCGCGGCGGTGTTGCCTTGCAGCAATAGATACAGGACGGCCATGAAATGGCTTTTGCCAGCACCGAAGCTGCCGTGCAGATATGTGGCCTTGCTCTCTCGCGAAGTCACGGCTGACTCGACTAAAGCCAGGGCGTCGTCGAAACATTTGGCAAGCTGATCGGTGACAACGTAGTCCTTCAGTGCAACATCTGGATGATCCACTACATCGGAGAGCTTTAGAACGAAGTCTCCGGGGTTCACGCGTTCAGGCAGATTGAATAGTTCCCGCAGTTTGGTCATTTTGCTTTGCTCTTTTTCATGCGTCCGTTTGTGGTGCCCGCAGGGGGTTGCCAGGCGAGGACTTCTTGCGGCGTGAATCCCAACTCCTGACATTGTGCTTCCGTGAACTCAGAGAAATAGCTTCCGAGTTTTAGCCCTGTTTCCTGATCAAGATCGTCATGCCATTGTTTCAACCATACGCGTAAGTCCAGGAGACCGGCGAGGATCGGTTTCAATCGTTCTGGTTCCCAGCCCTCATCTGCGCGCATCCTCTGATAGTAAGTGGCCAATGCCCGAGCCTGCTCCAAATGGGACCAGCCGGCCCAGCCCAGTACGGGTGTTTCATCCGAATCTCGTCGAAGGCCTTGGTAAAATATAAAGCGTTCCTTGGGGACATCCATTCCGCCGCGGAGTCGCCAGTAGTCCGACTTCTGAAAGTCTCTTGAGACATATTTGGGCGGCACCGGAATCTCCGCCTTCTCGCCGGCGTCCTCTGCGCGCTGCAGCTTCCACACCTGCTCCCACTCGGATCGCTTTCGCAGCCCAGTCTCGGTGTAGCGCAGGACTGGCAGGAAGGGAACTGCCTCTGGCACTGCCAACTCGATCAAGAACCCGTCGAGATCTTCGACGGGGGCACCGTTGTACAGCTCGGCCACCGAGAGCCAGTCAGGGTCTCGCGCCATCACGTCACGTAACTGGGCGCATGACACAAGCGCGTGGTTCGTCCATACTTGCTGTGACTCGATCCGATCCAATAGCCAATTCCTCAGCGCTGCTGACGCCATCTCTCCCCATGTGGGTAGATTCCATCGGCGTTTGTATTCTGGGCGTTCGGTCAGAGCGATGTCCCGATTCGTTTCGATGACGGCGATCCTCCTCTCGACGAGCTTTCGATAGGCTTCGGGCCACTCCGATGGCAGCTCCGTAACCGGTGTAGAACCATGACGTTCAAACCAGAGCGGTTCTTCCCCTAATCGGGCCAGAACAATTTCGAATGCGCGTTCCCCCAGGCGAACCGGCGGTACTTGGTCTGCAGGGAGATTGACCTCTTCTTCCACGATCCCGTAGAGACGATAGCATTGCCAATCCAGTTCCTCTTGCAGTGCGATCATGCGGGAGAGGTGCCTCGATGTCCCTTCGCGTGCCGCGTCGAACTGTGTATGTGTGGGGACTTGAGCCTTGCAGAGCTCTGCCGGGAGAAGGGCGGACCGTGCCTCTGCCTCGGTCTGAATCAACTTCGTGATCGTCAAGGGCTTCTCGGCCGGAATAGGGAATCGCTTGAGCTTGGTGGTATCGAATTCGTAATAGACATCCCACATTAGCTTTCTTACTCGCGCGCCCTCCGTTCCGACGTGATCGCCACCCTTTGGATAACAAACCTGCTTCAGCCAAAAACAAGCAGTCGAGGAGTTAAGAAGGCCAAGGAGCTCACAATGTTGATCGTCGGTCGCACTGGAGGACAACTTTATAATCGGTGCATGACGGTCAAAAACTTTTCCGCCCCGGTCAAGATGGAAGTTATTGTGCGTCGCAACGTCACTGAAGCCAATTGAACAGGGTGGCTCCAGCCGGTGAAGTGAGAGTTGATGCCATCCCCACCATGGCCGACCATCGGAGACGTAGGTCCCTCCAGAAAATGTTGCGCGGTTACCTAGAGCCGTCCGAGATGGCCACATATATCTAAGCGCGTGAATAGAATGATCCAATGATGCAATCTCGAAATTCACGTAAGGAAAGAAGACAGTCGGAAGAACCTCAACGCTCCAATCACGGATCTTGTCGCCAGTTGAAAGGAAAGAGTACAGCGCAGTAGGCACATTCCTGCGACGAAACGTCGCCTGATCAGCTACCATGACGTCGTCAGCCGCGCAGATGCCAAAGACGCCAAGGTCATCACTGGCTTCGGACAGTACCTCACATGCGGCCTCGTCTAGACGATCCTTCAGCTCGGCGGCGCCACCACCGCCGATTGCCCATGGGTGAACTGAAAACGAATCGCGGTCAGCATTTGCCACGCTGACGTACGTCCCTTCAAAGTCTGGTTCATCAATGTGATCCGAGATTTCACGCCAAACCGGAGCGTTCGTCGGATCTTCTGGCACGCCAGTTTCGCCGCGAATACCTCGTACTGCGCGAATGGTCTTCGAAACTGGCGGCCGGTGACGCGCCAGGAGAATCGTCGTGGGCGTTCCATGCCCAGGCAAATAGACTCCGCTAGTATCGATCACGTGAGTAAGATCGCGATGCTGAAGATAATTCTCGATAAGTTTCTTTCCGAAGGAGCGTTTCATGAATGCGTTAGAGACGATCATGCCCATCCAACCGGCGGGAGGTTCGTCCGGTAGGTCGCTTCTCAACGTCAGGTCAAAGAATCTCTCCGTGAATGGAACACCAAGTTGGTACTTACCCCGACAAGTTGTGAAGCGGCTCCGGTACGCTTCGCGCAGAATCGGGTCGCTTACGTTAATGTAAGGCGGATTTCCGACAACAACATGGTATGACTGGCCGAGGATGCGCTTCAGTTCTTCCGCATCTTCCGAATCGTAGAAGTGCTGAACACGATCCTCGAAGATGTGTCGTTCGATACCTCCGCCGCGGAGGCGGGAGCCGTGCAGAAGAGAATCGCCGGCGGCCAGATTGAATCGGAAGTTCGGAGCGTCCTTCAATCGCTGGATTCCGCTGGATTCGAGAGCTGCTATGAGCAGCCGAAACCGCGAGATCTCCACGGCGAAAGGGAGCAGGTCTATGCCGTAAACAGAGTCGAGCACACGCTGCACTAGCGCAGGAGGATTGGTACCGGGCTCCTTGTTTTGCCATGAGCGAAAAAGACGCGAGAACGCCGCTAGGAGAAAGTGTCCACTTCCGCAAGATGGGTCGATTATCCGAATTCCATCTAGGCCGAAGGCATCCAGCGCCGGAGTCAGAGTGCGGTCGAAGATGAAGTCGATGACAAAACCAGGCGTCTGGCAAAGAGCGTAGAGTTTTCTCGCGGATTCGGAAAGGTTTTGATACAAATCCCCGAGGAAGCGAGTACCGTGAGCTGGGTCGGTAAAATCATGAATCAGGGCGTTCGAATCCGGATCTACCTTCTGGAAAAATTCGACGATTCTCGCCGCACCCTGAGCCGTTGGTTGCAGCAAATAGAGTGGATTGTGCTTCGGATCAAACAAGCCTGCGACACCGGGGAGCTTGGCAACCTCCCCGAAGACATGCAAGAGATAGTCGCGATCGGTTAGGTTCGGGTCTGGACGGAGGAAAAGGGTTCGACAATCCTTGGCAATTGCCAGTCGACCCGACGATCCTGCGATCCACGCTACCTTGGCGTTCCTTTCATCCAACCATCCGTTGTCTTCGAGAAACCGCACGAACACACATCCCAGAAGCCAATGAGCAGCAGCCTGTGTAATCGCCTCGGCGGCAAAGGTGTTATAGCCCTTGGCGGTACCTTCTGTGCGTTCGGCTCGCACGGCCGAGGTGTGACGCTCGCGGAGTTTGGCTTCGAGCGCGGGCTCGTCGGAAAGCCGTTCCCGAATGGCCGAATCGGTCAGCTTGAGGAGTTTTTGGAGTCCCTGGCGGAGAAGAAGTTCGTTAATCACGCCGTTGATCCGCCTTTGATTTTGCGAAACTCATTGTCGAGCCATTTGTTCGGGATCCAACCCCATTGCGTTGAGCGAGCTGGGATTGCTTGACCATCCGCCATCGGAGAAGCCGCCTGATGTTCACTTCCTGTGAGAAGCCAAAGACTGTGGGGCCCGAGCGAGTCAGCCAGTTCTTCGAGAATGGAGAGCTGTCCGTAACGGCCTAGCAAACCGGGGTAGATCAAGAGCATAGATTGCGTTCGAGATCGAATCTGCTCGGCTACATGACGGGCCGCGTTGGCGGCAAGTTTGCGAAGATTTTCCCAGTCCCGGCTGCCGTCAGCCTTGCCGTGTGGTTTCGAGGCATCTGCTCGGACAACTACATCCCAGCGGATGCGCTTCGATTCTGCTTCTTTTTGGAGGGCGGCGATGAGTTCCCGTTCGCAATTGAAGACGAGCATGGGGAAGTGTTTGGCAAGGTTCCGCCGCGTCATTTCGAGATATTTCAGTTTCGGCTCTGTGGCAAGAACGAAGTAGCTGGGCGTTTGATAGGCCGCTTCCAGGCGGCGCTCAAATTCTAGAGCTTCTTCCATCTCGCGTGGACGCTCCAAAGGAGCGATATACGAAGCTGGCGTCGGCGAAATAATGGTCTGAAAGCGGTGGAGGCTGGTGGAAGAAGCAAACGTCGGAGCCGGAGGAGCAAGATAAGCGGATTGCGCGTCGTTCCAAGTGAACTCAAGTCCCGCGTCACGGAGCAGCTGGTCAAGGTCAGGGCGGTCAGGGAGCGGCTGGGATTCGGGATACCTGTCCCGCACGCGCGTGCAGAGTTCTTCTGGCGTGATGCGATTCACACCCGCGACGGCCGATTGCGCAAGCTTGAGCGCTCGAAGTACGTCAAAATCCTTAGGGTAAAGCTCAAGACGAGGAGAAACGGCTACTCGCGCAGTTGCGGCCGCGAGTCGAACCAGTCGATCATCCCGCAGCGGGGGTATGGGGGCTGGGATAGCGCGTAAGGTTTCAAGGACACGTGTAGGCGAAGGAAGAGGATCGGTCCGCGCCAGAATGATTCCTGCCTCACCTAGGTTTTCGGCGTAGTCGAGGCGGGTTCTCCGAACGGAGGTTCGCCACGGGCCACTAGGAAGACGCTCCCATGGCGACGCTCTTCGAATCGGCATTTCTCTGAAATTCTTTCTGCCTCGAGTGCAGCGCGGACCACGGCCGCAGCCCTACGTACGGCAATTGGCTCGGGCGCGTCTGAGCGCCGACTTGCAAGCAGGAATTTCGCCAATTCTCCAATTTCGGCGACCCCGCCTTCGGCAGCGAGGTATTCTGCGAGTTCGGCGCGTATCGGCGTGAGCGCCGGTACGCTGCGGCGCCAGCGATCGCGAGCTTTGGCAATGACTTGACCAATTTGGGCTCGCGTTTTGGCCAGGTGCTTAGCGATCTGAGCCTGAGTGGGATACAAGAGTGCTTCATTTCGGTTATCGTCGAGTTCAAGAAATGCCGCGATGATCTGGCGCCCCACTTTGCCGGACGGGCTAGATTCAACGGGCACTAGCATCGCCGTTACTGCGTCGACGGTGAGCGGTGCAGACGGCTCAGTTTCCGCGTCCAAAGTCGAAGCAACCGTGGACCGTTCAGGGATCGCAGATTCCGGCAGCTTCCCGCGGAGTTTGCCGACAAGGTCCATGATTTCGCGGCGCGTCTTGTTCCCAACTCCGCGTAGGTTCGAGAACTTACCTGGCGCATGCGCTGCCAGATCCTGAGCGTTGAACATCCCCAGTCGCTCTACGATGTTTTGGGCTCGAGTGCTAAGCCCCAGTTGTGAAATCAAAGTATCCGGCCGCAGGTTCTGTAGCGCGGTTTCTTGAATGCCCGGATCAGGCATGCGGCTGTCACTGGCGGCGGCTCGATGAAAGATGTTTTGCCAAGCGAGGAGCATTTCGGTGCTGTTGTCAAAGCGTTTGCGAGGATCCCGTTGAAAACAACGTCGGAAAAAGTCGCGCAGATCAAGGCGAACGGGCGCATCGAAGAGATCTGCGTCGATGGTGACATCTGCTTTGATCAGATGAGGAGCGCTCTGTCCATCGCCCCAACGCGGCGTGGTACCTGTAGCCATTTCATAAAGGATTACGGCAGCCGAGTAGCGCTCCGCCGCGGTATCCCAACGGTTTCGGAGTTGAAGGAAAGGCTCTAGATACGGCGGTGTTCCAACGCGCACGTTATCAAGCGGCGCGTGGGAAAGAGAAAAGTCGAAAATCTTCAGGTGCAACTTCTTGCTGTACTCTTTGATTCCAATGTTGTCCGGTTTCAGGTCGCGGTGGGTGATGCCTTTTTCCTCGAGGTATTGGACAACTTGGAGAAGATCCTCGCCAAAACGTTCGAGGAATTCAAGTGATAATCGTCCGACAGCTTTCAATTCGCGAGCGAGAGTGTCACGCCGTGGCTCCTCATCGCCGGCGGATTCTTTTTTACGATCCCATTCGCCTGCGTATTCCATGAGGAACCCTGTGTTGCCGTCAGGAAATCTCAAAAGTTCCTTGGCGCTTACGATGCGCTCATGACGGAGTTCGGACAAAGTGTGGAGTTCTTTTTCCAGTCGCTCACTGTCTTTGGCTTGGCGTGCGTACTTCAGTACGAGAACTTCGTCACCACGCTGGACTAGCAGGACGACGGCGTACGTACCGCTCCCGAGACGCTTCAGCACCTTAAGGTTGTGTGGCAGCAGTTCGCCAGGTTTAGCTTCGAGAGGATCCGCAAGCGATTCTCGTGGCGGACCCGTCAGCTCTTCTTCGACGCGGTCAAGGCCCTCAAGAAAGTCAGAGGCAGTTTCAGTGCGAAGCAATAGGTCCGGGGCGGTCGCCTCGCGAATCAGCTCCTGGAGCCGAGGAATAGCTCCATCAAGGGCAGCGCCGAGGGGGAGTCCTCTGTGCTCAGTGAGGATCTGATTCAATTCCGTGACACTGGTGGCAGGCGGACGTCCGCTGAATACATGGAAGGCGATGGAACCGAGGGAAAAAATGTCTGCCATCGGATCACGCCCATGGGGGGCAAGGACAGACTCGGGGGCGATGTACACGAGTGTAGACTCTTCGGAAAACTGGCTAGGGTGAAGCGTACTTGTCCGTGACGACGGTGAGCCAGGCGAGGAACCGGTCGGGAGCACACGGCCAGCCTGCCAATTGAAGAGCCGGACCTCCGGGTGATCCGAATCGGGGTGAACCACAAGGATACTCTTCGGACTCAGTGTCCGGTGAACCACGCGGTGGGTGTGGGCGTAACGCACCGCGTCGGCGACTTGTCGCGCCAGGTCCAACCGTATTCCCAGGGAGAGCGCGCTCCCGCGTTGGCGCAGGTAATGATCCAAACGGACTTCATCGGGTTCACGACGGAAGAGGATAGCCGGACCGAGTTCGTGCTCGTTAAAGTCGAGTGCGCGAAGAATGCCCGGGTGATCGAGGGATTCTAGGATCTGGAACTCCTGGAGGGCAGCTCGGCGCACTGATTCGTGAGTGGCCTTGTCTTTTCCGGCGACTGTGTAGTGCTCGGCCTGGAAGTCCTGATAGGCGAAGAGGGGGTTCTCTTCGATCAGCTCTTTCAGGACGTAATCGCCCACCCGTCGCTGGCGTTGGGATGGACGGATACCCGATTCCTCGAGTGCCTTCGCCACTCGTCGCGCCACGCTAACGTCGATGTATGGGCCGCGCGCAGATTCGTTTCCAAAGTAATCGCGCTGGAGCAAGGCTGGAACAATCCCCGGTCTTTTGTCGCGAGGCTCTCGCTCACAGATTCGCATGCGCTCGGATTCTTGGAGACGAACGCTGATGCCAGGCGCCGACAGAAAGACGAGGGGTTCGATCCACGGGGTGCGCTCTCCTCGGAAGGCTCGTTGTTTACTGAGAAGGCCCGCTAGCTTGCGCGCTTTGGAATTGGTCAGAGTGAGGGGACTATCCACCGTGATGGTGTGTCCGTCCTTGTCCCAATCCCATAAGTGTCGATTGCCGGTGACGCTACCACCTCGACTCTTCAATTCGACGAGGAAGACACCGCCTTGAGTGACAACAAACGCGTCGACTTCGTTTACGGAACCATCGTCGGCGATGAATTCAAAGTTCGAATAGAGGAAGTTCGGATCTCGATCTGGCATGATGTCGCGCAGAAATTCAAGCGCCGCGCGCTCGTGCGCGTATCGTGATTCGGCAAACTGTTTCCAGCGACGGGCCGATAAGGGCATAACGGATCGACAGCCACAGATTAATAACGACTACATTCGATTCTAATAAACATTGGGATTGCATACATGCTAAGCCCAATCTTCAGTCCAGAGGGGGATAGTTTCGTAAGATAACTAGCAGATCTAAACAACCCGCTCCGCTTTTACAGCTGTTACCTGTCTTCCTTTCGTTCGTTTCCTCCGATTTCTAAAAATACAGATGACTTCCGCGCTCTCCCGCGCGCATGCATCGGTGCTATCGTCCATTTCGAGATCTTTGGTGAATCAGTCTAAGCCATCTCTCGTTCAGGGTGCCTAACATCACAGAATCCGCAGATGTGGTCGGTCAATTCTATCGGTATTAGTTCTCTCTTTGGGATCTGTCTTGAGGAAGCACTGCTCCCGCGCCATGCGTCTCTTGGACCCCCACTTGCTTTACTCGGCACAACGTAGGCCGTAGCCCGCTCCCACTGTAAAGCCCGCTTGTGCCGCTCGGCTTACCCGACGGCGCTTGCTTCCGCGCCCCTCCGGGCTCCGCTGAAATACGCCCCGTGGCTTGACAGCCGCGAACCACCGCTAGAACCCGCCTCCGGTAAAGCAATGTTGTTTTTTATGCCCTCAAAGGGCCTGAAAACAATAAATCACACCTGGAGCGAACCAAATGCCTAGCGTCTACGAAATCGTCACCGAGAAAATATCAAGCAGCTTGAATCCGGCTTGGCTCACTGGCACAAGCCGTGGACCTGTCAGACTCCCGCAAACCTGCTCACGCAAAAAGAGTATCGCGGACTCAATGTCTTTACTCCTGCTTCGCAGGGGTTCCCGTCACGATTCTGGCTTACTTTCAATCAGGCAACAAAGTTGGGCGGGAGAATCCGCAAGGGACAGAAGTCTTCGCCTGTGATCTTCTGGAACGTCAGCGAAGAGCGAGATACGGTCACGCTGGACGGCACGAAAGAGACCTCCTGGCCCTTTCTGCTAAGCAAGGGTTTTCCCACGATAGGTACCTTTGTACCAGAGTTCGCGCAACAATCCTAACTGTGGCGCTTTTTTGCGGGGATTCCCTTATCGACGCCCCGCAGCAAGTCGCTGAGTGACACGCCGAAT
>WNFJ01604034.1_pt1 | contig 18596 bp, 19 predicted proteins | sample 5400461 | NCBI WGS metagenome assembly WNFJ01 (sample SAMN13153349, study PRJNA577476) | soil metagenome | isolation source: 115 cm saprolite on Douglas fir-dominated hillslope | place: USA:California | collected 2013-09-17
TTCATTAAAGAAGAGGAAGCAGTCGTAGATCATATTTCGCCCGGAGCTTGAAACAATCTAGCGATCGTGCGCAGTTGCTGGATCAGTCTTCTGGAAGATCGCCCTGAGGTGCCCGGCGGTACCTAAGTCTGCAATCGTTGCGCCTCATGTCCTCATAGGCCCAGTCCATGAACTTCCGCAGCCCTGCGGCTGACGGCACTCTGGTAGATCCGTTCGTAAAGATAAGCTTCCTCCTCCTCCAGTGGCAAAACCACGGTTTCCATCGTTCTCTTGATTTCATTGAGAATCGCGGGGTTCGCCACTATGGAGGCTAGCTTGCTTTCGAGGTCTTCCTGATCACCCATACGGAATGTGAAGCCCGCGCCGGCATCTGCAATCGTTTCGTTCAGACTTCCTACGTCCGAAGCAATTATAGGCACGTTCGACGCGAGCGCTTCATGCAGTGTAAAGGAGTAGCTCTCATAACACAGCGATGGAATAACCACAACATCGATTGATTGAAAGATCTCGTTAATTTCACTGTCGTCGTACCTTCCTAAAAACCTTATGCGCTCATCTTTCCCCGCAATGTCACGCAGCTGGCGCTCGTAATCTCTTTGATGTTCGCTGGCGGCTCCGTACACACGCAGTTCTAGGTTGGCAGATGCCAGCGAACGAAACCCTCGCAGCAGGAGGTGGACACCTTTGTGTGGAGCAAGTCCACCGCAATAAGCAAAGATGAGTCTCGAAGTATGATCGTAAGTCCTGTGGTTGGAATTGAAAGCTCCCAATCGCAGTCCATGGGGAATTACAGAAACGTTTAGATCAGGAAGCTCCCTGTTAAATATAGTCGCCAGGAAGCGGGAAGGCGCAACCAGGTAGTGGGCGCCGGCTAGCAACTCACGACTGCATTCCAGACGGGACTTTACGAAATCGGGCTCAAGTTCCGGGCATAAACGCGCGCAGCTTGCTCCCCCCTCGGGCCCACCGCAAAGACTATCGAAACTGGTGCGTAGATTCACTTTCGGACAAATCATCCAGAAGTCTGTAAGCGTCACTCCATAGGGGATCGAAAGTTCGGCAGCCGCAGTGGCAACTGAAGCCAGCCTCATGGGGTGTGCGATGTGCAATAGATCACACTTGTTTCTGCCAAGATATTCACGGGCAAACGACAAAATGGACGGATCTTGAAGCGACGTATTGACGTCAATAGGAACCTTCTTGTGCCGTACCGCGGTGACGGCAATGCCATGGTAGTCATACTCTTTGACCAGCAACTCTCCCACTATCCGGGTCGGCTGAATACCACCTAAGCTATATGTCAGCACACGGGGATGGTGCCCACTTCGCCGAATTGAAGATGCCAACTGAAGGAGGAAGCGTTCGGTTCCAGAGAAGGAGTCGGGATAAAATTGATGAATAGCGTAAATTATGTCCATCGAACTCTAGACGCCCGAGAGCAGGGTACGGTCCAGACGAGCAACGGATTGCCCGACCTGGCCGCGGCTCGCCAGCGTCATATACAAGTATGCCAGATGCGTCCCGCTGTATAGGGCGAAAGCTTTGTGGATCGCCTGAACTATATCGCGGGCCAGATTGCTATCCACCACGTCGTATATGCCAGAAATCCACACTCCCAACCGCTCCAGGTAGTCGAGAACATGGGGCACAATCATATTCGTCCTTGCATCCGATTTCGAAAAAGAAATCTCATCCTCTTTTAAGAGACATTCCATCAACCCATGCAGGTCGGGATCGAACGCCTGGTCCGCAACAACTGTGCCAGTGGTGTCTGCGAGTAATACAGATCGGAGATCGTCCACGAATCTCCGGATCGGCAACGGGAATTGCAGCCCCGTAACGACTCCGCCGAGCTGTCCCACCTTGCTGTACGCCTTAATAATGTCAAAATACAGCCGCGCTCTGTCATCCAGGGCGGGATAAAGAAAAGAAGAAAACAACTCCACCAAAAACCTGACGTCGACGTAACCGCGTTTCAGAAAATAAAACGAAGACCTGTTGTGGGAGTGTAAGACCCTCGTGCTCTGAAGATAACCGAGTTTGTGACCATCGCGAATCAATCGGAATCCAAGGTCCAAATCTTCTGCGTAATTTCTCTGAAAGCGATATGTTTCAAACACATCACGGCGGATTAATGTCGCGACATCGCTCAGTTGGGCATTCGATCTCATTCCTGTGTAGGTAGAACAGGACTCGTCCCAGGAGAGCACTCTGTCACGATTAATCTCGCCTGGTCCGCGATGGTTGTGAATCAAAAATTGGTAAAACAGATCGGAATCGGCACGCGGGTACTCTGCACAACTCACTGCTGAGAGGGCGTTGGTTTCCAGCGCAGTCACCATCTCCCAAAGCCACAGATTGGTGAGTGGTAAAGCATCCTGCACCATGAACAGGAGGTAGTCGCCGGTGGCGTATTCGGCTCCGGTGTTGCGCGCGAATGAGTGCGTAAAATGCTCAGGCGCCATTCTTACCAGCCTCGTGGCCTGTCGCTGAGCGGCCTCGCACGTGCCATCTGTCGAGCCAGAATCCACGACAATGACTTGCACCTCTTTTACACTCGACTGGGATTTCAGTCTTCTGAAAAGTTGATCGATATTAGATCCAGCATTCTTCGTCGGAATCACGACTGAAATGATCTTCTCAATCCGAGAAGGCGCATGCTCAGCAACCGTGAGAGTGGGCGAAGGCAGCGCGGTTACACTAACGGGAGGAGCACCCTTAGGCGTTCGAAAACGACGAAACGCCAAACGCGTCGCACTGTTTATGCCATAGAGGCGACAGTACCGCCAGTATTTGGCAACGTTTTCAAAAGAGAAGGCAGCCAGTTTGCTGCGCTGAGTTCTTGTCCAACCCATTCACATGATCCCTGATGCATCGAAATCATACACTGAGACCGACAAGCCCTACGACTTCCCTTACTTCCTCCTAAACGCAAGATTTCGATATTTGTGATACTGCTCCTTTTGCCGCCTCCGCCTTGAATTGACCGGAAAGCACGTCGCTTCCCTGTTGGCACCGCGTTACCAACGCAAATATTTCTTGGTCGGTACGAATTGACGTCCGGGCCGCGACCAGCCTTTTCCTCAGGAGCATGGGCAAGCGTTTGAGGGCCGCAAGGAAGCTACGTATTTCAACCGCTTCGCCGATCCCGGAAACTCTGGCTCGGCGCATCCGCCTGGACACGGAACCGACGCAATGCTTCATCAACCTGGGGATATCGTTGATGTTTTTCCAGAAAAAGATGGAAGCATTGCGCTGCACGATGAAATGTAAAAAATCTTCTCCGCCATGCGGAACCTTCAACTGATGCTTGTGTGATACTCGGCCCTTCAGCGCCAGAAGGCACGTCCAGCCAGCTTTCCAGGCTCGGTGCGACAAATCAGCATCCTCAAAGTAGCCGGGGTCATAAAGATCATCCAAGCCGAGCAGCCAAAGATATTTCTGACGGTCTACCGCCACTGCACCGCGATGCAGCCATGAGACAGGGCAGTAGTCCCGGCTGTCCTCCCCGCTCAATATGGCTTCCTGTACCCAAACGATCTCGCCGCCTTTGAAGTACGCGCGCGTCTTGCCTGTTTCGCGCCCCGGGCCGGAAGAAACGCACACTTGGCTCGCCACTCCAAACACTGCGGGATTCTCAAACGGCTTGAGTAGGGGAGCAAGGAAGTCCTCATCGACAATCGTGTCGTTATTGATCGGAACCACTATGTCACGCGTCGCTTTTTGAATTCCCAAACGAGTGGCTGCGCCAAAATAAAGACTCGTCTGCGCCTGGAGGAGAATGACTTCGGGAAAATTCTTCTGAAGTAACTCTCTGGTTCCATCATTGCTTTCATGATCGAGCACAACGATCACTTCGTGGTCCCCCCCATGATGGCGGGCAGCTTGTAGCAAGGCGGGCAACGACTGTGCAAGACTGTTTTTTCCATGCCAACTGACGATGACAAAGCTGCAATCATGCCGGCAGAGCGGAAAAGAGGGTACATGGACGGGAGAAATCAGCTTCCAAAGTCGGCCGACTAGCTCGGCACAAAGCAAGACGCACATCAGGATCCAGTCGACCGGAGCAAGCAATAAGATAAGTAACATCGATCTTCCCGAGAGTGCTCTTACCCCCCGCTGGTTTCGCGCAATTCAAGCAGAGCCCGGACTCGCATACGAAGCGAAAGCAGCGGGATGATTCGAAGCTATGATGGTCCGCGCCACCGCTTCTTTCTGGGCTGCGCATCTCGACCGCAGAATCTTAAGACGTCTCGCACGATCTGGCACAAGATGGAACCGGCGGGAAACCTCGCTGCAAGCGATCTCTATTAGAGCCAGATCAAGTTGATTCAACCTCATGATGCGGTCGAAGACCTCCGTTCCGCAATGCCTTTGGAGTCTTTCGAGCTGAACATCCATGCTGAGGGGAGGTCCACCACTGACATTTTGTGCCACATAACTGAAGTCCAGTCCCTTGAACGTTCGACTCAGAGAATATTCCGCCGAAACGGCGCTCTCGTCAAACAATTCTGCCACACCCACCACGGTAGCCTGCCTTATCGCTTCCGCGGCGCGCGGCAAGTCCGATTCGATGGGAAGCCTTCCGCCTGCATTGGCGAGCAAATTCACCTGTGCGTTGTTGGCATGGTAGGGATAGTCCTCGGTAAGCAACTGGAAAAATTCTTGTGCGCTTCTCGTCTTTGCCGCGCCAGCGAGCGGGTCAGTTTCCAAATCGCTTCGCCGGTAGAACTCGTAGGTCGACCACAACCGGGCGACCGGGTGCCTTAAAAACAGTATGTCGTGAAAAACGAAATGATCATCCACCGGCTTAGGGGGGCGCAGATGGTGACTGGTTATGGCCACAACCTCAGAATGTACCGCAAGGAATTCCAAAAGGGCCTCATTCGAGACAGTAGAGTTGTAATCATCGCTGTCAAAACGGGCAAAGCGAGCACGAAAATTGTTCTTCAGAATCGACTCCACTGTGGTGCCCGCATTCTTGAAAATGTGGTAATGGAGAATTACCTGCCTTCTCGAATCTTCCGTCTTCCCCCGAAACATGCGTGGCTCTTTTCTGGTGACTTGTGGTGACTGTCCCGGCATGTAACCGAGCGAATGCTACCTGCGTGCTGGCGTCGGTGCGCGCTGTCCAATGAGTTCTTCGTATCGATCAATAACGTAATCGGGAGGTCCATCTTCAAGTATGGCGCCGTTGTGAACCAGTAACAGTCGGCTGCAGAACTTGCGCATGTTGTCCATGGCATGCGAGACCAGAAGGATCGTCTTTCCTGCGTCTCGAAAACGCTGGATTCGATCGAAACACTTCTGCTGAAAACCAGCATCGCCCACGCCCAATATTTCGTCGATGATCAGAATGTCAGGATCAACCGCTATCGCCACCGAAAAGGCTAAGCGCATATACATTCCAGACGAGTACTGCTTGATGGGGGAATCAATGAAATCGCCGAGCTCTGCGAATGCGACGATCTGAGATTCACGTTCTCCCACCTGGCGTTTGCTGAGACCCAACAACAAGCCATTCAACAGAATATTTTCGCGGCCAGTTAACTCGTGATGAAAGCCGGCGCCCAACTCGATCAAGGGCGCGATGGTCCCGTGCACCCGCACGCTGCCTGAGGTTGGGGTGTAAACTCCCGCAGTTATTTTAAGAATCGTGCTCTTGCCAGACCCGTTACGGCCGATGAGGCCAACCACTTCGCCCTTCGAAATACGAAAAGAGACGCGCTTGACCGCGTCAAAGTCCTGATAATTTATCCGATGTCGTCTTATCTTCGCAAAGATTTCCCGGATTGTGTCGGGCCGTTCCGTGATCCGGCGGAAGCTTTGTACGACGTCATCGAACTCGATGCTGTACTGATTCTGATCCATCAGGGCTAAACATAGTAGACAAACGAGCTTTCATATCGACGGAATACAGCGTAGCCAACAGTGACAGACACAATTCCGCACATCAAGCACATCACAGTTGACTGAAGTGATGGCAGCTGCCCATAGTAGATCCCGAGCCGGAATCCGTTCAGTACGTACAACATGGGGTTCAGGTGAAAGATCCATTGGTATTTGGCCGGCATAAAGTCCACTGAATAGATGACTGGAGAGAAATAGAACCAAGCTGATAACAACACCTGGACAATGTGGCTCACATCCCGGTAATAGACGTTGACAGCAGCGAAGAAAAAGGCCGCCCCAAGCGTGAAAAGAAACAATCCTATCATTGGAATTGGCAGATAAATCCAAGTCCAATGAAACGGAAATCGAGTACAGAGGACCAACAAGGCGAGGGGAATCATGGACAGCAGAAAATTTATAACATTGGAAACGACCGCCGCAATCGGGAACACAAGCCTGGCAACGCGAACCTTCTTCAGCAATTCGCCGTTGCCCACGATCGATTCAACCGAATATGCCAGGCTTTGGGAGAAAAAAGTCCAAGGAAGCAAGACACTGAGCAGGAAGATCGAATAGTGGGGCGCGGAAAATCGCATGATGGTGCCGAATACCAGGGTGAGCACCAGCATCAGCAGAGCAGGATTGAGCAATGCCCACAGGAAACCGAGAACCGAACGTTTGTAACGAACGCGTAGTTCCTTCAGGGCAAGCGCCCAGATCAACTCACGATAACGATATGTGTCTCGAAAAAGCTCGCCCATCGACGATAACAGCCTCATCCAAGGTATTGGGTATTTTTCACAGTGTCAAACGGCAACACCACGTTTGAACCAGCAACGCCGGTCTTTGCATATACCTTTCTCCGCAATCAGACAGCCCCGGCTTAGAAGCTATAATCCGATGCCAGGATGGCCGTTGGCACCGTTGTCGTAGTGACTCACAATTCGGGCAGTCACATCCGCGCGTGCCTGCAGGCGCTCGTGCCGTTCACGCACTGGAAGGTCGTCATCGTCGACAACAATTCAACGGACGACACGATTCATGAGACCCGCAACTGTTCGCGCGAAGTGCTGACATTGATGAATGATCATAACGCCGGTTTTGCTGGTGCAGTGAATCAAGCCGCCAGGATCGCCGATGGCGATGTGCTGGTGATTCTGAATCCTGACACCATAGCAACCGTGGGTTCGCTGGACAAACTGGCCGACGCACTCCGCGCGGATACCGTGGGAGCGGCTGGCGGACTCTTGCTGAGCGAAGGCGGCCAGCCACAGAAGGGCTTCACAGTTCGGAGGTTTCCTACCATCGGAAGCATGCTCGCTGAAGTGTTACTGGTAAATCGCGCTTGGCCGGGCAATCCCTGGAATGTGCGTTACCGCTGCCTGGACCTTGATTACCGGAATACTCAAGAGGTCGATCAGCCCGCGGGAGCCTGTCTTGCCGTGAAGCGCAAAGCATGGGATGAAATCAGCGGCTTCGATGAAGGATTTTTCCCGGTGTGGTTTGAGGATGTCGACTTTTGTCGGCGGCTTCGGGATAAAGGATGGAAAATTGTTTACAGTCCCGATGCGATCTTGTCTCACTCCGGAGGGCACAGCGTAAACAGGCTAGCGTTCCGTGATCGGCAATCCTATTGGTATAAAAATCTCGTTCGATATTTTGCTAAGCATCACAGCCGCGGGCAACTTACCACCTTGCGCCTGGGCATCACGGCGGGCCTGCTGTTTCGCGCGCTGTTATCATTGGTGGGATTCGGCCCCTCCGGGACTTCGGTCCCCGAAGCCGTAGGAGTCTACTTGCACACAGCCTGGCAATACGCGGTGAGAGGCAGTGATGTCTAGAGCATTGAAGCACGCCGGTCGTGCAGCCTTGCCACGGATGCATCAGGAATCCAGCGTTCTTCCATGAACATCGCAATCGTCGGTACTCGCGGTATTCCCGCCCGCTATGGCGGATTTGAGACGCTGGCAGACCAACTTTCCCAACGTCTGGTCGAGCGCGGCCACGCAGTAACGGTTTATTGCCGAAAACCGTTCACTTCGCCTGACGATGTTTTTGATCGCCGCATCCGCCGTGTGATCTTGCCCAGCGTTCCCAGTATGCACTTCGACACCCTGTTTCACTCGTTTCTGTCGATTGTCCATGTGCTCTTCAGCGATGCAGAGGTGGTGCTCATTTGTAACGTGGCTAACAGTTCCTTCGCGTGGATGCCCAGGGCAGCTGGAAAGCCCACGGCTCTAAATGTCGACGGACTGGATCGAAAACGCCGAAAGTGGAATTTCCTGGGACAGTGGTTCCTGCATTTCTGCGAGCTTCTTTCTACTCACACGCCGACGCGAGTTGTGACGGACGCTCGCGCGATCCAGGACTACTATTGGCAACGCTACGGCAAGAAATCAGAAATGATCGGCTACGGGGCTGAGCCACCCAATACCAGCAACCATTTTGCCAGCTTCGGATTGTCCAGAAGGCGGTACATTCTCTACATCGCAAGGCTCGAACCGGAAAATAACCCCGAACTCGTGCTTCGCGCTTACCGGGAGCTTCAAACGGACTGGCCGTTGGTCGTTGTGGGCGGCAACCCTTACCAGCCTGCTTACGTGCGTCAACTCGAATCGCTTGCTGATAGTCGTGTAATTTTCACGGGGCCCGTCTACGGAGATGCCTATTGGAGCCTACAGAGGAATGCAGGGATGTTCGTGTTTGCGGGGGAGATTGGAGGGATTCATCCAGCGCTGGTTGAAGCAATGGCGGCCGGGAATGCAATCCTTTATCTCGACACCCCCGCAAATCGGGAGACTGCGCGCGATTGCGGAATCCCGTTTCATCCGGATGAGGGTGACTTGGCTGCCAAATTAGAGCGATTGATTCTCGCGCCCCAACGCATCGAAGAATTAGCACAACGCGCACAGTCTGTCGCGCGAGAGACTTACGGCTGGGGAAAGGTGGTTGATCAATATGAAGCATTATTCGTCGATTTGCTCCGCTCGGCGAGGCCTGGATAGCTTCCTTGTGATCTCTGTAGACTACGGTCGGCTGCCGGCCTCAGAAGCATCTCTCGAATTGGGCTTGGCTACTTGAAGCGTTTGATATAAGGGTAAGCAGTCACACACATGACAAACAAAGGCGCGCAAGTCAACATGCGGCCCACACCTTCACATTTTCCCACACCGATTGCTCTCCTGATACTCGCCCTAACATTGCGGCTTGGTTATCTTGCCGTGGTCTGGACTGGACCGCTCGGAAATGCAGATTCAGAGGCGTACAAGGCTCTAGCAGTATCGCTTTGGCATGGGGGCCCGTATCAAGCCCAAGAAAGCGCCGGTCCTGGCGGTTTCCCAACTGACCTGCAACGTCCGCCTGGTTACCCCGTCTTCCTGGCGCTAGTGAACGCACCACGGGTGGTCAGCAATCGGCGGACTTCGATCGTGCAATGCGTGGCAGGAGCCGTGTTTGTGGCCTTTCTCGCCTTCATGTGCAAATTGATAGCAAACCCTTCTCTCGGCTTGCTCGCTGGCTTGTTCTACGCCACAGACTGGGTAACTATTGTGCACACGCCCATGGTGATTGCGGAAACGATCTACTGCGTCACCCTTGGGCTCGCTATCCTCATCTACGCTCTCGCTCTTGAGAAACCCCGCGTCTCCTTGGCATTACTTGCAGGTTTGTTCCTCGGCATCTCGGCCCTGGTGAAACCCGCAGCTCAGCTCGTCCTCCTTGGATTCGTGATCGGCTGGATTTTCCAAAGAAATCGAAGTTGGAAAAGCCTGCTGTTCGTCGTAGCTTACTTGGCGTGCGTCGCTCCCTGGATAGCACGGAATGAAGTCAAGTATGGCGTTCCAACGCTCTCTGAGATAGGAACGGCTGATCTATATTTCTACACGGCGGAAGGGAGTCTGCACGACTACCCCATTTCGGATGTCGCTGGCAACTACATCACGAACGATGTCAAACGCTTGGATAAGGAATGGCGGGCTCGCGCGTTAACCGTGCGTCAACGAAGCGCGGAGATGAGACATGATGCGCTGCGACTAATCGCAAATCACTGGCCAACTGTTCTTCAACAAGCAACGATTGGCTTTATCCGCACCTGTGTAGGCACTGGATTTGTGACCGTGTCGGATTCCATGGGGCGCCCGCCCAGACGCATCGCTCGAATCTGTCTGGGTGCGCTGCCCATGCTTCAACTTATCTTTCTGTGGGCAATGGCCATATGCGGCTCTCTCTCTGCTGCCATCTTGAGCAGGGGTGTTCGAATCCTTCTGGTAACTTCCGCACTCTGCGTATTGCTTCCGGCTGCCTCCCCTTTGGCTCAGTCTCGCTTTCGCGCTCCGGCCGTCCCGGCGTTGTCGGTCTTAGCAGCAACCGGTATTGTCAGTTTGAGAGCCCGTTTCGGGCGCCGTCAAACCTACCCAGGCAACGTCAACGGTGCGCTGACCGGCCGAGTCGAGAACCAAGCTGAGAGCTCTCTGTCTGATACCTTTCTACGCGATTGCACAATGTGACGCTTTCGCCTGAGTTCTTGGCGGCATTCCCACACTGCAGTCAGCGCTGAGGCTAGCCTCCAGTCAACCAGCAAACAATAGCCAATCACCTGGACGTCTCTGACAGTGACAGGCAAAAAATATCTTGCATAAAGCGGAAGGGAAATGTTCTTGGCGCGCATCAAGAAACGATTTTTGATGGAATGCCAGTTGATTTCCGTGGGGAGTTCACCGCGACGTTCCGGGGTGACCCGCCTCACATGCCATGCAATTGCCTGCGGGGTGTACAGGCACCGCCAGCCCATGAGTTGAGCCCGCCACGCTACGTCCGCGTCCTCTCTGTAAGCAAAGAACTGCTCGTCAAAAAATTCTCCATCCACCGAGACGTCCTCAAACATGCTGCGACGATAGAGGACGGCCGCACCGGTCGCGCCAAAAACATATTCGACTCGCTCAAATTGTCCGTGGTCGGTCTCGCCAGCCCCGCGGTCAAGGTGACGCAGATTGGGCAAGAAGTAGATTCCAGTCGAGTCGATGACCCGGCTGAACTCCGGATCGCTGCCGGGATTCCAACGCAGGAGCTTGCCGCAAACCACACCAATTTTGGGATGCAGGTCCCCGGACGCAACCGCTTTCGCGACAAAATCAGGACCGAGGACAATGTCAGGATTGAGAGAAAGCAGCCAGCTTCCCTGGGCCAGACGTGCGGCCTGGTTCTGGGCTGCAGCAAAGCCAATATTCGTATCGTTATAGATAACCGTGGTTCCAGGCCCGGCGTTTGCCAGCAAATCTCTTGTCCCATCGTTCGAGGCGTTATCAACAATGATCACGTCTAACGGCCTGTAGACCTGCCGGCGCAGTGAACTCAGGCAGGCTTCCAAGAAACGCGCCGAGTTATAGGTGGTGATAAGAACGGAGACCATTGCACGGCCAGCTGGGACTAAAAAGAGCCGAAGAGCTCGTTTTACCGTAGGACGCAGCGACTGTGTAGTCATCTTAGCATTCAAAGACGGGCGCAAGCAGGTGGATAAGCAGTTTCCGATGGCGTAGCTTCCTGCATACGATGAACAGGTTGTTTTCCTACCTTCACACCAAATCACGCGAGGAGAAGTTCCGACTCTTCGTCAAGTTGCTGAGCCCGACGCCGGCAATGCGGATTCTCAACGTCGGAGCGTCACGGCCTAATTTCGCGTTTGCTGAACAGTTCGAATCCCTGTACGAACATCGCCAACAAGTTGCGGGAGACGGAATTTCTTTGTCCGAAGTGCAGGATTACCAGCGTAGTTTTCCGGGGGTGAAGGCGCTGGTCTTCAATGGTTGCGCGCTCCCCTTTGGCGACAAAAGCTTCGATGTCGTCTATTTCCCACGCGGTGATCGAGCACTTGGCAGATCATTACGCGCAGCAGCGCTTTGCTGCCGAAGTAGTCCGCGTCGGCCGAGGATGGTTTGTGACCACACCCAACTTGTGGTATCCGATCGAACCCAATTACCATTTTGCCGCTGATTCAATTGCTCCCGCAAGGCTGGCAACGCAGTCTGGTTAGAGGTCCCGGGGGGAGCCCGCACGAACACCTGAATTTACTGGCCAAGCGCCAACTTCAACGCTTGTTGCCCGACGGAAATGTGGTTGGATGCCGGGTGACGTTTTACCCTGAGACCCTCATCGCGTATCGCGCACCTGGGCGCTAGCACTCCACGACAGGGCCTAGTGCGCTCCCTTACCCGAGAGAACGGCAGGGATGGTCTTGAACAAAATCTTGAAATCCAGCCAGATCGACCATCTGTCGATATAAAGGAGGTCGAGCTTAACCCAGCGATCGAAACGCAGTTGACTACGCCCCTCGAGAGCCCACAAACAGGTCATCCCCGGACGCATGCATAGACGCTTCCGCTGCCAGGGTTCGTATTGTTGCACTTCCCGAGGCAGAGGCGGCCTGGGGCCAACCAAAGACATGTCGCCGCACAGGACGTTCCAAAGCTGAGGAAGCTCATCGAGACTAAACACCCGTATCCAGCGCCCTACCGTGGTGCACCGCGGATCGTCGCGCATTTTGAAAACAGGACCGTCAACCTCGTTCAGATCCTCCAAATGGGATTGAGAGTCTTCGGCATCGACGGCCATTGAACGGAACTTAAGAAGGCTGAACCGGCGCCCCCCCAACCCACATCGTGTCTGCCGATAGAACACCGGCCCCGGCGAAGTCAAACGGACGACCAAAGCCAGGATGAGAAACAGTGGAGACAACAGCACCAGGGCCACCCCAGCCATGACAAAATCCAGCGCGCGTTTGAGCAGCATGCCCCCTTCATTTTGAGGGCTGCTGGCGAACGTAAGAAGCGGCACATGTGCCAGATGTTCCACGTAAACGTGTGAAAAGCCGGAGGGGAGGAAGTCGAGGTCCAAGCGCATGTGCACGCCTTCTTGTTCGCACTGTTGCATAAATGGGGCCAGTTGAGGCAGCCCTTCGATCTTCTCGGCTGTGAACACAACCTCGTCTACCACATGATTGTGCAAGAATTCCCATAGTCCCTCGACGGGTAGAACCGGGTACGAGCCCCGCAATCCCGGCGGCGCGCTCAGGTCGCCATCGCTCGTGCCTACGAAGGCGAGCAAACGCAAACCAAATCGTTCTCCCTGCTCCAACAAGGAGGCTAGCCGGGCGCCACTGACACCTGTGCCCACAACAATAAAATGGCGACACCGATCATGTCTGTTTCTAAAGTGGCTATTGCCGAGCAGGAATATCCACCGGCCGACTCCTAATAGCAAGAAGTGCAAAACGGCGAACCCTAAAAGGAAGGTACGACTGACAAAGTGCCACTTGAGAAGAAAAAGTCCCGTGAACAGGATCAGGAATCCCAAGCTGGTAATTTTGACAACGTCATTTACGATCTCACGTACCGGGCGTCTGTCGACATACCGATATGCGCCAACCAGATAGCCAACAAAAGGAAAGACCAGCAACGACGCCAGGAACAGAGGCACGTAAACGCTGAAAGGATAAATAACAGGAAGAAAGCCTCTCTGACCGGCCCAAAAACGAATCCCGTACGCGAGCACAAAAGCTAAAGCGGTGGGCATGGAGTCGCTGAGGACGCAGGCGAAACCAAGAAATCGGGAACGGCGGGAAAGCATCGTCGTCTCAAACTAACGGAAAAGTGTACCATACGCGAGGAAAGCGACGCGGACCAATGCCTGAAATGCGGCAAAGAGAAACTATTCCGGATCGGCCGCAAGCGAGCCACCGGATCGGAGAGCCTGCTGAATGTTCTCCGCCAGGGAAGGTAAGGGAACACAAGAGTCGCTGGGCGACCAAAATACCAATAGGCTGGCTCGATAGTTCTCTTTTCATTTGCCTCGCGGCCTTTGTATTGTGTGCGCCCCTTGCTACGAAGGGCGCCGTGACAGCCATCCGCGCAGCATTCCTAGTTTGGATCCTAAAGATCTTAGTCGAAGGCCGTAAGTTCCACCGACAACCGCTAGTTCTTCCACTTCTCTGGTTTCTATTACTCACAGGTGCCTCCAGTGCTTTCTCAAGTGAGCCCCTGTTCAGTTGGGGAGCAATGCGGGGCGTTACTGAATTGACCATTGCAATATTAGTAGGTCAAAGTCTCAACAGTTTGCGGCAGATCAAGATACTGGTTGGCCTTTTGCTGGCAGCGTGTCTCATCAGTGTCGCAATTACAGCATGGCAGTACACCGCTGGCATCGGGGTCAAATTAATCGCAGATGATCAAGCTTCAGTCTCCCTGGCGCAGTTCGGACTGCTTCCGGGAGATATCATCCAGAAAGTCAACCAACGCAAGGTCTACACTTCGCCAGAACTTGTTGCGAGCTTGGACCGATTGCCTCCAGGCTCGGGTTTGGAGCTCACGCTGGTGCGGGAAATTACGGCGGCGCACTTGGACGTGTGGATGGGGGATCCGGTTGTGCATTTGAGGGTGCGGATCGGCCGAAAGACGGCATTGGAAGAAACCCTGAAAGGACCAGTTGTTAGATTCGCTCGGGGTCGGCCGTTACGGGCAGAGGGTACCCTGAAACACTATTTCCCCTATTCGGAAGTCATGGTACTAATCGGACTTGTGGTGTGGGGGCTGCTGGTCGCTCCTGGGTCGATCGGCATCGGCCCGAGGATCGCATTGACCCTTGCTTTCCTCGCGATTGCCGCGGTTGTAGTTCTCACGCTCACCAGAATATCCCTTGTTAGCCTGTTGCTTGGGTGCTTCCTGATAGGCTGGAAAGACGCCAGCCGCAAGACTCGCCGGCTGATTCTGGTGGCAGTTCCCTTGATCCTGTTGCTAAGCATGACTTGGGTTCAGAAGCGTCGTGCCCAGAAGTGGCTGGATCTCAACGATCCTGGAACTCAATATCGACTCCTGATGTGGCGAGATAGCATTAAACTTATCCGCGCTCACCCGCTGCTGGGAGTCGGCCTTGGTAGTGTCATGGGCCATTGGCAGAGATGGGATCTCGAAGCTTACCGTCGCTTCCCTCTGAAAAGCCACTTCCATTCCACTCCCATCCAATTCGCGGTTGAATGTGGCTTGCCCACGTTAGCAGTCTGGCTGTGGCTCATGGCAGCTTATGGGATTTTCCTCATACGACTTTTGACCATGTGCCGGGAGTCCGGCTGGTTCCCTCACGGTCTTGCCTCGGGAATTCTCGGCGGATTCTTGGCCGTCTTGCTGACCTCACTGCTGCAGTACAATTTCGGTGACGTAGAAGCGATGATCATTTTCTGGTTTCTAATGGGACTCGCGTTTGCATTAGAGAGGGTCGTCGTCGAGAATTACCGAACGCCTCGCGTGGCTGAAGGAGCGGGCAAGGCTTGAACTTTCGCTTGCGGGCCCTTCTTGTGCTCCTTCTACTTACCGGAAGCTCCAGCATCGCAACGTTCTACCAGCTATATTCCCTGGATCCGGCGTGAAAAACGCTGATTTTACGCCTCGATCGGCCTTAACTTTACGACTCTGGCAAGGATGTTTTCTGCGAGGCCTTCAATCATTGATGAGGGTCTGAGCCGGAGCACAGGACGATTCTTGGGGCGAGTTAGTTCGCCGGGTATCATGAATAACTTGTATCGGAGCTTCGGTAACGTGAAGACTTTGCCAAGAGTCGTCGAGGCAGCTTCTCTGAAACGCTGTGACCAAATTATAGGCGAGTCGTACGATTTCCAGGAACAGGGCATTGGCGGCGAAGGATCCGGTGGGAATCTTGCGCAAGGCGAAGTCTTCGCGCAGTTCGCGAATTCGTGGTTCCATCCCGGCGCGTCCATCGTAAAAATACCAAATCCCGGCCGGAGTCAGGGGCAGGTTGGTGACCCAGGCACGATAGACATAACGGCCCATGGCAAACAGAGTAGTCTCCGCTTCCTCCGCTTCGATGAATCGTCGTGCAACCACGAAACGACGGGCCTTTTGCCAACCGTGGGGACGATGCTCGAATTCGGCTATCTCCCAATCGCGGTTCACCGATTCATACCGCAACCCGGGCAGCGTTCGGATTTTTTCTCAGCCCACCCCAGTTCTTCGCAGTTGTCGGAGATTGCAAAGCTCGTCGGTGCTGGCAAACTCAAACCAATAGTCGAAACCGTGCTACCACTCTCCGACGCCCGGCGCGCCCACGAACTCAGCGAGACGGGACACGCACGGGGCAAGATAGTCCTGAAAGTCGCCCAAGGGTGAATTTGATGCGAGTAGGCGGATCCGGCGAAAGCCGCACGACAGTTCACGCCTCAGTTCGGAATTGAGAGCGCCGGCGTTATGAATGCGACGTTAGCGAAAGCACTGGTTGCGCTAGTGCCTGCAGGCATTCTTTTTGTTGGTGCGGTGTTGTTGTTCCTTAGAGAAAAGATTCTCGGCTCTTTCCTGCAGTTGCTCGGCGCAGGATGTCTGGTCGTAGTGGTTCTGGCTCATATCGCCGAAGCACTTCACCTGTTTCCTTGGATGCACTGGGGAGAGGAGCACAGCGTCGGTCACTACATAGACCTTGGGAGTGCTGTTCTTGGTCTCACCCTGTTTCCCATGGGATATTTGCTTCATGCGCTTACAAAAAGGCACGCCTAATGTGCAGGCCCGGAAAATAAGGAGCCCGCATCGACATGAAACGAACCTTGCTTTCGTGGAGCAGTGGAAAAGACAGCGCTGGGAGTCTTCACCTTCTCCGGCACCAAGCGGAGTGCGAGATTGTCGGGCTGCTAACGACGTTTAATCAGGAGGCGAACCGGGTCGCTATGCACGCCGTGCGTCGTAGCCTCGTAGAAGCGCAAGCGAAGGCTGCGGGCATTCCGCTGTGGGGTGTGGATTTGCCGTGGCCATGCTCGAACGCCGACTACGGTGCATCATGAAAGAGCAGCGCAAAAAGGCCGTTCAGGCGGGCATCGAATGCATAGCTTTTGGCGATCTCTTCTTGACCGACATCCGGGCATATCGCGAGAAACAACTAGAAAATTCTGGATTGCAGCCGATCTTCCTGTGTGGGAACAGCTCGATCTTGAAAACGCGGTGCTTTGGATTCCAGATTCAAAGACACCCAACAGCGAAGCCGATGTGCCGTTGACGCCGTTGGCTATCGAAGCGTTTCGCGATCAGCTGCGTCTCTCGCCGTTGAGCCCGTATCTGTTTCCCAGTGATGGGAACCCGAGCGGGCATCAGAAGAGTGTGAAGAAGGTCTGGCGGTTAACTCTGAAACGCGCCAAAATCCCGTACTTCCGCATCTACGACCTGCGGTCTACCTACGTAACGCGACTCAGTGCAGGAGGAGTGGCGGATGAATGGGTGACGCAGATGTTGCGGCAGGGAGACGCGAAGGTGTTCAAGAAGTATTCGCAGACGCAGCTGCAGATGAAGCGCGAGGCGTTAATCAAGCTGAATCGGCAGGCCAACGAAGCCCACATGAGTTATGGCACAGCGAGGGTCAACTGATGGGGTTTTGGCACAGCTCTGGCGCAGTTGGACCAAAAACTGGCTCTCCATCGGGGGTGCAGTTCGAAGAAGTGATTTAGAATCAGTGAAGCCCTCGACGCGGGCGGTTAGCTCAGTTGGTTAGAGCGCCTGCCTTACAAGCAGGAGGTCGCAGGTTCGAGTCCTGCACTGCCCACCATTTCTAAAGGACTTAACTGGACTTGCGCTCCGTTTAGAGCCAGACGCGCTATTTTGCTGCCCGCTTGTGCCATCTCATCAGTTACCACATCGCCGTAAATGTTCAATGTGGTTCTGATGTCCGTGTGCCTCATCATTTTCTGCTGTACTGCGATTGGAGTTCCCACAGCGTCTAGCCATGACCTATACGTGTGACGGAGGACGTGGGTGCTGACATGCCCGATTCCCGCGGCCCTGCTGGCATACGCATAGTAGTCCCACACTTGCGCGTATGACCACGGCAAACGTCCAAGCGAAGCAGGACTAGCGAAAATCCAATCGTGCGGCTCTGAAAACTGTGAGGATTGTTTCCAGAGTTTTAGAGTTTCCAACACTGCAGAATCCACAGCCATCTTGCGCTGAGACTCATCAGTTTTCGTGCGGTCCACGGTCTGCGCCACTATCCGGCGTTCGATGCTGAGAGTCTGATTGAGCCAGTCCACGTCACTCCAACGCAAGGCCAGGCATTCACTGATTCTCAGACCGAAGGTCACACATAGCAAAGCCATCAGGCGGAATGGCTCTTGCAGATGTTCGATGAACCTTTGAAACTCATCAACGGTAAGGCTTCGCGGTTTTTTCAATCGCTTAGTTGCACCCTTGACCGTGACAAGTTCAATCGGATTCCGCTGTACGGGAATGTCCCCCGACCACATGGCATACTCCCACAAGGTACGAAGCAATCCACGCACGTGCGCCCTTGACCGGGGAGCTAGTTCGAGCGATTGCAACCACAGTTCCACGGGGCGAGGCTGCACATCGGTAATCGCGCACGTTCCCCACTTGGTCAGAACGTAATGCTTGAACCACACGATGTAAGTTCGCTTCGTGTTTCTACGCTGTGGCATCTTTTCTATTTTGTATCGCTCAAAAAGGTTGTTGACTGACGGCGCATTGTTCGGTTGCGCCGCATCGGTTTTCGGCTTCATGGACTTCACTGCTCTCCAGGCCGCCGCTTTGGTTGGGAAGTCTTGCTTTGTACCGATCAACCTTGACCGGCGTGTGCCTGCGTCGTACCAGAGATAGTTCCAAGTCTTGCGTCTCTTATCGAAACGCACAGATCCATGTGTATGTCGCTGC
>WNFJ01119118.1_pt1 | contig 18590 bp, 16 predicted proteins | sample 5400461 | NCBI WGS metagenome assembly WNFJ01 (sample SAMN13153349, study PRJNA577476) | soil metagenome | isolation source: 115 cm saprolite on Douglas fir-dominated hillslope | place: USA:California | collected 2013-09-17
CTCGGCCGGGCCAATCGTCCGAAATGAGAAAAGGCATTCATGAATAACAACCTTCGAAAGCGGAAAGCCGGAAAAAGCACCAAGCAATGGCTGCCGCATCTTTTGCCGCTGCTTCGCCCCTTCCGAAAACAATTGTGGTGGGCAGTGCTGGCCATGGTTTTGGATGCTTCTCTGACCGTTTTCCGTCCCTGGCCCCTCAAAGTTGTCATTGACCGCGTACTTTCCCATCGGCCCACACGTGTCCCTCTTTTGAGCGTCTGGCTTGATACCACGACTCTCAGCCGCATGCACATCCTTTACGGTGCTTGCGCCGCGACACTCTTAATCGCGCTGAGCACCGGCCTTCTCACCTACTGGTACACCCGCACTCTGGGCATCGTCGGACAGCGTTTTGTATTTGACTTGCGCTGCCGGCTTTTTGCGCATATGCAGCGGCTCTCGCTGCGCTTTCACGATACTCAGCGCAGAGGAGATCTAATCACTCGGCTGACCTCCGATATTCAGGCCATTCAGGATCTGATTTCCAACGGCCTGATTGTTCTCGGAAGTAACGCGTTTCTGCTGATCGGCATGCTTATCCTGATGTTCTGGCTCAATTGGCAATTTGCATTTGTTGCTCTTGCCGTGGCGCCGCTCTTATTTTGGACGATCTTCCGTTACACGCATCGCATCAAAGTTGCCGCGCGGGAGGCACGTGTGAGCACGGGACTGTTGGCTTCCTTGGCTCAGGAGACACTTGCATCGATCCGAATTGTTCAGGGATTGGACCAGGAAGAGCGGCAAAACGATCGCTTCCAAGCACAGAGTGAAAGCAGCCTGCGATCCTATCTCGAAGGTGTCCGCTATCAGGCGCGCGTGGCTCCGCTCGTCGACGTTTTCGCTGCCGCAGGTCTCGCCTTAGTGATGTGGTTCGGCGCCACGCACGTTCTCCAAGGACAACTCACCACGGGTGACATGGTCATATTTTTTGCTTATGTAACAAACCTCTACAGCCCGATGAAAGCACTGGCGCGACTTTCCTACGTCACGAGTAAAGCCAGTGTGAGTGCCGAGAGAATCGCGGACATCATGAGCGTGCGTTCCGAAGTAACGAATCATCAGGGAGCTCGAGAGGTGTCGCAGCTTAAGGGAGAAATCGAGTTCCGCGATGTTTCGTTCGAATACCAATCTGGGCAGCCCGTTCTTTACCGGATCAACCTGCGTGTTGCTCCCGGTGAAAAAGTCGCGATTGTAGGGGCCACCGGCGCGGGTAAGAGCACTCTCATCAGCTTGGTTCCACGGCTCTATGATCCCAGCAGCGGCACCGTCTCGATTGACGGTGAAGACATCCGGAACTATTCCGTACAGTCCTTGCGCGCGCAGATTAGCCTCGTTTTACAGGACTCCCTGCTCTTCAGCGGGACAATCCGCGAAAACATCGCTTTCGGACGTCCAGACGCCAGCGACAAGGAGATTGTCGCGGCCGCGGTTCTAGCGAATGCCGCGGAGTTCATTGATGCGCTCCCAGATGGCTATGAAACCCTGGTCGCCGAGGGTGGCACCACTCTTTCCGGCGGCCAGAAACAGCGGATTGCAATCGCCAGGGCAATTCTGCGCGGTTCCCCCATTTTGATCCTTGATGAACCAACCAGCGGGCTGGATGCCGCCTCCGAACGAACCGTCATCGATGCGCTGGAACGTGCGGCCCGGGGACGCACGACACTGCTCATTGCGCATCGTCTAACGACCGTCCGCCTTGCGGACCGCATCATTGTCCTGGACAAAGGGCGCATCGTCGAAGAAGGACCCCACCAGGAGCTTCTCTCTCGCCGAGGCAAGTACGCACATCTTTACAGCCTGCAACTGGCGATTCAGAAGGAAGCTATCTTAACCCTGGCGGATGGGACAAACACTCTCGAATGATCGCAGCCATGCACGCGCGACGCAAATGTTCCCGAGGGCAAGAAAGAACAAACGTGAATACAAAGTGGTTCTCCTGAGCAGGAGAGAAGGATGAATGGACATGCATACCAAGCACGTGCCCGATGGAACGCAAGAGAATCTGTGGGACCTACAATTCGTTAATCAAGCGCAAGGAAAGAAGTGGATTTGGGATGGCTCATCCGAGCTTCGGCTGTTTGGGCGGCATGCACATATTTCTTCTCCTGCTTCCGAAGGCAGAAGAGCTCCCTACGATTGTGTTCCGGGTCTCGCCCAATTGGTCGTAGTCGCCCCGCCGGGGCTTGGTCTTCCCAAAGACAAGACCATCACCATCTCGGTGATCGGAGGTCCGTCCAAGGGTCTGGCACGGAAGATGGACAAACCGCACGTAAGCGTTGGCCGCACAGGCGGTGGCGCAGATATCGAGATTGACGACCCTCTGTTGTCCGATCTGCACTGCGCTCTGGGAGTGAAGAATGAAGTGATCCGTCTGTGCGATCTGGACTCGCGCAGCGGCACCTATTTTGAGGATAAGCGCGTGGATGTTGCTGCCTTATCGCACCTGTCTGAATTTCGCGTTGGCTCGTCGTTGCTGTTAGTCACTGTTCTGCCTGCAAGGGATGTGCCTACTGAGGAATGATCGTCAGGGATTCCTCAGAGGCGCGGAGCTCTCGCCAAGTCACAGTTTTTGCTGAATTCATGCGCGCAGGGTCATTGTTTTGCGCACAGCTTGTGGTTGTCCCCTTGGGTGAGAGAAGCGGTTAAAACACTGTTTACGAGGCTAGCCAAAAGAATAGAAGATGAAACTTGTTACGGGATGATTCACTGAGGGCTTTCCTGGCTTGTAGAGGACTGTGATTTTAGCTCCTTTGTATAAGCCGCGCGCGCGCCAGCCCGTCTGTCCTGTGTAAGTCTTCTGATCGAAAGCAATGAACGAATATTTGATGATCGGCGCATCCGGAGAAAACTTCGACATAATAAATCGAACAAACCGGGAGCTGCTTCTCAATGGTATGCGGTAATCTGTTACAACTCCGACCGCAGTCAGATGGTCATGAACGAGTCGATATTCCTTGCTGAAGTGAAACAGAACAACGGATATGCCAAGAATAGAGAGTCCGCAGCGAGAAACTCTGCCGATTCCGTGCGTCAGGAAAAAGAACAGCGGCAACGTGCCGACGAAGAGGAGAAGCAAAAGCGGACCATGGAGGCGGAGCCGGGGCTGGAGCGTTTGAAGATTCAAAGTGCTCGGGAAGTGCGATTGGGAGTGACTGTCCATCGAAGTAAAACTCAGCAACTTACGTCAAGGCTACGAGCGGTATCGCTCACCACGTACTGTGTCTCGTTTGCGGCCTTGGTCATTTCTCTTCAGTAGGCCACTTCGTCCGGTCACAAGTCTTCCAAAGGATGCATCCCACGTAATCGACCGGGCTTCTATCAATGCCAATGAACGGCAGCTCTTGATAGTGCTCGGGGAATTTCCCCGAAAAGCTTGGTTCTAACTTCCAAGCGTTCCCTTTGAAAACATACCAGACAATCGGGTCCTGCTTGTAAAAAGGTCCCACGATTAGGTCTACATCTTGCCGCTTCTTACTCTGCACACATTGAAGTTCCTCTTTGACCACGCCGATGTCGGTCAAGCCGTCGCTATCGATGTCGGCGAGGAGATATTTCTCCGCCGAGGCGGCGAAACATCCCTGTGAACGCACGCGCTCCTTGCTGACGCCCCGTTCGATGCCTCCCCTGGATACTGCCGAAGACGCTGGATCAAAGACCAAGAAAACGTCTCTGCCGGCTGCCGCTTGCGCGGAACCTTCCTCCTGAATCGCATATGACGAGATGTGGAGTCCTGTTCGTCCATTTCCAATGGGAAACGAGGAGACCTCCTTGTCGTAATGGAAAGAGCTGACGTAGCTGAGCTCCTCATCCTTCTCCTCTTGCGGCGGGATAAGCCAGTCTCGCGGAATGGCGACTTGTCTAGTCTTTCGTCTGGATACGAATTGCAAAGCGTAATCCTTGCCTCGGGTAAGTAGCTTAAATTGGTCGCTTGAAATGGCCGGTTTCTGCGCGCCGTGGATTGCAGTCTGAGGCAAGCAAACCCTGGCTACTAGCACAATCCACAGAAACGAAATGCAGTATTTCATACGACACCTCGGCCAAGGGTTTGACCCCGACGAGGCAATACTCCCTAGAAATTCGTGTACCACGCAACCTCCTGTCAACTGACAAGGCGCCAATGCTCAGGATCAATCGATTGGGCTTTCGCACGGAGAGCCTTTGCCTCTTCGAATTTTCCACTTTGATCGAGCAACTCACCCAGCTGTACGTAGGCCGGCACAAAATAAGGATCGCGCTGGAGCAGGTTCCGATAAATCTCTATAGCGCCTGGAACATCCCCAGTCCTCTGCACTGCCTCGCAAAAATATAACCGCAGAACAAATCGGTCTCCGCGTTCGCGAATCATTCTTTCGAGCAGCTGCCTCGCAGCTTTTGGGTCTTTCTTCATGCCCGCAACGGCTCTCGTGAGGTCGACCAGCTCGCGCGGCACTTTCGAACTCCTCAAAAGATCAGCTGATCTTTTGGCTGCTTCGGCTCCAGTCGGTCGTTCCCCACCGGTGCGAAGTAGCTCCCACTGAAACTCATAGAAGGCTTCCGCGTCTTCGCGTCGGGCGGCGTGCAGTTCACCAAGCAACAGATGAAACCCTGATGCCGAAGGGAACTTCTGCAGTCCATCGTGGAGGATTTTCTCGACCGTCTCCGGGTCGCGACGCATCAGGGCATTAGCAAGTAGCAGATACTCCTGCGGACCCGCATTTGCTGCCAGAGTGTTATTCAACGTTGGCTCTGTTTACCTCAAATCTCAACACGAACGAGAGAAGAAATGGCCCACATGCGTCTACGCGCATGAAATCAAAGCGAATTGGATCGGCGTTCGGTATTTCAGCCATGGGTTCTACGTCATTGCGAGTGGAACCTGAAATTTGCACGGTCCGTCGCACACGCCGAAATCCACAAGCATCGCCAGACCCCCATTCATGCAAATCTCCACGCGATACAAGCCCTCGGGCCATTTTGTCCCCGCAACAGGCGGAGCAGTCAAGAACCAGGGATTGCCTGAGCCAGTAGCTACCACCTCATTGCTCGAAAAGGGCGTGTTGCAAGGCTCCAAGCCGCCGATGTCCATTGCAAACCAACGGATAGCCACTTTCGTATTCGCGGGAATGTTCTGTGCGATGAGCACGGCGTACAATGCCCCTGAATCCGGCCGAAAGACCCTGCCTGGGTTGACAGGGTTCCCTTTACCGTCAACGCCTGGAGCGATCGCAACGCCTATAGGGAAACCTGGCGGCATTTCATTAGGAACCGGGAGTTTTGGACAACTACCAATCGCTACGGGCCTCGGGGCTGAACCGGATGATCCTGTGGCATCTTTGGTGACGGAAAAGTTCAAGGTGCGGTCAAGATTCCCATTCAAATAGATATCCACCTTGTACGTGCCGACAGGCGTTTTGCTATACGTCCAGTTGAAGCCTAAGTTGTGTGAATGCTGGTCGGCGGTGGATTCGTTTTCGCCCAACTTGGTGTTTGGAGGAATCGGATTGCTGGCGTCACGAGCATCAATAGCCGTCAGGACGGCCTTCAGCTTCGTCCCGGACGGGGCATTGGAGACCGTTACGACAGCCCAGATGGATCCCTGATCCGCAGGAAACTTTTCTGTAATCTCGACCGGAGAGGAGGTCAGAGGTGTCACGCGTCTTGCCAGAACCGCCTGCTTAATGATCCCCGAGTTACCAGAGCCGGAGACAGACGATGCATCCCCGCCAGGGGTCGCGCCTGCCTTCTCACGCTCGAATTTCGACGTTTCATTTCCAATGAGCATCGTGAGCTCATCCTGCGAAACGGTAACTTTGACCTTCTGTGTCTTGTTTAGCTCGACTGTGCTGTCATCAAGCCACCGGTATGTTCCGTTCGTAGTCTGACCAGCCAACGTGGTTGTGTACGTACCATTCTTGGCGAAGTCCATCGTGATCTTTTGAGATTCGACCGTCGACCACCACCTGCCGATTAGCACTTCTTGCGCGTGACCTGCGTTCGCCGGTTTCTTCGAACAAGAACTGAAGAGAAAGGTCAGTGAGAAAATGAGGATAGAAACTCTCTTCATGGCACCTCCTGCCGGCGCGGCAAGGGAGCGACGGGTTCTCCCTGCATCGGTTTTCTCGTGCGCGTCTGGATTTGATCCAACATCGCCGCAATTCGGAACCAACCCTCTGGCGGTTTGGGGTCGGCCGGATCAGACATCCACGTAACTTCCTTCCCTGTCCCATCCCGCCAGTAGGTCATCCAAGTGTTCTGCGGATTTACTGGTGCGTGCTTCCCGTAGCACTGATGGAAATCTTCAAATCTTGCTTCTTCGATTGTATGCAGCAGATGCGCCAGTTCCTCGGGCGTAAGTTGCGCAGCGCCGACGGGCCAAGGCACGCCCAAGCCGTGCCCCAAGCTCACTTGGCCCGACTTGTGAATGGAGAGCAGAGTGATGTACGAGCCGACAACTCCGGACGAGAGGTGACCATACTCAACGATTACATCGCTTCCCCACGCGTTCGCTTGTTCATCGGCTCGGCGCCGGATGTCTTCGAGCGGGCCGACCAGCCCGGCCCACTCACCCTCTGGCGGTTTGGGACTGCTCTTAGGATTCCTCCAAACCACGCGTCTCTCCCGACCGTCCCACCGGTACACAATCGAAACCTCACCTTGGTCAGCGCCGCGGTCGCTCCCATAGCTTGAACGAAGAACCCCCAGCTCATATCGCATCTGTTCGGGTAGATCGGCAAGGTCGTCGCAACTGAGCTGTACCCGCGTCGTTTTGCTCCCCGGTCCGAGCGGAAATGTCTGGAGCGTCGCTAGGCCGTTATGATCGATAGTCAGCAAGGTGCTAGTCTCGCCGCCCGGCCCTAAGTGCACCTCGCGAAACTCCACCAGCGGCGGCTCGGTATTTGGGCCCACGGGACCCAGTGGTGGACGCGATGGCCGGGACAGCCCCCGACCCCCGCGGTAGGCAGTCCAGCCCACGATGCTGACAACCGCCGTCAGCAGTATCACAGCGGCTGGTTTGATTGCGGGCATGACTACCTCCCGAGCAGCATGTCACTCAGGAGAACGTTTCAGACTGAATTTCTTGCACCATTGTTGAACTTCTAATGCTGGCGCGCGTCCCGATCGCACGTCGGCCTTTAAGATGCGGCCGGGGTGCCGGTCTGGCGCCGCCTACGCCAGAAGATGAAGAAGTAAGCGAGCAGGCCAAGGATGACGATTGCGGCGGCGACTTCGGCCACGACGCGCGGCCAAGCTTTGGATGGAGCCGCAAGTTCTTCCTCAACTTCTTTCGAGCCCACTGGCGGAAGCTGTAGGTCGGCGATGATGTAGGGGACGTTCATCTCGTGCACCATGCCGCCAATCAGTTCGTCGCCAATCTTGCCTTCCACCGCCCACCGCGCTGTCGTGTGCGCGCCGATCTCGCCGACCGGAATCACGACCGACGCAACCTTTACTTCTGCCTTTGCAGGCAGCGTCACGGAGTAGTGCTTGCCTGCCTCGGCTTCGCGCACAGGAAATTTCGGCGCATCACCTCGCGGCTTGGCTGTTTGCCCGCTCGCTTCGACCTGCTCGGCATTCACGATGGAGAGCTTCCAATGGGGCGGAATGGAAATCGGCCGGATTAACAGGTCGACATTCTCCTCCTTATTGTGTGGGTTGCCGACACCGTAGGTCTGTATCAGCGGCTGCCCAGACTTGCCCTCCTCGCCGAAATTCGCTGGCGCATTTGCAATTTGCTCCGCCTGGTTGGCCGACTCGCGATACAGGCTCGCGACCTCCAACAGCCTCGTGCGTAGGCTCTTCGCGGGCGGAATTTCTTTAGAACCCAGCAGAGTCTCTATCGCTGCCGCTGGCTCCTCCTCGGAAACTCCTGCCTCTTTCATCACTTTGATTTCGTCCGGCGTGAACCTTTCGCCTCGCCGCCAGCGCTCGACAAATTGATCCTGCTGGGCTTGAATCCTGGCCAACGTGCGGGGATCATCCTGAGGAAGGCTCTCGGCTTGTTTCTGTGCGTCGTCTGCGGCCGTTCGGAGAGCTTGAGCGTGGCGCTGCAGATAGAGTACCTGTGCGGTGAACTGGCGAGCCACCCATTCGGGGTCCCCCTGCGCCTCTGCTTCCTGGTAACGTTCCCAAGATTTTGTCGCTGCTTCCATATAGGCGGCTGGGGTATCGGAAACGGCTACAGTCAGCCGCCTATATGCGGGCTCCGGTGGATCGTTCGCGCACTTCTCAAGCGCGCGCTCAAGTTCCTCCAGGTACTGAAGCTCTTTCAGGTCGCTCTGTGCAAGTTTGATAGCACCGCCCCTTATGTTACTCTCCATCTGTGCGGTCCAAAAGGCGATGGCTTGGCGAACTTGATCGAGTTCTGCCTTACAGTAGTTCTGTTCTGAGCGGCCTGGCTTACAAGGGCTGGGATTGATCGGAACTGGTGTCGAGCCAAATGTAGGCCTTCCGCATGGCGGCGGCGCGACCGGCCCGAGATTGCGTTGCACGCTTGTTAATGGCGCATCGCCGGATGCCGGTGCGGGAAACGCCACGAACGAGGGGGGCATTGGCACGAGAGAAGCGGCCAACTCCTGTTCTTTATGCGAATCGGCCGTGAGCAGGCGCCCGATGACGTCCATGCGGAAACAGAGATGGCCGCTCTCCTTTTCCGGTGTCCAGGAAATGCTCACCTCCCGGCTTTCACCCGGCTTCAGGCGGAATGTTTCGGATCTGCCGATTTCCTCCCAGTCCGAGGTGCCAATGTTGAAACCATGAGCCTTCAGGCTCACGGCTACTTCTGCCGTGTTCTTGAGCCGATTGACCAGGGGGACTCTGAACGTCTCCCGCTGGCCTACGCGAAACGGCAAAGGTTCTACTTGGAAGACTTTTCCGTCGTAGTAGGGCGCATAGGCGTCCGGAAAAAAGGAGCTCGAGGCGTTCACAAACCTCACATGTCCCACCTGGGCCACATCCACGAAGTCAGTGACATCGGTGGCGAAGATGGTCGAATCATGTGGGTACGGGAGGGCTGCGTTAGCACGGATTTTGGCGGTGGTCTCGCCTTTTTCGTCCGTGGGCTTTTCCGGTTGCACGATGGCGTCTCCGTTTGCGAAGCTAACCAGGGTCGAGACGTAAACTCGCTTGCCCGCCACCGGATTTCCGTCTTTGTCGGCTAGGCGAACCGTGAGGGTCACTGGTTGGTCCGTACTTTGCGCCGGAAAATAGAGGAAGTCGGCACCGAGCATGGAGTTTGCGCTACGCACAGCGGGCTTTTCGATCTGGCTAGGTGGATCGCTATACAAGGCGTCACCCGGCAGGATCTTGGCTATGGGCTTGCCGTTGGCGTCGCGCGGCGAATCCGGAGTTACCCAGAAGAGGTCAATCCCCAGTGGGTCGCTCGCCCAGTGGGTGAAATGCCCCATGGGGTTGTACTGCACCTCGATAGGCAAGTCACGCGGTGCCTCAATCGAGACAGGAACGACGTACGCGTTTCCCGGACGAGCGTCGGAGAAGACATCTTCGCGCCCATAAGAAAGGTTCTGGACAAAATCTTGTACATCCTCTTTGGCGTAGCTGAACGCGTCCGAAACCAGCACGCCGCCCGCGATCCCGTTGAGCGCCACGCGTGCCTGGTTCAGGTACACCGCCGAAGCCCCGTTTGAGATGGTTCCGAAATAGTAAGTTCCCGCCTTGGGCAGATGGATGTAGCCTTTCCAGATCACAGTGGCAAGGTGATTCCATGGTTTATCGTTCGGATTGGGCCAGCCTTGCGGTAAAGTGAAACCCGTCGGCCACCATATCACGGGCGGGCCGTTTGGTTTCGCGCTGAAACCTTTCCCCTGCCCGAAGGCGATCTGCGAATCAACGCGGGTTGTGGCGGGATCTGCGAAAGTCCTCGGCAATTGAAAATTGTTCTTATTAGACCCCACCTGAACAAAGTAAGGGCCCCCTGGATTGGGGGGCGTGTCGGTGTCGTATCCGATATTTGCGATGTAATAGTTGCCGGTCAGGCCATGCTTGACGGGCGGCGTAGGCGCCTTGGCACTTAAGGCGAGGAAGCTACCGAGCGCCCCAATAACAAGAGTTAAAACCCGAGTGCGAGAAACAGTCTCATTGAGCATCGTGAACCTCCCGCCAGCATGTCCGCCCAACTATGCGCGTGCAGGGATCGGTGACGATGGAACTTTTTCGTACACGTAATAAACATTTTTAAACCACGCATCCAGCAGTGCCGCCATGGTGATCGCCTCTGCCCGCTCCAATCCCGTGGATCGGCGATAATTGAAAACCGCATGCGCCAGCGCGCGCTTCTGAACGGAAAAAGCCCATTTGCGTGGGAAGTCTCGCACCGCGCTTGGCAGGCTGAGTTCTGGCAAGCGAGGCAGCGTCTTGTGGACGACGTACAAGTCAGCAGCCAGGACGGCCACAAGCCCCAAAAATAGGAGATAGATCACCAAGTACCCCTGCATTGCAATTGCATTCATGAACCCGGCAAACCCAACGCGGCTGCCAAATCCGTAATTATTCGCGATATGATCCAACACGGATACGACAAATCCTGAGGCCGCAACTGCGGCAGCTATAGGCCTCCGGTTGCGAAGCAGCAAGGAGAGTCCAATTGTCAGCCCCGCCAATGCTGTCCAGATCGCGTGCCCGGCGATAATCCGTCCTCCTATAATTTCAGTAACAGGTAACCAGTCGAGTTGCGCCGGCCAACCGAAGCGGTGACGGATATAGGCATCTTCGACCAATCCAAATCCGCCTCCTGAGGCTGCGGCCATCAGCAGCACATCGCTGGCTGCGAGTGTCCACAGCCGGGATTTTCGCCAACGCCAAAGTAGAAACAGAACGGGAGAAATCTTGCAACTTTCTTCGAGGAGTGGCGGCATGAGGAACCTTCCCACGCTGCTGGTGGGGTTAACAGGGCCGACGAGCAGAACGACTCCCATCATAAATCCGCCAATGAAGCAGAGCGAAACAAGCTCGCGCAGACTCACGGTGCGTGTGGCGCTGCAAATGGCCACCAACGGTATGAGAAAAAGAAGATTGGTCCAAATGGCAGCGATCCCCCCTGTGCCCGTCTCCACGAGCATGGTTCCCAGCCACAGTGCGGCGCCGCCTACAGCGACAATAAGCCGAACCGGGTAAACGTTTTTCCCGATGCGGACTTCTCCCCAATCACTTGCCAAGAAGTTTTTGAGTGTCTCCATACCTGCCCCTATTGGTAGTGACTCACGCTTTTGCTGCCGGTTTGCTCCCCCCGGACAAACTCTTCGATCAATTCCTCAAAAGACTGCCGGGGGACGAATCCGGTCTGCGCCTTGAAAGCGCCGGTGTCGAGGCAACGCCGCGACTGCGGAAGTATGAATTCCCTATCAGCCACGGCGCCATCTCGACGAAACGCAAACGTGGCCTTTGTCCCCGCGCAGCGGTTGATCGTCTCAATGAGGTTACGCCAAGTGCAGAATCCCGCCGCCACGTTGTACGCACCTGATACCTTGATCTGCAATGAGTCGGCCACTGCACGTCCGAAATCAACCCCGCCAATGAACGAACTGCCATATGCCTCAATATCCTGTTCCGAATCAAAAAGGAATTTCGTACCCAACCTACAGCGGGAAACGAGATCGCTTAAGAAGTGGCGATCATGATGCCGCTCGTTCGATGCAAAGATGATTGCAGGGCGCAAGCTGATGGCCGGCCCGCGCAAGCCGTCGCATGCGGCTAGCCGCAGCTGTAGCTCATTACAGAACTTGCCGACAGCATGCCAATGCATCAGGTCGATCGGAGAGGATTCAGTTAGGTCGCCTATTGGTACGCTGTACATTGTGGCGCTGCTGGCGTAAATAAACGGCCCGGTTCGCCAGGCGTCGAGCAGCAGACTTGTCCCCAGAATGTCGTCTTGGAGCACCGAGTCTTCTTCGAAAGAACGTGGGCTGGCCAAATGAATAATTGTGTCCGCACTGTGAATCTCATTAGCGACCTGACGAAGGTTTGCCAGTTCGCCTCGGATGACTCGGTATTCCGGCTGAATAGTGGGTTTGCGCGCCAGCACGGTAAGCTGATGGCCGCGGTGCGCGAGTTCCGCTGCTACGTATTGTCCCGAATATCCGCTGGCCCCGGTGAGGAAGACATTAGTCATTTTGGATAAATTTGGATACCTCCACGCATCCTCGTGTGGCCCGTTGTTGCTTACCAGGCGGCGAGGGCTGGAAACGGAGCCGTGAGGTCACCGCGCCACTCCTCGACCCTACCAATGGGGGCGTGTGGAAATAACCTCAGAGCCACCGCACCTTTCCTCCTGGAACATCCGGATCGGATCCGCCTGATGGAGCCGATCCTCCTGTAGCCGGATCGACCAATCCTCCGGATGGGACACCCGAGGTCGACCAACCCGGGTCGCGGCCGCCGAATGGTTTTGAGGGATCATAACCGGTTGGCGGTTCTGGCCAGGGCCAATCGCCTTGATCTCGATCTCGTAGGGTTTGCGGTGGGACCCTTCGTCCGGTGATTGGATCTGTGACCCCAGGTTCGTCTCCGCCTCCCCCCCGCTTGCCTCCGCCTCCACGGCCTGGGCCGCTGCCGGGTCCACTCCAGCGGCCGCGTTTGCGCCGCCCCGCAAGAGGAGGGAGTCCAGACCCACCGGCTCCAACCACTCCCGGTCCGAACGGCACGTTTTTGGGCGCATATGCCAGCCTTAACAGGCCGTGCACGCCTCCCACGAATTTCAGCGCTGCGATGACTGCTAAGCTTGCCAGGACCGCCAGGATCGCCAAGCCAAACTTCGAGTCCCTCGTAGCACCACAGAATGTGCCGAACGCAGAATCGATTCGGCTGGTTACTGACCTCCGCAAGTTGACAAAGAATGCGCAAGGAAAGCCTCGCTGTGGTCTTCTATTGGACCTTTCGTCGCTCATACTTGATTCAGGCTGTGTCACGACGCACCTCAATTTTGATGCGCGGACCGTTGCCGATCAGTGGCACGGACACGCGTTGATTGCCTTCTCATAGTTTGCGTCACAGGCCTCCAGGTCATTTTGTAATTGGGTTGCGGCTGCCGCGCTTTTGTGCTGCTGGAACTGTTGGTTGGCTGCTTTCACGCACGCAACAAGCTGCTGGAGGGCACTATTTGTGCAGGACGTACAAGCGTTTCCACCGCCACCGGCAGGGCCGCTGCCCCCACAGCCACACTGTGTTACCGCGTTGCTGTACGCTTGCTGGCAGCTCTGCATGGCCGATGTCCATTGGGCGGACCCTGATTGATACCTCTGGTTTGCACTGTTTCGGCATGCAAGAAGCTGCTGAAATGCATCATTCCGGCACGCGGTGCAGCCTGGTGCAGGACCTCCGGGGTTGGGTCCGGGGCCACCCGAATCAGGATAGGGACTTTCGACGACGGCGTCCTCCTCTAGCTTCGGGCCCGGGTGCGAGCCGCCGCCGGGTTTGCCCAAGGATACTGTCTGCCCGACTTTGAGCGATCGCAACGTATTCTGGTTCTTTACCTTGAATTGGATTGGCTTCCCCGTGGCATTCACCTTCGCTGTCACTGTCCCGGTGGCGGTGTTGATGGCGGTGATCTCGCAGCAGGGGTCGACGGGCTGGGTCGACTTAGCGAGTGGGCCTGTGGTCGGCTTCTGCGCCCAAACACCTGGAGGCGCAGTGAGCAGAGCACCTGCCAGGACAACAAGCACCCAGTAGAAGGCAACACTCCTGCCGAGTCTGCCGTAAACGTTTCTCATGGCATATCCCCTTTCCTGTGGCTTGTCTTGCCGTGGGCGGTGGGCTAGAATGTGCCCAAGCGTAAGCCGAAGAGTTTGGACTCACCAGCCCACCCTTGTAATGTTTGCAAAATAGCCAGGCTGGAGCCTAAAGTCTTGAGGCGGCGCTCAAGTTTCGCTCAAAAAGTTCTCAAAGCGGCATGGAAGCGCCGGTTCAGCAGCGGTATTCCTTTGGGCCCTTCCTTTTGGACCCGACAGAAAAGGTGCTTCTGCGTAAGGGCCACGCCGTTGTGCTGCCCCCGAAAGCCCTAGAAACCTTGCTGGTTTTGGTTCAAAAACACGGGCATGTCACGGAGAAGGCTGAACTTCTCCAACGGGTCTGGCCAGATACCTTCGTTGAAGAAGCTACCCTCACTCAGAACATCTTTACCCTACGAAAGGCGCTGGACGACTCCCCGGACGGTCACGAATACATCGAGACCATACCGAAACGAGGTTACCGCTTTGTTGCCCCGGTGAGGGCGCTCGAGCAGCTGAGCGCGCCTGCGGACTCGGAATCGCAACCTCGTCGGACGCTGACTCGTCGCCTATTCCTGTGGGCGCTGCTAGGCACCTTGGTTCTCGTCACGAGCACAGGACTTTATTTCCGCGTGCGCTCGCACCAGCCTGGGCCTGCTTCCAGAGCAAGCAGAATCACATTAGCCGTGCTGCCCTTTCAAAACCTTACCCCCGACCCTAGCCAGGAATACTTCAGCGATGGATTGACAGAGGAAATGATTACGCAGCTCGGCGGGCTCAACCCGGAGCGGCTTGGCGTCATCGCACGAACTTCCGCAATGCACTACAAGGCCACCACAGAAACCGCCGCGCAGATCGGTCGGGAACTTGGAGTGGACTATCTTATTGAGGGCAGCCTACGGCGGCAGGGCTCACGCGTGCGGATCAGCGCCCAGCTCATTCGTGTCCGTGATCAGATGCATTTGTGGGCCCAAGATTATGACCGTGATTTTACGGATTACTTGGCGCTTGAGAGCGACGTGACCCGAGACATTGCGGCCCAGATCCAGCTGAAACTAAGCGCTCAACCAGCAGTCCGTGCATCCCGCCCGTTGAATCCGAATGCCTACGACGCCTACATGAAAGGCCGCTTCTTTTGGAATAAGCGCTCAGAGCAGGGTCACCTGAAAGCGATCGAATACTTCCAGCAGGCCATCACTGACGATTCCGGTTATGCGCGGGCGTACTCGGGACTAGCGGATGCCTATGCTTTACTCGGCTCCAACCCGACTAGCGCGATCACCCGCCGCGAAGCCATGTCAAGAGCGCGCGCTGCCGCGCTCGAGGCTCTCGCCCTGGATGACACTCTAGCCGAGGCGCACACCTCGCTCGCTTTCATCTCTTGGCATTACGACTGGAACTGGCCCGCCGCCGAGAAAGAGTTCCAGCGCGCTCTGCAACTGAATCCCAGCTATCCGACCGCGCATCAGTGGTACGCCTTTTACTTGGTTTCGCAGGGTCGCACGGAACAAGCTCTCGAAGAAATCCGCCGCGCTCAGGAAACCGACCCGCTCTCCCTGATCATCAATGCGGACACTGCGGAGATGCTCTACTATGCGCATCAATATGACCAAGCTATCGAGCAGGCCAAGAAGGTGCTAGAAATGGACCCGGAATTCGGACTGGTCCGGACAACGCTAGCGTGGTCTTACTTGGCAAAGCGGCAGCCTGAAGCGGCTTTAGAAGAAGTCGAAAAGGGGGTACGTATCTCTGGAACAAAGTCCTATTTGGAAGCGAATCAGGCTGCTACCTATGCGCTGTTGGGCCAGAAAGCCAAGGCTCGGGACCTGCTGCTCCAGCTTCAGGCAGAATCCGAACGGTTACACAAGGGCCAGCTTTTGCTCGGAATTGCACAAGTGCATGCGGCTCTCGGCGAGAAGGACGAAGCATTTACTTGGCTGGAAAGGGCTTTCCAGAACCGCGATGGTGGACTGACACTCCTTAAAGAGATCCCCTATCTTGACTCGCTTCATGGAGACTCGCGTTTTGCGGACTTGATCCGCCGCATTGGCCTCCCTCCCTAGGGTACATTCTCCTTGTATCTCCCGGTGCGAGAAAAAAGATTCTCTCTCTTGCCGTTTGCGTTTTTCTCTTGCGAAGGCCTCTTAGTAACTGGGGGAGCAGGGAGGTCTTGCGATTCGAATTTTCGCAACCCAGCCCCTTAAGGAAGAGCCAAATTCGCAACGGTTCTGGTGAGGCACGCTTCCAAAAAAATGTACTAGTACCAAGATTTTTTCTCCCTTTTTCCCTTCTCGATGTTCCTTAGATAAGTAGGGGGCTGTGATCGAGATTTCCCTCCCAGCCTGGGACCTCTCCGACGGATTAGAATTTTTTCTTACTTTTTCCCGTTTGGATGTTCCCTAGTAAGTAGAGGACCATGGTGAACTTTCTGCGATCAAGAGACTCACTACGGTTTCCTGTAGGTCAGGCGTCAAAATGCTTTCTTACTTTTTCCGTTTTCGAAGCCTCTTTAATAATGGAGGGTCCGACGATGTCAAAGAGCTTCCATCGCTTTCTGCAGGGCGGGAAGGTGACGGGTGCATGAAAGACACAGATCACCGTATCTGTCACCCTCCCGTTCACCATGGCGATCGAGCAAATGTCCAAAGTAGAGGAACTTAGGCACGACAGAATGGTCAAAGTGGGCGCGGAATGGCACCGTTGTGGGCTGGAGCGACCCACTTTTGCACACGGTTCCGTGGCCAAAGTGATGCCTGGGGTCGCTCCAGCCCAACAAAGAGATTCGTTCCGGTGTTGTGCCCGCATGCGTCGCAGGATTCCTGACAAACAGGTGAAGGAAGAAGGTGAATCAGACCGTAACCGTCCAAGCCCGAGTCGAAGAATCCGTAAAGTCTCAGTTGGAGCTGTACGCTGCGTCCTACGTGATCACCGAAGCCTTGAAGCTATTGTTCCGCAAAGATGAGGACTTCAAGCGCTGGGGAGACCAATACACAAATCATCACAACCACGAAAAGGCCGAAGGAGATGCTCTTACCAAAGCCGTCTAGCAAACATGAAAGTCCGTCCAACCCAATTCGGTGTGCGCGAGAATACAGCGTCGTCAAGACAGCATGCCTCACGCCTTGCAGTGAGTTCGTCTCTGTCACAGAAACAGAGAGTACCAGTCGCTGCGGACAAAGATGAGAATGGGGCTCCGCCCGCATGCCTTGTGGTCGAGCCACCCGAGACGTTTCACGGTGAAAATCCGCACGAGGCCACAGGGGAAAAGGAGAGGGACGATAGTCATCTCCTTACCGTCCAAGACGTAGCTGAACTCCTGCAGGTACCCGTCTCATGGGTTTATAAGCACGCGGGTCCCCAATGCCCCAATCCCCTGCCCTGCATGAAGCTAGGTAAGTATCTCCGGTTCCGCTCCATCGACATCATGGTCTTTCTGAGAAGCAACTCGGCAAATTCAGTGCGTTTGGTGTTGAATTCTTATGACCATCAGCGCTAACCTTCACAATGAAAAGGCAAGGCGAGCCACAAGGGAAAGGATGTGGACCGTGGCTCGTCGTAGGTATCAATCTGGTTGTTTATTTAAGCGAGGTAAACGCAGGAAAGTCTGGATCGCTCGTTGGAGAGAAGATGTGATTCGGCCAGACGGTAGTCTAGGGCGCATTCAACGTTCGATTGTGATTGGGGTCGTGAGCGAGGTTCCAACTCGCAGGCAGGCCCAAATGCAACTCGACCAGCATCTACAGATGTTGAATCAGGGGCAGCAGCGGCCACAAGCAACAAAACATCTGCAGGATTTCGTTGATTGCGAATGGACAAGTCTTGTCTTGTCGACTCTAAAGCTCTCCACGCAGCGTGGGTATCGCATGGTTCTCGGCAAGCACGTCTTGCCCTGTTTCGGTCAAAGGCGTCTCTGCGACATTACGAAGATGGACATTCAGCAGTTTGTTGCAGATAAATTCCGCCAAGGCCTGGCCTGGCAAACCGTGCGTAATGCTTGGATCGTACTCTCAAGCGTGTTGGACGCGGCAGTGGACTACAGCTTTCTAAACTCGAATCCGGCCCGGGGCGTAAAGTTCCCCATACAAGGGCTTCGAAAGGAGCCCAGGATTCTGAATGCTGAAGCCTTAGCTAAATTGCTCGTACAACTTCGGGAACCGTATCGATCTATGGTAACTCTCGCGACCCTGACAGGGTTGCGTGTGGGCGAATTATTGGCGCTCCGCTGGAAGGTGGTGAATCTGGCTGAGGGCACGATTCGAATTTGCGAATCTGTCTTTCACGGCCAGGTCCAGATGCCTAAGAGCGAGCGCAGTATTCGCACCATCCCGATAGGCCCACAGACACGCGCACTCTTGGAAGAGCATCGCAAGAGGTTCGCCGCCAAATGGAACGAGGAAGGCTTACTCTTCCCGAACCAGTTGGGTGGACCGCACCGCGAAGGTAATCTTTTAGAACGCGTGCTGAGGCCGGCGGCAAAGGCGGCAGGGCTTGAGCGCGTGACGTGGCATCAACTGCGTCACATACACGCTTCGGTCCTACACGACATCGGCGTACCCGCCAAGATTGCGCAACAGCAGTTGGGGCACGCTACTGTCGAGACCACGCTGAACTTTTACACGCATGCGATTCCAGATACACACCGGCGCGCAATCGAGAGTCTAGAGGAGGCTCTTTTTCCAGTTGTTCCCAAATGTTCCCAAGTTGGGGATTCGGGGAAAGAAACGAAACTTGTAATCCATTGATTTGAAACGAGAAGCTTGGAGGCGCGGGTGGGATTTGAACCCACGAATGGAGGTTTTGCAGACCTCTCCCTTAGGCCTCTTGGGTACCGCGCCTGAATAAATTCAGTATATC
>WNFJ01048207.1_pt2 | contig 18589 bp, 14 predicted proteins | sample 5400461 | NCBI WGS metagenome assembly WNFJ01 (sample SAMN13153349, study PRJNA577476) | soil metagenome | isolation source: 115 cm saprolite on Douglas fir-dominated hillslope | place: USA:California | collected 2013-09-17
CGAGCGGGATTTGCGCGAGCGCGCCGGTGGAGATCGCGTTGCTTTTCTGCGGAATCAGCGCGCTGAGTCCCCGGCCGAGTGCCTTTTTCTGGTTCATGCGATGACGTTCTCCGCGCGCTGGATGAATTCCTTGGCCAGGCTGACGTAGGCCTCGCTCCCGCGCGAACGGATGTCGTACAGGATAATCGGTTTGCCGAACGACGGCGCTTCGCCGAGACGAACATTTCGAGGAATGATGGTCCGATAGACCTTGTCGGCGAAGTGATGGCGGACTTCCTGGGCGACCTGTTTCGAGAGATTCATCCGGTCGTCGTACATCGTGAGCGCGATTCCCTCCATCTCGAGGTTGGGATTGAGCGACTCGCGCACGCGCTCGACAGTGATGAGAAGCTGCGAGACTCCTTCCATCGCGAAATACTCGCACTGCATCGGCACCAATACGGAATCGGCGGCTGCGAGACCGTTGATCGTCAGCAGTCCCAGCGAGGGCGGTGAATCGATGAGGATGTAGTCGTATTCGCTTCCGAGGGTGGCAATTGCGCTCTTGAGGCGAAACTCGCGCGATTCCGCCACGCCTAACTCTAGCTCGGCTCCGACGAGGTCTACAGAGGATGGAGCGAGCTTCAGCGTCGACAGCTCAGTTGGCCGGACGATGCTCGCCAGCGGGAGGCCGTCGAGAAGCACGGGATAGATCGAATCGGGCTCGTTTTTCGAGAGCCCGAGGCCCGATGTCGCGTTTGCCTGCGGGTCGAGATCGATCAGCAGCACCTTCCGCTCGCAGGCGGCCAGAGAGGCACCGAGGTTGATGGCGGTGGTGGTTTTGCCGACGCCGCCTTTCTGATTTGCGAGGGCAACGACGCGGGGCATGCCTGTTCCACGTGGAACATCACCAGGTAGCCGCGGTGGAGCTTGTGCGCCTTGCCGATCCGAAAATGAGCGATCTGGGCCGCGCCAGGGGAGGCTTGAAATAGTGCCGCGCGCCCGCCGGCCTCCATCAAAGGCGCCAGCGAAGGCAGCCATTCTTGTGGGCTGCCGACCGCGCGGGAGGTCACGAGGGAAAACCGAAGCTCAGGGGGAAATTGCGTCAGAACGCGAGCCAGCCTATCACCGTAAACTACGGAATTCAATCGACATTCGCGCACGACATGCTTCAGGAAGGCCCACTTTTTTTTGTCGGATTCCACCAGATGAAATCGGGCCGCCGGGCTGGCGATCGACATCGGGACGGCCGGCAGTCCCCCGCCGCTGCCGAAGTCGAGCACTTCCCGCTCCGGCCTCAGGATTTCGGCCGCCTCGAGCGCTTCGGCGATGTGATCGTCGATATTCGCTCTCGCCTCGGGCCCGATCAGGTTGATCTTCTCGTTCCACGCGAGAAGCTCCCGCCTGTAGAGCTCGAGGCGCTCGTCCGTCATGAAGCGCGGCGTAGGTGCATGCGGAGAATGGAGATGGCCGCCGGCGTCACGCCCGAGATCCGGCTCGCCTGCCCCAACGAAGCAGGCCGCACAAAGCTCAGCTTCTCAACCATTTCGCGCGACAGCCCAGGCAGTGAGAACGACATCTCCCTCGGAATCCGCAGCCCTTCGTCCTGCGCAACGCGGGCGGCCTCGCGCTCCTGGCGCTCGATATACCCGGCGTAGCGAAGTTGACTCACGACCCCTTCCCGCTCCTCTTCCGTCAGGACTGCCAGCTCCGCGAATTTGTCGACGTGCAATGCAATCTCGAAGTCGTGTCGTCGCATCGACTGCGCGAGGGTCGTCCTTTGCGCGAGCTGTTTCGCGGCGCTCATCCGGGCGACGCGCGCATCGATCCTGCGCTTCCGCTCGTCATCGATGATGCCGAGTCCATCCGCGATCGGTGAAAGACGCTCGTAGACCGAGTCGCATCCGAGCAGCAGGCGGTGCTCGGCGCGGGAGGTGAACATCCGATACGGTTCCTCAGTACCGAGGGTGACGAGGTCATCGATCATGACGCCGCTGTATGCCCGATCGCGGCGCAGAATCACAGGATCGCCGCCGCGTATGTACTGCAGCGCGTTGATCCCGGCCATCAGGCCTTGAGCGGCAGCCTCTTCGTATCCCGATGTTCCGTTGATCTGGCCCGCGAGGAAGAGTCCCGCCACCCCACGGACCTGAAGCGTCGGCTCGAGCTGCTGCGGATTGACGAAGTCGTACTCGACCGCGTAGCCGTACCGGGCGATCACCGCGTTCTTGAAACCAGGCAGCGAATGGACGACGCCGTCCTGAACGTCGGGCGGCAACGACGTCGAGATTCCATTGAGATATAGCCACGGATGCTGCAGGCCCTCCGGCTCCACGAATACCTGATGCCGCTCTTTGTCCGCGAAGCGAACTACTTTGTCTTCTATGGATGGACAGTAGCGCGGACCGGTCGCGTGAATCTGTCCCGAGTACATCGGCGCGCGGTGCAGATTCGCTCGGATCAGCTCATGCGACGTGGCGCTCGTGTAAGTCAGATGACAAAGCACCTGCGGCAACGCGATCCGATTGGTGAGAATCGAAAACGGCCGAGGGACATCGTCACCCGGCGCGGGCTCCAGCTTCGAGAAATCGACGGAGTCCTTCGCGATGCGCGGAGGCGTACCCGTCTTTAGTCTGCCAAGGCGCAGACCGAGTGCGCGAAGCGAATCGGAAAGAGTCTCAGCGGACGGCTCGCCGAACCTTCCGCCGACGGTCTTGACCTCGCCGGAGTGCATGAGCGCTCTTAGAAATGTGCCGGTGGTGATCACGACGGCGCGCGCACGCAGTTCCGTTCCATCGCCGAGGACGACGGCGCCTTCGTGAAATCGCGTTACCGAGCCTTCGATGATCGTCAGGTTGCTTTCCGCCGCCAGGATTTGCTGCACTGCCTTCGCATACAGATCGCGATCGCACTGAGCGCGCGGTCCCTGCACCGCGGGGCCCTTCGAACGATTGAGGACTTTGTACTGAATGGCGGCGCGATCGGTGGCCTCGCCCATCAATCCGCCCAGGGCGTCGATCTCTTTGACCAGATTTCCCTTGGCGAGACCGCCGATGGCGGGATTGCACGACATGCGGCCGATGGCATCGCGCAGCATCGTGACCATCGCGACGCGCAGGCCGCCGCGCGCGCACACCCGGGCTGCTTCGGCCCCCGCGTGGCCACCGCCGATCACGATGACATCGAAGTGCTGCGTCATGGTTCCACGTGGAACAGCCGAGACGATAACGTCATTCTCTGTGCCTCTGTGGTGAGAACCGTTCACCACAGAGGCAGAGATCACTTACCGATGCAAAATTTTGAGAAGATCTCTTCGAAGATTTCATCGCGCGTGATCGCACCGGTCAGCAATCCTAGCGCGGTCGCTGCTCGATAGAGATCGACGACGATGATCTGCTCGTCGTGTCCGGCATCGATCGACGCCCCGGCCGCGCGCAAAGCGCCGGCGCATTCGGCGACCGCCAGACGCTGACGCTCGTTGACGAGACTTCCTTCCGCTGCGACGAACCGCTCGCGGACGAAGTGATCCAGTCGCTGCAACAGCTCGCCAATGCCGCGTTCGTTCGTCACGCTGATGCCGATCGATCCTGCCGGCGCCGGCGCGAGATCAATCTTGCTGTAGACGACCCACGCGCCGGGCCAGTGCTCGAGCTCCCGGCGGTCCTCATCCGTGACCCCGCCGGCGGCATCGATCAGATAGAGAACGACGTCGCCCGCCGCCGCCGCACGCCGCGCCCGCTCGACTCCGATCGACTCGACCGCATCGGAGCTCTCGCGCAGACCGGCGGTGTCGGCGAGCGTCACCGGCAGGCCGCCGATCTCGATAGTCTCTCGCGCACGATGTCGCGCGTCGTTCCCGGGATGGGCGTCACGATCGCGCGATCGGTTCCGACGAGCCGGTTGAGCAGCGTCGACTTCCCGGCGTTGGGCCGGCCGAGGATGACGGCGCTCAGACCTTCGCGCGTGGCGCGCCCCCGACGATACGTTTCGAGCAACGCCTCGGCATCCTCGATTGCGCGCTCGATGATCGCTCGCGCATCGCTGCGCTGGATGAATTCGTATCCCTCTTCCGAAAAATCGAGCGCCGCTTCGAGTCGCGAGATCACGTGCAGCAGCGATTCACGAATCGCGGTCGCCTTCTGACTGAGCGTTCCTTCGAGATTTGCGAGTGAGAGACTCGCCTGCAGCGCTGTGCGCGCGTTGATCACATCGGCGATCGACTCCGCTTGCACGAGATCGAGTTTTCCATTCAGCACGGCGCGTTCGGTGAACTCGCCGGGCTGGGCCAGTCGCGCGCCCAGCTCGACCGAGGCGCGGACGACGCCTTCGACGAGCGCGGGGCTTCCATGCAGCGTCAGCTCGACGAGATCGTTTCCCGTAAAAGAATGCGGCGCCGCATAGCGCGTAATGATGCACTGGTCAAGTAGTTGACCATTGTGATGAAGATGGACGAGTGTGGCGATTCGCGGTTCGATGGAAACAGAAGCGAGCTGCGAAAGGATCGCGATGCTCAGCGGACCGTCGATGCGCACGACCGCCAGAGCGCTGCGGCCGATGGGAGTGGCCGGCGCGACGATCGTATCGAGCACAGGTTGCCGGGTTGCCATGTTGCCGGCAACTATTCTGTCGGCTGAATCTGTTGCTCTGTGGCCGTGCGAGGAACGATCGCCACGCGTTTGTAGAAGCCATCGCCGCGCGACACGGTCGCGACTTCCTGATCGTCCTGCAGCGCCAGATGCACGATCCGTCGCTCGATCGGCGTCATCGCCGGCAGGAGCTGCTCGCGTCGATCGCGGCGCACGCGATCGGCGACCTCCCGCGCTTTCTGCTCGAGCTCTTCGACGCGCTTGCCTTTGAACTGCTGACAGTCGACCTCGATCTCTTTCTCGATTTTGCGGCCGACCATCGCTTTGTTCGCGAGGACCTGCAATGCGTCGATCACTTCGCCGTGTCCTTCGATCAGCCGGCGTGCATCGCGTCCGTAGAGGCGAACGATCACCTGCGTGTCGTTCTCCTCCGTGCGGAGCTCCAGATTCAATTGTGCGAGCGCGATGACGCGCTCGAACCATCCGCGTACGATTTCGGCGTTCGGCGATTCAGCGCCTTGCGGTGGAATCTCGACCGGGACGAATTCTTCATCGTCACGACGCTCCGGACTTCGGCGCGGCCGGTCGCGGCGTTGTTCATTGCCGCGCCGATCTCCCCGATCGCGACCGCGTTCACGTCCGCCTCCGCCGCGCGCGCTTCGCTCCCCGCGCGGCCGCTCCGGCGCCCTCGACGCCGGCTGCTCGGCCGCTGGCGGCGCCTCGGTATTCACTTCCGCTTCGATCACCACACGTTTCATGCCGCCCAAGAATCCGCGTTTCTCGAGGAGGACGTGGTAGGTGAGCTGGAAACGCTGCACGCCGAACGTCTCCGCGGCGCTGTTGAGCGCCTCTTCGAGATTCTTTCCTTCGAATCGCTGCGCCATGGTCGATCCTCTTGTCACGCGGTCTGTAGCTCGGCAGGATGATCTTTCCAGTACCTATTCATGATCATCTGCTGAACGATCGTCAAGATGTTCTGCACGAGCCAGTACAGAACCAGGCCGCTCGGAAACTCTTTGAAAATCCAGCCGAAGACAATCGGCATGATCAGGAACATTCGCCGCTGCGCCGGATCGGCGGTCGTCGGCGTGATGATCTGCTGCACGAACATGGCGACCGTCATCAGGATCGGCAGCACGTAGGTGGGGTCTTTGGCCGACAAGTCGTGAATCCACAAGATGTATGGCGCGCCACGCAACTCGATGGCGTGCGACAGCAAATTATAGAAGCCCACGAAGATCGGGAACTGGATCAACATCGGAAGACATCCGCCGGCGGGATTGATGCCCTCCTGCTGGTAGAGCTTCATCATGTCGGCATTCATCTTCTGCCGCTGCTCGGGATCGGTCTTGTGCTTCCGGTAACGCGCCTTGATGGCCTCCATCTTCGGCTGTACCTTTTGCAGCTTCTTCATCGACATCATCCACTTGTGCTGCAGTGGATAGAGCACGACCTTGATGAGGATCGTGAGCACGACGATCGCCCATCCGTAGTTGTGCGTGTATTTGTTGATCCACTTCAGGACGATCAGGAAGAAGCGCGCGATGATGCCGAATGTGCCGTACTGCAGCGTGCGCTCGAAGCCGTAGCGATCGAGAAGGGTTGTCTCCTTAGGTCCGAAGAATGCAGCGCCGCTGACGACGCCATCGGGCGCGGCATTCAAGGCGGCGTAGATCTCGCGCCGCTTGTCTTTTCCAGTGCCGAAATCGATGGCGCGAAGAAGTGCGCCGCTGGCCTTCTCGGGACGCAAGACGGCCAGAAAGTAATTGTCTTCGACGCCAACGAACTGCACTGAATCCCAGGTCGTCAGGTTGCCGGATTTTTCGCGCCGGATGGTTTTGAGGTCGTCATTGATCTGCGCAACGCCATTGCCGGTGATCGTGAACTGACTGTCTTTCTCGTCCGGCTCCAATGTTCGGATGCCGGGGCCGATCGAAACGCGATACGGAATCGGCGGAGCAACCGCGACGGAGAAATTGAAGAGGTATTCGTCCGTGAAGCGAAAAGTCTTCGTCGCCGCGATGCCATCGGCGCCGGCGTATCGATATTCGAGAATCGTTTCGCCATGCTCACCGTGTTTTTTGTCGAGCGAATAGAGCGCGGTGTTCAAACGTGTCGCTAGCGCCGCATCGCGGGCCTCGATCGAGAACGGGAAGTCTGTGCGCGACAGATCACGCGACTTGACCAACTCGACGGGACTCTTGTCCTTGTCTTTCGTCCTGTAGTTTCTGAGTTGAAAAGAAACGAGGACCGCGCCTCGATTCGAAAAGCGCGCGATGTACTCCGGTGCGTCGATCGTCGTGAACTCAATCGATTCCGCAGCAGTCGGCTTGATCGGCACGGGCGGCGCGACGGGAGTTCGCTGCACAGCAGCAACCGGTGAGCTGGGCGTCGTTGTTGTTGTGGTGGTTGTGTTTGCGGTTTGAGTTGTAGTCGCGGGTTTCGGCGTCGTGATGGTCGTCTTCGGCTTGACGAGATTCGGAAAGACCTTCGGCGCGACCGCCGCCCACAGCCAAAGGAAGGCGATCGAAACCACTACTGCGATGAAGATTCTTTTTTCCATTTCAGGGGATGGGATCCCAACCTCCAGGATTCAGCGGGTGACATCGGCAGAGCCGCCGCACGCCCAACCACCCGCCGCGCAGCACTCCGTATTTGTCGATTGCTTCCGTCATATAGACCGAGCACGTGGGCTCGAAACGGCACATTGGCGGGAGAAGCGGCGAGACGAATCGCTTGTAGCCGCGAAGAACTGCGACGGCGACCGCTCGCATCGGCGGCGCCTCAGCGCGCGCCTCCTGCGGCGATCTTCGCGAGCACTCGCTCGAGATCGTTGCTGTAATCGCGGAACTCGGCCGCGGCGGCGTTAGACTTGACGTTGATGACGAAATCCAAGGCGCTTTGATCCAACTCGAGAGGAGCGCGCTGCCGGCGATAAATCTCCCGCGTCCATCGTTTTAGTCGGTTTCGGACGTTCGCCTTTCCTAATTTCTTCGTGGCAGTGACGCCAACGCGCGAAAAAGAGCGGTCGTTGGCGGCGAAGAACACGACACAGTAACGGGAAAAAAGCTTGCGGCCGGTTTCATATACGCGAAGAAACTCGCGCCGTTTCGCCAGCCTCTTCTCTTTTGGCAGAGCTTCGGACCGCGGTTGCACCGTCGGCAGCGCGAGTCCGCCGCTAGACAGCGAGACGCTTGCGGCCCTTACGCCGGCGGCGGGATAGCACCGCCTGACCGTCCTGACGTCTCATGCGAACCAAAAATCCGTGCGTCCGCTTGCGGCGGCGATTATTCGGCTGGAACGTGCGCTTCATTGTCTAGTTAACCCTCTGAAAAGAAAGCGGTGAGTATAGTGACCGCTCGCGGCAGCGTCAAACACATCTAGCCGGAGCATGCCGCTCAACGTGAGCCCATTGGGACCTATTCCGATACGCATCCTATTGCATGACGCATTTTGAGCTTGCATATTTTCTTTTTGTGCTAGACTCGCCTCCCGTTTTCCACAGGCGAAGATTTTCCACAACTGTGGAAAAGTTGTGGATTTTCAGAAGGTTAGATCGTCCGCCCGATGAACATTTGGAAGCAGGTCCTCGATCGGCTGGAACAAGATATTGACAGGACGGAGTATGTCACCTGGTTTGCTCCGACCCGCTTTCTGGCCCAAAAAGGGGACACGCTCGACGTAAGCGTTCCTTCTCAGCGATTTGTGGACGCCATCCGCGAGCGCTACGGCCCGCAGCTCCGCAGCATCCTCGGCGAAGTGGCAACTGACCGGCTGAATCTACACTTCATTCCCGACGCCGGTACGATGGCCGATCTCTCAGTGGTCCCGACGCCCACCGCGACGGAAATCCCGATCCCGACTTCGATCTTCAATCCGAGGTATCGATTCACGTCATTTGTGGTGGGGAGTTCTAATCAGCTGGCCTACGCGGCGTCGCTCTCGATCGCCGAAAACCCCAGTGGCTCATTCAATCCGCTTTTCATCTATGGTGGCGCCGGACTCGGAAAGACGCATCTGATCCAGGCGATCGGACAGCAGATGCGCGACATGAATCCGCGGCTCAAAGTGACGTACATGTCGGCCGACTCGTTCGTGACGGAGCTGATCACATCGATCCGCTACGACAAGATGCAGCAGTTTCGCGATCGCTATCGCACGGTCGACGCGCTGCTGCTCGACGACATCCAGTTCCTCGCCGGCAAAGAACGAACGCAGGAAGAGTTCTTCCACACGTTCAACGCGCTCTACGAGGCGCAGAAACAGATCGTCTTCACCTCCGATGCGCAGCCGAAAGACATTCCCACGCTCGAGGAACGACTGCGATCGCGATTCGAATGGGGACTGATCGCTGACATTCAGCCGCCCGATCTCGAAACCAAGGTGGCCATCCTTCGAAAAAAAGCCGAGGACAAGAAAATCGATCTGCCGCACGAAGTGGCGCTCTTTATCGCCGAGCGCGTGCGCTCGAACATTCGCGAGCTGGAAGGTCACCTCAACCGCGTGGCTGCCTTCGCATCGCTCACTGGCAACCGGCTCAGCATCGACCTGGCAAAGGAAGCGCTCAAAGATCTGTTGACCAAAGAGAACAAACCCATCACGGGTCCTGAGATCATCAAGGTGGTCGCGGCGCATTACGGACTCAAAGTGTCGGACTTGAAATCGAAGTCGAACGCCCGGACGATCGCGTTTCCCCGCCAGGTCGCGATGTACATCTGCAAAGAGTTGACCGACCTCTCGTATCCGGAGATCGGGCGGCTGTTCAATGACAAGCACCACTCGACGGTGATGTACTCCGTCGACAAGATCGATCAAATGCGGCAGGACGACAACGACCTGTCACGCACGATCGAAATGCTCGGCAAACAATTTCGTTGATAGGTTGCGGAAAGAGCACACGAAAATCTGTGGAGAATCTTCCGACGCGACGCGGTCCGGTCGAAGCTGCGGAAAAACCGGGATGTTCTCCGCTGGTTTTCGTCAGCGAAACTCACAGCCTCACGCGATCATGACTGCTATACTTTTGAATCCTTTGCAGAAGAACCAGCAAATCTCCACACGGATCCACTACTACCACCACAAACTAGATAGACTCGGTTTCTAAGGATAGAGACATGGAGCTGACCGTCGCCAAAGTTGATCTTCAGAAAGAGCTACAGCTCTGCCAGGGCGTGGTGGAGAAACGATCTACCATTCCGATCCTGTCGAACGTCTTGCTCAAAGCGGCCGATGGTCGCTTGCAGATTGCTGCGACGGATCTCGACGTTACGATTCTGACTTCGTGCGGCGCCAAGGTCACGACGCCCGGCGGTGTCACGATCGAAGCGAAGCGGCTCTTCGATGTCGTGCGCTCGCTTCCGGATGACGACGTTCGCGTCATGCTGCAGGAAAACAATCAGATGCTGATCGAGTCGGGAACGGCGAAATTCCGTCTCCTGGGTTTGCCGGCCGAAGATTATCCGACGCTGCCGACGGTGACGGCGACGGAGTCGTACACCATTCCGCTTGACGAATTGAAAACGATGGTCGCGAAGGTCCGATTCGCGATCACACATGAGGAGACGCGTTTCCAGCTCAATGGCGCGCTTCTCAAGGTGCAGCAGGCGAAGATGGAGATGGTCGCGACCGACGGGCATCGCATGGCGCTGATCAACTTCCCGCAAGGCAATGGCAAAAAGAAAGGCCACGAGCTGACGATTCTGATTCCGCGAAAAGCACTCGAGGAAATTTTGCGGCTCGAGGCGGGAGAAGACGGGACGGTGAAGTTCGGCGTTTCTGAAAATCACCTATTCTTCGATGCCGGCGATCGCCGCCTTCTGGCGCGGATGATCGACGTCAACTTCCCGAACTACATGGAAGTGATCGCGCGCGATAACGATCGTCATGTGATGGTCGATCGTGAGCGGCTGCTTTCGACGATTCGCCGGATCTCGCTGGTTGCCAATGAGCGCACGCGCGCCGTGCGATTCGACTTCGCCCCCGGCAAGCTCACGGTCTCATCGACGAATCCTGAGCTCGGCGACGCTCGCGAGACCGTGCCGATCGACTACGCCGGCAATCCGTTCTTCGTCGGACTGAACGCGGCCTACGTCACCGATTTTCTGAGCGCCGTCGACACGCCGCAGGAGAGCCTCGATCTGAAAGACGAGAACAGCCAGTGCATCGGCAAGCCGTCGACGAGCAGCGATGATCTGCCCTACGAATATCTCTACGTCGTGATGCCGATGCGTCTCGCGTGATTCTGACGCGGATCACCGCTCGCAACTTCCGCAATCTCGCCGACGCCCCGATCGACTTTCATTCCGCCACTAATCTCGTCGTCGGCCGCAATGGCCAAGGCAAAACCAACCTTCTCGAGGCGATCTACTTTCTCGCCACGACGAAGTCGTTTCGTACTCCGCGGCTTGCCAGCGTCGTCCGGTTCGGCGAGACGAGCGTGTACGTTGCCGGCACATTGCGCCGTCTCGAAGTCCAGAAAACGATTTCGGTCGGGCTCGAGCTCGGCGAGCAGCGCCGCCGCGTGCTTCTGATCAACGAAGAGCGGGTCACGCTTCCTAACTATGTCGCCGCCATGAGCGTCTTCGCGTTTTCTTCGGCGCGCCTGGAGATCATCCGCGGCGCGCCGGAAGAACGCCGACGATTTCTCGATCGCGGAATCGCGAGTGTCGAGCCGTCGTATCTGGAGGCCCTTAATCGTTACGGCCGAATTCTCAGACAGCGAAATGCTCTACTGCAAAGCGGACACGCAACGGCCGCCGCTCTCGATCCGTGGGACATCGAGTTCGCGGAAGCCGGCGGAACGATCCAACGCGTGCGCGGCGCGTACACCGAGCTGCTGGCGCGCAAGTTCGATTCGATTGTCGCGGAACATGGCTATCACCTGCGCGGACTCCGCATCGATTACCGGCCCAGCAGCGTCGACGATCTAAGATCGCTTCGCCGGGAAGAGCTCCGGACGCGAGTGAGCATGACCGGCCCGCAGCGCGACAACCTCGACTTCACGATCGACGGACGCAACGCATCGGAAGTCGCCTCTGCCGGCGAGCAGAAAATGGTCGTCCTCTTTCTGAAATTCGCGAAGCTCGAGCTTTTCCGCGAGAAATTCGATGAGCCGGCGATCTTTCTGCTGGACGACATCGATGCCGAGCTCGACTATGAGGTTCTGCAGAAATTGCTGCTGCGTTTGCCGCCTCAAACGCAGGTTTTTGCAACCTCCGCCAAAGAGCGATTTCTACCAGCGTTAGAAACCGGACGTCATCGGCGCTTAACAATTGAAAACGGGCAAGTTACCACTGTCCGCGATTTCAACTGACGCCGCAAGAAAAACGCAATTTCGCGGTACACTTTAGCGTTACGTTTCGCGGTGCAACCCTCGCGAAAGTCCTTCCGGGTCCAGCCAGCCAAAAAGAGCCGTTAGAAAGACAATCGATGGCAGAAAACTACACAGCAGAAGACATCAAAGTTCTAAAAGGACTCGACGCCGTACGCAAGCGTCCGGGGATGTACATCGGCGACACCGATGACCTCAGCGGACTGCATCACATGGTGTACGAAGTCGTCGATAACGCGATTGACGAGGCGCTAGCAGGCCAGGCGGACCGGGTGAAGGTGACCATTCACGCCGACAACTCGGTGACCGTTGAAGACAATGGCCGTGGCATCCCGGTCGACCTGCACAAGGAAGAGGGGCGCTCGGCGGCCGAGGTCATCATGACCGAGCTGCACTCGGGTGGAAAGTTCGACAACAACTCCTACAAGGTTTCCGGCGGTCTTCATGGCGTCGGCGTGTCGGTTGTGAACTTTCTCTCCGAGTGGCTGGAGCTCGAGATTCATCGCGATGGATTCGTCTGGCGGCAGCGCTACGAGCGCGGAGTGCCGCTGGCTCCGATCGAGCGCGGCGAGAAAACCACCAAGCGCGGCACGAACGTCACGTTCAAGTCGGACTCCGAGATCTTTTCAGTCCAGGAGATGAATTACGAGACGCTCTCGCAGCGTCTGCGAGAGCTGGCCTTCCTCAACTCGGGCGTGTTCATCGAGATCACCGACGAGCGCAGCGAGAAACATCATGAGTTCAAGTACGAGGGCGGCATCGTCTCGTTCGTCAAGGACATCAACAAGAACAAGACGCCGATTCACGAAGAGCCGATCTTCATCCGCGACGAAAAAGACGGCGAGATGGTGGAGATCGCGATGCAGTGGAACGAGGGCTACACCGAGAACGTGTACGCCTTCACGAACACGATCAAGAACACCGACGGCGGAACGCACCTCATCGGCTTCAAGGCCGCGTTGACGCGCACCATCATCCGTTACGCGAACCGCGAAGGCATTCTCGACAAGGCGAAACTGACGATCGAGGGCGACGACGTTCGCGAAGGGCTGACGGCGGTGATCTCGGTCAAAATCCGCGACCCAAAGTTTTCTTCGCAGACCAAAGACAAGCTGGTCTCGTCGCACGTGAAGACGTGGGTCGAGCAGATGCTCAATCAGCGGCTGGGCGAATATCTCGAAGAGAATCCACGCGAGGCGCGCCGCATCGTCGACAAGATCGTCGAGGCCGCACGGGCGCGTGAAGCGGCCCGCAAAGCGCGCGATCTGACGCGCCGCAAAGGTGCTCTCGATTCGGCGTCACTCCCCGGAAAGCTCGCCGATTGCCAGGAACGCGATCCGAAGTTCTGCGAGATCTACCTCGTCGAAGGCGATTCGGCCGGCGGCTCCGCGAAGCAGGGGCGCGATCGCCGTTTCCAGGCGATCCTGCCGCTGAAGGGCAAGATCCTCAATGTCGAGAAGGCGCGTCTCGACAAGATGCTGTCATCCGAAGAAATCCGCCTGATGATCACGGCGCTCGGCACCGGCATTGGCGTCGATGACTTCGACGTCAGCAAGTTGCGCTATCACAAGATCATCATCATGACGGACGCCGACGTCGACGGGTCGCACATCCGGACGTTGATTCTGACGTTTTTCTATCGACAGATGAAAGATGTTATCGAGCGTGGACACCTCTTCATCGCGCAGCCGCCGCTGTTCAAGATTTCGCAGGGAAAGAAAGACACGTATCTCAAAGACGAGGGCGAGAAGACGCGCTTCCTCTTGGGCCGTGTCGCCGAGTCCGTGGAGATCACGCCGAAGGGTGGGCTGCCGATCAAGGGCGAGGCGCTCGTCACGATGCTGCAGCGGATGGAGGAGTACCAGAATCACGGCCGCAAGGTGCATGCGCGCGGATTCCCGCGCGAGGCGCTGGACGTGTTGTTCGCTCAGGCATTCACGGATCGCACGGCGATGGCCGATCTCGACAAACTCGAGGCGCTGCGCGACGCGCTGACGAAGGCTGGCTTCGAGCATGTGCAGCTCGGCAACGACCTCGACACCGAGACGCCGTTCCTGCAGTTCACGGTCGGCGGAAATGGGACCGGAAAGAAGGCGAAAGTCGACAACGAGCTGTTGTCGCAGTACGAGTTCCGGCAGACGGCGAAGTCGTACGAGACGCTGTCAGCGTTTGGTTTGCCGCCTTACTCAGTCAAGCATGGCGACGAGACAACGATTTTCACGAGCGTCGACGATGTGTTAGGCCACGTCTACAAGCTCGCCGAAAAAGGCCTCAGTATCCAGCGCTACAAAGGTCTGGGCGAAATGAATCCCGAGCAACTCTGGGATACGACGATGAATCCCGAAACGCGACGACTGCTGCAGGTCACCATTGCCGACGGCGAGGAAGCCGAGTATCTGTTCACGACGCTGATGGGTGATCAGGTCGACCCCCGCCGCGAGTTCATCCAGAAGAATGCACTCGATGTCAGAAATCTAGATATTTAGCACACCTATTAATTCATGGCAGAATTCGACTACCATAATTTTAACGATCAACGCCTGCCCGTCAACATCGAAGACGAGATGCGCAAGTCGTATCTCGACTATGCGATGTCGGTCATCATCGGCCGCGCGCTCCCCGATGTCCGCGACGGCCTGAAACCCGTGCATCGCCGCATCCTCTACGGGATGTACGAACAGGGGAACACTGCCGGCCGCGCGTACAAGAAATCTGCGCGCATCGTCGGCGACGTGATGGGCAAGTACCACCCGCACGGCGACAGCGCAATTTACGACGCCGTCGTTCGCATGGCGCAGAGCTTCTCGATGCGCTACGAACTGGTCGACGGGCAGGGCAACTTCGGCTCGCTCGACGGCGACAATCCGGCGGCCATGCGCTACACCGAAGTCCGCCTGACGCACCTCGCTGAAGAGCTGATGCGCGACGACATCGAGAAGGAAACCGTCGAATGGGTGCCCAACTACGACGGCACCGAGCGCGAGCCGTCCGTTCTGCCCGCGAAGTTCCCGAATCTGCTCGTCAACGGCTCGTCCGGCATCGCCGTCGGCATGGCCACCAACATCCCCCCGCACAACCTCGGCGAAGTCATCGACGCCTGCCTGATGGTGATCGAGAAGCCGAAGGCCACCGTGCCCGAGCTGATGAAGGTCCTTCCCGGTCCCGACTTTCCGACCGCCGGGTTCATTCACGGCCTCGAAGGCATCTACCAGGCGTATACCACCGGCCGCGGCATCGTCCAGATGCGCGCGCGTGCGGTGATCGAAACATCGAAGAAGGGCGACAAGCAGCAGATCGTCGTGACGGAGATTCCGTACATGACGAACAAGGCCCGTCTGATCGAGAAGATTGCCGAGATGGTCCGCGAGAAGCGACTCGACGGCATCGCCGATCTCCGCGACGAATCGGATCGCGAAGGCATCCGCATCGTCATCGAGCTGAAGCGCGCCGAGGTGCCGGAGATCGTCCTCAACAATCTGTACCGCAACACGCAGATGCAGACGACGTTCGGAATCATTTTCCTGGCGATCGTCAACAACAAGCCCGAGGTTATGGATCTCCCGACGATGCTGCGGCATTTCGTCGAGCATCGGAAAGAGATCGTCGTCCGGCGCACGCGCTTCGACCTCAAGAAAGCCGAGGAGCGCGAACACATCCTGGCCGGACTCGTCATCGCGCTCGACAACATCGATCGCGTGATCGCACTGATCCGCGGCAGCAAGACTCCGCCCGAGGCCAAAGCGGCGTTGATGGCGGAGTTCGGTCTGAGCGATGCGCAAACGCAGGCCATTCTCGACATGCGGCTGCAGCGTTTGACCAGCCTAGAAGCGGGAAAGATCCGCGAAGAGCGCGAGGAAGTCCTCGCGACGATCAAAAAGTTGCGCGAGATCCTCGGATCAGAGCAGCTCGTTCTCAACATCATTTCCGACGAGCTCCGTCAGATCAAAGAGCAGTACGGCGACAAGCGCCGCACCGAGATCGTCGCGGAGGCGAACGAGATCACGATCGAAGACATGATCGCCGACGAGGACATGGTCATCACCGTGTCGCGTGGCGGCTACATCAAACGATCGCCGCTTTCGCTTTATCGCCAGCAGCGGCGTGGCGGCAAAGGCCGCATCGGAATGGCAACCAAGGAAGAAGACATCGTCGAGCATCTCTTTGTTGCGTCGACGCATGCCTACGTTCTGGTGTTCACCGACAAGGGGCGTCTGTACTGGCTAAAGGTCCACGCGATTCCTGAAGTCGGGTCGAACGCGCGCGGAAAGGCGATCGTCAATCTGCTGTCGGTCGAAGCCGGCGAGAGCGTTCGCGCGCTGCTGACCGTTCGCGACTTCCCGGAAGGCAAGTTCGTCGTGATGACCACGCGCGCCGGCAAGATCAAGAAGACCGACCTGTCATCATTCTCGAACGTACGCCAAACGGGAATCATCGCGATTGACATCAACGAAGGCGACGATCTATACGCTGCGCGCCTTTCCGATGGTCAGTCCGACATCTTCATCGGCACGCACGGCGGCCGCGCGATTCGTTTCCACGAATCTGAGGTTCGTCCGATGGGACGCGGCGCATCGGGAGTCAAAGGCATTTCGTTGCGCGAAGGCGATTACGTCATCGAAATGGACGTCTTGCCGGCGTCGACAGAAGCCGTTGGTGCTGATGAGACGCGCGAGGCAGTCGAAAGCGATGCCGAGATCGTCGCGACCGACAGCCGCGGCTACATGCTGACGGTCACCGAACGCGGCTTCGGCAAGCGCACGCCGGTCTCGCTCTACCCGCTCGTGCATCGAGGCGGGATGGGCGTGATCAACATCAAGGTCACCGACAAGAATGGCAAGGTCGCTGGTATCGCGCACGTCGTCGATGACGATCAACTCTTGCTCATCACTGAGCAGGGCATGATCATTCGCACACGTGTTCGCGATCTGCGTTCGATGGGACGCTCCACGCAGGGCGTGAAGGTCATCAATGTCGAGGAGAACGATCGCGTCGTCGCAGCAGTGAAACTCGTCGAGAAGGAACAGGGCGACGAGACTGCTGGCGAGCCAACGCCGCCTCCGACAGAATCCGTCCACTGAAAAGAATGAGGTTGGGGCGCCCTCGCACCGTACAATTTGAGGCATGCATAAGATCTCGCGCGAGCGCGTGAATCAGCTCGCGCGTGAACTTCTCGATGCCATGACGCGGACGAAGTCCGTCATCTTGCTCAAGGATCGCGAAGTCGTCCGGCAATCGATCGCGCATGCCCTGGCCGATGAGCTCAAACGCGAAGAAGAGCGCGAGGAGAACGTCCGGAAGCGCCTGGCGTCGATGCGCAAGGGTCCAAAACCCGGCTCACGCGATTACGAAGATCTCTTCCGGAAACTGATGGAGGAGGAGTATCTGCGCGAAGGGCTGGATACGTAGTTAGCGCTGCTCGGCGCGATCGGGTTCTACAAACGTCTCTTCGCGCTTCGGACGCAACGACGCGGTATCGTCGTCGTCGCGCATCATCTGACGCCACCGCTGCGCTTTCATCTGCTCGAAGATGCCGCCTGCGTGGCCGGCGGGGATCCAGCTGTTGCCGCTACACTTCGGGCAGCGCCCGCGAAAGGCAATACCTTTTCCGCAGTCCGGACAGATGATGACCAGCGAGTGCGACAGCTCGAATTTCTGCTCGCCCTCAGCGTCCAGACTATTCAGAAACGATGCGAGATTGCCGAAGGTCTCTTCAAGAGACATGGTGCCCGTGTCCGCAAACTGCATGGCGCATGCCGGATGTGCTAAATCCGGACCACATCGAACTGTTCGTGGTGTAAAGAGTCGTCCGGCTTGAAGATGATGTGGATGCCGAGGCTGCGCTCGACCTCGTCGAAGATGGGATCAAGAGAGTTGTACACCACCGGATTGACGCGCACGATGACGTCTTGTCCTTCGTGCAGGTCGCGCAGCTTCATCAGCTCGCGCCAGATCTCGAGCGAGATGGTGGTGTTCGATTTGATTCGGCCCGTTCCGCTGCAATAAGGGCACGGCTGGGTGAGCGATCGTTCGAGCGACTGCCGCACGCGCTTGCGTGTCATCTCAATGAGGCCGAATTCGGAAATCTGGAGGATCTTCGTCTTCGATCGGTCTTTCTTGATCTCGTTGTCGAAGGCCTCGAAGAGCGCAGCGCGATTTCCGGCATCCTCCATGTCGATGAAGTCGAGCACGATGATGCCGCCGAGGTCTCGCAGGCGGATCTGGCGGACGATTTCTTTCGCGGCCTCCACATTCGTGCGAAAGACGGTTTCCTCGAGATTTTTCTTGCCGACGTATTTCCCGGTGTTGACGTCGATCGCCACCAGCGCTTCGGTCTGATTGATGACGATGTAGCCGCCGGATTTCAGCCACACTTTCGAATTGAGCGCCTTTGCGATCTCGGGCTCAATGCCGAATTCATCGAAGATCGGTTCGTCACGGCGGTACAGACGGACGCGCGGAACAAGCGCCGGTTGGATCTGATCGAGAAACTCGACGATGCGCTGATATTGCTCGACGGAATCGATCCACACGCTCTTGAAATCGGGTGAGAGAACGTCGCGGATCGTGCGGAGGATCAGGTCGAGATCGTGATGGATCGCAGTCGGTGCGGATGCCTTTTCAGCGCGGCGGTGGATCTGATCCCACAGATCCATCAGGTATTTCATGTCGCCGCGAAAATCGTCTTCGTTGTGTC
>WNFJ01223191.1_pt1 | contig 18588 bp, 14 predicted proteins | sample 5400461 | NCBI WGS metagenome assembly WNFJ01 (sample SAMN13153349, study PRJNA577476) | soil metagenome | isolation source: 115 cm saprolite on Douglas fir-dominated hillslope | place: USA:California | collected 2013-09-17
GATGATTTTGGCGCGAGCGACCCGGTGGTGTATCGTGGGGCTTACGAATTCAGCGTGCCGGATGTGGCCGAAGATTTTGTGCCGCAGCACCTCGCGCCGGAGCAGGTGGTCAAGGGTCGCCAGTCCGGAGAATAAAATCCGGAGAATAGACTTCGGAGAATAGAGAAACTCACCATGCCGGGCACAACCGCAGTTCCGGACATCGAACTCATCGTCGAAGACGTTGGGGGCGGAGGAGGCGGCCCAACCCCACCCCCAGCCGGTGGCGATGACGGAGACGACGGCAAGCGCCGCCGTCCGGGAAAACCTTCGCCGAATCGCTACTACACCGGCATCGCATTAGGCATTGTTTCCATCCTGATGTTCTTCATGGCCCTCGCCAGCGCCTTCCTGGTGCGTAGAGGTACGAGCGGCGACTGGATTCCCGTGCATCTCCCAGCCGTGCTGTGGCTCAACACGCTCGCGCTTATCGCCAGCAGTTTCACGCTGGAGCGGGCGCGCCGTTCTCTCTCTCGGCTTGATCTCTCCGGCTTCCGCAAACTTTGGGCCGTAACGACAATCCTCGGCGCTCTTTTTTTGATCGGTCAGGTAGTCGCGTGGCGGCAACTTGTTGCACAAGGCGTTTTCATGGCCAGCAACCCCGCGAGCAGCTTCTTCTATATTTTCACTGCTGCGCACGGCTTGCATCTCCTCGGCGGAGTTGGAGCGCTGCTGTACGTTTTGGTTCGCAAATTCGACAATACGCGCATTGCGCTGCCCACGGCCGCGGAAGTCGCCTCTTACTATTGGCATTTCATGGATGGACTTTGGGTTTTTCTGCTGGCGCTGCTTTACTTAGGCAAGTGAAATTCTAATTCTCTAAAAAATTCAACACTTCAGGAATTCGGCGACCGCCTCGGCAACTCTCGCGATCTGCTCTTTGCGCAATTCCGGATACATCGGCAGCGAAAGTACTTCTTGGGCCGCGCGCTCCGAATGCGGAAGATCGCCGGCTTTGTAACCGAGCGACGCGTAGAGTGGTTGGAGATGCAATGGGTAAGGATAATAGACTGTGCTTCCGATTTTTCTTTCGCTCAGAAATTTCTGGAGGGCTTCGCGCTGTTCGATTCGAATGGTGTACTGGTGGTAGACGTGTTCGGATGCCTCGGGCGCGAGCGGCGGCATGACGCCGGGGATCTGAGAGAACAGCCGATGGTATTCCGCGGCGTGCGATTGACGAGCGCGCTGCCAATTCGAAAGATGGCGCAACTTTACGCGCAGAATCGCTGCTTGAATTTCATCGAGGCGGCTGTTCCAGCCCGCCTCGCTGCTCAGATATTTTTCTGTTTGGCCGTGATTCCGCAGCGTTCGAACGCGCGCGGCGAGTTCGGCTGAATTCGTCACGACCATTCCCGCGTCGCCGTAGGCGCCCAGATTTTTCGTGGGGTAAAAACTGAGGCACGCGGCGTCGCCGAGCGAACCGGTCCGCCGGCCCTTGTAGGACGCGCCGATGGCCTGAGCGTTGTCTTCGATTACCGGAAGTTTGCGTGATTTTGCAAACGCCAAGATGGGGTCCATGTCCGCTGCAAGGCCGTAGAGATGGACCACCACGATGGCGCGTGTCCGCGGCGTCACGCGGCGTTCGAATTCTGCTGGATCGATATTGTAGGTGTCCGGGCGAATGTCCACGAAAACCGGCTTCGCGCCGAGCGCGCTGACGGCGCTTCCCGTGGCCACAAATGTAAACGGCGGGAGGAGCACTTCGTCTCTGGCCTGAACGCCGCACGCGCGCAACGCCAAGATCAGCGCGTCCGTTCCGGAAGCAACGCCGACTCCGTGGGCGACTCCGCAGAGCTTGGCGATTTCTTCTTCGAGCGCGACTCCTTCGCGCCCCAGGACAAATTGTTGCGAGGCCATCACGTGCTCGACGGCCGTTCGGATCTCGGCGCCAATCGCGGCGTACTGTGCGGAAAGATCAAGCTGCGGGACGAGCTCAAGCAAAGACGGAATTTGATGCTGTGTGGTCATGGCTTTGTGGCGCGTCCAGTATACGTCAATTGAGTTTTGGCTTCGGGCTGGGGCGGATCGCAAACTGGCTTGAGGAGGGCGCAGCGTGCTGCGCCCCTACAAATGCAAGAAGAACCGCAAAAGAAGGAGAGGACGGACTGAAGTCCGCCCCTACAAACAAAACAAAAGCGCGGGTCTGAAGACCCGCCACCACGAATGCAAGAAGAACCGCAAAAGAAGGAGAGGACGGACTGAAATCCGCCCCTACAGACAAAACAAAGGCGCGGGTCTGAAGACCCGCTCCTACAAACACGGCGGTTCCCCTATAATGATGCGGCTTCAAAAATGTTTGCAAAACGCACCAATTGGAATTTGGCGCCAAACCGGCTGAGCGAAGCGCTGGCGGCGTATCGCGCGGCGGGGAAGCCGTTGCTCGATTTGACCGTTTCGAATCCCACCGAATGCGGCTTCGAGTACGATCGTCCCGCAATCCTGAATGCACTGAGCAACCCGGCGGCGCTGTCCTACGAACCCAATCCGAGGGGGCTGGAATCCGCCCGCCGCGCGGTCGCTGCGTATTATGGCGATCGCAGCGAGGACGTTTCGGCCGAGGATATTTTCCTCACGACCAGCACCAGCGAAGCGTACTCCTACGTCTTTCGAATGCTTTGCGATCCTGGCGATGAATTGCTTATTCCTTCGCCGAGTTATCCGCTGTTCGATTTTCTGGCGGACATACAAGACGTCAGGCTCGTGCGCTATCCGCTGCTTTATGATCACGGATGGCAGATCGACTTTCATGCGCTGGAGCAGGGCATCACGCCGCGCACGCGCGGGGTGATCGTGGTTCATCCCAATAATCCGACGGGGCACTTCGCAAAACGCGCGGAAATCGCGAAGCTAAATGCCATTTGTTCCGCGCGAGGGATGGCCATTATCGCCGATGAAGTGTTCCTCGATTTCCCGCTGGAGGAAAACCGGCGGGCGAGCTTCGCGGCGAATCGCGACGCCCCGACATTTACGCTGAGCGGTCTCTCGAAGATTTCCGGGCTGCCGCAGATGAAGGCTGCCTGGTTGGCCGTCAGCGGGCCGCAACAATGGAAAAACGAAGCGGTCGCGCGCCTGGAGGTAATTGCCGATACCTACCTCTCCGTAAACGCGCCCGTGCAACTGGCGACCCCCAAATTTCTCGAAAAGCGGCACACTTTTCAGGAACAAGTGATCTCGCGCGTCCGGCGAAATCTTGCGGAACTCGACCGCCAGTTGGCAGCGCAAAGGGCCAGTTCCCGGCTGACCGTGGAAGGCGGCTGGTGCGCGGTTCTACGGGTTCCCGCGGTGCGCTCCGACGAGGACTTGGCGATCGAACTCCTGACTACGCGGGGCGTCTCCGTGCATCCAGGTCACTTTTACGAATTCCCCTCAGATGGCTATCTGGTCTTGAGCCTTATAACACGCGAGCAAACCTTCGCGGAAGGAACACGCCGCTTACTCTCCTTCTTCTAGCCGTCGGCAGAAAACCACGAGTCTACTGGAGGCCGCAACTTCAATAAGGAGGGAAGCGGCGGCATCAAGTACCGGTACCGGATGGCAGTTCTGGCGTTCTCCAATCCCACAAGACTTGAGGCTCAGGGACGTTCTCCAGATTTTCATAGGTACTACGGTCCATGGTATGGAAGTACCAGGGACGCCTGCAGAGCCCAACCGCCAAACCACGCAAAATGCAGATAAATTTAGAGTTAAACTAGCGAGAATTTATATCAGCAAATTTTAATCTTTGGAATTTAGATTGCATTCCTGAAGGCCACAACGAATTACATTTTTGTGGGAACGACGGGGGTTCCTTGAAGTTTTGCAAATCTAGGAGGCCTTAGCTATGCGTTTGTCTCGATTTCTGAATTTTTTTGCACTACTTTTATTATTTGGTTTTTCCTTCAACCAAGCATGGGCGCAGACCACAATCTCGGGCGAAGTTACCGGCACGGTTACAGACCCTAGCCACGCTTATGTTCCCAATATCACCGTCACGCTTAAGAGCGGTGATTCTGGCAATACATTGACGACTACGACAGGAGATTCCGGGAATTTCCGATTCGCGCTGTTGAGACCCGGCCAGTATTCAGTGTCTGTCGCTGCGCCAGGATTTGAGAGTATTACTGTTTCTGGCGTGACGGTTTCCCTTGGGCAGGTCACGAATGTTCCTATTGCATTGACTGTGGGAAAGGCTTCAGAGACAGTGGAAGTGACCGCTAACTATCCCCTATTGGATACCGAGAACGGCAACATCACTGCCAACTACAGCGAAAAGGAAATTGCACTGCTGCCGTCGCCGGGTCAGGATCTGACCAACTACGCGCTTTCCGCGCCGGGAGTAGTCCTGAGTACGGGCGCTGGGTTCGGTAACTTTACCGCCAACGGCATGCCGGGAACCTCGAACCTCTACACGATCAATGGCGGCGACATGAATGATCCATTCAACAATCTGAACAACTCCGGCTCCAGCAATAACATGCTGGGCGCCAACGAAGTTCAGGAACTCACCGTGGTTACAAATGGTTACACCGGCGAGTACGGTCGCGCCGCAGGCGCCAACATGAATATCACCACCAAGGGCGGAGCTAATGAGTTCCACGGAAATGCGACTTGGTTGTGGAATGGCCGCTATCTGAATGCCAACGACTTCTTCAGCAACGCTAACGGAGCGCCACGCTCGTTTGCCAATAGCAACCAGTGGGCAGGTTCCGTCGGTGGGCCCATCAAGAAGGACAAATTGTTTTTCTTTTATGACAACGAAGGTCTGCGCTACGTGCTGCCGAATTCGGTCAAGGTTTTCGTCCCTTCACCACAGTTTCAGGCGGCAACAATCGCCAATCTTAGCGCTTCCACGGCACCAGGTGTTAGCGCCGAAGTGCCGTTTTACCAGAAAGCCTTCGCTCTATACAACGGCGCGAATGGGATTTCGCGTGCAACTCCGGTCACCGCCGCGTCTGATCCTGCGCTTGGATGCGGACTCCTTGCCGGAACTGCGACGGGACTCGGCGGTACGTTTGGTGTGGACACTCCGTGCGCTGTAACCTTTCAGGGCGGAAACAACAACCTAAACAAAGAACGCTTGATGTCCGTGCGAGTCGATTACACCGTGACCGACAATGACAAACTGTCATTCCGGTATTGGCAAGATCGCGGCTTGCAACCAACCTTTACTGATCCCATTAACCCGATTTTCAACACCCAGAGTAAACAGCCGCAGGATTCGGGCCAAATGACCTATACCAAAGTCATAAATCCCCGTTTGATTAACCAGCTGATTGCAGGCGCCTTTTACTACAGCGCAGTGTTCAATGCCCCCAACTTCCCGGCTGCGGTCGCGGCCTCTCCCTTCCAGGCTCCGATCTCCTTCTTTGACGGATCGCCGTTCAACAATATCGGCGGAACTTTATATTCTTATCCCCAAGGGCGAAGGGTTTCACAAGCCCAGCTCGTGGACGACATTTCCTGGACGAAGGGTAACCACGACCTGAAATTTGGAGTAAACCTGAGGGCCAACCGGCTTACCGACCTTACGCCATTCAGGAATACTACCGGGCGACTGGAAGTCTTTAACATGAAAAGATTCTTCAATGGAGTTGCCGATCGGTTGAACCAGCGCTTCGAGACGACCAATGAGGCGGGTTTTAGCTACTACAGCTTGGGTTTGTATGCCCAAGACGTGTGGCGCGCAACCTCAAAGCTGAAGTTGACTCTTTCGTTGCGCGCCGACAGGAATTCTAACGAGTCCTGCCCCCAGGGCTGCATCTCGCGTTTTGCTGGCAGCTTCCTAAACCTAAATCACGACCCCAACTCTCCTTATAACGCGGCGATCCAAACCGGCTTGCAACAAGGCTTCCCCAATCTGCAAGCCGTCGTGTGGGAGCCTCGGGTCGGTTTTGCTTACAGCTTGCGGCACGATACTGTCCTCCGGGGAGGATTCGGAGTTTTTTCCGACCTGTATCCGGGGCAGATCGTCGAACGGTTCGTAAGCAATCCTCCGTTCGTGTCCAGCTTCAATATCGACCGTCACAATATCGCTCCAGGGGTGGCCAATAGCGCATTCACGGCAGCCGCTGGCTCGAACCAAGCGCTGGTGCAAGGTTTCCAGTCCGGTGGAACGCTGGCCAGCCTCTCCGCCGCGGCAGCCGCTGCCGGAGGTACCTTTAGTCCTCCAACCATTGCGGCTGCCAACACCAACGTGGTGAACCCGAAGTATCTGCAGTGGAACTTCGAAGTTGAGCACTCGTTCGGAAGCAAAACGACGATGACGCTTAACTACGTGGGTAACCATGGCTATGACCTATTCATTGTGAATCCGGGGTACAACACGTTTTGCGGAAACGCCACTTGCTTGGGGGAGGGGTTCGGCACACTCCTCCCGGCCGTTGCGGCTGATACACGCTTCAATACGGTAACCCAGTTGACGAACCAGGGAATCTCCAACTACGACGGACTAACCGTTTCGCTGGTACGCCGCCTTACGAGGGGCTTGAGCGGGCAGTTGAACTACACTTGGAGCCATTCACTGGATGAGGTGTCCAATGGCGGCCTTCAGCCGTACTCAACCAACAATGCCACTAGCGACAGCCTCTTGTTCCAGATCGATCCGGCCAACTTGAGGCGGCTGAACTACAGCTCATCCGATTACGACTTTCGGCATAACATGAGCGCCAGCTACATTTGGGAATTGCCGCTTAAATCATCCAACGGCTTCCTGAACGCAGCAGTCGGGGGTTGGACTATCGCTCAGATTTTCCATGTCCGCAGCGGGCAGCCTTACAGCGTGGTTAACAGTGGGATAGCCGGCAGCGACCTCAGCAACGGCTCTTCCGCCGTCGTCCTGGGCAGTTTCCTGGGCGGCGCTCGACCGAGTTGTGGTAATCCAAACGACACCTGCCTGAATTCCAGCCAGTTCACTATCAATGGATTCGGCAACATCCCGCGCAACTCGTTCCGTGGCCCGATGTACTTCGACACAGATTTGTCGGTGTACAAAGCCTTCAAGATCAGGGAGCGTATGACGTTTACACTTGGGGCGAATGCCTACAACGTTCTAAATCACCCGAACTTCGCCAATCCAGACGGAGATCTTGCAGATGGTACGTTCGGCCAGATCACCGCTACGGTCTCGGCGGCAAGCAGTCCGTACGGAAACTTCCAGAGCGCGGCGGCTTCCGGACGAATCTTGCAACTGATGCTCAAGTTCCAATTCTGAGCTAGATTCACTCGCGAAGGCGGCCTCGAAAGAGGCCGCCTTCTTTTTTTTGTCTGCTCCACATTATTCAATAGCGGCAACGTGGCGGGTTTTCCGAAATTAGGTAGCGGAGATGGCACTTAGAATTAGGTCAGAAGACTTACCGCTGCTGGTTCTTGATCTGGGCGATCTCCTCGCGCACGTGATCGGCACGCGCCCCCTTCGGTTCTTCTGTCAAGAAAACTTGCAGCTCCTGCAGGGCATCCTGTAACCGGTTTTCGCGTTCAAGAGCGCGTGCGGCCATGTAGTGGACCACCGCGAAGTTCTGGTGCGGCACAGTGTGCACGTTATGCGCGGTGGCGATGGCGGCATCGAAATGGTTATTCAGAAGTTGAGCTTGCGCCAGCAGCATCATCGTTCCAGCACTGTTGGGTTCCGCCCGGGCAGCACTCTCCAGCAATGTTTCCGCGCGCGCCGAGTTGCCGTCCTGGAAGCACAGCTTGGCCAAATTGACCAATGCGGGCACCAGGTGGTCATTCAATTCAATGGATTTCTCCAGCGCCTCGCGCTCACGCGCGGGATCACTCAGGTGGCCGTACACCACTCCCAGGTTGTTATAGGCCGCGGCATACTGCGGATACAGGAAGACAGCACGGTTCAACTGTTGGAGAGCCTTCGTCCAGTTTTGGTCGGCCATCGTCTTAACAGCCTTGTCAAACTCCTTCCGCGCGCTATCGGGGACATTCAAGTCCATGACAGCCACGGAGGGAGAACCTGGCCCCATCTGGCTCGAATTGGCTTCCTTGCTGCGGCGAACTGTGATGAACAGATGTTGGCCGGCCTTGCGCCGGTCGACTTCGAACAGCCCGCTGTCCGCCTCTTCAATCCCTTCGCCCGTTACGACGACATGATAGCTGCCGACAGGGACCATGCTGAATTCTGCCCGGCCTTGCTCGTTCGTGAAATTTTCAGACACAGGCGTGCTGCTGGAGCCGCGCATCAAACGCACGCGCAGTTGTAGGCCGGCGGAGCGGTCATTTGTGTAGACAACATGTACGTGGACGTTTCCAAATTGAGTGGAATCCACGCCTCGTTGTCTGACAAGAGCGCTGGCAGTGGCAGCGACGACGGAAAACATTCCAAAGACAAGGAGACGGCGGTACAGCATATTTGCCTCTTGAGAAACGGCAAAGTACTCAATTTCGCAACAGACTGATCATCAATGGAGGGGCCGATGGCCGTGCCGCAGGCCGAGCCCGGAGCACCTGCTGCAGGCGGCCAGCTACTCTGAGCCAGAATTCTACTGCTTCATGATTTGCATAACCAGAGGGCAGTTTCGAATTTGAGGTAAGAGTTAAAGCCGGGACATAGGCCGCGGCGCCTAGCGCAAACGGCCGGGAGGATCGGCGGGGGAAGGCATGGCGGCTGATTTTCCGTTGCTCGGGGAATTAGCGGTGACGTGTACAGGTGCGGGCTGGGGGATGCCCGCGCCGGCGTTTAACTCAAGATGGTCTTTACCGCAGGCAGGGCAGTAGCCTTTGCCGGTATCTTCATCGCGCAGGCTGGCCAGCTCGTAGCAACCGCAAATGCAATCGCAGTATCCGGTTTCTGAAGCAGTCTTGATGGGGATTAGTGCCATTGCAGAGGATATTACGTTTTCTGCTGTAGCTCTGCAAGAGAGAGTAGCGCGTGGCGATTCGCCCACGCCTTGATCAGTCGGCGCCAGCGGGGACTCGCCGGGAATGCGAAGGCCTTTCAAAGACGTTCGAGAAATGCGATTAGAGGTTCTTCAAATGAGCAAGGCGGAACGGAGAGCCGAGGTGTTCCCGCAGCTCCAGCCAGTGCTGTTCGGGAATGGTCATAAATACGTCGACGACCGCCGGGTCAAACTGGCTCCCGGAGCAGCGCTTAATCTCTTCGCGAGCATGCGACATCGGCAAGGCTCTGCGGTAGGGACGGTCGCTGATCATGGCATCGAGCGAATCCGCGATGGTAAAGATGCGCGCGCCGAGAGGAATCTGTTCACCCTGCAGTCCCCGGGGGTAGCCTGAGCCGTCAAAAAACTCCTGGTGCGCAAGAACGATCTCCGCGGCAGCGCGCAGAAACGGGATGCGAATCAGCATGTTATAGCCGATTTCGCAGTGTTCGCGCATTTTTGTTTTTTCCGCGTCATCAAGTGGTCCCGGCTTTCGCAGGATGCTGTCCGGGACGGCCATCTTGCCGATGTCGTGGAGAAAAGCGGCGCGCGCCAGGATAGGCAGATACAGATCCGGCACGGGCATGGCTCTGGCGATGGATATGCAAAACGCGGTGACCCGCTGGCAATGTCCTTCCGTTTCGGCATCCTTCAAGTCCAGGGCGCTTCCAAGGGCTTCGAGTGTGTCGTCGTAGGACTGCTCGAGCTCAAAGTTCTTTGCGGTGAGCTCCGCGGTGCGTTGCTCTACGAGATGCTCCAGGTTGCGCTGATAGTTGCGGTTTTCGATGATCAGCCGGCGGTGCTGAAGCGCGCGTCCAACGCCCAAAAAGAGCTGGTCCTTTTCGAAAGGCTTGAGGATGTAGTCGTAAGCCCCGCGGCGAATGGCTTCCAGGGCGGTGGAAATGTCGTGGATTGCCGTGACCATGATCACCGGCACTTCGGGATCGTATTGCCGCATCCATTCCAGCAACCTGATCCCGTCCATCTCCGGCATGATCATGTCGCTCAAGACGAGGTCGGGGGTGGCTTTCTTGACCTGGTCCTGCGCGACGCGGCCGTTCTGCACGGCTGTGCAATGATAGCCCTTGGACTCGAGCATGGTCGAAACGACCTCTCGAATCGCTTCCTCATCGTCCACGACGAGTATGTTTTCCATCTCCACGGTGGTTTGCCCCCACTAGGCATTATATGTGACGGCACACACAATCGGTGGCGGCCTTGCCTAGTCAGAAAATAGCGTGTTAGCGTCATTAAAGGGTTCTTACTCAGAGCTTTCTCGCCGTCCACATCTAGCTTCGCGGCAGCACCAGCACCGCAGCGACGGCATTACCGGCCGGGAGGCGGGGCATGGTGTTGGCAAATCAAGGCCTGCTAGGGATCGCTTTCTTCGAAGCGACTGCCTGCATCATCTTGCTGGTTCTCTTTCTACTTTTCCGCCGCGATCACCACGTGGGCTATTTCGGTTTTTGGCTTGCGGGGTGGTGGTGCTTTACATTTTCCTCGTTGTGCGAACTGGCGCTGCTGCTTCGTCCGCTTCCAGGATTGAATCTGGCAAGCGTCTTTGCGCAAGCCGCCGCCTTGCTGCTCTTCCTGGTAGCCGTGGTGCACTGCGCGGCGGGCTCGGACCGGCGAATCTGGTCCCCGGTTCCGGTCATCGGCTTGATCCTGGCGGCCATCTACTATATTGAGCGCAGGGGCCCGCAACAGGTCACTTCTCTGCATTGGGTAACCGCCATTTTCGAGACGGTACTTTGCCTGCTTGCCGGCTGGATGATGTGGAGGTCGGAGTTGGCGCGCCACAGCCACGGAGCGCAGCTCCTTGCAGGGATCTTCCTGCTGAGCGGATTGCATGGGATCGACCGTCCGCTCTGGCTGGACAGCCCGCTCTTCCTGCTGCGGGTGGCGTTCGGCCATTTCCTGGGAGTGGCCTTGGGAATCGCCATGGTCGTGGTGGTCCTGGAAGGTGCGCGCACTCGAAGCGAAGAGCTGAACGACAAGATGCGCCGCTTGACGCTCTTGACAGCCGCGAGCACGCAGACGCTTTCCATTCAGGAAGTAATTGACCAGGTTCTGTCGCAACTCGTGGAAAGTCTTGGCGCCACACATGGCGTCGTCCGCCTGAAGCAGGGCGAAGGGAGTTCGGCGCAACTCGTGGCGCGGGCATCGGTAGGTTTTGACCAGTCCTACTTGACTCGCTATACCCAACTCTCCGCGATGGAGCCCTGGGCGCAGCGAGTGTTGAACGGGGAGTGTCAATTCCTGGAGTCCGATGAAGAGTGGGATCCCCAGGCGCGAAAGCGGGTCGACGAAGCAGGATTGAAAATGCTCGTCACTCTGCCACTCCCCGGCAAGCAAGGGCCGATGGGAGTAATCGCCGTCGGTTCGACGCACCGGGGACGGTTTCACCCGGACGAGCTATCGTATCTAGTCAACATCGCGAACTTGCTCGGCTTGACGCTTCAGAACGTGAGCCTGTTTGAACAAGTCACTGCCGTGCAGCGTCAGTGGGAATACACCTTCGATTCCGCGGGGCGTATTCTGCGCAGCAATCAGCGGCTCAGCCAACTCCTGGGGCGCGAGGGGAGCGCGCTTGTCGGCCGAAGCGTCATGGAACTTCTTCCCGTCCAGAACGCTGCCTACAAGAGTTGCCCTTATTGCGAGGGGGTGGGCGGGGAAGGCGACGAGCCCGATCCATGGCTGCCCGGATATTTCCTGGCCTCCAACTCCACGTTTACGGACCCAAGTGGCCTGCAACTCGGAACCGTCCACGTTTTGAAAGACATCACCGATCGCAAGCGCGCGGAGGAAAAATACCGTACGCTCATCTCCAGCGTTCAGGAAGGCGTATTTATCTCCACGCCGCAGGGGCGTTTCCTGGATTTCAACGATGCGCTTCTTCGAATGACCGGCTACGAGGACCGCGAGGAGTTGCTGGAGGTGGACATTCCCACCGCGTTTTATGCCAACAGTTCCGATCGCGAACGGCTCAAGAAACTCTTGCAACAGCACGGTACGGTTGCCGATTTCGAATTCGAAATGCGGCGCAAGGACGGCGAAATACGTACCATGTTGGAGTCTTCCATCGCGGTCCGGGATGCCGCGGGCAACGTGACCGCCTATCAGGGTTTTTTGCTCGACATTACCGAGCGGAAGCAAGCGGAACACGAAATCCGGCGCCGCAACCGGGAACTCCTGGTGTTGAATTCGATCGCCCAGACGCTGACCGAATCGCTGGACCTGAGCGATTCGCTGCATCGCACGCTGCGTCAAATGGCCGAACTTTTCAGCCTGGACGCCACCTCACTTTATCTGTTCGATCAGGATGGCACGCAGTTGCGGCGCATCGCAGCGGTCGGCCATCGTTCTGAATTGTCAAGGCACTTTCCGCCAGTCTCTGTGAACCCGGAGTTAATACAACACATCAAGTCTGTACACGCGACGTTTCTTTCCGCCCAGGGCTTGCCGCTGCCGCCGATTTTCCGGGAGGCACAGGCAAGAGAGGAGCTTGTTGCAGCGTACATTGTCGTTCTGTGGTCCAAAGACCGTGTCGTCGGCGGCCTGGTGGTCGGCAGCCGCGCGCCCCGCGAGTTTTCCGCGGCCGACGTGAACTTGCTTATCGCCGTCGGCAGCCAGATTTCCAGTGCCATCGAGCGTTCGATTCTCTATGAGGAGACGCGCCAAGCCTACGAGAACCTGCGCCGCACGCAGGAGCAGTTGCTCCACAGCGAGAAACTGGCGGCAGTCGGCCAGTTGATCTCCGGGGTCGCGCACGAGTTGAACAACCCGCTTACCGCCATCCTCGGTTATAGCCAATTGTTGACCTCCAGCGGACAGTTGGGACAGCAGGGCATCGAGTATGCCGATAAACTTTACAAGCAGGCACAGCGCACGCACCGCATCGTGCAAAATCTGCTCAGCTTCGCCCGCCAGCACAAGCCCGAGCGTGCTCCTGTGCAGGTCAACCAGGCCCTCGAGGAGACGCTGGCGCTGCGTGATTATGACTTGCGCATGCACAACATTCGCGTCCACTTGGACCTGGCGGAGAATTTACCCGTCACCTCCGCTGATCCACACCAGCTGCAACAGGTCTTTCTGAACATGGTGAACAACGCCGTCGATGCCATCCTGGAACATTCCACCGAAGGCGATATTTGGGTGCGCACCGCGCTCAATGGCGACCGCCTCTGCATTGAGTTCACCGACAGCGGACCCGGGGTGAAAGACGCTTCCCGGGTGTTCGATCCCTTTTACACGACGAAACCAGTCGGCAAAGGTACGGGTCTTGGCCTGAGCATTTGCTATGGAATCATCACGGAACATGGGGGAACCGTCCGCGTAAGGAATATCCCGACGCGTGGCGCGTCTTTTACCATCGAGTTGCCTCGTCAACCCGTAGCCTCTCCCGCACTCTCTATCCCGGAGCAACGAGCCATCTCAGGAAGGGAAGGACGAATCCTCCTGGTGGATCACGATGATTCCGTGCTGGAAGCTGTCGGGACTATTTTGCGTGACCGCGACCATCACGTACAGACGGCAAGAGATATTCGTGAAGCCAGCGCCCTGCTTGAAAAAGAGGACTTCGATCTGATCGTCGCGGATCTGAAGGTTTCCGATGGTGCGAACGGGCACGGCTTGGGCGAATGGCTGGCCCAGCACAAGCCCGTGCTCAGCCGCAGATTGATCTGGATGTGTGCCGTCGCGCCGTCAGAAGATGCAGGCGAGAACCTTGCCGGCAATGGCCGTCAGATTCTTCAAAAACCGTTCAAGGCGAACGATCTCCTGGCGGCGGTGGATGAATTGCTGCTAAACAACGTCCAGACCGCGGCGATTCATCGATGAGGCCAGCTCTGCCGCAGCCGCGGCGCGCTCCCCGAGTTCTTTCATCGCCGTTTCCATTCGAACGCTTAGTCCGCTGACTAGCTCACTCAAGCCGTCCAGTTGCGGCACCGGGGCAAAGCCCGCCAACAGCTTCCATCGAATCATCTGGTATCGCCAGCCAAACCTTGCCGTGAGACGAACTCTCTCGAACTCGTGTACCGCAGCCACTTCCGGAGATAGCGCGGCGATCACTCTCGCCATCCGCAACAGACACTGGAAATCCCCGCGCAACGCGTCCAGATAGGCGAGCGCGACACTCCGGCGCTCCCGGCGGACTCGCCGCTGCACTCCGCTGGAAGTTCTCTTGGAGAGGTAATCGTAATCCGCCGGCGCCAATGCCTGGCGGATCTGCGGAAAGTAAGTTACGTGGCGCTGGTCGCGCTCTTCCAGCGAACGCGGATCGGTCTCAAGTTTCCTCCGCTCCCGGGGTTCCCACAGTGCCCAGCCGAGCGCAAGGAGCAGGATGGCGACGAAACCGAAGAATAGAATCACGGTGAGACTCACTGCCTGGTAACCTCCTGTTTCCAGATTTTGTCCAACTGATCATTTAGCAATCGCAATTGCAGGTTGATTTGCGGTGTAACCGATTGATAAATCCCAAGTGGGAGGAGATGTTCTTGTGCAGCAGTCTCGGTTTGTGATTTTCGAAGGGCCCAAGTCCAAAGGATCAGGCTTGCCAAAAACGCCAGCATCTGGAGATGAATCCAGAGTGCGGCATAGCCATTAAGGTAGTGCTCCAGAATCGTATTATCCAAAACCCAGAAACACGAATAGAGGCAAAAACCCAACGCAAGCAAACGATCCGCAGGGTTCGCTTGCACTTCGTAATAGTGGGTAAAAAGGAAGAGCACAACTATCACGGCTGCAATCGCCAGTTCGAGGCCTCGGTCGGCGCTTACCAGTGCAAGTTTCCACTGATGCCTCGCTGCCAGGCCGGAATACAACAGCACAAGGGCCGCACACGCAAGCAGAATGCGCCGGGCAAGCGCCCAGATTCCTAGGTAGCGGCCGAGGAGATGCCTGCACACCTCCGCAACGGCGAGTGCCCGCGCACAGACCACCACAGCCTGCGTTCCCCAGCCCACGCGCCATAAGGCCACTGAAGAAAAGCCCCATCGACGATAGGTGGCGTACAAAAGGGCAGCTTGCGTCAAGTTCATTACAATGTAGAAGGTGAAAGCCGGATAAACGCGGTAATTTCTGCGGACTTCCAGCACGACGAGGAGAAAGATTCCAACTCCTGTGTTTGCGGCCCACAATAACTGCCGGAATTGTGTGGGATCTGCTATCACGGGCGCATCCTAGCATTTTTTACCTGGTTGGTAAATAGCCCGGATGCGCCGCCGCGATAGCCGGAAGTACTGAAGAAAACAGCCCAGTTACTTCCGTACGAGGTGTTTGAGCAATCTCATCCACTCACGAGATTTTGCCCCGTTTTAGGTGGAAAAGGAGGAAACGGGTTCCCGTCGGCAAATAGCGTTACCGCCGACTTGGGTGGAAAAGGAGGGAACGGGTTCCCATCAGCCACGAGTGTACTGGCGTCCGTGGAAAGTAGTTTTGGCGAGAATGGCGGGCTGGGCCAGCCGTCGGCATACAGCGTACGATTGACGGTGCCGGGTTTACCGGCTGAGAGGTTGACGAAGCGCACAACAGGCAGTACCATCAAACCGGAGAAATCAGAAGCTGTCACAGCTAGTGCTGTTTGTTTCATGGGGGAACCCTCCTGAAGGCCATCATGAGGAGGGGCAGTCCTGGCGGGGTTCTGTGCTTGAAAATGTTCCGTATGCGGAACAGGTGGCGGCATGAGCACGCTTACACAGCTTCAGCAAAACCGCAGAGTCGTTCAGGACTTCACACTGACAACTCTGGCGGGCATTCCCGGGCTATTTGCCCGGCTGACCTACCTGGCTTCCTTGCGCGATCTCTCTAGTGGCCGGTATGAACACGCCGGCCTGGCTGCCCTTTATCCGGACGCAGCTATCCAGCAGGCTTTGCAGCTTTGCCATGAACAGATTTTCGAACGGATACTGGAAGAACCGCTCTCCAGTCAGCAGGAGGATTTGCGGGCTTGCCTCGCCGGAATGGAAGGTGGGTTGTTTGTCGCCGTTTCTCACTGGCGCCGCATTGAAGCCTACCGCGTCCTTCTGCCGGAAGCGGCGCCGGATTATCTCAACGAACTTTTCTGCTCGAATCTCCGCGCGCTTCTTGAGATTCTCGACGCGGAACGTTCTCCGGCCCGTTCAAGCGTGTAACCACGCCCGTCACGCGTCCCACAATCTCCGCCTCTTCCGGCACGCGCCACGTCTCCGGCAAACAATGCGACAGCGGATGCGGCTGCATCACCAGCCGCGAGCCTTCCTGGTGGAACCACCCGCAACGGTATCCATCGCGCACTTCCACGAAGTACATCGGCCGGTCATGCTCGCTCGTCCAATCGCCGTCATCGATCTTGTGTATGGACGCATCCACCAGCACGATGCTCCCAGGACGCAGCAACGGCATCATCCGCCGGTCGGACATGCCAATATATCCATAGATGTGGTGACTATGGCCGTTGGTGAGCACACCCTCAAAGTGGCCCCACTTTTCCACCATCCGCGACAGGAATTCCGTTCGCCGCGGATCGAACGCCGGGTCAAATTTAATCGGTATCCGCAGCGATGTCGGCGCCGCCATCAGATGCGTCTTCGGCACCGCGAACGACTTTCCATCATGAAAGCACTCCTCGATGGGGACGTCATACCAGCGAAAGAGTTCCAGCGGGTTCAACCGGTAGATGGCCGCTAGCGTATACAATTTGTGCAGACCCGGCACAACTCCCCGGTTTTCAATGTCGGCCAGCCGGCTGATGTGGAGGATGAAGTCGGGACGCCCTCGGCGCGACGCCAATTCGTAGCTGGCGCGCTCCACATCTCGATAGGTGAGTCCGAGTCGCTCGCGTGCTTGCCGCAGACGAAGTCCGGGAAGCATCAATCCCCCGGAAGCTGAATGGATCCCCACAAGCAGAATATAACAGAATTACCACACTGTTAAGTTTTCGGAACAAAGAGTGTGCGCGGCCCGCAAGCCTGCTGAAAAGTCCCGTCACTTTGCCCTCTCCATTGAAACGATCCGGCGCGCCACGGCACAATTCTTCAGGGCGCCCCTGACGGAAGGAGCAACACTGGCATGGCAAACGACCCACCGAACACCATCAAAGTTCTCGCCGTTGACGGCGGCGGCATTCGCGGCATTATCCCCGCGGTAATCCTCGCCGAACTACAGAAGCGCCTGACCAGGGAACTGTGGCAGACCTTCGACCTGATCGCCGGAACATCCACTGGCGGCATTATTGCGCTGGGACTCGGCACCGCCTGCAACAACGGCCGGCCCTATTCACCGGATCAGCTCCTGAATCTCTACCTCCAGAACGGTTCGGCGATCTTCAAGAAGAGCTGGTTGACGTCCCTTCGACAGCTTCTCTTTCCGAAATATTCCCCCGACGGATTGCAGGCCACCCTGACCAGATTTTTCCAGGCCACGGAATTCTGCACCGCGCTCACTCCTCTTCTCATCTCCAGTTACAATCTCCAGACACAGCTCCCCTTTTTCTTTAAGAGCCACCTGATCGCCGCCCGCCCGAATTACAACTGGAAAGTCACCGACATCGCCAGAGCCACCTCTGCCGCCCCCACCTTTTTCCCGCCCTTTCACCTCACACGGGGCATGGACGACTACGCCCTTGTCGATGGCGGAGTGTTCGTCAACAACCCTTCCATGGCCGCCTACGTCGAGGCCCGGCTGCTCTATCCGAGCGCCCAGCGCGTCGTCGTTGTCTCCGTCGGCACGGGAGACCGCCAGGACGCCATTACCTATGCCCAAGCGAAAAAATGGGGACTCCTGGGATGGGCGAAGCAGATCGTTCCGGTTCTGATGGACAGCGTTTCCGAAGCTGTGGACTTTGAATTGACCACCCTGCCCGAATGCACCTACTATCGCTTGCAAGTTTCCGATTTGCCCCTCGCCGCCGGACCGATGGATAACGTCGCGCCCGATAATCTCGCCGCGCTCCAGACCCTCGCCAGAAACTATGTCTCTTCGCAACCTGATCTGCTGGATAAAATCTGCTCCGAACTGAAATCCGGTCGCGGAAGTAACATGCCCGGCATCGGCCGCAAACCAACTTGACGTCGCCCAACACCCTTCGCTTCTTGGGCAAGCGCTCGCGGTCTTCCTCAGCCTGTGGTAGCCTGAACACGCCCACCCACAGTTTCCGGCCCAAATCCCTAACCGTCGTATTTTATAAGTTGTTTATTTTCTTACGTCTAGTGGCTGCGTCTCTCCCGGCAGCCCGCTTGCACTCAATAACCGGGAATGTAAACCGGCCACGCGCCATAAACCGAATGCGAGTATCCGCCATCTAAGATGAAAGGGGGCTGGAGCGATGTCAGGCATAAGATTCTTCCGAAGGCTCGCCAGATTTCTTCTGCGCCTCACCGCCATGCTGCTGACCATCGCGGCCTGCGCTTATCTTGGCGGTCTCCTCTGGACTTTAGACCTGCCGGCCCCTCGATATCCCGCTCTTCCCGCTCCTAAGATTCAAGGCAATCGGCTGGTTCTGCCCTTCTCGCCTGGCGTGGCCTCCGCGAAAGTCGCCACTTTCCACGATCAGCTCGAAGCCTTCCTCCATTTTGAATACCTGCGCGGCCGCGAAGCCCGGGGCGGCGGTGACACCTCGCGTATCTTGCTCACTGCCGCCGATACCGCCGCCGGCCCGTCCTACCAAATCTTCATCGTCTGCGACAACGACCTGCTCACCGCCGTCCCG
>WNFJ01368757.1_pt2 | contig 18585 bp, 15 predicted proteins | sample 5400461 | NCBI WGS metagenome assembly WNFJ01 (sample SAMN13153349, study PRJNA577476) | soil metagenome | isolation source: 115 cm saprolite on Douglas fir-dominated hillslope | place: USA:California | collected 2013-09-17
AACCTCGCGTCGGGTCTGCTCATTATTCTGCATCTCGGCCTGGACTTTCTCCCAACCATGAATGATAGTTGTGTGGTCACGACCGCCAAGCGCGTTACCGATCTGCAACAGCGAGGCGCTTGTCTCCTCACGCATCACATACATCGCAACCTGGCGTGGCCAGGCAATTTCGCGATCACGCTGTTTCCCTCGTAGGCGTTCCGGATCGACATTGTAGTAACGGCAGACCCCTTCAACGATCTCTTCGATCGTCAAAATAAAGACTTGCTTGCTTGTTGTATACAGGTGCTCGAGCGCCCTGGCAGCCACGCTGACTGAAAGTGGCTGGTCGTGCAGTGTGGCGTAGGCGATGACGCGGTTAAGCGAACCTTCAAGCTCTCGCACGCTGCTACATTCGGGGCGCGCAATATACTCGATGACCGACGCCGGAATAGCGAACCGCATCAATTCGGCTTTCGAGCGCAATATCGCCAGGCGATGCTCGTACTCTGGCGGCTGAACATCTGCCAGCAGCCCCCACTCGAAGCGCGAACGCAGGCGGTCTTGCAGGCTGTGAATGGCTTTGGGCGGCCGGTCGCTGGTAACAACGATCTGCTTGTTGGCATTGTGGAGCGTATTGAACGTGTGGAAAAACTCCTCTTCTGTGGCTTCTTTCCCGGCAATAAACTGGATATCATCGACGAGCAGAATATCAATCTGGCGGTACTTTGTGCGAAACTCGGCCGTTTTTTGTGAGCGAATCGCGTTGATGATCTCGTTCGTGAATTTTTCTGAGGTCACATACAACACGTTCAGTCCGGCCGCTTCACCCTTGTGGCCAACTGCGTGCAGCAGGTGCGTCTTGCCAAGACCAACGCCTCCATAGAAGAAAAGCGGGTTGTAGATATGCCCTGGATTTTCTGCCACTGCCAGCGAGGCCGCGTGAGCCAGTTGATTGGATTTGCCGACGATAAAGGCGTCGAAAGTATAGCGCGGCACTAACAGCCCTTCCCCGTTCCGCGGCATCGATCCAACTCTAGATCCCTTTTGTTGCAGTTCTGGCCTTTCAACATATTCCTGAAAATTCTCCGCGTCCAGGTCAAGATTGTCGGCGCTACGATGCACTGTTGGACGGGTTGTGGTTGGCGCGGTAGAGTTCATCACAACGGGTGAAATCACTGTTTCTTCGAACCCGCTGATGATCGAACTATATTTATCCTGCTTCAACTTGATGGGACGATTTTTGGGCAGGCGATATGGCCTTTTCCCTGTCGGAGTTTGCATTGGTCGCATCTCACCGTCTTGAGGAGATGGTACCTCTTTTGCCACTATGAATTGTACCTCTACCGGCCCTCCAGTGATTTCCGAGAGGATCGAGCGGGTTATATCGGCGAAGCGTCCCTCCAGGTGTGCCTTGGCAAATGTTGTGGGCACGTGCACTACAAAAATGCCGCCCTGGAAAGAATGTGCGTATGTACCCTGAAACCAGGTCGTAAAAACCGCTGGCTGAACTCTAGCTTGCAATCGCTCTAATGTCGTTTGCCAGATCTGTTTCGCATTCACGCGCACTACCTCTTCGGAATTATTCTGTATCAGCTAGCAAATTTTATATGGTTTATATGTTGTAGTATAGCGGTCACCAGGACAGAAAAAAGCTCTTGCATACAAATATTTTTTGTGGCAGAAGGTAATGGTAGCATTAAAACTAACTGCTGTAAAGCCTTATTTTAGTCCTATTCGCATCCCAATTATTGAAAATTTTCTCATGTACTGCCTGATCGCACGTCTTATAAAGGATTGCACGGAGAACTATCATCTAAGGGTCGCATGTAAAAAAGTATTGCAGGCAAGCGATCTTTATAAAGACAACACCATCAAGTTTTTCATTCCCTCCGTCTTCTCGTATCAAACCCAGGAGAAAGTGCTCGGTGCCGACGTAATTATGGTGGAAGCGCCGCGCCTCTCCCTGGGAGAGGTGCAACACCCTGCGTGCCTGTTCTGTGAACTTGTCGAAGCGATCACTCTTTACTAGGTCCGAAGGAGTGGTATGTTTTCCTTGAAGTGTTTTGCGGACCCACTCGAGCGGGGGGCTCGTAGTGGTGCCAGGCTCTTCTCCAGTGCCAGTAGACACACGCTGTCGTTGAAGGTAATCCTCAAGATCAGACCGGTTGCCGGCAATGGCAAGGAAACAAGTTTTTTAGCGCCAGATTTGGGAGATGAGAGTATCCTTTAGCCTCAGTCTAGTGTATACTCTTAAATATGGCTGAACACATTTGATGCTTCCAATTACACATCATCGTCACACGAGATTTCAGAAAGGAAGAGTGAACAAGCATGACCCAATCTAATCCGAATCCCAATCAAGAGCCAGAATACCGAGAGGAGATACATGTGCAGGGTACCGATCTGGCCGGCAGAGTGAAGGAACTGATTCACGAGGGCAACGTGCGCCGCATCATCATCCGGCAAGGGGATCACACCATCGTTGAAATGCCACTGACGGTTGGAGTCATCGGTACATTGATTGCCCCCTGGCTTGCTGCTGCCGGAGCCATTGGAGCTCTTATTGCCCAATGCACCATCGAGGTTGTGCGCTCTGATCGACCCTGAGCAATTCTACCGCCACTAGCATACGAGGTAAATTGAAAAATTGCGATCGTATTCCTCACAATCCCCGCGTAACTTATCGAGAATGAGCCAGAAGAGATGAACTTCTGGCTCATTAAAAGCCCTCTTTTATTACCAATGTGAGAACTTTCTCATTATTTTTCTGTCTCAATTACTGTATACTAGGCCAAAGGTAATGCAGAGAAATGCACAATCTCACAATCTCTCTGACTCTACCATTTCCGTTGCCCTGAAATGGGCGTGCGTTGGGTTGTTAAGGAGTTCTTTATGTTTTTGTCTCAATCTTTATCATTCGTAGCGCGTTGGCGATTTGCAGGGTTATTTGTGTCAACATGCCTGCTGTTGTCCAGTTTTTTCCTGCTCTCCTGTTCAGGATTGAACTTCAGTGGTGGCAGAGGAAGCACGACATCAACGCCGAAACCTACACCGTCACTAGTAGCTCTGACAAACCTGCATTGGTGTAATAAACCATTCATCGTTTTCCGTGATCTCCATGCTCCGGTGACAGTGACTTCTACCGCAGGTACTGCAACTGCCACCGTGATTGCTTCGACGACTGCCACAACGGGAGGTACGCCGAACGCTACATCTACCGCCAGTCCCACTCCTTCGACGTCGGGACCGCCAACCACCATCACCGATTGGTCTCAGGTCGAGCCTAACCTCGGTTTTCCTGTCTTTTTACCAAAAACACTGCCGGCGAAAACGTGCCTGGTGAGCGCTTCGGGGACCGTACACGATCCCACCTTTGGTGGCAACATTATTATTGGGTACCTGCTTCCCGATGGCAGCCCGTTGAGCTTTTCAGAGGCGCCACTGCGTTCAAACAGTCGTGATTTCCAGTGCACATCCTCCCCCAGGGATGCAGCACCACAAAATCCTGTAACTCCAGGCGTAAAGCCCAGCCCCACACAGACACCGATCCTGATCTGTACGGGCGCTAAAGACAATACAAATGTCGTTTTTTCGTTACGAGGGAATGAAGCTTCCTTAAAGCAATTTTTTGATGCATTGCAGCCCGGTATCAATTGGGTACCCACTGCATAGGAGGGATTCGACTCTTTTTGCATACTTCTGATATAATGGCAACAGTCTTTTCGTTAGTACGTCCACGCAACGTGACGTACCTTGACGGGGAAGTGTAGCTAGATGAGAAATTCCTAGGCGAACGTGTGTATTGCTACGCGATTGTCACATGGTTCGACAACCAAGAACCAGTGACGAAGGTATCACACATGTTCACTCTTTTCGTCTGATGAGTCATCCTGGGTAGTGGCTACGACCGGATGGAAAACTTGCCTGAGGACTTGGGGTAAGACGGGGAAAGCCAAAGCCAACTTCGCACCTGGGGATGAGCCAGGAACAACCAATCGCGTATGCTGAATCACATTCACACACAAGAAAGGTAGCAGGAACTATTATGATGGGTAGTACATGCCCCTACTGTGGAGCCGAGACTCGGCCTGGGGACAATTTTTGCTTGAATTGTGGCAATCGCCTGCTTCCAGCAACTCCCTCTTCTCAACAGCAGGCCCAGCCTAACGTGGGCGAATCCACACTTCCGGCCCAGGACGGTTGGGCGTCGTCAAAGCAAGATCAGGATTCTCCCCCGGTGACCTCTGAGACGAACTGGTCCGATTCCGCTGCTCCTACTGTGGCAAGCAGTAGCGCGGAACCACCAACTTCTTTAGGATCGCCCGCTTCCCAGAGCGTTGGGCAGGCGACATCCACAGCCTCGGCAACTATCGAACGCCCCGCGAGGTTTATCTTGCATGCTGATAATGGCGATGTTCTCCAGGAATATGTGCTCGAAAAACCTGAAATTTCTATTGGTCGCGCACCAAACAGCGATATTTTGCTCTCCAAAGACAAACTTACTTCGCGCCGCCATGCCACGGTAAACTATGAAAATGGAAAATATATCCTGCATGACGAGCGGAGCGCCAATGGTACTTTTGTCAACGGGCAGCAACTTGAAGAGATGGCATCTCATGAACTTCAGGATGGTGACCATATAGGAATCGGAGAGCACGAGTTGGTTTTTCGTGGCTTTGGTTCTCCCTCTTCTACAGAGTCTGACAATGTCTCAGACATGCCGACCTTGGCCGTTCAGTACAACCCCGACCAGGAGATGACCTATCGTACACAGGAGGATGATAATATGACGTCTGGTGCTGGCGACGACTTTAGCACAAAATCCATGGGAAATGGTACTTCCGAGGCTGTACAGCCTGCCGTCGCTGAGGCTCCAGCGCCTTATGCGCCACCTTCAGAAGAGGCGTCGACTCCGTCTCTTGCGCCTGCTTATGTATCCGGGTCACCTGCTTTTGAATCCGGCACGGCGAGCTCCGCTGTTTCTAATGCGTCGCCTGCATCCAGTCCATCGTCAGCAGCGCATGATGTGGGTGTGTCGTTTAACAGTCTCATCAGTATCCCTCAGCCTACACTTCCGGATATCGCTCCGTTGATGGCTGCCCTCTCAACACTTGATGGACAGGTCATGTCGTTACAGGAGCAGTTGAATGCGACACAGGAAGCTGTACGCAACCACGAGGCCGAAGTAGCTCAGGCAACCAACCAGCTTCGTTCGGGAGTGCGCCGCGTCTCTGATCGTATGGATAACACCATCGCTGACGTGGCTCGTAGCCGCGAAGCTCTCTCCTGGGCTGAGTTGATCCAACTTATGGAAGACGTTCAAAATAACCCACGTGACATTGAGTACGTGACGAAACTTGCGCGTAAGGCGCGTGAACTGAATAAAGTCTTCCAACTCCATCAGAATGTTCTCAACACTCTGGCTGAATGCAATAGTCTTTTGCGCAGTCTGATTGGGGAGGACAGGCAATAGCTAACCTGGCGAGCTGTAACGCGCATACACGAGAGGTGGACAGCGTGCCTACAAGGGATACTGCTACTATGTCGGCTTGAATGACATATCCGCGGCGGTAACCCTTGTGGATGCTTTGTCCACTTCTTTCATGAGACTTCAAACGAGATAGGTTCATGCGAGAACAAACATACGACGCCATAGTAATCGGCGCTGGACTGGGCGGCTTATTAAGCGCTGCGCAGTTGTTACAACGGGGTAAACGGGTAGTAGTTTTGGAGCGATTGCCGCATTGTGGTGGGCGTTTCACCGCCAAAACCTATCAAGGGGTACAGGTCAGTACAGGTGCAGTACATATGGTGCCCTTTGGCAGTAGCGGAGTATTGGCCGGAATGCTGCGCCGCCTGCGCATCCCGCATCACTTTTTTGATGCCGATGTCTTTGCCTCCTTTTACGTCCATGGTAAACAATACCGCTCGCGAGGGTTATTGGGTACATTCAGATTCCTCGGACTGCGCCAGTCCTTCTTGTTCACCCGCATAGGATACCTGATGTTCTTTCGCCGTCTTCCGCAGGCCGAGCGTAACCTCCCCTTTGATGCCTGGCTGGCACGTTACATTGACGTCAAGCGTAACAGGGAGTTGACCGCCTTCTTCGAACGTATCACGCGGTTTGCCCTCAGCCTTGAACTGAGCCAGGTAACCGTCGCGGAAGCCATCCAAACCACCAAAAATATGCTGCGTTACGGCGCTCCAGGTATTGTTGAGGGCGGTTGTGCCGCGTTGACGACCGAATTAGAGAGGCGCCTCCTCGAGCAAGGAACGGAACTGCGTTTACGCAACGAAGTCATGGAGATTCTCAGTGCAGATGGCCACGTCTCCGGCGTGCGCACCCGCGACAAGGCGAACGGGGAGGAGACGATGATCAATGCACCGCTGGTGGTCAGTGATATTGGTCCGCGTGCAACCAATGCTTTATTAAACAACCGGCAGTTAACACAGGCCCAGGTTCTCAAACATCACGAGGAGACATCCCTTGTTGATATGTTAGGAACCATCCCCAATGGCACGCGCAGCGAAAAGGATGTGCCTCTCGCTGTGGCCCAGGGACTCAAGGTACACATCCTCAGTGACGTCTCATTGATACCCCATAAAGGTATTATGTATTGCCTGGATACCAGGCGTATCGCCGGTATGGTGCAGCCTACGAACTGTGACCCGCGGCTTGCGCCCCCTGGAAAGCACCTTTTGATCAGCCACCAGGTAATGCAGAGCGAAAACATCGAAGAGGAAAAAGCGCTGGCTTTAGCCGATTTGCGAATGATGTTTGGCGAAACTTTTGAGAAACATAGTCGTGTTCTCACTATGAGCGCCTATCGAGGCGAATGGCCCGTCAATCGGGTAACGCAGGGAGATGATGTGACCCCAATTACAGCAGTACAGGGGCTCTATCTGGTTGGAGATGCGGTAAAACCAACGGGTTACCTTATGGTGGAAGGCGTGGCACAGAGCGTCAATCAGTTTCTAGACCTGCTCGATGCTATTGAACAGGGAGAGAGCGAGGGTCCTCTCGGTGCGCCGCAAATCCGCCGGCGGAAAACCTCCCGGCATCAAATACGTCATGTAACTCCCCCGCCTCCCCGCTACAAGGCCATTCGTTGGTTGTGGGAAGCTCCGGGAAACTCTCATAGCAATTAAAAAATCAAGCATACATATATCTCAAACCTTCTAATATGATGTGCACGAGCACAGTCCTTTTGGGGGATGGGGAGTCATTCACCAGCAGGTTCTTGGTACTGAATCGTCTATTTCGTAGGGGCGACGGATAAATAGGACACATAGACTAAGGAAAAACAACTAGCATGAATATTGAAAACAGCAATATCCCCCGTTATCTTATTAGAGGTGGCACTCCACTGCATGGAGAAGTACAAATCAGCGGGGCCAAAAATGCCGTCACAAAATTGTTGATAGCCTCCCTGCTAACTAATCACCCCTGCACGCTCCGTAATGTTCCATTGATAGGTGACTTAGAGCTAACCATGACCCTCTGCCGCACTCTGGGATCCGATCTAACATTATTTGACCATACCCTTTCTATCTCCACGCCTTCAATCAAAAATACGTTCGTTGAAACAAAAGTCGGCGGCTTGAATCGCATGGCGATTCTCACTGTGGGGCCGCTGCTCCATCGCTGTGGAGAGGCCGACATACCCATGCCCGGAGGGGACCGCATCGGCTTGCGACCCCTGGACTTTCATATCAATGGCCTGCGTCAGATGGGTGCGGAAATCGTTGAACAACACGGTCGCTATCGTTTCAGTGCGCCCAGGGGCCTCCAGGGCGCTACCATCGTACTGCCTTTCCCGAGCGTGATGGCGACCGAGAACTTTCTCATCAGCGCCTCACTGGCAAAAGGTGTCACCGTCATCCAGAATGCGGCCCTCGAGCCAGAAATCATGGATCTGATCATGTTCCTGCAAAAAATGGGCGCCATCATCGAAATCAAGGTCGACCGGCGTATCGTCATCGAGGGCGTAGAGCGCTTGCACGCTGCCAGCCACAAGCTCTTGAGTGATCGCAACGAAGCAGTTTCTCTGGCAATCGCGGCTTATCTCACAAAGGGTGATGTCTACTTGCGTGGCGCCCAACAGGGGATGCTGCTGACCTTCCTCAATACGCTCTTAAAGATGCAGCTGCGCTTTGAAATAGACGACGAAGGCATTCGTTTTCTTGGCGATGGTCCACCTCCCTCGGCAATTGCCTTGGAGACCGATGTCCATCCAGGATTTATGACCGATTGGCAGCAGCCATTTACAGTCCTTTTGACGCAAGCGAATGGCATGTCGGTTGTTCACGAGACAATCTACGAGGATCGTTTCGGCTACACGCAAGCCCTGCAAGAGATGGGTGCCCCTATTGGACTGTACACGAAGTGTCTCGGAGAGATTCAATGCCGTTTTCGCGAACAGCAGTACGTCCATAGCTGTGTTGTCCATGGACCTACACAGCTCAAGGCGACACAACTGGATATCCCTGATATTCGCGCCGGTTGTTCCTATATTTTGGCGGCTCTCTGTGCCGATGGCCTGTCAGAGGTGTACGGCATCGAACACATCGAGCGGGGCTACGAAAACCTGGATGTGAAACTTCGCGATCTGGGTGCTCAGATGGAGCGTGTTCAGGAAGAGAATTTAGTAGTATAAACTGCATTGACTCCAGCAGGGCGGCCCTTGCGGTCGCCCTCTGGAGGCTGCTCCCTTACGCCCAGTTTGATCGTACCTCGCGCAACTGCTCAGATGTCAAAATACGGAACAGAATCAACAGATTCTCCAGATCGTACTCCAGCCCGATGGCGTGCAACTCCTGCCGGATACGCCCAAGGGCACTGATCTGAGCCGTCGTGATCAGCCCATAACTTACTAGCGAGGCCGCCAATAACTGATCAGGTGTGAGCAGCTTAAACATCAGCAGAATCTCCCCCAACTGGTAATTCATATCTACCCCGCGCAGCATACGTTGGATATTCTGCGCGACATCCAAACGGTTCTGTGGCACCAGGTGTCCTTCCAGCAGAACACTCCCCAGCGAGCGCGTGGCGCGCCCAGAGTGTACCTGCACCTGTGGTTGCGGCGGCAGCGAGGACATCGGTGGCAGGCTCTGTACAATATCTAGCAGAAGCGCATTATCAGGCACTCCTGACTGCGACTCCGAAAATACCATATCATCTTCAACCTCGAATACATGTGTCTGCGCTTGCGCCTGTTCTACTGACCTGGTCTCATACCTCTCAAAGCCCCGTTCGTCTTTTATTGATCTCTGCTTTTCCCTGCTCTTTTCCTCGATCAATGGTTCAGGTGATAGCTCTCGCACAGTCAATTGGGTATTAGATCTTTCGTCGCTCCTATTTTGACTGGCAGCCGCCTCCTGTTGTGGCGTCGATAGTGGAACTGCCGGCGGATTCACCATTGTCTGCTGTACGTTCTGCGCTTGTGCAGGTGAAACAGGTGTTGCTATTGACATCAGTGGTGGAGAAACGGATGGCCGGGCGTGATTGTGGGGGATAGATTCGTCGTTACGCCGCCCGCCAGCGTAGAAAGACATGTCGCCCTGTCCTCCTGGGCCGGGGATACGGTCGATTGGCATATCCTGTATTGGTGATGCTCGCAGGTTCATTGTGCTGATAGGTGGTGAATCGGCTGGGTGTATACGTCGCTGCAGCATAGTATCTTCCTGGAAGCGACTTACTTGCTCAGGGCCTGATTCCTGTGCCGGTGATTGCTGCTCCTGCACCATGGCTCGATTCATCTGGGTATGCAGCCTCTTCCATGGTTTGCGCTGCCAGCCCTTGCGCTTGCCTGTTCACGGGAACATCGGCCGCCGGTGCTGAATATACTGCATTAGTCGTTATACCGGCGTTTTGTGAGCCGCGCGTTGACCAGCCGGTTTCCTGGAATGGCTGTTGCTCCCTGTTTGGGCCAATTGGCATGTCTGTTGTATTATTGTCGCGTATGGTGCTCCATGAACGCTGGTTTGGATAGATGACGGCGCGTATTTTATCTGTATGGCCTGGTAGCATAGTACGTGAAAGCTCGGCCGGGGCAGAAGGTGATACCGGTTGTGACGCAGCTGGTTTTGCCGGTTGTGATGTCGATGTAGGAGGTGTACCAGGTGTTCCGGCAGAAGATAAGCCATTGGAGGCCTGATTGGGGTTTGCTGGCGATACCGATGGTATTGGTGCAGTGCTCTGTCCAACAAGGGAAGACGATGGATTGGCATTTGCTGGCAACCGTGACACGACGCTGGTGTTGGAAATGGCGATGCGAGAACGTATGGTGTTAACCATATTCACGATGCCCAGCATCCCATCCACTTCCGTGTCGGCCACGACAGCATTTGAACGCTCGTCGAGATCGTCACTTGATGGACCATAGCCGGCGAGATTGGTGCAGTGGAATGTTAATACCTGCACGCCACGACCTCGTCGTTGCGTATCCAGGGCGACCCAGAATTCACGACGTGCAGCAGCAGCTTGTGCCAGGTTTACTAGCACCAACCGTACAGGATAGCGTGCGATTGCGTCGAAAACCTCTACCGCCGTGCGGGCGGCGTGACATTCATAGCCTGCAAGCTGCAGCTCACTGGTAAGCAATGCAACAAATTGCTGGTCCCGTTCAAAAAGAAGAATGTGAGGTCCGCCTGTCGTAATATTCATACCCGCACTCCCTCCTGTCGCTGTATGCGTCCTTGCTCTGACAGAATTCGCAGGGGTCGCTGGCGACTGGAACGCCGCTGGCCTGGCATCATTCACTATGTACCTGGCTTGCCCTGCTGTATAGTCCACCATCTCATTTCTCCACTCATAGAGTTGCCACACCGTCTACACTGTGCATATCATCTATGGCCTCTTCTTCTACGGCTTCTACCGCGCTAGTATAGCATAGATTGCTGCTTCTCTGATAGAGAACGGTACCATTGACATATCTTGAGGATAAAGGTAATAAATAAAAACAACCTAAGTGAATTTTAGGCATGCCCTACCTGTGGGTTAATGCATCAACAATGAATTGAAGGAGTAAATGCGCTGTATGAGTCAAGTCAGCTCTTATACTAACTCGCGCCGCGTCGTCGCCATCATGACCGATTTTGGGCTCGGTGAAAGTGACGTAGGCGTCATGAAGGCTGTCATCGTAGGGATCACCCCCGACGTTCATATCATTGACATAACACATGACGTTCCCCCCCAAAATGTGCCATCAGGTGCATGGATTTTGTCGTATGGCTATCGCTATTACCCAAAAGGCACCGTGTTTGTGTGCGTAGTCGATCCTGGTGTCGGCAGCACACGCAGTGCCATCGCTGTTCACGCGGGCGACTGGTACTTTGTTGGTCCAGATAATGGGCTATTCAGCTATATATATGCTGAACAGGATGTTCACGCGGCCGTCGTTCTCACAAATCCTGCCTATCACCTGCCACAGGTCAGCTCGACGTTTCATGGCCGCGATATCTTTGCCCCGGTTGGCGCTCACCTGGCGCGTGGCGTGCCATTGCACGAACTTGGCACACCTGCGGACCCGGCAACCCTACAACGCGTAGATGTTGGACCTCCGCAAAGGCAGGGCTCGCATATCGACGCGCATATTCTGCACATCGATACATTTGGCAATCTCATTAGCAGTATACCGCTCTCTATCGTACCCGACCTGTTCACCAGTCCACATGTACAGCTTGTTTTTCACCCCACGGGTGCGGTGGTCGATAAACGCAGGCGTTTCTTTGCCGAAGGTTCGGGAGACAGTCAGCCCTTCATTTTCGGCGATAGTTCAGGCTATGTTGGTGTAGCCGTACAAAATGGCAGCGCAGCTCGCGTGCTTGGCGTAGGCTCCGGTACCCCTGTTACTTTCGTCATAACAGAATCATAGGTAGTTTAGCACTGATAATAGAAGGTGCCGGCTCACAATCGGTTTCCTCTATACATGGTACGTCTATTAAACTTGCATTGCCCTTGATGGGCTTCCCTTTTAGAGGTTTTTAAATATGCAATCGTTCACGAAATCTTCACACGACATAACATTTGAGCCGCCTTTTACCCTTGACAGGGGCTTATCTGTACGGTATGCTACCATTACCAGCACTGTTTTAAGCTTGGCTAGCATACAATAGAGTAGTTTGTAGGGATGCTGAAGTTATCCTGAGGGATAGTATTGTCGCTTGTTTCTTACCTGGGTTTGAAACGGGTCGAAATTGAAAGGACAGTTTTATACATTGCAGGAGCATTTAAGAAGATGCATTTAACAACAGCATAAAGAGACACCTTCTGCAACGTAGTATTGGGCTGGTTCTTTCCCCGTATTTGTTGGGTTAAGATACCAGCCTTTTTGGACTCATTTGGTCATTGTGTTCTTGAGGACTCGTATCGTTTTGAAGCTTTACGCTTCAATAATTCGTCATTAAGAGATAACCCGATCATATAGTGCGTTTTTACGGCTGACAGCTATCAAAAATGGTGAAGCTTGCTTCATTAGGAAGCTGGCAGCATTGAACAGAGAGAGGGTACCTATGGACCTGGTGAAGCGGTTAGAGGAATATCGCGACCGTGAACGAGGACTTATGTGGGAAGGAACGTTTGCCCAGTACTTTGAGATTGCTTCCAAAAAGACCGAAGTGGGCCGGCTTTCCCATGAGCGCATTTATCATATGATCATAGATGCTGGGGTTGAAACCACCCGCACCGGTGAACCGCGTTATAAATTTTTCGGCCAGGAAATTTTTGGCATTGAGAAGCCGCTGCAACAAATTGTCGATTACTTCCACTCCGCCGCACAGCGCCTGGAAGTGCGGAAACGCGTGTTACTCCTTATGGGGCCTGTCGGAGGAGGTAAATCAACCATTGTCTACTTGATCAAACGCGGCCTGGAGGCGTATAGTCGCATCGACGAAGGCGCGATCTACGCTATCAAAGACTGCCCGATGCATGAGGAGCCTCTGCATCTTATTCCTAATGATCTCCGAGAAGATGTGGAGAGAGAGTTTGGACTTTATGTTGAAGGCGACCTCTGCCCGCACTGCCGGTATATGATCGATAATCAGTACCGCGGGCGCATTGAAGATGTTCCTGTTAAACGCATTGCCTTCAGTGAGAAGTACCGCGTCGGTGTTGGCACCTTCACACCATCAGATCCGAAGAGTCAGGATATCAGCGAACTGGTGGGTGGCATTGACCTGTCAACTATCGGTGAAGTTGGCGTCGAAAGTGATCCGCGTGCCTATCGCTTCGACGGCGAACTGAATATCGCCAATCGTGGCATCATGGAATTTGTGGAAATGCTCAAAACCGATGAGAAGTTCCTCTACGTCTTGTTGACACTGAGTCAGGAACAGAACATCAAAACCGGGCGTTTCAGCATGATCTATGCCGATGAGGTCGTCGTCAGCCACACCAATGAGCACGAGTATCAAGCCTTCGTGGGCAACAAGAAATCGGAAGCCTTGCAAGACCGTATCATCCTGGTAAAGGTTCCATATAATCTGCGCGTCTCCGATGAGATTAAAATCTATGAGAAACTGCTCAAGCAGAGCGCACTACAGAACGTTCATATCGCACCTTATACTCTACGGATTGCCAGTGTTTTTGCCGTCCTGACGCGCCTTGAACCTTCAAAGAAGGCTGGCATGAGTCCTATGAAGAAACTTCGCCTTTATGACGGCGAAGACATCGAGGACTTTAAGCAAAAAGATATCAAAGAGTTACAGGAAGAAGCTGTGCGTGAAGGTATGGATGGTATCTCGCCTCGCTATGTCATCAACCGTCTTTCCAACGCTCTCATCAAGCAGAACGTCACCTGTATCAATCCTATTGATGCTCTGCGTGCTCTGCGCGACGGGCTTGACCAGCACACCAGCATCACACGCGAAGAGCGTGAACGCTACCTGAACTTCATCAATGAAGCGCGTAAAGAGTACGACGAGATGGCGAGGAAAGAGGTGCAGCGTGCTTTCGTCTACTCTTACGAGGAGTCAGCGCGTACCTTATTGAACAATTACCTCGACAATGTCGAAGCCTATTGCAATAAGACAAAACTTCGTGATCCTATTACCGATGAAGAGATGGAGCCTGACGAGCAGTTGATGCGCTCCATTGAGGAGCAGATAGGCATCACTGACAATGCCAAGCGTTCCTTCCGCGAGGAAATTCTCATTCGCATCTCTTCCCTGGCTCGTAAAGGCATGACCTTCGATTATACCAGCCACGAGCGTTTGAAAGAGGCCATTGAAAAGAAACTCTTTGCCGACCTGCGCGATGTCGTGAAGATCACTACTTCGACGCGAACGCCCGACAAAGATCAACTGCGTAAGATCAATGAAGTGGTCAACCGCCTCATGTCTGAACATGGCTATTGCCATGTATGCGCGAATGAAATCCTTCGCTACACCGGTAGCTTGCTCAATCGTTAGTACTGAATGATGTAGGGGCGCATTTACTGCGTCCACCCGCGTATACACCTGTGGGTAGTGGGGTGGGCATGTGAAATGTGCCCCTCACTCGTGATACATGAAGGAGCGTGCTCCATGTCTGTCTCTCAACATGACTGGTCTTTGCACCGCAAAGGGCAGGTCGACCAGGAACGTCACAAAGAGAAGATCCGCGAGGCGATCAAGAAAAATTTAGGTGAAATCGTCAGTGAAGAGAGCATTATCCTGTCGGATGGCACCAAGCGGGTACGTGTTCCCATTCGCTCCCTCGATGAATACCGTTTCCGCTTCGACCCCGGCAAGCAAGAACATGCTGGAGAGGGGGACGGTAAGAGTAAAGTTGGCGATGTTGTAGCCCAGGAACCCAGGTCTGGGAGGGGCAAGAAAGGCGACGCAGGCAAAGAGGCCGGTCAGGACTACTACGAGGCAGAAATCTCCATGGAGGAACTGGCCGCCATGATCTTTGAAGATCTAGGGCTTCCTAACCTTGAACAAAAACGTCAACAGGAACTGCAGACCGAGTCTGTGCGCTTTACCGATGTACGCAAGAAAGGGCCGATGACCAACCTGGACAAAAAGCGCACCATCCTGGAAAATATGAAGCGCAACGCCGCCAAGGGTGATGCCAAATTCCAGGATATTAAATCGGAAGACCTCCGCTTCAAGGTCTGGGAACCAACCATCAAATACCAATCCAACGCGGTGGTCATAGCAATGATGGATGTTTCCGGAAGTATGGGCGAGTTTGAGAAATACATTGCACGTAGTTTCTACTTCTGGATGGTCCGCTTCCTGCGCACAAAATACAACAACGTCCAGATCGTCTTCGTCAGCCACCATACCGAGGCCAAAGAAGTCACCGAAGAGGAGTTTTTCCATAAGGGAGAGAGCGGCGGCACGCAGGTCTCGTCAGCCTATGAGTTGGCTTTAGAGATCATCAAACAACGCTACAACCCGGATGACTGGAACATTTATCCCTTCCACTTCTCTGACGGCGATAATCTGCCGTGGGATAATGACCGCTGCGTTCAGCTGGTCACTAAACTGATGGAACTCTGCAATATCTTTGGTTATGGCGAAATTCGCGAAGGGCATTATCGCTCACCCAGTACGCTCATGGGAGCTTACAACAAGATCTCCGACAAAAAGTTCATCGCTGTGACTATCTCTGATAAGAAGGAAGTATATCCCGCTCTGCGGAAGTTCTTCGCCCAACGTGATCCTCTCGCCATCGGCTGATTGTGAGGGTCGGTAGAACCGAGTACCGCAGGACGATGGGCTCTCAGTAAATGAAATGTGGGGAGCCTCCCCACATTGAAATTTTATATCGCAAAATCAGAGAGAATTGCGATGAATTAGTGAGCGGTGAAACTGAAAACTCTTGATCTCTACCCTGGAAGGAGCCTGTTGTATGGCAGATAGTGAGATCGAACGACTGCGAGATGCAATAGATTGTGCCTGGGATGAGGCTCTCAAGTTTGGACTTGATCCTTTTCCTACACACTTTGAACTGGTGCCTGCGACCATCATGTACGAGTTTGCCTCTTATGGTTTGCCTGGTCGCTTCACCCACTGGACGCACGGTAAAGCTTATTACCGGCAAAAAATGCAGTATGACTTCGGGTTGAGCAAAATCTATGAGCTGGTGGTCAACACCAATCCTAGCTACGCCTTCCTGATGGATATGAATAATCTCCTCCAAAATACCTTTGTGGCCGCACATGTTTTCGGCCATACCGACTTTTTCAAGAATAATGCGTACTTCCAGAGCACTTCCCGCCGCATGATCGACAAAGTTAGTATTCACGCCGAGCGCGTTGCCAAGTACGAGTTCGATCATGGCAAGGCGGAGGTCGAGCGTTTTCTGGATGCGGCGCTCTCCATTCAGGAGCACATTGACTACAATTTGCTGCTGCATGGAGATGAATCCCTTAAGAAGGAAGAACAGAAATCCACACGGCCGACAACCGAATATGATGACCTCTGGAGCCTTGATCGAAAGGCGAAAGAGGCCGAGGAGGACCGTAACCGGAGGCCCGGCAGACCGCCAAAGTTTCCTGAAAAGCCAGAGAAAGATATCCTGCTCTTCTTGATGCGTTACGCTCCCCATCTGCAGCCCTGGCAGCGTGATATCATCGAGATCGTACGCACCGAGATGCTCTACTTTATTCCCCAGGCGCAGACCAAGGTCATGAATGAGGGCTGGGCCTGCCTCACAGGAGAAAGCCTCGTTCTCACAGAGCGTGGACTTCTCCGCTATGATACGTTGCATGAACTCCTGGCTCAGGGAGAAGGAGTGACAGTAGGTAGCAGCAATGGAGCACGAGACAGCATTACTGACCGCCACGTTCGTCGCAATGCCCCCACTATCCGCCTGCGTACGCGCCGGGGTCTTGTCCTGGAAGGAGCCGAAGAACATAAACTAAATACAGGCCCGGATCAATGGGTCGCGCTGAAAGACGTACAAGTTGGTCAGAGCATTCCTTTGAGCGTTGGCGACAATCTCTGGCCTGAACAACTTGTACCAATCGCATCTCCTGTAAGCATCGTCGCTCCTACCGTAGTAGACGTGGCGCAAGCCGCAGCAGCGGGGGTTCATACCGTCTACCGTTCCATGAGTGGCAAGACCACTTTTGCCGCCGACCGCATCGCTTCAGCTATCCAGAGCACTGGCTCCCAGTTTGGTAATAAAGGCAAACCTTTGTACGGTCAGCGCCTGCCGCTCGTAACACCTACCCATGTCACCGCGTCGTTCGCTGAATTTCTTGGCTATCTCATTGGCGATGGCAATATTCACGTCTCAAAGAATGCCGTCGGTTACACAACTGGTGATCGCGAGTTAGCTGATCGCTATGCTCAACTCGTCCTGGAACTTTTTGCAATTGAGGCTGTCCCGACATGGGACGACAGAACGCTCAACGGAAAAGGCGGCCGTTGGCGTGTCGTCTTCTATTCAGCAAATGTTCTTGATCTTCTGCAATCGCTCGGCATCGATCTACGGGCAAAGGCGCGCCAGAAACGTATTCCACCTGTCATCTTGCGTTCACCCAAAGCAGTCGTGAGCGCTTTCTTGCGAGCGTACTTCGATTGCGATGGCTGTGCTTCAACCAAAGAAGGCGTAATATTATCTACCTTCAGTCAAGACCTTGCTCAGACATTGCAGGTATTGCTCCTGAACTATGGTATACTCACGCGCCGTTATGGTCCTAACGTGAGAATTAAGAGTATGTCAGCCCGCGTTTTCGCCGCTGAAATCAACTTTGGCCTTGCTCGTAAGCGTGAAAACCTGGACCAGTACCTCTCAAGCCATCGGTGGTTTCTAAAAGAAGACCCTACAGATGAAGTAGTGAGTATCGAGCATGGCCTAGCCGATGTATATGATATAACGGTAGAAAACTCGCATCGCTACGTCGCTAATGGTATGGTGCACCACAACAGCCTGTGGCACTCACGCATTATGCGCCAGCTGGGCGAACGTGGCGTCATCACCGATTCCGAAATCATTGAGTTCGCACAATTACACTCTGGCGTCCTCTCACCCTCACGCACCTCGCTCAATCCATATTACATAGGTTTCAAGATGTTCGAGGATATCGAGCGGCGCTGGGATAATCCAACTACAGAGGAGCAGGAGAGATTTGGACGTAAGCCAGGCATGGGGCATCAGAAGCTATTCGAAGTGCGCGAATTGGACAACGACGTTTCATTCCTGCGTAACTACCTGACTGAAGACCTGGTCAAGGATCTCGATCTCTACCTCTTCAAGAAGGATGGCGATGAATGGGTTATCTCAGAGAAGAACTGGGGGAAGGTACGCGATGGAATCGTTGCCAGTTTGACCAACTTCGGCTATCCCTACCTGGCCGTTGACAACGGAGATTATCGCGGCAACCGGGAGCTTTACATCAAGCATATGTTCGAGGGCCAGGAACTCGACCTGAATTATGCTGAGAAGACGCTCCAGCATGTCTATACCCTGTGGGGCCGCCCGGTCCACCTTGAGACGGTCTACGAGGGCAAACGCATCTTGCTCACATATGATGGCGAGCGCAATACGAAGAGTACTCTGGAGAAGTAATACTAGTGAGACGATTAACTATAGGACCCCTCCCGCGGGAGGGGTCCTATAGTTAATCGTCTCACAAACTGTTACCAGTAGCGTTCCTCGGTCCATGG
>WNFJ01117025.1_pt11 | contig 18569 bp, 23 predicted proteins | sample 5400461 | NCBI WGS metagenome assembly WNFJ01 (sample SAMN13153349, study PRJNA577476) | soil metagenome | isolation source: 115 cm saprolite on Douglas fir-dominated hillslope | place: USA:California | collected 2013-09-17
TCGCCAAAGCCGCGCGTGAGACCGGGACCCGCGCCGACGCCTCCCCGCCAGTCGGTGCCGAGCAAATGAATCCCGAATAGCGCTTCGACCGGCGTCTGTCGAAGCGCCCAAAGCGCATCGGAGTTGGTGACCACCGTGGAGGCGAACACCTCGGGTCCAACGAGGAGCTTTCGATCGAAGGCGCGAACGCCCAACGCCGCCGAGCCCACGACTTCTTGCCCACGTGGATAGCTTGCGAAGGGGCTGGCTACGTCGTGGTAAAGGAAACCGCCGCCCACCGCATACGCGACAGGTCCCAAGTCACCCGCAAACTCCAGGCGCGGCAGAAGGCGCACTGTGCCGTCGCTGAGATAGGCCGCGCGGTCGCCGGTCTGCAAGAACACCTGGCAGCCGATCGCAATCGTGAAAGGTCCGCCGTATTCGCCGAAAAGGCGAAGATCGGCGGCGAGGCGCAGGTCGCCAATGCTCGCATGCGAAGACGAGGCCGAGTAGGTGACCCCACCGAGGGTCACGTCTTGACCGTCTTGCCACGCGGAAATGGGAAGGTCGACCGCCAGACGAAGCCGATCGCCGGCTACGAGGCTGACGCCCGCGTGCACGATGAGCTGATCGCGCAGAATCGCGACCGTCGACCCGTCCGCATTGTAGAAGACGAGCGGACGATAGGCGTAGTCGGTCACCAGGCCGAAGGCCGGGCGCGCCGGACCACGCAAGTCCAACGAGTCGGCGGCGAACCAGTCGCTTCCTCGTTCAGCAGGGTTGAACCGACCGATGGCGAAGCCGCTCGCTGTCGTCTGGGCTCGACTGTCCAGGGCAACTAGCTGCAGCGCGACTAGGGCGGCGACGACTTGGGCTACCGCGGCTCTCTTGTCGTGCACGAAACTTATTTTACTATCACGCTTGAGCTACGCGGGTCCACGCCCAGGTTTGTGGCGTGGGTCGGCCCCAGGTTTGTGGCGTGGGTCGGCCCCAGGTTTGTGGCGTGGGTCCCGAACCCGCGCCCGGGTTTGTGGCGTGGGTCGGCCCCAGGTTTGTGGCGTGGGTCCCGAACCCACGCCCAGGTTTCCAAAAGGGGGGGCCCCGTGGTGGGCGCTTTCCGCACTTGCGCGTACGCCGAGAAACGCGCATCTTTGCCGAGTCGACGTCGCTTACGCGGTCGCCCGATCGCGCGCATCCTGCTCGCATCGGGAGGAAAGTCCGAGCTCCATAGAGCACGATGCCGGGTAACGCCCGGTGGCGGAAACGCCGAGGAGAGTGCCACAGAAAACAAACCGCCGCCGCGCGCCTAGGCGCCTCGGCGGCAAGGGTGAAACGGCGGGGTAAGAGCCCACCGCGCCCACGGCAACGCGGGCGGCACGGCAAACCCCATCGGGAGCAAGGCCGCATAGGCAGGCATCCCGGAGGCGCTGGAAACGGCGTCGCCGGGTTCAAGGGTAGCTCGCCCGAGCCTGCGGGTAGGCCGCTTGAGGCGACGGGCAACCGCCGCCCTTAGAGGAATGATCGCTACCGCGCTTTGGGGCGACCCGGGCGCGAGACAGAACTCGGCTTATAGAGCCACGTCGACCCGGACGCCTGAGCCTCTCGCTCAGGCGTTCGGCTTTTTGTCACCCGTTTTACGCATCTGGAGAGACGCTCTCTGCGCCGAGCGCCTTCTGGATCCTCTGCACGGCTTGCTCGGGCGCTTCGTCCGCGAGCTCCACCACGATGTGCTGGATGGCTTCGTCTCTTACGTCAATTGCGATGGTCTTTTGCGGGTCTTGAACATCGAAGAAGATGCGACCCCCGTCGACGTAACACGTCCCCGCGGCAATCTTGCCGGGGACGTAGGTGCCTATGCCTCGCCACGACTCGATGATCACGTCGTCGAAGTGCGCCTCTTGAGGCTGTGCGCGAACGCCGGTGACGTGTCCCAGAGGAACGGTAAGAGCGCTGCGCATCGCGCGCAGCTTGTCCCATCCGTGGATGTGAACGATAAGATCTTCGCGGGTGAGCTCGATCGAGACCATGGGCGTACCCCCTTTTGTCCGGGAGCAAAATGGTGCCCCTGGGGCGCGCATAGCGCAAGACGGAGGCGCCTGACCATCACGCCAGAGCGACTCTTATCGGGCTCTGCCGTCACACGATCACCGGCCACCGAAGGCCGTGGCCAGCGTGGCGCTCAGGCGGCGGCGCTCACGTGCTCTCCCGCTTGCGTCTCCAGGTGGCGCTTTAGCTTTTGCTTTGCGCGCGCTTCGAGTTGGCGCGCTCTCTCTCGCGACACCCCCAGCCGGCGACCAATCTCGGCTAGCGACAGTTCATCCGCCCCGTCTGCCATCATGCGAACTTCAACGATGAATCGCTCGCGAGGATCCAGCTTCTCGACGGCTTGGCGGACGCACGCGTGGACCCTGTGCGTTCGCTCGTGGCCTAGGTATTCTTCCTCCTGCGACGGCCCACCGCCGGCGAGGGTGTCGACCAGGGTGGCCGATCCGTCCTCAAAAACCTTAGCGTCGAGGGATACGTCTCGAGCCTCCAGGCGGTGCGCGAGAATCGTGATCTTGTCGGCCGTCGTCCCAAAGCGCTCGGCGAGCCGCTCGGTCGCTTCGACCGAGTCGCTCGTGGCGGCGAGGATCTTGGCCTTCTCGCGCCGCAGCCGGAAGAACACTTTGGACCGAAGCGGACCCGCCCCGACCCCCACGATGCTCCAAGCGCGAATGACATGGTCGAGCACGTATGCACGGATCCAGTGCGCCGCATACGTCACAAATCGCGTTCCGCGCATGGGGTCGAACTTTCTCACGGCGATCATCAGGCCGACATTGCCCTCCGAGATGAGGTCGGCAACACGGGTTCCGTAGCGCCGGTAGCTCAGCGCTATCGCCACGACGTGGCGCAAATTCGCCTCGATGAGGGCACGCGCAGCCAGTTGGTCGTTGCCATCGCGGACGCGGCATGCAAGGTCGTGCTCGTCTTCACGCGACAGCGGCTGAATCGCGTGGACGCGAGCGATGTAGTGCGAGAGGCTCGGGCTACTCTCAGCAGGCAGGCGGCCGGCCAAAGGGCCTCGATGAGTCGTTTGTGCGGAGCGGACAGTCATGAGGATTTTCGCGTCGCCTGCATGCGACGCTCCATCCTGTTCCGATGCACGGACCGTGCAACACGATGCGCGGCGGACAAGCCCGTAACGGCAGGGCCCGTTATGCGGGGCGGCGGGGCGGCGGGGCGGCGGGGCGCGACGGGGCCGCGACGCGAGGTACGGCGGGAGCTCAGGCTGAGGCAGCCGCAAGAACCCTTGGAATTCGGGTTGTTGAACTTGAAGCCCGCGCCGTGCAGACCCTCGACGTAGTCGATCTCGACGCCGTCCAGGTACTGATGGCTCATCGGGTCGACGTAGAGCTTGACGCCCTGCGACTCGTATTCCTCATCCATCTCGCCCATTTTGTCTTCAAAGTACAAGTCATAGCTGAAGCCGGCGCACCCGCCTCCGACGACCCGAAGGCGAAGACCTTGGCCCTGTAGGCTTTCGGCATCAGCTATCTCTCGGACCTTTGTGGCGGCTTTTTCGGTGATCGTGATCATCGCAGTCGACCTCGCACTTGGTAGCAGTATATGGGCTCTTGGCAACGACCGCCAGTCGCTCGCGTAGGGCGTGCAAGCGCAAGGGTCCACGGCCGCCGGAACGGAGCCGCCGATTTTGTGCGAGAGTGCGCCGCATGAATCCTCTGCTGAAGCTATTCGTGAAAGGGCACGTCTCGCTCTACAAGGGCTCCGGGGGCCGCCTCGGCACCACGTTGGGAGGGCGCAAACTCATCCTGCTCACGACAGTGGGAAAAAAGTCTGGCAAGGAGCGCACCGTACCGGTCGTGCCCTTCTTCGACGGTGGCGACATGTTCGTCATGGCGTCGATGGGCGGCGCCCCGACCGATCCAGCGTGGTACACGAATCTTCGCGCCCATCCGGAGGTGCAAGTTCAGCTCGGGCCCGAGAGATGGCGCGCCAAGGCCGCGCCGGTCGAGGGGGACGAGCGCAATCGTCTTTGGGCTCGGATCACGGCGGAGATGCCCAACTTCGGCGAGTATCAGAAGAAGACCTCACGCGAGATCCCTGTCGTTCGGCTAGTTCGGCAAGCGTAGCGATCACATCTTGGAGAGAAGACCTCGGCGGCTCTGGGGCGCCTCTCGCAGACCGTGACGCGCGGTGATATGGATCGCGCTCCCTTTTATGGCGAGGTGATCCGATGGCGAACGCGACGATTCCCGACAAGTTCCTCCCGGTCCTTACGGAAAAAAAGGCGTTTGCCCAGCTCGCGACGCTCATGCCCGACGGGTCGCCCCAGGTGACACCGGTTTGGTTCCAGTACAAGGACGGAAAGTTCATCGTGAACACCGCGCGTGGCCGAGTGAAGGACCGCAACATGTCGCACGACCCGCGGGTCGCCCTTGACATTGTGGACCCTGACAATCCGTACTTGCATCTTTCTGTGCGCGGCAAAGTCGTGCGAAAGACCGAGCAAGGCGCCGACGACAATATCGACGCACTCGCCAAGAAGTACTTGGACAAGGACAAGTATCCGATGCGACGGCCGGGCGAGGTGCGCGTCATCTACGAGATCGAGCCGATGTCCGTCTCGTCGATGGGCTAAGGCGATGCTGCGAGCGATCGAGCGAGCCGCGCTCGGCGCACCGCTCTCGGACGAAGACACGCGGGCGATCGTCGCCAGCGCCGACTCGCTCGGCGGAGTCATCGGCGAGGCGGCGCGCGCATCGCGTGATCGCGCCTTCGGACGCGTCGTCACGTACTCGCCGAAGGTGTTTCTGCCGCTCACCAATCTGTGCAGAAACCGCTGCGACTATTGTTCGTTTCGCCGCTCACCAGGCGATGCCGGCGAGTGGACGATGACGCCGTCCGAGGTCACTGAGCAAATCGACCGGGCGCGCGATCTCGGCTGCGCGGAGGCCCTCTTCTGTCTGGGCGACAAGCCAGAAAAGGCCTTCTCCTCGTACCGTCGAACGCTTGCGTCGCTGGGCCATTCGAACACCGTCGACTACCTCGATTGGGGCGCGCGAGCGGCGCTCGCGCGTGGGCTTCTCCCTCATACGAACGCGGGGCTGCTCACCGAAAGCGAGATGCTCCGGCTAAGAGAAGTGAACGTCAGTCTGGGCTTGATGCTCGAGTCCTCGAGCGCGCGCCTATGCGAGCCTGGAATGCCGCATCATCGGGCGCCGGACAAGAGGCCCGACCGCAGACTCGCGATGATCGAAGGAGCGGGGTGGCTGCACATTCCGTTCACCACAGGCATTCTCATGGGGATCGGCGAGACGCGCACAGAGCGCATTGAGAGCTTGCTCGCGATTCGCGCTCTCCACCGGGCACATCGCCACATCCAAGAAGTGATCGTGCAGCCCTTCCGCGCGGTATCGGGCGTGCCGATGCAGCGCGCGCCCGAGCCGGACGACGCCGAGGTCATGCTGACGATCGCCATGGCCCGCTTGATTCTCGACGACGACGTGTCGCTGCAGGCGCCGCCCAATCTGAATCCGGACGCGACCGGCAAGTTGCTGGCTGCGGGTCTCAACGACTTCGGCGGCATTTCGCCCGTCACGCCGGACTACATCAACCCGCGGCATCCGTGGCCGCATATCGATGCGCTGGCCGAAGGGTGCGCGCGCGCGGGCTTTGCGCTGCGCCCGCGTGCGTCGATTTACGATCGCTTCGTCGATCGCGACGAGTTCTTGGACGCGAGCCTGCGCCCGCCCACACGAGCCGTGCAAGCACGACTCGCCGCGGCCACCGCTGCGCAATCACGGCTTGCCATCGCGAGTGGGGCGCGATGACGCTCGCCGATCACATCGTTGCCGCCGCCGATGCCGACGTGAGGCGGGTGCTCGAACGGTCGCTCGAAGGGCGCGACCTGACCGTCGGCGACGCGGTGACTCTTTGCGCGGTCCGCGGCCCCTCGCTCCATGCGCTCGTCGCAGTTGCCGACATGCTCCGCCGGGCCCAGGTGGGGGATTCCGTGGGGTACGTCGTCAATCGCAATATCAATTTCACAAACGTCTGCGTGAAAGCTTGTCGGTTCTGCGCGTTCTCGCGCACGCGGCGGAGCGAGGAAGGGTACTTCTTACCGATCGAAGAGGTCGTCCGCCGCGCCGTCCAGGCCAAGGCGTTCGGCGCGACCGAGGTGTGCATTCAGGCCGGTCTCGCGCCCGGCGTCGACGCGCGCTTCTACATCGACCTCGTGCGCGCGCTCAAGACCGCCGCGCCCGACCTGCACGTGCATGCCTTCTCGCCTGAAGAGGTGAAGTACGCCGCGAGCGAGAGTGGCTGGTCCGTCGACCGCCTGCTGCGCGAGTTGAAGGATGCGGGTCTCGGTTCTCTCCCCGGGACGTCGGCCGAGGTCCTCGACGATCGCGTGCGCGCACGCATCGCGCCGGGTCGGATCACGACGGCCGAGTGGATTCACGTCGTCACCTCGGCCCATGCGATCGGCCTTCCGACGACGTCGACCCTGATGTACGGGCACATCGAGTCCGACATCGAGCGGATGCGGCACCTGGACCTCTTGCGATCGATTCAACGTCACTCTGCCGGGTTCACCGAGTTCGTCCCGCTGTCGTTCGTGCATGAAGAGGCGCCGATGACGCTACGGCACCAGCTGCCGGACCTTCGGCCCGGGCCGACGGGCAACGACGTGATTCGCCTTTACGCGATTGCGCGCCTGATGCTCGGCACGTCGATCCGCAACCTGCAGGTCTCTTGGGTGAAGGATGGCCTGCGCCAGGGGCAATGGCTGCTCGCCTGCGGCGCGAACGACTTCGGGGGGACACTCATCAACGAGAGCATCTCGACGGCCGCAGGGGCGAGCCATGGCCAGCTTCAGGCCCCGGCCACTCTGAGGCGCATCATCCGCGATGCGGGTCGGATCCCCGTCGAGCGGAGCACCCGCTACGAAGTGCTCCGTACGTTCCCGGCCGTTCTGGCGCCCGACGAGGCCGACGACGCGGGCGCGCTCGATCGCGTCGACGACCCCGAGGCGGTGTTCGGCAGCTACGACCGGCTCGTGCGCGATCCACGCTTCAAGTTTCAGCTCCCGGTCGCCGCCCAGTGAAGGCCAAGTGGTCAGCGGGACCGTCGACGTCAAACGCGATGCGATCGCTATCGAGAATCGCGAGACGAAGATGGGCGGCACGGGCGGCCGCGCAATGCTCCGCAAAGCTGTCCTCACTCCCGAAGCACGTTTCGATCGCGGTGGGTGGGGCCACGGCGAGTGCGTTGGTGTGTCGCCCCAGGTGATCGCGCGCTAGCACGATGTCGTGATCGACAAGAGCGCCGGTGAGCGCCTCGACGTCCCGCGCTTCGAGGAGCGGCAGATCGGCCATCATAACGACGGCGGCGCTCGCCCCGCGCGTCGCGACGAAGTGCAGCGCGCGGTCGACGACGGCGGCCAGCGCTCGCGGCCGCCGCGGGCTCGTGCTCGGCTCGTCGCCCTGGTCCCGCAGAACACTTGCGCCAGCCCGCAGCGCGAGCTCGGCGACGTCGTCGCCGTTGGTCGCGATGAGGACGCCCTCGACCGGAGAGGCCCGCAAGACGCCCAGCACGTGCTCGAGCAGCCCCCGCGCGAAGCGCACGCGGTCTTCGCCGACTAGGACCGTGCTAAGGCGCGACTTGCCATGCTGCAACGACTTGGCCGGAACGACGGCCCATGTGCAGTGGCGCCCCGTTTTCGCTTCCGTCACTGGCTTCATCGCGCCGCCCGCGTGGCGCGCTGCGCCATCCCGGCGGCGAATTCGAGGATCTCGCGCGCAAGTGTGAGCCGGTCGGCGCGCGAGCGCATCACAGTCGCCGTGCCGAGAACGGGGATCCCCGAGATGGTGGCCTCATCCCCGCGTTCGACGACCATGGCTCCGATGAGACCGCGGTAATGGCGTGCAACGGCTCCCGCCGAAGGCGGCTCACCGGTCAGCTCCGGGATCATCGCCGCGAGAGGGCCCTTGATGGCTGCACCACCGACGATGGGGCTTACCGCCACAACGGGCTTTCGCTCGATGGAATCGCGAACGCCGTCGAGCGCGAGAATCGGATCGACCGAAACATACGGGTTCGAGGGGCCCACGAGGACGAGATCGCACGCGTCGATGGCCTCGAGGACGCCAGCCGCCGGCGTCGGCGCCCCTTCAAAGCGGACGGCGCGCACGGTGGGCTGGGCGCGTCGCTGCACGAACCACTCTTGGAACGGAAGCGTTCCCTCGGTCGCCGTGTCGATCATCGTGCGGTAGGGCCCATCGGCCATAGGCAGGACTCGCTGCGCAATCCCGAGCGCGCTGCACAAGCGGGCCGTGATCGACGAGAGCGCCACGCCATCGCGCAGCGCCTGCGTGCGCAAGAGGTGCGTGGCGAGATCGCCGTCGCCGAGCGCAAACCAATCCGGCCCCCCGTACGTTCGCACCATCGCGAGGCCGGCGAAGGTCTCCTTCGCGAGCCCCCAACCGCGCTCTTCGTGGGCGAGCCCCGCGAGCGTGTACATCACCGTGTCGAGGTCCGGCGAGATATGCAATCCCAAGTGGACGAAGTCGTCGCCGGTGTTGACGATTGCGGTGAGCTCGCCGGGACGGAGGGCGCGTGCGAGCCCGTCGATAAGCCGCGCGCCCCCCACGCCTCCCGAGAGTGCGACGACCTTCATACGGACCGATCCTTCGAGAGCGCCACGACCTTCATGCGTACAGATCCTCGTCGGGGCTGCGCGTCAGGGTCTGCGCCCCTTCTGTGCTCTGATCAAAAGTGAGGCCGCGCACGAGAACGAGCGGCCGGCCTTCGGCGGCCTGTCCGGCGACCAGATCGGCCGCCGCAGCGACCTGATCGCCCAGGGCGGTGACGGTTTGCTCGAGCAAGCGCCCGAACATATCCGGCTCGCCGCGCCGATCCCAGAGCGGCGGCAATCCCGAGACGCCGATTGCGGCTCCCACGGTCCCGAGGCGGAATGGCCGGCCAAACGAGTCGCTGACGACCACGCCGATATTCGCTTGCGACTCGAGCTCAAGCCGCGCACGAATCGCCGCAGCCGAGGCGTCCGGTGCCTCCGGCAAGAGCAAGACCCACGGCCCGCTGTCGGCGGCGCTGTCCGGTGGGAAGGCGTTGCTGGCGTCGATGCCCGCGTTGGCCACCATGAACCCGAGCCGATGCCGGACGACGAGCACCCCGCGCGTGGCGCGCGAGACGGCGCTCGACTCGCGCAGAATAAGCTCCACGAGCCGCGCGTCCTTGCCCACGCGCAGTGCAAGGTCGAGGGCCCGAGGCGAGGGGACCACCTTTGGAAGTTCGACGAATCTGCCCTCGGCGCGCGACAAGAGTTTTGACGAGACGACGAGGACGTCGCCGTTGGCGAGACGGACACCACCGGACGAGAGCGCATGCGCGAGGACCGCTGGCAGGTCGGCGCCCGGTCCGACGATCGGGACTCCAGCTACGGCGAGTACCTCGATGCGAGCCGCGCACGCGATCATGGTAGGTCTTGGCTCGGAGGCAGGCGATGCGAATTGGTATCGTTGGCGGAACCGGGAAGCTTGGCAGCGGCCTCGCGGTGCGCTGGACGCGCGCGGGGCACGAGATCCTTATCGGATCGCGCGACGTGGGCAAGGCGCGAGCGCACGTGGACGAGCTGGCCTTGGATGGACACGGGCCAATGGAATGGGCCGATTACGCTGGGGCCGCACGTGGGGCGGATGTCGTGGTGCTTGCGGTTCCGTATGAGGCACACGGTCAGGCGCTGGAGGTGATCCGGGAGGCCGTGGCGGGGAAGATTGTCCTCGACGTCACAGTGCCGCTGAAGCCACCGAAGGTGAGTCGTGTGTATCTTCCGCCCGGGCAATCGGCGGCGCTCGAGGCGCAGGCGCTGCTCGGGGAGGGGACGCCTGTGGTGGCGGCTCTGCATCACGTGAGCGCCACCCATCTGGCCGATGCGGCGCACGCGATCGAGTGCGACGTGCTTGTGGCTTCGGACGACGCGCGGGCGAAGGATGCGGTGATGCAGCTTGTGGGAGACCTCGGGCTGCGTGCGCTCGACGCGGGCGCCCTGGTGAACGCGATTGCGCTCGAATCGCTCACTGCGGTGCTGATTCATCTGAACCGCGTCTACAAGAGCCAGGGGGCGGGGGTCGTCCTTACGAACCTCCCCTCTCGTAGCCCACGCTGATGCTTACGCCAATCGACGAGGCGGGCTAGCAGAGGCGGCCTGGGCTCTGCAAGCGCGAGGGCGAAACGCTGTGCCAGTTTGTGCCACGCCTGCCGGCGATGTCAGCCGCTTCAGGGCCGTGGTTCGCAGAACGCGCGTCTTCTCTCGATGGCCTGATGCTTGCTCGCACGCCGCGGGCCGCGGCGCGCTTGTTCGCGAGCAGATCATCCAGCGCAATGACGGGGCATCGCAGGTCGGGTGCGAAGGAGGCCTCGAGTCGCTTTGGCCAGGCGTCTTCGAAGCGCACGGCACTGATTTCGGTGAGGATCTCGATGCGCGATGGCGGGTCGCCCATTCGAAATCCCGTACCTACCACCTCGAGGTCGTGCTGAGTCAGGTCACCGAGAGGTGCGCCAAAAGCCACAAGCGCGTTCAATACTTTGGCGGCATTCTCGGGAGACGCTTCGACCCACACGTCTAGGTCTTTCGTTGCCCGCGGGTGTCCATGAATGCCGACGGCGTATGCGCCCACGACGAGGAAACGCGCGTCAGCGGCGCACAATGCGGAGAGCAGATCGCGGAAGTCGTTGTTCACGGGTCCCCGGAAAGGCCAGCTCGAAAACCTCTTCGCTCACTTGCCAAGTAGCCTCGGCGCGCTGGTCGACCGGGATGCGATCCCAGAACAGCGCGTCGTAGTCTGCGGCCGCGTCCGCCTCACCGTTGCGGAATACACGCACCTCCCAGCCCCCGCGGCGTTGGCGACGCTCTTCCAGCGCTTCAGGGTCATCCATTGGATAAGTTTAGCACCCCGCGCACCAGCGAGAACCGATGAGCTCTCGCGCCCTCGAGATCGTCGTGGGCCTGGGACGGAACCGAGTGGCGGCAGGGGGTCCGTGCCGTGGACGGCGAAGTCCGAACCGTGGATCCAAGTGGTAGGGGAGGGGAACGGAACCGGAGCGGCCACGGTAAGCTCGTGGTGTCGCCCAATGCGTCCACGGCGCCTAGGACGGGGCGGACGTGGTGAACGACAAGACGCTAACCGTCAGCCAGGCGGGGGGTATCTAGCGGCGTACCGATCATCGACTAGGAGGCCTCCCCATCGGGTTCGCAGACGAGACGCACGCCGGCCCACACTTGCGCGAGTCGAGCCGATGAAACCGTGCCTAGACGGGGGCCGAGGACCGCGCGGTCAACCGTCGCAATTTGCGTAACATTGACGACCGACGTCCGAGTGAGGCCGGCTTCCCCCTTGCGTAACCGCACGTTGCCCGGCAGGTCCGAATACTTCAATTGCGACGTGATGGCCACGACTACGGCCGTCGCTAGGTTCGTGCGATTGAACCGGTCATGTTGGATGACGAGCGCTGGCCGTCGGCCCCCTGGTTCGGAACCGCGCGCGGGTGCAAGCGCAACCCAAACGATGTCGCCCTGCCGAATTACCACTCAGTGCCCTCGTCACGCCTGGCGGCAAGCAAATGGGCAGCCGATTCGAGGTCCTGCTTATCGAGCTCGGCGAGCACCTGATCGACTCTGCGCGAGATCGCGGCGTCGCGCCCGTGCCGTGCAACGTGATCGATGTAGCGGCTGCGCGTGACCCCGAGGCGCTTGGCGGCGCGGTCCACCTGTCTCATCGTCTCGGACGGCATCGAGATAGCAAACTTGGCGACGGCCATGGTATTCTATTGTAAGAATACCGCCAGGAGCCCCAGGCGACAAGGAAAGATGAGGGGGGCTCGCGGTTCGGTCGGCGACGCCGTCGTCCGAGTTAAGAAGAAAAGCGTCTTGTAGGAACTTGCCGATCTTCGAGACACGGGCCCGCCCACATGAATGGCCAGAAGCGGCGCACCCTCCCAATGATTCGCCGGCTGCATGCCGGGCTCTCGATCCGCATCGATTGCCGATAGGATGGGCGAGGATGCCGCGGAGACAACTGTCATGTTGGACGTGAGCCAGTTGGATCTGCCCGCGGCGGATCGGGCAATTGTTCAGGGTTTCGTTGCCGCTTGGCGAGAGCACAACCTCCCAGTCCTTTTCGTTGGCTCGGGTCTGTCAAAGATGGCGGTCAGGAAACCATCCGCGCCGTCGGGTGCCGCGTTCCGAGACTGGTCCCAGCTACCCAAATCTTGGCTGACGAACTCGCCAACGGCGACTGCTCAGGTTACGGCGCCGGTCTCACAATCGCCTTTGGCCTCGGGTCGATTGGAGGCATGCGAGCGTAGGCTTTCGGCCGAGAAGGTGTACCCGCTATCGGTGTGAATCATGCGGGCCTCGATGGCGACTGGCCTCGGGTCGCGTTACCTTGTGGTTGTGACGCAGGCGGTCGCGAGCCACACCCCCTATGTCGAGCACCGAGAGGAGGCGTATTGGGTCGCCGGGACGCGCGTCTCTCTCGATTCGATTGTCTACGCATTTTGGCGCGGGCAAACCCCCGAGAGCATCGCGCAGTCTTTTCCGACCTTGACGCTGGAGCAAGTCTACGGAGCGGTAACCTTCTACCTTGCGAACCGCGATGATATCGATGTGTACCTCGCCGGCCGGGAGAAGGATTTTGACCTGGCCCGCGAGAAGGCGCGAGCGGAAGATCCCGCCTTCTACGCCAAGCTTGCTGCTCTTCGTCGAAGGTGGGGGCAGCGTGATCGAGCAACGTGAGCGCTGGCACCGCGCTCACCCCTCGGGACGCCCTGGGTGATCCAAGGCGGGCGCGTGTCGCTACGCAGGAAAAACGTGCTTCTCGGAAGCAGCCGTGTAGCGGTGTCCGGGAGAAACCCTTGTCTGAAAGGCAGCCGTTGCACCTCTCGGCTTGAGAAAATGCATCTCTGAAGGGCAGCAGTGCATCGCTGCCTCGGACGAACGTGCTTTTCGCACGGAGCAAAGGCATGCTCTTTCGGATACTTGCGTGCCTGGTCGAAAAAAAGGGTGCCGGTCCTAGTTCACTTTCAAGGCCCACACCCCAGCGTTCCACACCCCCGCGTAGACAATCCCGTTGGCGGCATCGAAGGTCATCTCGAACGGACCGGAATCGAGCGCTGGCCCTCCGGCGAAGGGCGCCCACGTCATGTCGTCCGCCTCCGAGGCCGTAATGAACGCGGGCCCGAATACCGGAGCCGTGTAAAGCCGGTTGCCGTCGCCGATGACGGAATTGAAGCCCGCGTACGGTCCGAGCATTGTCCAAGTGACGCCGTCGTCTTTGCTGCGCATCAGGTGCGGGGTGCCGCCGGCATAGACCGCTCCGCTCTTGCTTCGATAGATGCCGCCCCCGCCGTGCTGCATGTTGTTGCCGGTGACGACTTGGGTCCAATGCGCGCCCGCGTCGGCCGTTCGCCAGAACCCGTCTGCCTGGCTGCCGAAGAGCCAGGTGTCGCTGTTGTCGAGAAACCAAACCCCATTTCCGTGCGACCAGCCTTTCATCGGGTCGTGGATGATCCACGTGTCGCCGCCGTCTTTGGTCTCGAGGACGCCCGAGTCATCTCCTCCCCATTTGTTGTTGAACGTCCCGTTGTATCCGTCCCACGACGAGTGCGAGGTGAGGAGGAGGTGATTGAAGTCGGCCGGGTCGGCCGCAACGTCGTAGACGTCGATTTGGAACAGGCTCTTGCTGAGGGCGGCGAAGCCGGGCGGCGTCGTCCAATGGTTTCCACCGTCGCGGGACACCCAAAACCCCTGTGTATTGCCCCGCACTCCGTCCGCAGCCACTAGGTGGTTCGGGTCGAGCGGGTCGACGCGGATGTGGATCGGTTCGTCGAGCTGACCCACCCTGGTCCATGTCGCGCCGGCGTCGGTACTTTTGTACACGCCGGGGTTGCCGCCTGTTACGTCGAAGCTGCTCACGGATAAGTACAGCGTGGCGACGTTGCAGGGAACGAGCGTGATCCCTTGCGTGAAGACATCTGTCCCATTGCCCTTGTGAAAGTTGACCCCCGGCGGACTGATGTTCTTCCAGACGCCGGGCATCAGCGCCGGAGCGTTTGCAGGCAGAGCGCCGCTTTGAGCGCACGATGGGGCGCCTTGGGCGGGCGCATCGGAGAGGCTGGACGGTCCATCATTGGCCATCGATGCGGAGTCCGGAGCCCGCTCCAACGGCGCATCGATGAGAGCGAGCGCGTCGGCCCCTCCGCCGTCGATACGAGAGTCGGACAAAGCCCTTGAATTCGAGCCTCCACAAGAGGCTGCGAGCAATACGGCGAGCGCGGTCAGTCCGCGATCTGCGAGGGCGGCCTGCGTCCCTCCCACCGCTCCTTTTCCTTCACTCATGAGGGACGGAGAGAGCACCAACCGTGCCTGGGAGCAGGGGCGCGCAAGTTACTAGGCCACGGATGCCTGGGTGGGGGGGAGCGGCCTCCGCGCGGGGGTTCTGTCCCCTCGCGCCGTCGATCATGCAGAATCACGGGCCACTGGCACTCGCGCCCGCAGTGGAGGGAGCACCCCGCACTGCGATCACGGTTCCCGAGTGACAAGCGGCGACGAACACGCCGGGCGCGAGCGGGGCGAGCCCCACGACGGGCGGCAAGTCAGAATCCGCGCTGCCAAGGGCTGAGGGGCAAGCTTGCGCCATTACCTCTACGGATCCGCCCCAGGCTGCCGGACCCACGGCTCCTTGCCCACTGCGGCCTGCCGCGACGACGCCCACGCTCCCGTCGGCCGCTCCGTAGGCGAGCGTTCCGGCGGTGTCGACGAGCGGCGCCGTATGCGCATCGCGGAGCCGTGCGTCGGCACCAGCGTCCGGAGAAGTGGCCCGCGAACGGCCCGGCAACGGAGCTCGCCCGAGCTCGGTGCCGGCTGCGTCGATGGCCACAGCAAACTCACCCGCCGGTGCGATAAGCGACAGATACGCCGTGGCAGCATTCATCGCGGGCGGTCCTAGCCAGACGTCGCTGCGAAGGGCGGCCCGCGCGGTGACGGTGCCGTGGAACAAGTCCAGCGAAGAAAGACGCGCACGGCCGGCCGTCACGGCCACGAGCGTGTGATCGTCGGCGAGCGCCGCGCCGCCGTCGATTGGCGCCCCGAAGCTCGCTACTCGCATGGGCTCCGTTGCGCCGGGCGTCCAGCTCCAAACGGCGCCGCTCTCGGTGACCGCGGTGACTTTGCCGAGCGCCGACATGAGCGGCGCTGTTGTCGCTTCGGGAAGCGTGGTGCGCGCGCGTTCGTGCCCCTCCCCATCGAGAACCGCAATGTCACGCGTGGTCGCGACAACGACGCCCCCGTCGTCCAGCGCAATAGGGGCCGGAAACACGGAGGCGGCGCGACCGAACCGAGTTCGCCAGCGCAGCTTCGCATCGCGCACGCCGATAGCTTCTGCCCAATCCCCCGAGCTGGCGGCGAAGACGAGCGTGTCGTCGGAGAGCAAAGCAGCGGGGCCCGGCGCGCCTGTAATGCTCGTAGGCACGCGCCATCGCTCAGTGCCGTCGCGCCCCAGCGTGAGCACCTCGCCGTGCGTCCCGACGACATAGGTCGTCCCGTGCGAATCCACCAAGGGACCGCGCTCGACCAGGATACCCACGAGCGAGACGCTCCACTCCCGTCGTAGGCCGAAGGTCGGCAGCAATGTGCGAGACATTCCTGTACGCGAGGCGTCGATGCGATCCACTCGTGCGCCGCCGCGCGGTGTCCCTACGATGAGGCTGCGCGGCCGCTCGACGTTGATGGTTTGGCCCTTCGCCATCCCGGCGGCCAGAGCGGCGAGAGCGGCAATGACCGGAGCCGCGCCAAGGGTCCAGGTCCTCATCGCTTCGTTTGCAATACGAAGTCGGCGTCCACCTCGAGGACGGTTTGACCGGTTGGCGTTGCGAACGGCCGCGCCACGGTCCCGCAAGCACGAACGACGGTTCCGCGCGGGAATGTCACATCCTGCTGAACGACGACCCGCACTTTGCATGGCCCCTTCGCACAGCCCCGCCGGTCATCCACGAGCAGGAGCGTGTGATGCCCCGATGCCCGCGATTCAACGAGCTCGCCCTCGACGACGATGGGCTGGCCCGTGCTGGCCGTGAGGTCGCGCATCGCTGCGTCGTATCCGACCGTCTTTTGCCGCTCGAACGCTCTCGCCTCGGCGGCCAGGCTCTTGACCCTCTTTACGCCGACGCGCACGGTGCGCGGAGTCAGAGCGCCGGTCCCGCCTCGCACTTGCAAGACTCTCTCGCCCAATGCGGGCAGCGTGATGGTCGTCTCGAATGCGCCGTCGGGCCCTACCGCGACGGCTTCCGCGTCGATGGTCACCGTCGCACCCTTGGCGGCACGGCCCGCCACGAGGACTCGGTCGCGATCGACCACCGCATGCGTGCCCGGTGAGTCGACTCGAAGCGGCGCCACAACGACGCGGGCGGTCACCGCGCCCTTTTCGGCGGTAGCCCCTTTCGGCACCACCACGTACGGGACCTGTACTCCGAGCACGCGCGACTCGTCCGCGGGCCCGTCTGTGGCAGACGATTCGTCGAGTGCGTAGCTGCCTACGCCCGCGCCATCCAGAGCGAGAGGCTTGCCGTCCAGGGTCACGTCGCTGCCGAGGACCGCTTCGACGCGGATGACAATGCTCGGGCTGGGGGAGCTCATCGGTGCGACGTCGGCCCGGATCCGGAACGCTACGGGAACGACGAGGCGAACTATTTCGTCGCGGCCCCAGCCCGGTCGGTCGACGCGAAGCGAGAGCGGGTTGTCACCAATGCGCAGCGGGCGGGCAAGGGCCAGGTCGATCTCGCCATCGATGAACGTCGCATCGAATCCATCAAGCTGGACGGTCGTGCCATTTTTGCAGCTTCGAGGATCACAATGAAGATGCAGCACGTCGTCGCCCTCGGGCGATACGCGTGCCTGAGCGGTCATTGCGGATGCCCCCCGCCAAAGCCACGCGATTGCGAGTCCGCCGATCAGCAGCAGCGCGCTCCCGGTGAGCGCGACCGCCGCGATCGGAACGCCACGCCGACGAACCACGTGCGCGGAGGACGGCGCGGGAAGGTCCGCGAGCGGCGGCGGCGCCGGAACGATGGCCTCGGCTTGTGGCGAAGCCGGAGGACCCGACGGGTAGCGAGGCGTTGGAACGGGGGCGGGGATCTCCGCGGGCTCGCTCACTTCTCCGGGGCGAAGGGGCGCGATTCCAGGCGTAGCAACTCCGATCCGCGTCATGTGTTTGGGGAAGAGCGGATGTCCGGGCGCGGGTGTCGGCGCGGGATCCGCGGGGGCCGGGACGGGCACGACCGGGGCCGGAGCGGCCGCTTGCGGGACGTGCGCGGTGGGGGCTGGAGCGGCCATTTGGGGTATCCCCAGCATGGTCTTGTGCATCGCCGGAGGGGCGTTCGCTGCGGGCCCCGGCGCCGGAGGAGCCTTCTCTGCGGGAGGCGCCATGGGGCTAAATCCGATCATGGTTTTCTTCGCGAGGCTCTCGGTCGCGCGTGCGCTCGCTCCCGGGACATTGGGCGTCGCCGTGGTGCGTCCGAGTGCTTCCGGTTTGGCCATCGGGGCGCCGCACTGAGCGCAAAACTGTGCCGTTCCGGGCGCTGGATGGCCGCAGTGCGCGCAGGCGCGTTCCGGGAGAGTGCCATCCTGCGCCATCGTTGGGCCGCCAGAGAATATACGCGCTTGCGTTTCCTTTCGACAGTCGCCCCCGCTCTGAGCGAGGATGAGGAGCCTCGGTGCGAGTTTTTGTCCTTGGTAGTGGCTCGAGCGGGAATTGCCTGGTCGTAGAGGCCGATGGCGAGCGACTGCTGATTGACGCGGGCCTAGGACCCACGCGCGCCGTGGAGCGGATGCGCACGCTCGGGGAAGACTTGGTGGCGCGGCGTCCTCCGCTGGGAAACGGAGACCACGCGGCCCACGCCCTGCCGCTCGCGCGCGCTCTGCACTCGCCCCTCTTCGCACACGACTACGTGGCCATGCCACGGGCTCGGCGCCGCGTCGACGTTCAGGGCTACGTACCCGGCCGCCCCATTTCGCTCGGCCCGTTCGTCGTAGAGGCGCTGAGCATACCACACGATGCGCCGCACGTGGCGCTCCGCGTTTCGGCAGGGCCATACCGCATGGCCATTGCGACTGATCTTGGGCACGCGACAAGGGAGCTTTGTGAGTTCTTGGCGCAATGCGATCTTGTCCTTCTTGAGTCCAACTACTGTCCGCAGATGTTGGCGGACGGCCCCTACCCACCCCGGCTCAAGAGCCGAGTCGCCGGCCCGTGCGGTCACTTGGCAAACGAGCAGACCGCTTCGGTCGCGAGATTCCTCGAGAACACGCGCGTCGCGCGCCTCGTTCTCGTCCACCTCTCGAGGACCAACAATACGCCTGAGCGAGCGCTGGCGGTTGTGGCCTCGCGGGTTCGGGAGCTCGCGGTAGAAGCGCTGCCCCACGGGCACGCGCGGCGCTTGGAAGTAGCGCGTGGCCGGCCGCAGCAGCTGTCGTTGGCGTTCTAGGGCCTCCTGGCGCGCGTGCCGGCATCCAG
>WNFJ01672614.1_pt2 | contig 18563 bp, 15 predicted proteins | sample 5400461 | NCBI WGS metagenome assembly WNFJ01 (sample SAMN13153349, study PRJNA577476) | soil metagenome | isolation source: 115 cm saprolite on Douglas fir-dominated hillslope | place: USA:California | collected 2013-09-17
AGCACTTCGAGCGAGTTGGGATTGAGATCGGCCGCGAAGTCGCCGGCATTGGGTTCGGGGCGCGTGAACAGCTGGTTGTAGAGTCGCACCTCCGCCGGCACCGCATCCGCGGCCGCGACCCAATGCAGGGTGGCCTGCACCTTGCGCCCGTCCGGCGCGTTGCCGCCACGGGTCGCCGGATCATAGGTGCACTTGAGCTCGATGACCTCGCCGGCGGCATTCTTCACCACCTCGCGGCAAGTGATGAAATAGGCGTAGCGCAGCCGCACCTCGCGCCCGGGCGAAAGACGGTAGAATTTCTTGGGCGGCACTTCCATGAAGTCGTCGCGCTCGACATAGAGCTCGCGGCCGAAGCGGATGCGCCGGACGCCCGCGGCCGGATCCTCGGGGCTGTTGATGGCATCGAGCTCCTCGCCCGGACCGTCAGGGTAATTTTCGATGATCACTTTCAACGGACGCAGCACCGCCATGCGACGCAGCGCCGACTTGTTGAGGGCCTCACGGATCGAGTGCTCGAACATGCCGACATCGACGAGGCTGTTGGCCTTCGCGACGCCGATCCGCCGCACGAAATCACGGATCGCGGCCGGCGGCACGCCGCCGCGACGCAGCCCCGCCAATGTCGGCATGCGCGGATCATCCCAGCCTTTGACGTGTCGCTCGCGCACCAGCTCCGTCAGCACGCGCTTGGAAAGCACCGTGTAGGCGAGATTGAGGCGCGCGAATTCATACTGCCGGGGCCGCGAGGGAACCGGAAGGTGATCGAGAAACCATTCGTAGAGCGGTCGATGGTCCTCGAATTCGAGCGTGCACAACGAGTGCGTTATGCCCTCGATGGCGTCGGACTGGCCATGGGCAAAGTCGTAGCTCGGATAAATGCTCCACTGCGTGCCCGTGCGCGGATGGCTGGCGTGGAGGATGCGGTAGAGGAAAGGATCGCGCAGGTTGATGTTACCGGCCGCCATGTCGATCTTGGCGCGGAGCACGCGCGCTCCATCGGCAAACTCGCCGGCCCGCATGCGGCGGAAGAGATCGAGGTTCTCCTCGACCGTGCGGTTGCGGTAGGGGCTGTCCTGCCCGGGCTCGGTCAGCGTGCCGCGGCGCGCGCGGATCTCGTCCTGCGACTGGTCGTCCACATAGGCGAAGCCGTTGCGAATGAGGTGCTCGGCCCATTCGTAGAGCTGCTCGAAATAGTCCGATGCGTGATAGAGATGGGTGCCCCAGTCGAAGCCGAGCCAGCGCACGTCCTGCTTGATGGCGTCGATGTATTCCTGCGCCTCCTTGGTCGGATTGGTGTCGTCGAAGCGCAGGTTGCAGCGGCCGCCGAACTCCTGCGCCACGCCGAAATTGAGGCCAATGGACTTGGCGTGGCCGATGTGAAGATAGCCGTTGGGCTCGGGCGGAAACCGCGTGACCACCCCGGTATGGCGCTTCGAATCAAGATCGGACTGAATGATGTCGCGGATGAAATCGCGTCCCGCTTCCGCGACCAGAGTTGCGCCTTCCGTCATGCTCTCAAACCCTTTTTTGCGCCGCGATTCTGCGTCGCGATTTTGCCCTGCGCCGCGCTCGAAGCCGCTGCTGTCGAAGCCTATGTGCCAAATCCCCGTGCAGCCGCCAAGATGCCTATCTGCCACAGATCGTGCGCCAGGCGCCTGCGTTCAATGTGAATTGTCGTGACACCTTTTTCGAGACCTATGGTACACGGCTCGCGACGCCGGTGGCCTCATCCCGAGGCGGCCCGGCAAGCCGCCGTCTTAAAAGGTAGGCGACCAGGCACGTCGTGGGCATCATGAGCGAGACCGTCGTCACCCGCTTTGCGCCTTCACCCACCGGATTTCTCCACATCGGAGGAGCCCGCACGGCACTGTTCAACTGGCTCTATGCGCGCGGCCGCGGCGGGAAAATGCTGCTGCGGATCGAGGACACCGACCGCGAACGCTCGACCCAGGCGGCGATCGACGCCATCCTGGAGGGCCTCACTTGGTTGGGGATCGAGTGGGACGGGGACACTGTCTATCAATTTTCCCGCTCGGCCCGCCATCGCGAGATCGTCGAGCAGCTGCTGGCCGCGGGTCGGGCCTATCCCTGCTACGCGACGCCGGAGGAGCTCGCGCAGATGCGCGAGGCCGCGCGCAGCAATGGCAGCTCGAAGCTTTATGACGGTCGCTGGCGCGACCGCAGCCCGCACGAAGCCCCACCCGGCGTCAAGCCGGTCATCCGCTTGAAGGCGCCGACCGCGGGTGAGACCGTCATCGAGGATCAGGTGCAGGGCCGGGTGGTCTGGCAAAACGAAAACCTCGACGACCTCGTCCTGCTGCGCTCCGACGGGACTCCGACCTACATGCTCGCGGTCGTGGTCGACGATCACGACATGGGCATTACCCACGTCATCCGCGGCGATGACCATTTCACCAACGCGGCGCGCCAGAAACAGATCTACGACGCACTCGGCTGGAGCGTGCCGGTGATGGCGCATATTCCGCTGATTCACGGACCCGACGGCTCGAAGCTCTCGAAGCGCCACGGCGCGCTCGGCGTCGATGCCTATCGGGCTTTGGGCTATCTGCCCGCCGCCATGCGCAACTACCTGGTGCGCCTGGGTTGGAGCCATGGCGACCAGGAGATTTTCTCCACGCAGGAAATGGTCGCCGCCTTCGACCTGCCGCAGATCGGACGCTCGCCGGCGCGCTTCGATTTCGCCAAGCTCGAAAGCATCAACGGCCATTACATGCGCGAAACCCCCGATGCCGATCTGCTCGCCGAGATCGAGCGGGTGCTGCCGCATATCGCGGGCGGAGCCGAGCTTGCCGGCAAGCTGACGCCGGATCTGCGCGCGAAGCTCCTTGCCGCCATGCCGGGGCTCAAGGAACGGGCCAAGACCCTGCTCGAGCTCCTTGACGGCGCCCGCTTCCTCATCAGCGGCCGGCCGGTCGTTCTCGACGACAAGGCGGCCGCCCTGCTCACCGCCGAAGCGCGGGTCATGCTGGGCGAGATTGTGGCGGATCTCGAACGGGTCGAGCCATGGACCGCCGCCCAGGCCGAACAGGCCTTGCGGACATTTGCCGAACGCAAAGGCGCCAAGCTCGGCGGCGTGGCACAGCCGCTGCGGGCCGCATTAACCGGGCGCACGACCTCGCCCGGCATTTTCGATGTGCTCGCGGTGCTCGGAAAATCGGAAAGCCTGGCGCGGCTGCGCGATCAATTCACCGGCTAAGGCGGTGCTGACCACCTGGTCGGACCCGGAGCTGGGCACCCCGGATAACGCCCTATCTTGCAGTGCACACTCGGATGGGCTACGCAACAATGCTGGGCCGCTATGGCGGGCTTGTCTGACCTCCTGCGGAGCCGTCGCTTGGCCCGCGAGCACCCTGCACGGTCCCGTCAAGCGATCCAATTCGAGGGCACAGCCATGGACGCGAAGACCGGCTCCAATACCAAGAGCGGCAAGCTTACGATCGACGACAAGGATTGGACCTTCAAGATTTACGACGGAACCATCGGACCGTCGGTCATGGATATCAGCAAGCTCTATTCCCAGGCCGGGATTTTCACTTACGATCCGGGCTACACGTCGACCGGAAGTTGCGAATCCAAGATCACCTATATCGACGGGGATGAAGGCGTCCTGCTCTACCGCGGCTATCCGATCGAGCAGCTCGCCGAGCACGGCGATTTCCTCGAAACCTGCTATCTGCTGCTCTATGGCGAGTTGCCCACCCCCGCGCAAAAGGTCGACTTCGACAATCGCGTGACCCATCACACGATGGTGCACGAGCAGATGAGCCGGTTCTTCCAGGGCTTCCGGCGCGACGCCCATCCGATGGCGGTGATGACCGGCTGCGTCGGTGCGCTCTCGGCCTTCTATCACGACTCCACCGACATTTCCGATCCGCACCAGCGGATGGTGGCTTCGCTGCGCATGATCGCGAAGATGCCCACCTTGGCGGCCATGGCGTACAAGTATTCAATCGGCCAGCCGTTCATCTACCCGAAGAACGAGCTCGACTACGCCTCCAATTTCCTGCGCATGTGCTATGCGGTTCCCTGCGAGGAGTACAAGATCAACGGCGTGCTGGCGCGCGCCATGGATCGTATTTTCATCCTGCACGCCGATCACGAGCAGAATGCCTCCACCTCGACGGTCAGGCTGGCCGGATCGTCCGGCGCCAATCCGTTCGCCTGCATTGCGGCGGGTTGCGCGTGTCTGTGGGGACCGGCCCATGGCGGCGCCAATGAAGCCGCCCTCAATATGCTGCGCGAGATCCGCACCCCCGAACGCATCCCCGAATATGTGCGGCGCGCCAAGGACAAGAACGATCCTTTCCGGCTGATGGGCTTTGGCCACCGCGTCTACAAGAACTATGATCCGCGCGCGAAAATCATGCAGAAAACCTGCCATGAGGTTCTGGCTGAGCTCGGTATCAAGGATGATCCTCTGCTTGACGTGGCGCTCGAGCTCGAGCGCATCGCGCTCCACGACGACTATTTCATCGAGAAGAAGCTTTATCCGAATATCGACTTCTATTCGGGCATCACGCTGAAGGCGATGGGGTTCCCGACCACCATGTTCACGGTGCTGTTTGCGGTTGCACGCACGGTAGGCTGGATCGCGCAGTGGAAGGAAATGATCGAAGATCCGGACCAGAAGATCGGCCGGCCGCGTCAGCTCTATACCGGCGCCACGCGCCGCGACTACACGCCGATCTCGCGGCGGAAGTAGTCCCGGCCGCAGGATGGCGGAAACTAGCTGTTTGGCGCGTCGATCGCCCTCGGCTTGGCCATGGCCAAGCCAAGCACGATGTCGGCCGCGCGCCGGCTCGGGGATTCCGATCCGCCGTCCTTGATCGCGGCAAGACTCATGATTGCGTCAAGTCGCGTAAATGCGTCGATCTGCCAGCGCCGTTGCGGGCTCTCGGCCATGAGCGGCGCCAGCGCGTCGCTGAGATTTTGCGGCGTGCACTCGCGTTGCAGAAATTCCGGCACCACGTTTTCCTCCAGGATCAGGTTCGGGAGGATTGCGGATGGCACCCGGATGGCGAGCCGGGCCACGATTTCCTCGAGCCATGAGACCTTGTAGGCGGCAACCATGGGGACGCCGGCGAGCGCGAGTTCAAGCGTCACGGTGCCCGATTTGGCGAGCGCCGCCCGCGCGACGCGGAACGCCGCCTGCTTGTCCTTGATATCGACGACGATGCGCGGCCGCACCGGCCAGCCTGCAGCGGCCGCCGCGACCCGCTCACGCAGGTGGGGAAGAGTGGGAAGGACAATGTCGAGCGGCGTGCGGCCCGCCGCAACCATCCCCAAAGCCTCGCCAAAGATTGCCAGGAGCCGCTGAATTTCCGCCCCCCGGCTGCCCGGCAAGACGAGCACGATCGGCGGCTCGGAGAGCCGGCGCTGGGCCTCCTGGGCGCTTGGTCGCAGTTGGGCAAGCTGTTCCAAGAGCGGATGTCCCACATAGGTGCAAGGTGGTCCGCCGAGCCGCGCATGTGCCTGCGGCTCGAACGGCAGCAGTGCCAGCACGTGGTCGACGTAGCTGCGCATGGCGCGCGCGCGGCCGGGCCGCCAGGCCCAGACCGAGGGCGAGACATAATCGAGGATCGGAATCGAGGGCGCCGCGGCGCGAACGCGCCGCGCCACCCGGTGGGTGAAATCGGGACTGTCGATGATGACCAGCGCATCGGGCCGCGTGGTCACCACAAGTCGGGCCGTGTCGCGAATGCGCCGCAGGATGAGCGGCAACTGGCGCGGGATCGTCGCAAAACCGATGATCGCAAGCTCGTCGATCGGAAACGGGCTGGCAAGCCCCTCGGCCGCCATTTCGCCCCCGCCGACGCCGGTGAAACGCACCCTGCCGCCGGTGCGCTCCTCCAGCGCCCGCATCAAGGGGGCGCCCAGGCGGTCACCGGATTCCTCGCCGGCGACCAGGGCGATTGCAAGGTCGCGATCGCGCGCCTGGAGAGACGGCATCGTTTGCCCTTCAATCATCGCTCGATGCGATCTTGCGGTATCCCGACAATGAATATCCGCTCGCGATCCGCGGCTTGCGCCACGCAATCAGGCTCCGCCATGATGGCCTCGCCGGCGACAGCCGCAATGCCGGCGAGCCCGGCGCGCGCCGCGCCGGCAATGGTCCGTGGCCCGATCGTGGGCAGATCGATCCGCCGATCCTGGCCGGGTTTCGGGGCCTTGACCAGCACGCCGCCGGAAGAGCGAATTCGCCCCTTGCGGCACAGCTCCGCGACCTGGGCCAGCATCTCATCGGTGCCCTCTGCGGCTTCCACGGCGAGCACGCGACCGTCGGCCACGATCGTGGCCTGACCCACATCGAACCGTCCGATGGCGCGCAGCAGCGCAAGGCCGATTGCAATGTCGCCTTGGTTGCTCTCGCTCGGCTGGAAACGGCCGACCGTTCCCGCCGGCATCAGGATTTCCGGCGCGACCTCGTGGGCCCCCACCACCCTGAAGCCACGCTGTTCAAAAATGTCGGCGACCTGCGACAGCAAATGACCGTCGCCGCCGCGAAATATTCCCACCAGCCGCGGCAACAAAGCCAGAGCTCCGAGGTCCAGCCGCAACTCTCGGACCGCCGGCCGCACCACGGTCCCGATAAATACCAGGTCCTCACAGCGTTCCAGCCGGGCAAGGCGGCACAGACGGTCGATTTGACCCAAGCCAATCCAATGATGCGGATAGGCGGCGACTTTCTCCGCATCGGCGCACCCGCGCAACGCGAACAAGACGGCACGGCGGTCGTGCCGCGCCGCCGCATCGGCCACCGCGAACGGCAGGCTGCCGCCGCCGCTGACGATGCCGATCGGGGAGCCGCCACGCGCGGCGGATCCGGTACGCTGATCGTTCGAACCATTCATCAGGCATCAGACCTGGATGTGGCGGCCCGGAAAGCAAAGTGGACGCTCGCGCTTGTCGCGAACGAACGCGATAATCTGCGCGACCGCCGGATCGTGGCCGAATTTCGCCTCTGTCGCATCGAGCCGGCGAGCCAAGACGCCCTCACCGAAAAACAGCGCTTGATACGCCGAACGAACCGCTCGAATTGATTCGGCTGGGAACTTTCGCCGCTTCATTCCAACGACGTTCACGCCGCTCAGGCGCGCAAATGCGCCGGCGGCGAGCCCGAAGGGAATGATGTCGCCGCGCAAGCCGCTCACTCCGCTGATCATGGCGTACGCACCGATGCGCGTGTACTGATGGGCGGCGGATAGCCCGCCGATGAACACGCAGTCGCCGACGACGCAATGTCCGCCGAGGGTGGCGCAGTTGGCGAAGACGACGTCACTGCCGACGCGGCAGTCATGGCCGACATGGCTGTAAGCCATGAAGAACCCGCGATCACCGACCTCGGTGATCCGCCGGCCCGCATCCGTGCCGATGCTCATGGTTACCCCCTCGCGAATATCGCAGTCGGCGCCGATTACCAGCCGCGTGGGCTCGCCGTGATAGCTCGCTGATTGCGGCGCTCCACCGAGCGAGGCGAATGGATGGATCACGGTTCGCGCACCAATGGCGGTACGGCCGGCGACGTGGACATGGGCAACGAGCCGGCAGCCGGTCCCGATCACGACGTTGCGCCCGATGACGCAATAGGGGCCAATCGACACGTCGTCCCCCACTATCGCCCCCGGTTCGATCCGGGCGGTTGGATCGATTGCGGCCATTGCCGGGCTCACGAGAGCATGGCGCCGACGACAGCTTCGGCGACGACTTGTCCGGCCACGATGGCTTTGCCGCGGAACCACCACATGTTTTTTTTCCGCGCGATCTTGGTCATGTGATATTCGATCGTGTCTCCGGGCAGCACCGGTTTGCGGAACTTCGCCTTGTCGATGGTGAGAAAAAAAACCTTCTTGGCGAGATTTTCACCTGTCTGCGAGAGGGCGCAGATCGCGCCTCCGGTCTGCGCCATGCCTTCGATCATCAGTACGCCGGGAAATACCGGATTACCCGGAAAATGACCGAGGAACTGCGGCTCGTTGACCGTCACGTTCTTGATTCCGATGGCGGCTTCGTCGCCGCGGATGCCGATGATGCGATCGACCATCAGGAACGGATAGCGATGCGGCAACGCCGTCAGAATGGCCGCGATGTCGACAGCTTCAAGCGTGATCGCAGTCTCGCTCATGTCACCGTCCTCATGAGCTCTCCTCGCGATCCGCCGGATTTCCGCCCACGTGCCTCTCCGCCAAGCGCTTAAGCGCCGCAATCTCGCGAAAGTATTGTCGTATGGATTTGGCCGGAATCCCGAACCAGCGTGCGCCCGGCGGGATATTGTTCATGACGCCGGACTTCGCCCCCAGCGCCGCGCCGGCACCAATCGTGATGTGATCCGCGATACCCACCTGTCCGCCCGTGATGACATTGTCCTCGATGACGGCGCTGCCGGATATGCCGGTTTGCGAAGCGATGATGCAGTGCCTCCCGATCACGACATTGTGGCCGACCTGAACCAGATTGTCGATCTTGGTGCCCTCCCCGATCACGGTATCGCTCATCGCCGCCCGATCGACAGTGCTGTTGGCACCGATCTCGACGTCGTCCTGGATGATGACGCGACCGATCTGCGGCACCTTGACGTGGCCGGTCGGGCTCATCCGGTAGCTGAAACCGTCTTGTCCGATCCGACAGCCGGGATGGATGATCACGCGGTCGCCGATCAAGGCATGGCTGATCGAGACATTGGGCCCGATCGCGCAATCGCGGCCGATGTGCGCGTTCGGCCCCACGACCGTGCCGGCTCCGATCACGGTCGCGGCTCCGATCTCGGCCCGCGGCCCGATCACTGCGCCCGGGTCGATCGTCACGCCGCTCTCCAGACGCGCGGTCGGGTGCACGAGCGCGCCGGTGGCGACGCCATTCGCCTCGAACAGCGATGAGGGGCGAAGCGAGTCTGGAAACAGCGTCCGGCAAACTTCGACGAAGGCAGCATAGGGCTCGCGGGCGCAGAGCACGCTGACGCGGCCAGGCAGCAAATGGGCAAGGCGCTCGGGCGTCAAGCAGGCGCCGGCTTCGCAGATCGAAGCTTGGGCGGCGAACTTGGCGCTGTCGAGAAAGCAAAGATCGCCGGGCGCCGCTCGATCGAGCGCCGCAATGCCGGTGATGGACCGATCAAGCTCGGCGTCGCGCTGCGGCTCTGCCCCGGTGAGCGCGACGATCTCGCGCAGAGAGAGGCCCGATCGCCGTTGAAAGAAGAACGCCTCGGTCATGCGACCTTTGTCCCGGCCCGGCCGCCGCGGTCAGAAGCTCGCGCCGCCGCCGAATCGGAAAATCTGCGTCCTGTCGTAGGAGCGTTTTGTGATCGGATAGGCAAGATCGAACCGGAGCGGTCCAAAAGGCGACGCCCAGATCAAGCCGACGCCGGCGGCGCTGTTGATGAACATGTTGCCGGACGACGTGGTCATCACTTCTCCCGTCAAAGGAGAGGATATCGGTCCCCTATAGTCCCACAACGAGCCGGCGTCCACGTAAGCCGCAACCTTGATGCCCAATTCCTTGGGTATGAAGAAAAGCGGCGTCTGAAGTTCAAGGCTCGCTCCCCAAAAATGGGTGCCCCCGAGCGCATCATTGGCGGTGCCGACGGTCAGGTCGCGTGGACCGATGCCGGCCGGCGCGAAGCCGTGCACCAGGTTGGGGCCCATCTGGAAGTGGTCGAGCATCCGAACGCCGGTCGCTCCAATTTGACCAAAGTCCGCCGCGCCGTTGCCCCATCCTTGAATGGTGCCGGCTTGAAGGTGCATGACGCCCACGATGTCGTAAACCACCTCAAAATAGCGGCGCAGATCAACAGTCTCGCGCAGGAACCGGACATCGCCGCCGACGCCGGCGACATCCTGGTTGAGCGCGGCGGCAACGCCGGACGTCGGATTGCGATTATCGTCAACCGTATTGTAGGCCAGGGAATAGCCGACCAATGACGTGAGGACGGCGCCGTTCGCGAGTTCCACCCTTACCGGGAGCGAGGCTTGGCCAGTGACGTAGCAATTCTGATTGATCTGCCCCGGGGTTCCGGCAAACGGCGGGGTGCTTGGCAGAGGATTTGGGGTCGGGAACGTGTGGATGTAGTCCGGATTGATGTTGTTGCAATCGTTCAGGAAGCTCGGCAGCACGATCTGCTGCCGGTAGATCGAGTAGCGCAGTTGCAAGGCCAGATCCTCGCGCAAGGCGACACCCAGCCTGAGGCCGGCGCCGAGCGTGTCGGTCTGGTAGGAGATGAAGTTCGTCGGCAGTTGTTGCTTGCCATAGAGGTCGAAGCCAAGCGCGAGCCGGTAGCCGAGCAAATAGGGCTCCACGAACGAAAAGGCGGCGCCCTTCGAATGCTGACCATACGTTACCGAGATCTTCGACGCCAAGCCAAGCCCGAACAGATTGCGCTCGCCGATGCTGGCCTCGGCCAGCGCGCCGTCCGAAGTCGAATAGCCGCCGGAGAGTGAGACTTCGCCGGTGGACTGATCCTCCACATCGACGTTGAGGACGACGCGGTCGGGCGCCGAGCCGGGTTCGGTGGTGATCTTGACAGTTTTGAAAAAATTGAGGTTCTTCAGGCGCCGCTCGGCACGATTGATCAGCGCCCGATTATAAGCGTCGCCCTCGGCGACATCGAACTCGCGCCGGACCACGTAGTCGCGGGTCTTGGAATTGCCGCGAATGTTGATCCGTTCGATATAGGTGCGTTGTCCTTCCTCGACCGTAAAGAACAGATTGATGGTCCGCGCTTGGGAGTTGCGATCCGCCCCCGGACGCACGGACGCAAAGGCGAAGCCCTGCTTCGCGGCCTCGATCGTCATGTCCTCGACCGATTTTTCAATCGCTTCGGCATTGTAGACATCGCCCGACGACATCCGCAGGCGCGGCTCCAACAGCCTAGGACCAAGCGCCGGTATCTTGGAGCGGACGTCGACGGTGCCGATCCGGTACTGCTCGCCTTCATCGATGGTGAATGTGATGACAAATCCCTCTCGTGCCGGGTCGAACTCGCCCACCGCCGACAGGACCCGAACATCAATATAACCGTGCTTGAGGTAGAAGCGGCGCAGCAGCTCGCGGTCTGCCTCGATCCGGTCAGGATCATAGATGTTGGCGGTCTGCAGGAAGGCAAGAAGGCCGGTTTCGACGGTTTTGATCTCGTCTCTCAAACGGTAAGAGGAATAGGCGTGGTTGCCGACGAAGTTAATGGTCTTGACGTCGGTCTTCGCGCCCTCGTTGATCTCGAATACCAGGTCGACGCGGCTGTTCGGCCGCTCGATGATCTTCGGATCGATGCGGACGTCGAAGCGGCCGCCGCGCCGGTAGACCTCGAGGAGGCGTTGCACGTCGGACTGAACGGTTGCGCGCGAGAGCGTGCCGCGCTCCTTCGACTGGATTTCCAGCTTGAGCTGGTCCTCCTTGACCTTCCTGTTGCCCTCGAAGGCGATCTTGTTGATGACCGGATTCTCGACCAGGGTCACGACGATTCGCCCGCCGGACTGGCTGATATGCACGTCCTGGAACAGGCCGGTCGCGTAGAGCGCTTTATAGGCGTCGTCGATGCTTTGCGCGTCAAGGCGCCCGCCCGGCCCCGCCTTGAAATAGGAACGCACCGTCGAAGCTTCGACGCGCCGGTTGCCCTCGACAACGATCGAATTGACGGTTTGTGAGCCGGACGTCTGCGCATAGGCAACGCCCGCCGTCACGCTGACGGCCGCCAAACTCAAAACTATCCCCCCGAGAACCAAGCCGGCGATGCTCAGTCCCCGAACAAACCGCACACAAAGGTTCATTCGCAACCCGCCCTCTTTCCCCTTCTTGGCCGCCTCCTGAGAGGGGCGATTGAACCGGTCATACCCCGCTTCTACCCGGTTTCAGCAGCAATGCAAATTAGCTCATTTGCACAGTTTTTCCTTTCCCGCCAGAGAGTTGCCAATTGGCAACGCCCTCACGACATCAAACGATGCCAAATGTTGCTAATATCGTTTTTTGTGGCAAATATCATCAGCATCACAACGATGGCGAGCCCGATGCGAAAGCCGACCTCCTGCGCCTTTTCCGACAGGGGCCGGCCTCGAAGCGCCTCAATGGCGTAGAACAAAAGGTGACCGCCATCAAGCAACGGGATCGGGAACAGGTTCAGGAGGCCGATCGAGGCCGACAGAAAGGCTGAGAGATTAAGCAGATAAGTGATTGCAGTGCCGATACCGCCGCTGTCCAGGCCGGAGTTCCAGGCATCGCCCGCCACCTCGGCAATGCGGATCGGACCACCGAGTTGATTGGCCGATTCTCGTCCGATGATGACGCCCGCGACGAAGCAGAGCGACCGCTCAATCACGAAATACGTTTCTTCCACGCCCAGCGCGAGAGCAGTGCCCGGACTTTCGGTCTTCAGCTTGATGTCATCGGTGGGGAGCTTGCTGATTCCCAGGACGGCACTGCAGAACCCGCGCGTCGTGGGCGTGGCTTTGACGTCCTCACGCGCTCCGCCGCGATCGATGGTAAGTGTCAGCGTGCGGCCCGAGCTCCCCGCCACGACACGCTGCAGGTCCGCGAAGCCGGTGATGGGGCGGCCATCGATGGCGACGATCAGGTCGCCCGGCTTGAGACCGGCGGCAGCGGCGGAGCTGTCGGGCTGAATCGCATCCACCCGAGCCGGGATCACCGGCCGGCCAAAGAACATGAAGATACCGGCGAAGATCACCACGGATAGAATAAAATTCGCGATCGGCCCGGCGACCACAATCGCCGCACGGGGGCCCACGCGCTGGTGCACGAAGCTGACCTGCCGCTGGGCCACGCTCATGGTGCCAGCAGCCGCGTGATCGGGGACGCTGGCGGCATTCTCATCACCGAAGAACTTGACATAGCCGCCAAGGGGAATGGCGCAGATTTTCCAACGCGTGTCGTGACGGTCGTTGAACCCCAACAGTTCGGGGCCAAATCCGATGGAAAAGGTCACGACCTTGACCCCACACCAGCGGGCCACCAGGAAATGGCCGAACTCGTGGAAAAATACGACTATGGTTAATACAACCAGAAACGGAATGATGCCAAAAGCGGCCAAACCGTGCAAAAAATCAAAGCTCATGGGTACAGACCTCCGCCCCCGGTTCCTCACACTGCCCGTGCGAACACATCTAGGATGCCTTTGCGGCAATTTCGGGCAGGATTTGGTGCGCCAACAATCTTGAATTTTGGTCAATGGCGATCGCCGCATCGACGCTTTCCGGCTCCCGGGTGAGGTCGCCGGCCACCGCTGCCTCCAAGGTGGCCTCGACCAGAGCGGTAATTTCGGTGAATCCGAGCCTGCGCGCCAGGAATTGCTCGACCGCGACCTCATTGGCGGCATTGAGCACGGTCGGGGCTCCACCCCCGGCCTCGAGCGCCCAGCGGGCCAGCTGCAAAGCCGGGAAGCGTTCCAGGTCCGGCTCCTCGAAGGTCAAGGTCGAGGCCTGCGCCAGATCGAGTCGCGGGGCCGGTCCCGCCAGCCGCTCATCGGGCCAAGCCAGGCAGTGCGCGATGGGAATGCGCATGTCGGGACTGCCGAGCTGGGCGATCAACGAACCATCGCGAAATTCGACCAGGCCATGGATGATCGATTGCGGATGGACCAGCACATCGATTTCATCGGATTTGAGAGCGAATAGATGATAGGCCTCGATGACCTCCAGGCCTTTGTTCATCAATGTCGCGGAATCGATCGTGACCTTGGGTCCCATGGACCAATTGGGATGACGCAAAGCCTGTTCGGGAGTTGCGGCTCTGATCTCGGCTGCGGTCTTGGTGCGAAACGGCCCCCCCGAGGCGGTCAGGATCACGCGGCGCACATCTTGGCGCCGGCCGGCGCTCATGGCCTGGAACAACGCATTGTGCTCGGAATCGACCGGCAGCACGGTCGCACCGCAAGCAGCTGCCCGGCGCATGAAAAGACCGCCGGCGCAAACGAGGCATTCCTTGTTGGCGAGCGCAACGATGACGCCGCGCTCGGCCGCCGCCAGCGTCGGCTTGAGCCCGGCCGCTCCGGTAATCGCTCCGATCACCCATTGAGCCGGCCGCTGGGCTGCCTCGATCAAAGCGTCCGCGCCGGCCCCGACGGCAATCCCCGTCCCGGCCAGCGCGTCCTTGAGTTCCCGATAGGCGGCGGGGTCGCCGACCGCCGCGAAACGGGCATTGAGCTCGCGCGCCAGCGCGGCCAAGGCGGCCGCGCTCGTGTTTGCGCTCACGGCCTCGACGCGATAGCGCCCGGGTTCACGCTTGATGAGGTCGATGGTGCTGGCGCCGATCGACCCGGTGGCACCGAGCAGCGTGACGCTGCGCTCGACGCCCGCCGAAGCAGGGCGCATGGAGTGTGACTTCGGCATTTGCGAATTCATTACGCCACCGGATCAAGAGCGACCAGACCAAGAGCCACCGGAGGAAGATCTACCAGACCAACAAACCATGCGCGGGGGCCTCGACGCCACCGCGCAGGACACCGATCAGCGCCGCCACGGCGGCAGCGAAGACGAAGCCGTCGAGGCGATCCATCAAGCCGCCATGCCCGGGGATCAGGTGGCTTGAATCCTTGACCCCGAACCTGCGCTTCAATTGGGATTCAAACAAGTCGCCCGCCTGCGCGACAGCAGACAGGATCGCTGCAACAAGAGCGATGGAGACCAGCCCGGAAAGCCCCGCCAGCTTGGCGACCGCGATCGCAGCAAGCACGGCAGCCGCTAGGCCGCTGATCGCGCCCGACCAGGTCTTCTTGGGACTGACCCGCGCAAGGAGCTTGGGACCCCCGATCATGCGGCCGAGGAAATAGGCTGCGGTGTCGGTCGTCCAGACGATGGCGAACAGGAATATCACCGCGACGAATCCATCCTCACTGTCGGACCGCAGGGCGATCGGCGCGATGCCGATCGCGCCGGCATAAGGCACACCCGCGGCAACCCATCCGCGATGCTGCACCGGGGCAATCGGCGCGATCCCGATGATGCCCAGCGCGGTGACGGTGATGGCTCCCATCAGGCGGCCGGCGGCGGCGAGCGCCAGCGAAATTACCAGCGCCGCCCCGCCGGCCATGATAACCGCGCGTCGCTCGTTGCCGGCTACGAGCGCGCTCCATTCCCAGAATACTCCGATCGCCGCGAGACTCCAAAAGATCGTGAATGGCCAGCCGCCGAGATAGGCGGTCCCGATCGCCAGCGGGGCGAGGACGAGCGCCGAGCAGACACGCAACGTCAGGTCCGAGCTGCCCGGTGTGATCGTGCCCGAAGGATTGGCGGGATCCGGCACCGGTCACGATCCGGTCTTGGCGACGAGCCCGCCAAATCGGCGCTGGCGACCGCGAAATTCGACGATGGCCCGCTCCAGCGCGGCGCGGTCGAAATCCGGCCAATAGACGGGGACGAAAACCAGCTCGCTATAGGCCGCTTGCCAGAGCAGGAAATTGGACAGGCGCTGCTCGCCGCTGGTGCGAATGATGAGATCGGGGTCCGGCAGATCCGGGGCGTCGAGATGGCTCGCCAGCCTGTCGGCCGTGACGTCGGCGACCGCGATGCGGCCGGCCGCGACCTCGGTGGCGAGCCGCTGCGCGGCGCGCGCGATCTCTTGTCGCGCGCCGTAATTGAAGGCGACGACGAGCGTGAGCCTGTCGTTGTCCTTGGTCAAATCCTCCGCTTCTTCGAGCAGGCCCCTGATGTCGGGCGCGAGATCGTCACGATCGCCGATGACGCGCACATGCACGCCGTTGCGGTGGAGGTCGGCCAGGTCGTTGCGAATGAAGCGGCGCAACAGGCCCATAAGCTCGCGGATTTCGGACGGTGGTCGGGACCAGTTTTCCGCGCTGAAGGAGAATATGGTCAATATGCCGATGCCGAGGTCGCCGGCGGCGCGCACCGTGCGCCGCAGCGCCTCGACACCGCGCCGATGTCCCTCCCCTCGCGGCAGGCCGCGCGCCGCCGCCCAGCGCCCGTTGCCGTCCATGATGATGGCCACGTGCCTTGGTATGGTGAATTCGCCGATCGGAACGGTCGGCGGCGCCGCCTTCGACATTTCCATCATGATCACACGGTGAGGATTTCCCTTTCCTTGCCAGCCAGCATCTTGTCGATCTCGCCGATCGTCTCGTCGGTCAGCCTCTGGACCTGTTCGGCGGTGCGCTTTTCTTCATCCTCGCTCATCTGATGGTCCTTGAGCAGCTTCTTGAGCACATCAAGGCCGTCACGCCGGACGTGGCGCACGGCGACCTTCGCGGCCTCGACGTATTTGTGCGCCACCTTGACCAGCTCCTTGCGCCGCTCCTCGTTGAGCTCCGGGATGCGAAGGCGCAGCACCTGCCCTTCGGTCGAAGGCGTGAGACCCAGTTGGGAATTCGCGATCGCCTTCTCCACCGCATGCACCATCGAGCGATCCCAGACCTGGACCGAGATGAGCCGCGGCTCGGGTACGCTGACGGTCGCCAGCTGGTTGAGCGGCATGTGGCTGCCGTAGGCCTCCACTTGGATGGGCTCAAGCAAGCTCGCCGAGGCACGGCCGGTGCGCAGCCCGCCAAGCTCCTGCTTGAGCGATTGGATGGCACCTTGCATTCTTCGCCTGAGCTCGTTGATGTCGTGCGTTGCGCTAGCCATGGTCGTCCCCTGAAGTCCGTTTTTGCTCGCTGGATGCTTGCACGCTTCTAACCACAGACTTGAGCCCATAGATTTGAGTCCACAAGCTTGGGCACGGATTTGGACCCGATCGGGTTTGCGGTTTGCTCACGCACCGACCACCGTCGAGCGCCCTTCCCCCTGCAATGCCGCCCGGATCGCACCTTTGTCCCGGATCGAGAACACGATGATAGGCATGCGGTTTTCCCGGGCAAGCGCGAATGCGGTGGCGTCCATAACCTTGAGGTCGCGCTCGAGCGCCTCCTCGTGGGTCAGGCGATCGTAGCGCTTGGCGTGCCGGTCTTTTTTAGGATCGGCGCTGTAGATTCCATCCACATCCGTGCCCTTGAGCACCGCCTGGGCGCCCAGCTCGGCGGCGCGCAGGACCGCTGTCGTGTCGGTGGTGAAAAACGGGTTGCCGGTGCCGGCTGCAAGCAGCAGCACGCGGCCCTGGTCCAAATGCCGCGCCGCCCGCCGGCGTTCATAGGTCTCGCAGATTTCGGGCATGGCCAGCGCCGACATGGTGCGCGCGGGGACTTGCAAAGCCTCGATGGCAGCCTCGAGCGCGAGCGCATTCATCACGGTCGCGAGCATTCCCATCAAGTCGCAGGTGACGCGCGGCAGGCCCTTTTGCGAAGCGCTGGCACCGCGAATGAAGTTGCCGCCGCCGACCACGACGCCGAGCGTGACCCCAAGCGCGCGGGTGGCCACGAGATCGGCCGCGATGCGCTCGAGGGTGGCCTGCTGGATGGCGAAATCGCCGGTGACGCCGTCGGCGCCGCCATTGCGCCCGGCCAGTGCCTCGCCGGAGATTTTTACGATCACGCGACCGTAGGTCGGCCTAGCCATGGCGTGCTCGCTTCCCGATCGCCGCGCCGCTTTTCCTGAGAATGCTCTAATCGGAACCCTGCTTCTCGATCCCCTCGCCGACCGCGTAGCGTACAAAGCCCGTCACCCTGACCGGGGCGCCGACCTTGCCTTCGGCTTCCTTGATCGCCTGCGCCACGCTTTTCTCGGGTACGTGAATGAACGCCTGATCGAGCAGACAGACTTCCTTGTAGAACGTCTTGAGACCTGATTCGACGATCTTGTCGATGACATTCGCAGGTTTTCCCTGCGCCTTGTACTTGTCGGCCAGCACCTCTTTCTCGCGCCGCACCACCTCCGGATCGAGGCCGGCCGGATCGAGCGCCTGCGGATTGGCGGCCGCCACGTGCATGGCCACCATGCGGCCGAAGCGCTTGAGCTCGTCGGCGTCGCCGGTCGATTCGAGTGCCACCAGGACCCCGATCCGCCCGAGGCCATCGGACACCGAGCTGTGGACATAGCTCGCGACAACGCCGCGGCCGACCGACAGGAGAGCCGCGCGCCGCAGCGTCATGTTCTCGCCGACCTTGCCGATCGTATCGGCGAGCGCTTCGGCGACCGTGATGGTCCCGGCTTTCGCCTGCTTGATCGATTCCACGTCGGGGCCGGCGGTCAGCGCGATATCCGCGATCATCTTGACCAATCCCTGAAACAGGTCGTTGCGCGCGACGAAATCGGTTTCCGAATTGACTTCGACCACGACCCCCTTGGTGGCGCTGACCGCGGCGCCGATAAGGCCCTCGGCGGCGACCCGGCCGGCCTTCTTGGCAGCCTTGGCCAACCCCTTCTTGCGCAGCAGATCGACGGCCTTCTCCATGTCGCCCCCGGTTTCATCGAGCGCGGATTTGCAATCCATCATGCCGGCGCCGGTCCGCTCGCGCAGCTCCTTGACCATCTGTGCGCTGATATTGGCCATGCGTAAGTTCCTTGATGCCTCTCGCGGCCGTCACCCGGGTTGAGGTCCTATCCGGGCTATGGCGCTTGCACATATTCAGGACGATCTCGGGTCGACCCGAGATCGGAACGGTGCCCAAGAACTCACTCGGCGGAGAGTTCCTTGGCCTGTGCGATCCAGCTTTCCATGCG
>WNFJ01696325.1_pt1 | contig 18561 bp, 19 predicted proteins | sample 5400461 | NCBI WGS metagenome assembly WNFJ01 (sample SAMN13153349, study PRJNA577476) | soil metagenome | isolation source: 115 cm saprolite on Douglas fir-dominated hillslope | place: USA:California | collected 2013-09-17
CCGGAACTGAGCGATATTCCGGAAATCCCGGTGAAATTTGCGACCGATCCAAACGGCTTCCTGCCTTACAAGCGCGACCCGCAGACTCTGGCGCGCCCGTGGGCGGTTCCAGGAACCCCCGGGCTCGAACACCGCATCGGCGGCCTCGAGAAGCAGGACCCCACGGGAAACATCAACTACGAGCCGCTGAACCACGAAAATATGGTGCGCATCCGGGCGGCGAAGGTCGCAGCGGTCGCCCAGGACATTCCCAATGTGCTTCCCGATGGCGATCCCGAGGGAGATTTGCTGATCGTTGCTTGGGGTTCGACCTGCGGATCGATTACCGCGGCGTTAAAGGCGCAGCGGGCCAAGGGACGCAGGATCGGCCATCTGCACCTGCGGCACCTCAATCCGCTCCCGTCGAATTTGGGTGACGTTCTCAAGCGCTACAAGAGAGTGCTTGTGCCGGAACTGAACATGGGCCAGCTTTTGTGGGTATTGCGCGCAAAGTATCTCGTGGATGCGGTCGGCCTGAACAAGATTCAGGGCCGGCCCTTCAAGCAAGCGGAGCTGGAACAAAAAATCGAAGAGATGCTGGAACTCTAGGAGAATCGACGATGAGCACCGCGACGCTGCCACCGCCTCTCACGAAAAAAGACTTTCAAACCGACCAGGAAGTGCGCTGGTGCCCCGGCTGCGGGGATTACGCGATTCTGTCTGCGGTGCAGTCCGTCTTTCCGGAGTTGGGCATCAAGCGCGAAAACTTCGTCATCGTTTCCGGGATCGGCTGCTCCAGCCGCTTTCCGTATTATATGAATACCTTTGGTTTCCACACGATTCACGGCCGCGCGCCGGCAGTGGCCACGGGCATAAAGGCGATTCGCCCGGAGTTGGAAGTCTGGGTGGCCACGGGCGACGGCGACGCGCTTTCGATCGGCGGGAATCACACGATTCATATGTTGCGGCGAAACGTGGGCATCAAGGTTCTGCTATTCAACAACAAGATCTACGGCTTAACGAAAGGCCAGTACTCTCCCACCTCCGAGTTCAACAAGAAGACGAAATCGACGCCATTCGGGTCAGTGGACCGGCCCTTCAACCCGATGTCGCTGGCAATCGGTTCGGAAGCAACCTTCGTGGCACGCTCCGTCGATGTCTTCCAGGGGCACCTGAAGGAAACGCTGAAGCAGGCCGCGGCGCACAAGGGCTCCGCGTTCGTGGAGATTCTTCAGAACTGCAACATCTTCAACGATGGGGCCTGGTTCTCACTGACCGAGCGCGATGCGCGCAGCGAGCACGTAATGCAGCTCGAGCACGGCAAGCCGCTGGTTTTCGGCAAAAACCGCGATCAGGGAATCCGCCGGAAATCGGATGGCGACATCGAAGTCGTCCAGCTTGGCAACGGCATCGCGGAAAGCGATCTCGTGGTGCACGACGCGCACCACCCGCGGCCCTCCTACGCTTTCCTGCTCTCGCACATGGAGCACCGGCCAGGCTTCCCCACGCCGATCGGCGTTTTTCGCGCGTGGGACGATCTCCCCCGCTACGAAGACGTGATGAACCAGCAGATCAGAGAGGTCATCGCCAAGCGCGGTCACGGCGATCTAGGCAAACTTCTGCGGGCGGGCGATACTTGGGAAGTAAAGTAGTCTTCGCATTCTCGAAAACAAAGCTTTCACAGGAAATATCAAAGAGCGCCGTGCCCACCGTAGTCACGGCGCTCCATTATTTGCGATAGCTGGCTCTGCGCCTGAGCCCCAATTGTTCTCCTGTGAGTGCGCCGAACTCCCATTCTCTTCTCCAAGTCCTTTGCTTTCAGCCCGCCAGAAATCTACCTCCCGCGACATCGTGCGACATCTCTCCTCTGTGGCGGCTTGACGTTCCTTGTCGCTTGAACACTTCCTCGACACTCCGTAGGGTCGACTCAGCGGCGGTATCGCGCTTAGCTTCGGCAGCCGCCAGGAAGAAGTGGAAGGAGGGGCATCCATGATTTACGAACGCCTGCATGTCACATTTGTCGGAATCGTCGCCACGCTGGTGGACTCCGTGGTCGTCGCGGAATTTGCCGGCTACTGGCTGCACCGGCTTTTGCACAGCGACAAATTCCCAGCCCTCAGCAGGGGCCATCTGATCCATCATTTCCTGATCTATGGCCCCCGGCAACCGATGCGCGCCGGAGACTACCACGACGCGACAGATAAGCGCTTCTCCGTTGGGAACGTGGGGATCGAATGGCTGATGCCGTCCACGATTATTTTGCTGTTTTGTTGGGGAGGGATGGCGCTTCTCGGCGTGCCGCATGTGTACCAGGCACTCGCACTTTGTACGCTGCTCGGCTGGCCCATCCTGATGTTCAGCTACTTGCACGACCGCATGCACATCGAGAACTTCTGGATGACGCGAGTTCCTGTCCTTAGAGCGTGGTTCTTGAATGCCAGGAGACTTCACGACATTCACCACCGGAGCGTGGACGGCGAAGGCTTCATGGACACCAACTTCGGCATCGGCTTTTACATTTTCGATCGCTTCTTTCGAACTAGGGTCACGCGCCATCGTCCTTTCAACTGGGCCGGCTACCAGTCAGCCGTCAGGCGTTACGGAATGGACGAAACAGAGCTTCTCTCGCTGCGCGCCTGCAGCAAGGCCCTTTTTCACAAAGAACATGGCCCCAAGGTGCCCCCGCGCTAGCTTGGTATCGTGGAGCCTCCGGCCGCGCCGATCCCCCTTCTCGGCAAGCGCCCCGCCAGAGCGCACTCCTGCTGGCCATCCTCTTCTCCACCCCGCCTCCGCCCCTCATTTATCTCCTGCACTTGAGTTTTGATTTGTGAAACCTCCTGAGATTTGTTACATCCAATAGGGGTCTCGGTGTGTCCTGCCATGGACGAACTATCAAATCTCGGTGCTTATGCCCTGTTAGGCGAGGCAAGCTCCGTCCCGCAGAGCCTGTTCCTCTCTCACCCCGAACAGGCCAAAACGCTCGCGCTGCTCTACGAAGTCAGCCGCGAGCTGACCTCGATTCTTGATCGCGAAGAGCTGCTCCGCCGGGTCGCCGAACGCATCAAGAAAATCGTGAAATATGACGTTTTCAGCGTCATGCTCTGGAACGAGCCAACCCAGCATTTGGAAAGCATATTCGCCATGTGTTGCGGCGATTCCATTGCGGCGCGTATGCGCGTTCCCCTGCACAAGGGGCTCACCGGAACCGCCGCAGGTGAGCGCCGCGTCCTGCGGATCAATGACGTCACAGAAGATCCGCGTTACATCCACTGTGAGAGCGGTGTCGTAGCGCGTTCCGAACTTGTCGTGCCGCTTCTGTTGTGCGACCGCCTCATCGGAGTTCTTGATCTCGAAAGCTCAGAACCTCACGCGTTCACATTGGAACACGAGCGCATGCTTTCTACGCTTGGCTCTTATGTGGCCGTTGCGCTCGAAAACGCCCGGCTCTACCAGGAGGCCAGGGAAAGCGAGCGCCGGATGCGCAGCGAACTGGACACGGCGCGAGAGATCCAGCGGCAACTCCTTCCCACTGGCGCGCGCGAAGTGCCGGGCCTCGATTTGGCAGCCGCGTATGTTCCCGCACGCGAGTTGGGCGGAGACTTCTACGACTTTCTGCCCTATGGCCAAGGCCGCCTCGGATTCATGCTTGGTGATGTTTCCGGCAAGGGGACCGCGGCGGCGCTGTACGGCTCCTTGGCGATCGGCACGGTTCGAGAAATCGTCGTCGATCACGCTTGGGAGCCGGCTTGCATGCTCGCTCTTCTGAATCAGCGGCTGCTCGGCGCGCGGCTTGATTCGCGATTCATCGCCATGCTATTCGCCGTTTTCGACGCATCGACTCGGAAACTCACGCTCGCCAATGCTGGCGGACCGTATCCCCTGCTGGTCCGCAATGGTCTGGTGCAGCCCATCCGTTTGGAAGGCGTGCCGCTCGGCCTCATTCCCGATACCCAGTATGATGAGAAGACCATCGACGTGGAGCCGGGAGACGTCGTTCTTTTCGCTTCCGATGGCATCCTGGAATCGGAGAATGCCGCACAGGAAGAATTTGGTCCGGAACGGTTGAGGTCACTACTTGCCGCTATTTCTCAGGGAGATTCGGCTCGCGCGATTGCCGATCGCATCCTCGCTGAGACAGACAATCACAGCGGCACTGATACTGCTCCCCATGATGACCGCACCCTGGTCGTCCTCCGGGTCACCGATGAGACCGCCTCCGATTTCTCCAAACTTCCGATCATTTATTGAATGAAGCGCGCGGTATCGCAGCGGAATCACACCCCGCTGGCTCCTGGCCCTTGCCAGTGGACCGCTCGCCGTTGGTGCCCGTCTAAAAAAAGAAACGCTGCGGAGACCCTCCACAGCGCGAAAAACTAGTACTAAGAATTCTTAAGTTGAGTTAGTTGCCGGTGTTGATGGCCACGGCGTGCCCGGAGTCCGCAAAATAATTCTGCTCGCGGAGCTTCCGGTAGATGCGGCCGGCAACAACGGCGGCGGTTGGTCCCTTCACGCGGCGGGTATTCCCTCGCAAAAGAACGGCCAGCGCAATCTTCGGATGCGCGTCATCCGCGAAGGTGATGAACCAGCCGATTTTTGACGGTGTGGTGTGGTCGTCGCAAGTTCCCGTCTTGCCGAGCGGCATCTCATCCCCGCCCCGGTCGAAACTCGATTTGCCGGTGCCATACAGGACCGCCGCCAGCATGCCTTCGCGGATCTCCGGGAGAATCGGGCCGATGTTCAATTCGCGCTTCACGCGCGGGGTAAAATTCTCAACTTCCTCAGGGCTGTGGGGGTACTGCAAATAATAAAGAGTTCCGCCATTCGCAAACGCCGCGGAGAGCGCTGCGAGTTGCAGCGGGGTTACCTGAATCCCCTCGCCAAAGCTGGACATACGCGCCACTCCGCCATAGGGAGGCGGCGCGATCGGAAACGAGCCCGGATGTTCGTCAGGCAAGTTGTACCCGGCGAGTTCTCCCAGGCCAAGCAGCCGGCCGTACTTGGAAATCGTCTCAAATCCCATGCGCGACCCGAGCTGCTCAAAAAACACATTGTTCGAGTGCGCCATCGCTTCCGTCAAGTTCATGTACTTGCGGCGCCCAACCTTGAGCATGGTGTCGCGGGTGATGACATTTTCTTCGAGGGCGGCGAGCGCGATGGTCGGCTTGATCGTGGAGCAAGGAATGTAGCCATCGCCAAATGCGATTTTCTGATTCACAACCGTAAGGATGCGGCCGGTGTTCGGGTCGACCGCCACGACCGCCCCATTGTAACGGCCGAGCGCGGAAACCGCGGCGGCGCGAACAACGGGATCATCGTACGCGCCGTCGTCGGCGCTGGAAGAATCCGCAAACGTGGGAACTCCGCGGTAACGCGGAGCGTACTTGTGAGTGCGCCTTATCGGCGTTCCCGCGCCGGGCGCCGCCGGCAAAGGCACGGTGCAGACTGCTGCCAGTAGCATCGCAAGAGTGGCTTTTCCGAATTGCTTCACCGTTTCCGCCTCTTCAGGGTGACCGCGAACCGGTTCACCCGTCCTGGTCTGCCCCGCAGTAAAAAATCACCGGGGTCAGAGTATTACCTTACGCTGTCCGCAGCGTCAACAAGCATTCACAAATACCGTTCGTAGCCGCTACCGGCGGTTATTGCGGGTGGACCGCTCCAGAGATTTATTGCATCCCACCAGCCAATCCAGAGCAGCATTCATTTGATGCGACTTAGCGCCGGATCGAGTGAAATTCTCTGCATCCAAGAGAAACAGTTTCTCTCAGAATAAGACACATTTTACGGTTTTGTACCCTTTCGCACAATAGACACCTAGCCCTAGTACGACCCTATGTGCTTTGTTTTGAATAGCTGACCGTCAGGGCAGTGGCCTGAACTTTCGTCCGGTCAGGGTGACGGTTCGCGCATGAAAGTGCAGCCGCCCCTCGGCGTCCAGAAAGGGGCGTGTGCCGCTCAAATCCCGGAGACGGTCCTTTTCGAGCAGCCGCCGCACTTCGGTGGCATCCTCGGCTGGTGCTTTCGTGGTGGCCAGCCAGCGTTCCACTTCGGGACAAAGGTCTTGGAACGTAAAGATGTGATCGGTTTCCAGTCCCGCCTCGCGGAAGAGCCGCAAGTGCTCGCTGATGGGAAGCGTTCGAACGTGCGAAGGATCACGCAATTTCTCCCAGCGATCCTGATAGGCGGCGCGGTCGGGATGCTCGCTGCCGTGGATATCTTCAACGAGGACGGTACCTTCCAGACGGCACACCCGCGCCATTTCTCGCACAACCTGCACGGGATTCTGCATGTGATGAAGAGCGAGACGGCTCACCACAACGTCAAACTCCTCCTTTTCGAAGGGGAGGTGCTGCACATCTGCAATTCGAAACGAGACGTTTTTGATTCCCCGTTCCTTCGTGCGCTCTTTCGCAATCGCCAGCATCGCGGCCGTCAAGTCAACGCCAATCACTTCCCGCGCGGCCCGCGCGAAGGCCTCCGCGATGTAGCCCGGGCCGGTGGCGACATCGAGCACACGTTCCTTTCCGGTGAGGCGCGCTGCCGCCACCAGCCTCTTGATACGCTCTTCATCCGTGACCCATGGATTAGCCGCAAACGCTTGCGCCTGCGTGGTAAAGGATTCGCGAACAACTTCGTTATGGCTCGACACAGTTTCCTCTGACGACCGCACAATGGAAGTTTAACAGCGGGTTTCGCAAGCGCAAACAACCCTTGTTGCGGTCTGAAGGCAGCGCCACGGGTTTCCTGAAAAAGACTTGGCCCTCCTGCCTGTTGGCAGAAGGGCCGTTTTGGTTATCGTATCGTTGCGTTTATCGCGTGGGGCGGGCTTTGGACGCGTCCGCGCCAGCAGCCGCTGCGGAAGTCTTCATCGGCGGCTTTTCCGCTTGCGCGTGAGCTGCACTGTTCGTCCCTGCAGCTGCATGCGAATTGCCCGGCGTGGGAATTTCCAGTTTCTTGCGCAGAACATTTTCCAGCTTGTCGCGGATGTCCTTGTTTTCCTTCAGGAATACGCGGGCGTTTTCGCGGCCCTGGCCCATGCGTTCGCCGCCAAAGCTGATCCACGTGCCGCTCTTTTCGAGCACGCCCTTTTCAACGCCCAGATCGATCAGGTCGCCTTCGCGCGAGATGCCTTCGCCGTAGACGATGTCGAATTCGGCTTCGCGGAACGGCGCCGCCACCTTGTTCTTCACCACTTTTGCGCGTGTGCGCGAGCCGACAACCTTGTCGCCTTCCTTGATGGCCTGAATGCGCCGGATATCCACGCGCATGGACGCATAAAACTTTAGCGCGCGCCCGCCCGTAGTGGTCTCCGGGTTGCCGAACATGACGCCGATCTTCTCGCGGATCTGGTTGATGAAAATCAGGCAGGTGCGCGATTTCGAAACGATGCCGGTGAGTTTGCGTAGCGCTTGCGACATCAGGCGAGCCTGGAGGCCCATTTGCGGGTCGCCCATGTCGCCTTCGAGTTCAGCCTTGGGAACGAGCGCGGCGACGGAGTCCACGACGACGATGTCCACGCCGCCCGAGCGGATCAGCGTTTCGGCGATCTCCAGCGCCTGCTCGCCGTTATCCGGCTGCGACACCAGCAGATTGTCCACGTCCACGCCCAGCTTGCGCGCATACGTGGGATCGAGTGCGTGCTCCGCGTCAATGAACGCCGCCTGCCCGCCCAGCTTCTGCGCCTCCGCGATGACGTGCAGCGTCATGGTGGTCTTGCCGCCGGATTCCGGGCCGTAGACCTCGATCACGCGTCCGCGCGGAAAGCCGCCCACGCCCAGCGCCGCGTCAATCGAGAGGCACCCGCTGGGTATCACGCTGACGGGCACCAGAATGTCCCGGCTGCCCAGCCGCATGATCGCACCCTTACCGTGGTCTTTTTCAATCTGCAATATCGCTGCTGCAAGCAATTTTTCTTTTTCGTCTGTCATGTCAAACCTCGGTGGAGGAAAGTAGAAAAGCCGGCACGCGACCCGGAAACTTTATAAGCGGTGCAGTGTATCACCTGGTTCATTTTGGTGCACGGCCAAAGTCAAACCGGGATACCGGGCCAGCCGGGAAGACCATATCGTAAAGGCGAAGAAAAAGCAAACACTATATTCGTCTTAATTATTGGTCTTGACGAGCTCGCTGGAGCAGCCGGAATACAGCGAAACTAAAGGCACCATAGAGAATGGCATTCAGGAGCGCGCCAACCAAATATAAGGCGCCGTGAACACCAAATCCTAAAGCCGCGCCAATCCAGAATCCGGGCATCTGTAGCGTCCAGGCCATTTCTGTTCCTGATATCGCAAGAAACAGCAAGAAGAAGCTAATCGCAAGGCCTGTCATCAAAGAGAGGCCGATTAAGACCAATCGGTTTCGAATGCTGCTCATCAACTTCGGAGGGCCTCCGGTTTACGAGTAGGAATAGAAGCCTCGGCCGGATTTGCGCCCAAGCCACCCCGCTGCCACATACTTCTTCAGCAGCGGGCACGCGCGATATTTAGGATCGCCGAGCCCTTCCTGCAAAACTTGCATGACGTCCAAGCACACGTCAAGGCCGATAAAATCGGCCAGCTCCAGCGGCCCCATCGGATGATTCATCCCCATCTTCATAACCGCGTCAACGGCCTCCGCCGTGGCCACGCCTTCCATGACGCAATAAGCCGCTTCATTGATCAGCGGCATCAGCACGCGGTTCGAAACGAAGCCCGGCGCATCATTTACGGCGACCGGTTTTTTCTCCAGCTTCTCCGCCAGTTTCATCGTCGTTTCAAGCGTCGCGTCGCTCGTCTGCAGCGCCCGGATCACTTCCACCAGAACCATCACCGGCACTGGATTCATGAAGTGCATCCCCACAAAACGGTCGGGCCGCTTCGTCAGCGCCGCCAGCGTGGTCATGGAAATCGAAGAAGTGTTGCTCGCGAAGATGACCTCGGACCGGAGAATGCCATCCGCTTCCCCAAGCACTGCCCGCTTAATCTCCATTTTCTCCGGCACGGCTTCAACCACAAAATCCGCAGCGGCAATGGCAGCCATATCCGTCACAGGTTGCAATCGGCCAAGAACATTGGGCTTTTCCGCTTCCGCCAATTTTCCTTTCTTGATTTCGCGGTCGAGATTTTTTCCGATGGTCTCCATCGCGCGGTCCAGGAAACGCTGCTCCACGTCCCGCAAAATCACCTTGTACCCCGACCGCGCAAACACGTGCGCGATGCCGTTCCCCATCGTCCCCGCGCCCAACACTGCAACAATCTTTATATCGGCAAGGTTCAAGAAGCCTCCCGAGAGAACACCAGAGGCAACGGAAACACAGGACACGCAGAAACGTCAAGCGGCCATGAACTTTTTCCGCTCCTTGGAGGTGTCTTTCGAAGGAGCTTCCAAGGCAAGCCATGCGGCGAGCGTGGCGAACTTTTCGTCTTGTGACCATGGAGAGCCAAAAGGGCGGCCAAGCTCGTTAACCCGGCCGATCAGATCAGCGCGCTTGAGACGGAAATCCCGTCCGGCACGGTCCAAGAGTTCTCGTTCCTTAATTCTGAAATCGCGGAGGCCACAGCGAAAGCTCGCATGGAGAATTGCCTCGCGGAAGAGTTCACCGTCCGCCGTGTGTATCAGCGCATGGGAAGCAAGAATCTTGTCCAGCCCGGGAAGGGGTCTGCCAGAGGCAAGGAGCAGGCCGCATCGCGTGAGTTTCAGCCCCTGTTTTTGCAACTCGGATTGAAGGTCGCGGATCGCTCGGTAAGCCAGTCGCCGTGCCTCCGCCTGCATCCGCGAGATGAACTCGCGGGCTTGCCCTAGCAGCATCTTTTCCGCCGTGTGATAAGGCTGTCGAAACTCGTATGTGAAAGTTTCAACCAGGTGGACGCGCTGCCGCGCAAGAACAACGGGCGCGCCTTTTTCCAAACACACGGCGACAAGCGCGGTCCAGCCGGAGTGCGCGCGAAAGCCAAGAGCGGCTTGTTTCGAATGAGCCACCGTGAAAATCCTACACCGGCGGCTCGCCTTCGACGATCTCCCGGATGATTTCCCGCGCGCGGCCTTCATCCTCGGGGGAAGCGTAAACAGCCGCTCTCTGACCGTGCCGCTCCACGCGAACCGGAATTCCGTTTTCTTTCAGCGCGGCTCCCAGAAACCCCGCGAGATTTTCATCCTCACCGGACCACACTTCGCAATTTGCCGCACCAAAACTGGATGATCTTGGCTTCGGCTTGGCCGGCGCGGCAGCGTCATCCGCCGCCAGCCCCATGTCCACCGGCCCTTCCTTCAGAAGCTTTTCGAGAATGACCTCGGCTTCCGCGAGATTTAAAGAGAGGACCGCCACCTCGAAGCCAAACCGCGGATGCGCGTGATCCAGCAGCTGATCGATGGGCCGCGCGCTCGGCCCACTGCCGAGAGGCTGCTCGTAAAAGGAGATGTTTGCTTCAGCAAGAGCTTCCAGGATGGAAGCATGAAGAGCCGCGTCTTCGCCTCGCCACAATTGCACCAGAGCGCTGCCGGGATAGGCCTTCTCAACGAGCTCATCCGCTTCGGCCAGATCAGCGACGAGTGTGACGTGGCATCGGCTGCAGAAGACCGTTCCGTGAGGGAACTCCGCGTTACAGGCAGGGCAAACCATGGCGCCCGGAAGTTTACTACACTCGGAAACGTTGGGAGTGGCTACTCCGGCGGCGCGCCCTCCACTACCTCTCTCACAATTTCGCGCGCGCGGATTTCATCATCAGGCAAAACGAAAATTGCGTTTCTACCCTCCGCTTTTTCCAAGCGCGCATGAATCTGATTTTCCCGGAGCGCCAACTCGATCATCTCTCCGGGATAAGATTGTTCGCTCGACCAAACTCCGAGCGTGGCCTCTTGCGGATTCCAGTTTGTTGGATCCCAGTCCGTCCGGTTGGTTTCGGATTGCTCGTCCAAATCATGTTCTTCAGGAAATTGTCCCGCCACACTCTCGCGTTCCTCGCCCCCGCCAAGTGTGGACCTGGCAAAACCCTTCGCCATCGGACGCCACGGAAACACGCCGCGGACACCCGGCGAATAGCCTTTTCCATAAGGCAGGAGCGGGGTGGCATCCTGCTGTTCTTCCCCCGTTCCATAGGCATCCTTGATCGCAGCTTCCGCCTTCTCGAATTGCGAAAACGGAATCCCGATCTCAAAGGCGCTCTTGGTATTCATGTTGAAGAGATGATCTTCCCGCCGGATGGTTTTCTGGGGAATGCCCTCCTCGTTGAGCAGTTCGCAGAGTTCTGCATGAATGCGCGGGTCATCACCCCGCCAAAAGGAGCAGAAAGGATCATCCGAAACTTCAGCCCGCGCGCCTGCTTTGCCCCAGGGGCCCAATCCATTCACTGCTGCGGGCGGCTCACAGACCAGGTCCACATCGCAATCGGCGCAGCGTGTGAATCCTTGGCGGTACTCCGCTTTGCATTGTGGGCAAAACATCTCAGGCGGCAGTCTACTACAATTCTCATCAACTCTAAGTCATTGATTCAATTGCCGTTGGGAGTACCGGACGAATTTGCGTCTTTTCGCCATTCTACTTCGTATAGCAGTTAGAATGAGCGCCACAATCTCGTGTTTGAGGTCACAGCGGTCCGGTTTCTTTGGGACCCCGGCCATGCCGGGGCCAACTCTGTTCTTTTCCACGCTCATGAGCGATGAGGCGAAGAACATCGCGCGCGGCCTGCAGAAGCGCGACCCCGATCTGCTCGACCGGCTGATCGAGCAGTTTCAATACCGGCTGTTCCGCTACCTGTTGTACATCACGGGAAACAAGGAACGCGCCGAAGATTTTTTCCAGGAGACGTGGATCCGGGTACTCGAACGCGGCCACCAGTACGACGGAAAATCGAAATTCGAAGCCTGGCTCTTCGCCATTGCCCGCCACCTGGTCATCGATTGGCAACGGTCAAAGAAACCGCAGAGCCTCGATTCGCTGACGGACCCCGAACAGGATCATCGGCTGCAACTCGTGAATGGAACTGAACCTTCACCTCTGCACCAGGTCCTCAGCCACGAGACGGAAGAGAACGTTCAAGCCTCGCTACAGAGAATCCCCGCGATCTATCGCGAGGTGCTGGTGCTGCGCTTCCAGGAGGAATTGCAAATCGAGGAGATGGCCGGGGTGCTCAGCATCCCAGTATCAACGGTGAAGTCACGACTTTATCGCGGCCTCGATGCGCTGCGCAGCACACTGCAAGGAGGTGTCGCATCATGAGCCCCAACGCCCACGACCGAGCCACGCAACTGATCGCTCAAGCACGAGTTGAAGGGTTGCCAAAGACCGACAGCACTTGGCTCCCTGCGCACCTCGAAGAATGCGAGTTCTGCTCCGAGCACGCCCGGCAGACCGATCGCGCCTTGCGGCTGTTGCGTACCGCCGCCATTCCACTACCCGACGGCCTGGTCAGCCAAACACAGTTCCGCGTACGACTCCGCGCCATGGAATTGCGCGAACGTGAGCCGAAGCGCCGGGCGTTGTGGTTCGCCTGTGCGGTCTCGTGGGCTTTTGGAATCGGCAGCGCACCGTACGTATGGCGGCTTTTCGCGTGGTTCGGGGAGCGCACTGGAGTTCCGAAGCTCGTGTGGGAGCTGGGTTTTGGTTTGTGGTGGGCGATTCCAGCGGTGTTCGTCGCGGTTGTTTTGCTGATGGAAAACGCGCGGCGGGAAGCCGAACAAGATTGGATGAGGCAGGGCAGGTAACCGGGACATCGGGAGAGAGGAAGCTATGCCGGACTATTCACAACGCGTGAGTGATTCCTTCAACGAGAGGATGCGGCTGATCCGCCTTCGCAGGAAGAAAGAGAATCTCCGCTTCTGGGAAGAGTTTCGAATTATTCCGCGATGGCTGATCGTGTTGGTAATCGTGCTTTTCCTGATGGCGCAAACGATCGCCCTCCTCGTCAACTTGAACGCGGCTCGCTTCGGCGGCGAGATTTTCCCGCCGGACTTGAAGAACGACCCCGCGACGGCGTCTCTGGCGTTGGCTGGCATCGTGACCGGCGCGTCGCTCTTTATTGCGCCTTTGATATTGCTGACGGGGTACGTAAACCGCGATGCCAAGCGCCGGGGGATGAGTTCCAGTCTGTGGACCTTCCTGGTGATTGTTTTCATGCCGGCGTATTTTGCGATTGGCTTCATTTTTTATTTCTTGATGCGTGAGCCCATGCCTTATCCCTGCCCGCAATGCGCAAACACGGTGGGCGCGAGGTTCAACTTCTGCCCCAATTGCAAATGCAACCTGCAACCCTCTTGCCCGCAATGCAAGCGCGAAATCGTCGAGACGGACAAGTTCTGTCCGTACTGCGGCAATGATTTGAAGGCCGCGGCGAGCGCAGAACCCGCGGTGCAGACTTCAATCTAGTCGAATGTTCGGAGCCTCTCAGAATCGTTCGACGGCGAGGGCCACGGCGTTGCCTCCGCCGAGGCAGAGGGCGGCGATGCCGCGTTTCAAATTGCGGCGCTGCAATTCATAGAGCAGCGTGACGAGGATACGCGCGCCAGATGCACCGATGGGATGGCCGAGCGCGACCGCGCCGCCGTTGACGTTTACTTTTTCAGGATTGAGCTTGAGCTGCCGCGTTACGGCGATGGCAGCGACGGCGAAAGCTTCATTAAGCTCGACGAGATCGACATCCTTGTCGCGGTCCCACCCGGTCTTTGTGAGGAGCTTTTCGACGGCGTCAACGGGCGCCATCATCACCCACTTGGGCTCGACGCCGCTAACCGCTTGCGCGACGATCCGCGCGATTGGCTGTTTGCCGAGTCGTAACGCATTCCGCTCGCTGGTAACAATCAATGCCGCCGCGCCGTCGTTCGTGCCGGGCGCGTTGCCCGCGGTGACCGTCCCGTCTTTTTTGAACGCCGGCTTCAGCTTCGCCAGCGCTTCCATGCTCGTATCTTCGCGCGGCGATTCGTCGTACTTGATGACCATCGGTTCGCCTTTTTTCTGCGGCACTTCGATCGGGAGAATCTGCGCTTCAAAGAAGCACGATTTCCGCGCGCGCACAGCTTTCTGGTGGCTTTCGACGGCAAACCTGTCCTGCTCTTCGCGCGTGATCCCGTATTTGTCGGCGACGAGCTCCCCGGTCATGCCCATATGGAAATTCTCGTAAGCGTCCCACAATCCATCGGCGATCATCGAATCGACAAGTTTGCCGTCGCCGATGCGGTAACCGGTGCGCGCTTGCGGCAGCAGATACGGGCAGTTGGACATGGACTCCATCCCGCCCGCGACGACAATTTCTGATTCGCTAAGCTGCACCGCCTGCGCGGCGAGCGCAACAGCTTTCAAACCGGAGCCGCAAACCTTATTAATGGTCATCGCCGCAACGCGCGCATCACAGCCGCCCTTGAGCGCCGCCTGCCGTGCGGGATTCTGTCCAAGCCCCGCCTGCACAACGTTCCCCAGAATGGCTTCGTCAATCTGCTTCGTGTCGAGGCCCGCGCGGCGAATCGCTTCAGCCACAACTTTCCCGCCAAGTTCCGGCGCGGAGAATCCGGCGAGACCGCCTTGAAATTTGCCGATGGGGGTGCGGACTGCGGAAAGAAGGACGGGAGTTTCCGTATTCATGGTTAGCCTCCGGAAGAGCGACGCGCTTCATTATACCGCGATGCAAGAAAGGAGGCTGCAGCGGTGGGTAAAGCTCTGGGGACGGAAGGCTCCGCCCCCAGAAGGCAATACTAATTCGCTGCGGCTCCCGCCGCGCCAGGCTGGGCTTCGTCCGCGCTCGGACCATAGAGCCCCGGCACGGGAACTCCCAACAATCGGTAATACACCGTGAGTTGCGCGCGATGATGAATCAAGTGGTTCAACACCATTCCGCGGATGCACGTCACACGAGGCAACGTAAAAATCTCTTTGCCGCCGGCAAGCAGCTTCCAACCTTTCATCATTTCTGCATCGCTTACGCTGGAGAGTGCGGCGCGAGCCTCGGCCGCGTTTTTGTCGAACTCGACGAGCAAGCCCTTGCGGTTTTCAATTTTCGGCGGCTGATAAGCGGGGCCGCCCACCGGCGCGTAATCGAGCTCTTCGGTGTTGAGGGTCGTTGGCAGCCAGCTCACCATCGTCGCGACGTGGCCTGCCAGCCACCCGAGCGTGCCCGATTTTTCGTGGGGTTTCCAATTCCACTTCTCGTCGGGACATCGTTCCAGCGTCTTGCGCGTGTTCTGCATCTCCTGGTCGAACTCACCAAGCATCATCTGTCCAATGGTCATGACTTCCTCCCTTGCGGAATTCAGGATTCGTGCGCACTGATACTAGGCGAACAAAAAGCGAATTGTCAAGCGCTTCTTTTTACCACCCCGGCTCCCCTTCTCCGCGCTCCTTCGCTCTGCCCTGCTTAGTTGCCCGAGCACCTCAATCGGTCACTCAGAATTTCGGTCGCCGGAGCGGGCCTTCGGCGATGGGCTTGACAGCCTCCGCAGAGGGGACAGAATGGCAGAATGGCGCACCAATTCTCCACCTCTTACCTGGAAGATTCCATTGATGTTTTCAACCATTACAAGAAACTGGGCGAACGGGCGATAGCCCAATGCCCGGATGACGCGCTCTTCACTACCCTCGATCCCGAATCCAATTCCATCGCCATCATCGTGAAACACATGGCCGGAAACATGCGCTCTCGTTGGACCGATTTTCTAACCACCGATGGCGAGAAGCCTGATCGCAACCGCGACACTGAATTTGAAGATCCGCCCACGACGCGCTCAGAGCTAATGGAGATGTGGCAGCGCGGCTGGAAGTACGTTTTCGATGCACTGCAGCCTCTCACCGATGCGGATTCAACACGAACGATAACCATTCGCACGGAACCACACTCCGTAATGCAGGCCATCAACCGCCAGATCGCCCACTATTGCTATCATGTGGGGCAAATTGTTTATCTCGCACGGCACTTTGCTGGCGATAAATGGCAAACCCTCAGCGTCCCGAAGAAAAAGTCGGCCGAGTTCAACAAGAAGGTAGCTTCCGGCGAGCTTTCTCAGCGGTAGCAGGAGCGAACAATGGACAACACAGAGTTAGTATTTCGTGTGATACAGGAATCAGACGGTGGTTATTGCGCCGAGTGTCTGACCGAATCCATTTTTACGCAAGGCGACACGTGGGAAGAATTGGAAGCTATGATAAAAGATGCCGTAGACGGCTATTTTTTCGATGACCCGAGACCCTGATCCATTGGCATTGAATTAGAAAAATAGCCCCTGTTTCCCCTTCCACGAAAAATCCGATACCCTTCTTGAATCATGGCCACGCTGTTCGAACTGGAGCCGGTCGGTGAGAGCGGGCTAAAGCTCAATGACGCGCAGCGCCGCGCGATTACGCACGGCGAAGGACCGCTGCTGGTGATTGCCGGCGCGGGTACCGGAAAAACGCGCGTCATTACCGAGCGTATCAGGCACCTGTTGCAATCGGATGAAAGCCTCACCGGCGAAAACATTCTCGGCCTCACATTCACGAAGAAGGCCGCAGGCGAGATGAAAGCCCGCGTGGTGAAGGCCACGGGCGAGCGCGGCAAAGCCGTGACGCTGGCCACGTTTCATTCCTTCTGCGAAACTCTGCTCAAGGAAGTGGAGCCGAACCGCGTCGCGCTCGAGCAGGTGGACCACTGGATACTGCTTCGCCGGAATCTGCCGCGACTGAAGCTGGACAAGTACCGCCGGCTCGCGGAACCCGGGCAATTTCTCAGCGACTTCATCCAATTCTTTTCGCGATGCCAGGACGAGCTGGTGTCCAGCGAAGACTACCAGCGGTATGTGGACCGCCTGGCGGCGAAACTCGAGGCCGAGCGCGCCTCGCTGGATAAAGATGCCTTCAAGGAACGCGCGGAGCAGGTGGCGCAGCAGCAGGAGATTTCGCGCGTCTATCGCGCCAGCGAAGAATTGCTGCGCGCGAAGAATGCCGTGGCTCTCAACGAATTGATCGCCGAAGCGGTCGCGCTGCTGAAAAAAAATGCGGGCCTGCGCGGAAAGCTGCAGGAACGCTACAAACATATCCTCGTGGATGAATTTCAAGATACCAATATCGCGCAGCTCGAATTGCTGCATCTCCTCTCGGCCGAGCCGCGCAACATCCTGGTCGTGGGCGACAACGACCAGGCCATCTACCGTTTTCGCGGCGCCTCGTTCGGCAGCTTCCAGCTCTTTCTGGAAAGATTCGCGGGGTGGGAAACCGGCGCTGATTCAAAGCCCCATCGCGTGACGCTGACGGAGAATTACCGTTCGACCCCGAATATTCTTCGCGTGGCCACGCAGGTGATTGCCCAGAATGAAGTCAGCGCGGATTTCCCGAAAAAGGTTTTGCAGTCCGCCAAGCCGGAGGGCGAGCGCATTCGAATTGCGGAGCTGGCCACCGCCGATGACGAAGCGCGCTGGGTGACGGACGAACTCGAGCGGCTTCATGCTTCTGGCCATCGCTGGAAGGATTTTGCGGTCCTCTACCGCCAGCATGCGCACCGCGACAAAATGGTCGAAGAACTGTCCCGCCGGAAAATTCCTTTTGTCATTTCGAAACTCTCGATTCTCGAGCACCCGCTGGTTCGCGATGTGCTGGCCTATCTGCGGCTCATCGCCACTCCGTTCGATGACATCGCCTGCGCTCGCGTGCTCGCCGCCCCGGCATGGCACCTCGAAGCCGCCGATCTAGTGCGGCTCGCGGAGCGCGCCGCGAGGAAGCGCGGCACCGCGCTTTACGACGTTCTGCAAGCGCCGCAATCGGAGCTGCCGTTCGACCCATCGCATGGCGCGCTCCCCGAGTTGCTCGAGTTCCTTTCGAATCAGCGCAAAACCCTGAAGCGCCGCACCGCCAGCGAAATCCTTTCCGATCTCATCGAATGGCTGGAAGTGCCGCAGCGCGCCGGGACGCAGGACCGCAAGTACGTCAATCAGCTTTCCCAGTTTGTGAAGGATTGGGAGCCAAAAAGCGAAACGCGTGGACTGGCGGAATTCCTCGAATACCTCGAATATTTCGAACAGGCCGGCGGAACGCTCAGCCTCGAAGACGACGCGCCCGGCGACGCCGTCCAGCTAATGACCGTGCACGGCGCGAAGGGGCTGGAGTTTCCCCACGTCTTTTTGTTGCGCGTGAATCAGGGCGCCTTCCCCGCGAAAAATCGCTCCCCGCTTTTTGAATTCCCAACCGCGCTGATGAAAGAAGCCCTGCCGCAGGGCGACTTTCACATTCAGGAAGAGCGGCGGCTTTTTTACGTGGCGCTGACACGCGCCGAACAGCGTTTGACGATCACTACCCTCACCGACAAAAAGGGCAAAGTGCCCACTTTTATCGAAGACATCGTGATGGAGCCCGCATTGAAGCGCCGCGACGTGCTTCAGACCGCCCCAAAGGTTCGCCCCGCACAGGAACGATCTGGCGGAACAACGGCAGCAGGGACGCCGGCCGCATCGCTTTTTCCGGCCTCCGCCGCTCCGCCAAAGGTTTTCTCCCGAATCGCAGCCTGGGCCGAAGTGTTCCATCCGCCGTCGCCGGAACCGCTGCAGCTCAGCCCCTCGGCAGTGGACAATTACCGCAAATGTCCCCAGCAGTATTTATTCGGATACCTGTGGTCTCTCAAAGAGGGTCCCAAGGCCACCCTGAGTTTCGGCAGCATCATG